>Ga0153947_1000208_pt1 | contig 28361 bp, 27 predicted proteins | sample TSNJ031MetaG_FD_104697 | JGI IMG/M metagenome (GOLD analysis project Ga0153947, IMG submission 104697) | Attine ant fungus gardens microbial communities from New Jersey, USA - TSNJ031 MetaG | ecosystem: Host-associated > Fungi > Mycelium > Unclassified | place: USA: New Jersey, Wharton State... | reverse complement strand
GGGATATGGAGGTAGATGTCCCCGCCCCGGGCCATAATGTGAGGGCGGTATTCCCCAAAGGGCAGATTGCCCAGGGGCCGGTAAGCGGTTTTGTGGGGATAGCTGTACATATATTCCTTATAGGGCTGTAACATAGCCATAGCCTCCCATTCGGCTGCGGTACGCAAATGTTATCTTGAAAGACAATATCCTGGACGAATCCAGCCCATTGTACCCCATCCTCTTAATGAATGCAAGGCGGCAAAAAAATTTTTCCGTTCAATAATCCGATGGATTGAATGCATTCTCCAAGAAACGTTTGGGGAATTGTTAAACAGTGGCAGTTCTCCGTTTTTCGGGCGAGCCATGCCAATCCCCAAATCCCGGCGGCTGCATAATATGAATTAGAGTGTGCGGGAGCCTCCCTGGAAGTGCAGTGGCGACGGGCCTATAAGCCCACTAGCCTATAGGGGAGCTGTGCTTCCGCTGTAGGGATGGCTTTGCCCTCCACTCTTTAATATAGATTGGGGCTGCTTCCATTGGAAACAGCCTCTTGGTTTATCTCATCAATATTCCATATCCTTATAGCGGGTGACCGCCACCCTTTTCCCATCCTGAAAGTAGATGCGGGAGACCCGTTTGCCGATGTCACAGACCAACTCATAGCCGATGGTGTCCGCGTGAACCGCCAGGTCATCGGCAGTCAGCCCATCCGCGCCAAACACCACCACCTCATCCCCAACCCGGACATCCCTTCCCGTAACGTCCAGCATGCTTTGATCCATGCAGACCCTCCCAATTACCGGAGCGGCATGGTTGCCAATGAGCATGTGGGCCCGGTTGCTGAATTGGCGGAAATAGCCGTCGGCGTAGCCCAAAGGCACCGTGGCCACCTGTACAGGCCCCGGGGCTTTGTAGGTTCGGCCATAGCTGACAAAATCCCCTTTTTCCAAAGGCTTCACCATGGATACAGCCGTTTTCAGGGTCATAGCGGGCCTGAGATCGGCCCTTCCCAGCAGAGAAAGGGAGGGCAGCAGGCCATATAAAATGATCCCAGGGCGCACCATGTCCAGGTGCATCTGGGGATAACAGAGGGTGGCCGCGCTGTTACAGCAGTGCTTGAGTCCCAGCCGGTATCCGCCGGCCTCCAGCCGGCGGCAGCATTCCATATAGCGGTCAAACTGGTCCAGCGTGTAGGCTCTTGAATCGGGGACAGGCTCATCCGCCACCGAGAAATGGGTAAAGATCCCGGTAAAGGTAAGCCCCGGGAGGCGGAAAATTTGCTCCGCCTCCCGGACGGCGCCGTCCAGATGGTGGAGTGTCAGACCCAGCCGGCCCATACCGGTATCCAGCTTAATGTGGCAGGGGATGGTGATTTCCCGCGTAACCGCCTCCATAGACAGGGCCTTTGCAAAATCAAGGCTGTAGACCGTTTGGGTCAGGCGGTATTCATGGAGCTGTGGAGCCATATCCGGCGGGGTGGCTCCCAGGATCAGGATATCCCCCCCTATCCCCCCTGAACGGAGGGAGATGGCCTCCTCTATATTGGACACCCCAAACCAATGGATGCCCTGCCGCTCTAAGATACGGGCCGCAAATACATCCCCGTGCCCATAGCCGTCAGCTTTGACCACCCCCATAATCTGCGCGTTGGGGTTGACAAGGGAGCGGACAGTGTCAATATTGTGAGCGATATGGTCCAGATCCACCTCCGCCCAGGTACGCTTGAGAAAATCAGTCATGTATTCCATTCCTTATATATTTGTTTTGTATATTTTGAGTGCAGCTTTAAAAAGAATATGAAAAAGGTGAGAGGGGGACAGGTTCTGAAAACGGCGCAATTAGAATAAGGTCCCCTCTCTTTGCCGAAGCTGCCCCGGCTACAGCAAAACCACAGTGATGCCGGCGTTGTTCCGGGAGTAATCCTTGTCCTTGGCCAGATCCGGGCAATCTGTCAGAATCCGGCGCGCGTCCTGGGAAAAAGGGGAAAAGTCCTCCCCCCGCACATAATCCTTGATAGTGCCCATCCGTTTTTTCTTGGCAAGCTCCCGCTGAACTTCCTCTTTTATGCGTCCGCCCTTGCCGCTGGAGCCCCAGCCGTGAATAAGCTTTACCGCCCTGAGCCGGGCGGCCTTGGCCCGGCGAAGCTCCTGGTTCATATGGTTAATGGCAAAGGCGGCAGTGGGCATGCCGGCCTCCAGATTCACTGTGCGCACATCCATAATGGGACCTCCCTTATGCCACAACCGCAGTGTGAAGCATAATTATATATACAGTTTACCACGTTTCTTTATTCAGTCAATAAGGCGGGAATGAACGAGGTGACGCAAAACCCCATGTGTAAAACGGTTATAAATTGATTTGGAAAAGGGGAGGCCAGAGGTGGATGACGGACAGTATCCGGCTTGGTTCAGTGTTTCCGCTCTTTTCTAAAACCGCGCTGTCACCGGGTCGATTCTCTCCGGGAACGCCTGCATTTGGTGTGAATTTATTAAATTCCTACAATTAATTATTATATTTGCAAGGTTTTTGCACAAAATAGCTATTGATAATTTATAAGATTAGGACTAGAATTGTATGTAGTAAATTGCGGCAAAGGGGCCTTTGCCGCTATAGCCATGTCCAACAGCGTATAGGAGGCGGCCAATGGACAACATTATCAGCGCGATTATCGCGATGGACCAGCAGGCGCGGGCTGAGATTGAGGAGGCGCAGCACCTGCGGAAGATTCAGATGGAAACTCTGAAAGGGGATGAAAGCCAGATCCAGGGTGAGCTGTTGGAGAAAGCCCGCCACCGGATTGAGCTAATCAAATCCTCCACCCACAAGGAATATGTGGAAGAGGCGTCCTCCATTGCGGCCACCGGACAGATGAGGATTGAAAAATTAGAGGAATACTTTGCCCAAAACGGCGAACGGCTGGAGGATATGATCTTTAACCGCTGTATCGGTGCGGAGGGGGAGCCGGATGAATGAGCCCAAAGCCTCCATGGCGGTCCTTGCCAAAACCCGGGCCATGTACGGCAGGCGGATTCGCCGGGATGATTACCGGGAGATGCTCCACAAAAAATCGGTGAGTGAGGTGGCGGGCTATCTCAAATACGATACCCAGTACCGCAAAACCCTGGCGCCGGTGCAGGAAACCCTGATCCACCGGGGACAATTGGAGGACCTCTTGCGCAGGGACTTGCATGAGCGGTATATCCGTTTATCCCGTTTTTCCATCAGTGACAGCCTGATGTATAAGTTTCCTTTTTTAAAATATGAGATTGATATTGTGCTTATGGCGCTTCGCTATTTCGACGCCCATGAGATGGGCCACTTTATGGCAAATGTTCCCGGGTTTCTTATAGGCAAGGTCGGTTTTGATATGTTGGCCTTGGCGCAGGCGAAAACAGGCCGGGACCTGTTGTTACAGCTGGATCACACCCGGTACCGGAAGCTGATAGAGCCCCACTACGATCCCGTGACGGATAAATTCCGGCGCAGCTCCTGTGAGGCCGCGTTGTACAACGATTATTATGACCAGGTCTTTGCCTATGTGGACAGCCACTTTACTGGGAATACCGCGGGGGAACTCCGCAAGATTTTCCAGCAGGAGGTAGCCGTCAGCAATACAGCCGTTATCTACCGGATGAAGCGGTATTTTAATGGTGAGGGTGAGGAGATACGGCGCCGCCTGATTTGCAGGCACGATCCCCGTTCCGCCAAGGAGCTGGAAAGCCTGATTAGGGCCAAGGACGCCGAAGCCCTGATAGAAATGCTGCGCAAAGGGCGCAATATCAGTACCAGTGTTGGGGCCGGGCCGGAGGACTATTTGGATATAGAGCATATTGAACGGCTCTTCCGCCTCCGCCTTAGCCGCCGGACAGTGCGGATGTCCAGGAGCCCTGTGGTGGTGTTTGTGGCTTATATGGCATTGGCCACCATAGAGATGGAAAACCTAATCAACATTATTGAGGGCATTCGTTACGGGGTACCGGAGTCCGAAATAGAAAGTATTTTGGTTATGTGACCGACAGAAGGCGGGAGATATGATGAAGGCGGCATTTGTTTTTTTGGCGGACGAAGCTACTCATAATTGGGCCGCCCGTCAGACCTTGCGTTTCCACCAGGCGGCAGGCCTGGGATTTGAGGCAAACCGCCTCCCCTACCACCTATCCCTGAAGCAGCCTTTTTCCATAGACGATTTAACGGCGGCGGAGGCATTTTTTGACCGCTTTGCCGCTTCCGTACGGGCGGTAAAGGTCTCCTTTCAAAAGCTGGCCTGCTGGCCCAGTGAGATCTTTGGATACCCGTCAGGGGTACTGGCTTTTCAAGCTGAAAAGTCGCCCCAATTGGCGGCGCTTCACACCCGGCTCAACAAGGAGCTTGAAGCATCCTTTGGCCCCTGTCCGGCCGCCTTTGACGGGGATGCCTACACCTTCCATATGACATTGTCCATTGGAGGGGGAGGCTGGGAAGCTTACCAGAGGGCCTATGAGCGCTTTAAGGGCGGTTTTGAGGGAGCGGAGGCCGTTTTTGACCGGTTGGCGCTGCTGTATTATCACGGGGAGCCCATCTTGCCCGGCAGCTATTTTTGTTACAAGCAGGCCAAAATTTTATAAACGCTACAATTACAGCGTATATGCCCAATTCAGTTGAGGGATAAAATAACAATCTGAACTTGATATACCCTGTTCTTTATAAAAACTGCTCTAGAAACCAAGCGGGAGGCGTGGCACAGCATGGCAATTGAAAAAATGTCCCTGGTCAGCATTGACGGGGACATACGGAGCATCGACGACGCGATGCTTAAATGTGCGCAGAACGGCAATTTTCATCCCGAGCAGCTCCCCGATGAGGGGGATGCCGGGAGCTTTGCCACCTTTAGTCAAACCAATCCCTACCAAAGCCTGCTGAAAAAGATTTCGGAGATCGGCATGCATGCCGGTATTGATCTGGAATCTATGGAGCGGGAAATCGACCGGCTGCACATCAGCCATATCGACGATCTTTCCGGAAAAATCAATAGGATCAAAACCCTTAAGGGGGAGATTGCCAAGCTGATTGCGCGCAATGAAGGGGAAGAGATTGTCCCGGAAGAGGCGCTCACCTATCCGCTGCTGAAGTTCCGCATAGGCCGTATCCCCAATAGGGCGGCCCGCCGCTTGAAAAGAACCGGCAGGGACGACTGCCTGCTCCAGGTGTTTCCCAAGGACAGGCGTTTTTCCTGGTGCGCCTATGTGACCACCGTCACCAAATCCCAGGCGGTGGATATCGCCTTTGCGGAGGCCGGCTTTGAGAGGATCATTGTGCCCCAGGATATTCTGACCAACCTGGGGGCAATAAAGGAGTATGAGGAGCAATATGAGGAATTTGACCTCAACCACGAAGAGGTTTCGGCCTATATGGATGAGTTTGATTCCAAAATCCTGGATATGAATAAGAAGCGGAATCAAATTGCCAAGCATGTGGCCCTGAATGAGCAGGCCTTGATCCAGCTCTCCCACATAGAGGGGTTGGATGTGACCTTTGATGAGCTGTTCTCCTGTGAATATGTAAAGATTCGCTTTGGCCGCCTGCCTAAGGACAGCTATCACAAGCTGGGGTACTACGATGAGCAATTATTTTTGTTCTATGTCTTTGACAACGACGACGAATATTACTGGGGAGTCTACTTTACCCCCATTACCTACGAAAAAAAGGTGGACGCCATCTTTACCGCTCTCTTTTTTGAGCGCATCCGGATTCCCGACTATGTCCACGGCACACCGGAGGAGTCCCGGCAAAACATTATGCGGGCCTTGCGTGAGGGCAAGGAGCGGCTCGCTAAGATCACCAACGAGCTGACCACTACCGTGAATAAGCGTAAGCTGTATTTTTACTGGCTTTACGCCAAGGTGAAATACCTCAGCGATTCCTTTGATATGCGCAAATATGTCAGTGTCTATAACGACATGTTTCACCTGGTGGGCTTTGTGCCGGAGCGGGAGGCCAAAAGGTTCAAGGAATCCTTTGGGGATATCCGGGATGTAAGCGTCACCCTGCGGCCCAGCGATTCCGAGCCCCGTTTGACGCCTCCCACCAAGCTCCGCAACAACCGGTTTACCTCAGCCTTTGAAATGTTTACTGAGATGTACGGCCTGCCGGCCTATGAGGAGACCGATCCCACCCCCTTTGTGGCGGTGACCTACACCCTGCTGTTTGGGGCTATGTTTGGGGACCTGGGCCAAGGGTTGCTCATGTGCCTTTTGGGCGTTATTTTGTGGAAGTGGAAACGGATGCAGCTTGGCAGGGTAATGCAGCGGATTGGTATTTCCTCCGCCATCTTTGGCTTGGCCTACGGGTCGGTTTTCGGTTTTGAGGAGCTGCTGGACCCCATGTTTCACGCTCTGGGCTTTGATCATAAGCCCATTCACATTATGGACAGCGGCACCACCAATGTCATTCTGCTATCGGCGGTGGGCGCGGGCATTGTACTGATTCTCATCTCCATCACCATCAATATCTATGCCAGCTTAAAGCAGCGCAACTATGCCAGGGGCATATTCAGCCAAAACGGGTTGGTGGGCCTCATTCTTTATGGCACTGCCATCGTGGGCGCGGTGTCTATGCTGTTATTGGATATCAATGTGTTTCATCCGCTGGTCATCGCGCTGGGGATCGTGGCGCCCCTATTGATCATCTTCCTTAAGGAGCCCATAGGGGAATTGGTCTCCGGGAAGCGTCAAATCCACCTGGAGGGCGGCATTGGCTCCTTTATTTTGGAGAGCTTTTTTGAGCTGTTTGAGATCGTCCTCAGCTTTGTCACCAACACCCTGTCCTTCCTGCGCGTAGGCGGTTTTGTCCTCTCCCACGCCGGTATGATGAGCGTGGTGTTCTCCCTCTCGTCCATGGTCAGTGGAGGCGGTAACAGCCCCATGGTGGTGATCATCGGCAACCTGTTTGTCATGGCCTTGGAAGGATTGATTGTGGGCATCCAGACATTGCGTCTGGAGTTTTACGAAATGTTCTCCCGCTTTATGGAGAAGAACGGCAAGGATTTTGAGCCCATTAAACTGGGCGAGGTTCATTCCGCCAATTAGTATGCTTATTTATGATATTAAAGCATTTACGATGCTCTGATAATACTATTGTTTCCTTATAAATACGTTCGGCAGACCGAACAGGAGGTAGAGAAAGCATGACCGCTTTATATGTATTCATCCCCATCGCCGTGACCTTATTTCTAGCCCTACCCTTTATTTGGGCCCACAGGCATCCGGAGAAGGCCAAGCGTTCCATGGTAATCAATGTCTGCGCCTTTGCGGCTGTATTTTTAATTTGCCTGGCAATTCCCATTGGCTCGGTGATCGCGGCCTCCCCTTCGGAAAAAGAAGTGGCTTCAGGGGCCCCGGTCAGCATGGAGACAGAGCTGCCTGAGGCCATTGCCGAACCGACGGAGACCGGTGCCAGCGGTGGCCTGGACCGTGGATTAGGCTATCTGGGCGCGGCCTTGGCGACGGGACTTGCCTGCCTTGGCGCCGGCATTGCCGTTGCGGCAGCGGCTCCCGCCGCCATCGGCGCGGTTTCGGAGGACCCCAAGAGCTTTGGTAAGGCCATGATCTTCGTGGTGCTGGGTGAAGGTGTCGCCATCTACGGTTTGTTGATCTCCATTTTGATTATTAATAGTTTATAATCGGCTGGGTGGTGAAGACCTTGGGAACCTTTTAAGGAAAGGTTCCCAAACCCTCCAAACCTTTTTAAAAAGGATGAAAAGGGTAAAAATTGGTTGACGGCCTACGGAGGCATAGCATGGTCGCTGCGTTCCGGGTAAAGCCGGAACTACGCTCCCTACGAAGCAGATTCTTCCCTTAGGCGGAGATTGAAAGTTTTCGTTAACCTTTTTTAAAAGGTTGCGGATTCCAAAGGCAGGGCCTTTGGTCGCGCCCCGCAGGGCGCGAAATACCCACACGTCCGTAAAACGCGGGAAGGGAGGCAAAAATGTCATTTTTGCCGTGGGAAACCCACGTATGGGGGTTCCCACTGACTGCGTTAGTAGTCAGTGAAGCTTCCCCCATACGCCTAGCCAGCTATTAGGCAGCATTAACGGTGGTTTAATATGAAATTTTATGTGATCAGTGACAATATAGACACCCTGATTGGCCTGCGTCTGGCGGGGATGGAGGGTGTGGTGGTCCATGAGCGGGCGGAGGCGGAGAAGGCACTCAGTGAGGCCGCCGCGGATCCGGGGGTGGGGATCGTGCTGATGACCGCCAAGCTGATGGAGCTGTGCGGGGACTTGGTGTATGACATCAAGCTGAACCGCAGCCGCCCATTGGTGTCTGAAATTCCTGACCGCCACGGTGCGGGCCAGGTGGGGGATACCATAGCCCGGTATGTCCGGGAGGCTATCGGTATTGATTTTTAAGCTTAGAAGGAGGTGGGGAGGATGACCAGTACGGAGGATAAGCTGAGGCGTTTTCAGGCCGCCATTCAAAAAGAAGTGGAGCGCCGGAAGCGGGAGGTTCTTGCCGGTGTGGACCAGGTGAAGAGTGAGCAGTTGTCCAAGGCCGAGGACACTGTCCTCAAGGGAGCCTATGAGATGATCCAGCATGAGGTCAATGAGCTGTCGGTGGAGAACCGCCGGGAGATCAGCCAGCAGCGTTTGGAGAAAAAGAAGGAGTACCTGGAGCGCCGCAAGGCGCTGGAGGACGCACTTTTTGACCGGGTCAAAACCCGCCTGGTCCAATACGCAAAGACGGAGCGGTATAAGGCGTCGGTCATTCAGTCCGTGGAGGATTTGGTGCGGGAATATCCCTACGACAACACCGTCTTTCAACTTAACCGCAATGACCAGGATATAGAGGCCCAGGTGTTGCTGAGCTACGGCCGGCCCTGCAAGGTGGAATACACCGACAGCATTGAGATTGGCGGCGTCATCTATATCAACCGGAGCCAAGGCTATATCATTGACCGCAGCCTGGATGCCGTCCTCCAGGAGCAGCGGGAGTGGTTTCACGTCCACGGCGGCTTTGATGGGGTAAATGGATGAGGGCAAGGATCTGCCATTCCCACCCCGTATTCCCCTGCCCGGATATCCGGCGAACCGCCGCATATTACCGGGATGTGCTGGGCTTTACAGTGGTGGAATATTTGGATGCGGCGGAGCCCCATATCTGCTTATACCGGGATGGAGTCGAAATCATTCTCACCCAGGCAAAGGCGGATCGAAGCTTTGTTTTGCCAAACCATGAATTATACGGCTATGGCTGCGACGCCTACTTGATTACCGATGAACAGGCGGCGTTGCAGCAGGAGTTTATGGATAAAGGGGCCAGGATAGTCCGGCCTCTTCATAAGACGGACTACCACAACCGGGAATTTGTCCTTGAAGACATAGATGGGCGTTGGCTGGGCTTTGGCATCAAGGAAGAGGGCCAGGCCCAGAGAAATACAGGGAAATCAGGTGAAGCGCTTGAGCAATAATGTCATTTATGCCATCAATGGTCCGGTCATCACTGTCCGGGACACCAAGGATTTTACCATGCAGGAAATGGTGTATGTAGGTCACAGCCGCTTGGTGGGCGAGGTGATCTCCATCAGCGACCAGGCCACCACCATTCAGGTTTACGAGGTGACTACCGGGCTGCGTCCCGGCGAACCGGTGGAGGGCACGGGCAATCCCATGAGCGCCACCCTGGGTCCCGGGATTTTGCAGAACATCTTTGACGGCATAGAGCATCCCTTAAAGGATATAGAAGCGCACACCGGCGCGTTTATCGGCGCCGGTGTCAATATAGACGCGCTGGACACGGAGCGGGTGTGGGAGACGGAGATTCTGCCCGTTATTGGGGATACTCTCCGGGCGGGACAGGTTTACGCCACCTGCCAGGAAACGCCTTTGATCCAGCACCGCTGCATGGCGCCTCCCTCTATGGCGGAGGGTAGGGTCACCTATGTGGCCGAAAGCGGCGGACACCGGCTGGAGGATGTGCTGGTGCGCGTCGCGGACAGCGAGGGCGCGGAGCATGAGCTTAAGCTATACCAAAAGTGGCCTATCCGTGTCCCCCGGCCGGTGGCCCGGCGGATGAGCATCACCAAGCCGCTCATTACGGGACAGCGTGTCATCGACACCATATTCCCCATCGCAAAGGGCGGCACCGCCGCGGTGCCCGGCGGTTTCGGCACCGGCAAAACCATGACCCAGCATCAATTGGCAAAGTGGTGCGACGCGGACATTATCGTATATATCGGCTGCGGGGAGCGGGGCAATGAGATGACCCAGGTGTTGGAGGAGTTTTCCCACCTGATTGATCCCAAAACCAATCGGGCCCTCACCGACCGGACAGTGCTGATAGCCAACACCTCCAATATGCCGGTGGCGGCCCGTGAAGCCTCCATCTACACCGGCGTCACCCTGGCGGAGTACTACCGGGATATGGGTTACCATGTAGCCATCATGGCCGACTCCACCTCCCGTTGGGCCGAGGCCCTGCGGGAAATTTCCGGACGCTTGGAGGAGATGCCCGCGGAGGAGGGGTTCCCCGCCTATCTGCCCTCACGGCTGAGCCAGTTTTATGAGCGGGCGGGCTATATGGAGACGTTGTCCGGCAAGGAGGGCTCGGTGTCCATCATCGGGGCGGTTTCCCCCCAGGGCGCGGATTTCTCCGAGCCGGTGACCCAAAATACCAAGCGGTTTGTGCGGTGCTTCTGGGCTTTGGATAAGTCCCTGGCCTATGCCCGGCATTATCCGGCCATCAACTGGACCCAGAGCTACAGTGAATATATAGACGATCTGGCCCGTTGGTACGCACGTGAAGTCAGTCCCCAATTCTTTAAAAAGCGGCAGGAAATGATGAGCATCCTTCAGGAGGAGAGCAAGCTGATGGAGATCGTCAAGCTCATCGGCGCGGATGTGCTGCCGGATGACCAGAAGCTTGTGATGGAGGTGGCCCGGGTGATCCGGGTGGGCTTTTTGCAACAAAACGCCTACCACAAGGACGATACCTATGTGCCGCTTCCCAAGCAGCTTAAGATGATGGAGGTCATTCTACATCTCTATGAGCGCTGCCAAGGGTTGACGCAGAAAGGTGTGCCGGTGAGCGTGATTCTGGAGACAGGCTTGTTTGACAAGGTGGTCAAGATCAAGTACGATGTGCCCAATGACGGGCTGGAACTCTTTGACCGCTACCATGAAGAGATTGACGGTATCCTGGATACCCTGGAATAAAGGAGGGCTGAATGGTGCGAGCAACCCCGGTACAATTAATTGGACTTAGCGAGATCAACGGCCCTCTGGTGGTGCTGGACAACATCCCCACAGTGAGTTTTGATGAGATGGTGGAGTTGACCCTCAGCAATGGCAGCCGCCGCTATGGACGGGTGGTCCAGATTGACGGCCACCGGGCAGTGATTCAGGTCTTTGAGGGGACCCAAGGGATCGCCTTGACCAACACCAAGACCAAGCTCACCGGCCGGCCCATGGAGTTGCCGGTATCCTATGAGATGCTGGGACGGGTGTTTGACGGCGTGGGCCGCCCCATCGACGGATTGGGGGACATCTATGCCGAGAAGCGGCTGGATGTCAATGGCCGCCCCATCAATCCCGTGTCCCGAACCTACCCCCGGAACTATATCCGGACCGGCATATCGGCCATCGACGCCATGATGACCCTGATCCGCGGGCAGAAGCTGCCTATTTTTTCCGGCTCCGGCATGAGCCACGACAAGCTGGCGGTGCAGATTGTCCGCCAGGCCCAAATTGCCGATTCCAACGGCAGCGGCTTTGCCGTCATCTTTGCCGCCATGGGCGTCAAAAACGACGTGGCGGATTATTTCAGGCGCTCCTTTGAGGAGAGCGGCGTATTGGAGAAGGTGGCCATGTTCCTTAACCTCTCCAATGACCCCATCATCGAGCGCATCTTTACGCCCCGTTGCGCCTTGACGGCGGCGGAGTACCTGGCCTTTGAGCACGGTATGCATGTGCTGGTCATTCTCACCGATATGACCTCCTATGCGGAGGCCTTGCGGGAGTTTTCCTCTTCCAAAGGGGAAATTCCCGGGCGAAAAGGATATCCCGGCTACCTCTATTCCGACTTGGCCTCTATTTATGAGCGGGCAGGCATCATTAATAGCGCCAATGGGTCGGTGACCCAAATCCCCATCCTGACCATGCCCAACGACGACATCACCCATCCTGTGCCTGACCTGACCGGGTATATCACCGAGGGACAGATTGTGCTAGACCGGAGTATGGAGCAGACAGGGGTGTATCCACCTATAGGGGTGCTGCCTTCTTTATCCCGGCTGATGAAGGACGGTATCGGCGAGGGATTTACCCGGGCCGACCACGCCGAGGTGGCGAATCAGCTCTTTGCCAGCTATGCCAAGGTGCAGGACGCCAAGAGCCTGGCTTCGGTTATCGGCGAAGAGGAGTTGTCCCCGGTGGATCAAAAGTATATGTTTTTTGGCCGCATGTTTGAGAAGCACTTTGTGGAGCAGGATTTCCTGGAAAACCGCAGCATAGAGCAGACCCTGGATTTGGGATGGAGGCTGCTGTCCCTGTTGCCCAGAGAGGAGCTGGACCGTGTGGACGGCGGGTTGCTGGAGCGGCATTACCGTCCGGAGGCGGTGGACGAATTTTCTGGAGAACGCGAGCCGGAGCGGCAGGAATTCGAATAGAACCTGAATTTCCTTATAGATATAAACGGTGTTTTGGTTTCATATTTTTTCGTCCATTTCTAAAACTGCTTTATAAACCGGAGCACAAGCAAAGGAGGCATGACCGTGGCCGACCAAGTATTCCCCACCAAGGGCAACCTTATCAATACGAAGAAATCCTTAGCCCTGTCCACATTGGGCTTTGACCTGCTGGACCGGAAGCGCAATATCCTTATCCGGGAAATGATGGCCTACATTGACAAGGCCAATGTAGTGAAAAAGGAAGTGGACGCCGCTTACGCCAAGGCCTATGCCGCCTTGCAGACCGCCAATATCATCTCGGGATTGGTAGAGCATGAATCCAAGACGGTGGAGGTGGAGGACGGAATTAAAATCCGCTACCACAGCGTCATGGGCGTGGAGCTGCCCACGGTGACGCTGCAAAGCAAGCCGCTGGTGCCCTACTACGGCATGTATTCCACCGATTCCACCTTGGATTACGCCTTTCTATGCTTTAATGAGGTTAAGCAATTGACCATAAAGCTTGCTGAGGTGGAGAACGGCGTTTACCGCCTGGCCAAGGCCATCCAAAAGACCCAGCGCAGGGCCAATTCCCTTAAAAATATCATGATTCCCCGGTTTGAGGCAACTACCAAATATATTGGAGACTATTTGGAGGAAAAGGAGAGGGAGGATTTCTCCCGGCTTAAGGTCATCAAAAGGGCCAAATCCAAAGATGCTAAGTAGTATCCAAGGCCGTTATGCTTAGACCCCTACCGATAAAGACAGGTTCCAAAAAGCCTTTAAATGCAGGGTTTTATTGGGAATGTTCCGGATCTTAACGCGCGTAGAGAATACTTATAATGTACGTCCTGCCTCAAATGCTGTTTTTAAATGTTTATCCCAATTTGCCTGACGATTTTCTAAATTATATTTAGTCATAGAATCCAACACAATCATATTTTTCTCTTTCACTCTATCAAACATCCTATCACCGAGCATAACCGTTTTCATACTATCGAAATGCCCATAGTCTTTTAAATGTTGTAAGGAATGTCCTGTAACGCAAATCACCAAACCTTTGTCAAGTTTTTTCATTTTCCTTTCTCCATAAGCAAAACCATATGTCCAAACCCTGTCAAACCACCCTACCAATTTTGCCGGAGCCTCCGTCCAGAAAATGGGATAAATAAACACAATCGCATCGCTGGAATTGATTTTTTCCTGTTCCTCAATTACGTCATCCAACAAAGATAAATCTTCCCTATAATTAGCTTCTCTAAGGTATTCAGATTCACTCATATCTGTGGTAAAATCCATTTTATATAAGTCTGAAATTGTGTACGAATGTCCGGCAGATTTTAGCCCTTCGATAAAGCTATCCCGCACACGGCTTGTAAAGGAATCCTCGCTCGGATGAGAATATACGATAAATATGTTCAAATCTAAATCACTCCGTCCATTATATAAGTAATTTTCAGTAATCATATTATATTGTTTATGGATCAAACCGTTAAGCTAAAAGGACACGCTTGCATTTGTGTCCCTTTTTCATACATTACCTGTTTGTTGTTGTCCTAAACCGGTGATCCTTCCTTTATCGCAACCGCGATAAAGAGGCGTTTGTAGGCGGTCAAGCAGTGCGGTATCTGCTTTAAAGGCGGATTACGATGAAGGACACTGAAAAATCGGTGTCCTTTTTTTAACCGATAATAATAATTTAATTTTCAAGCGGCAAAGCGTCTATATCATCATATAGAAAAATTCGTTGGTCGCTATTAGATTTTAACCCATGATTTAGCGCATTAGTAGCCTCTATGTAGTGTTTCCGCAATTCAAAAAGATTCTCAAAAGAGCAGCTTATTCCGGCGCACATATTTTCCTGTGCAAAAAGATTGCGGAGTTTCCTTAACTCGCTATTTACCCTAAGTTGCGGATTGTTTGTACTGATAAGGATTATTATGTAATCTGAATATATATAATATTTATACTTCCGCTGTGTTTGCTTGAGTAAATCTCTAAAACACCCAAGTTGATTAAGTGAATCCTGTGGAACTTTGACGACGGCTAAATAAACATTCAGACCCATATCCCTCTCAATATCCGTCAATTTAGCGACGACAAGGTGTTTGTCTATGGGGCTGCCACTTAACAAATCGCATATCAAGGTTTCCTGATATGCACGGTCAAGGTTTTGATAAAATTCACTCTCCCGGATTTCCTTTGAAAGGATCTTGCATATGTCGCCAATGAGCTCCGGGTCGCCGTCCTCAAAGGGCTTGTCGCACGCTATAACAATCAGGTTTGCTATGCGTGTTTTATCTTTATCGAAAATTTTTCCGTTAATTCTATCATATTTCAATTTGTCGCTTGTCATCAAAGTCATTGTACCACTGTTTGCTACCGCGTCAATCCAATTCTCCGATTTGAATAGCGCCAGTGCTTCAGCGCCAAAGGCACCGGTAGAGATAAGCTCATTCCATAACGGGTCATCGGTAACAACACCCTCGGCGTATGCGAGAAGATTATAATGGAGGTCAAATGTCGCTATGGGGTTTCCTAATATTTCATATATTTGACTCAAGAGATTTTGGAGCCCTTTGCCGCTTTTCAATAATTTCAGTTGTTGTTTTTTACTAGATAAGTCGTCGCGCATATACTTATGCACTCCTTTGGTTAATTTTCAACAAACTTATTTTATCAAAATGTTTACATATATTCAATAGTAACTTTGCCGCATTCCCGCGAAGGCGAAGCCGGATAAAAATGCCGGCGTGTGTTTATAGACACGCGCCGGCCTCCCGCAAAGAAGATACGTCAGTTCCCCGGCGAGGCTACCGGAGGATAAAACCGCATAATTATTATAGTATGTGCAGGCAAGCCTTTTAAGGTTGTTGCGTGAAATTACATCGAAGTCCCCGCCAAAGACAGGCAATACGGCGGAAGAGTCCAGCAAGTTGATATTTACTATCATATATATTTTTACTCATATGTGTGATTGACATATAGTGGGAATCCTGATAGAATCAGAAAAATAAATCTAGCAACTAGAGAGGGGCTACCTCTATGCGGATAGTGGATATATATAAGCAAAAGAAGCCGGTGATCTCCTTTGAAGTATTTCCCCCAAAGAAGAAAAGCGGCCTTGAAGCCATCTGGGATGTGTTGGGAGAGTTGGCTTGCCTGTCTCCCGACTTTATCAGCGTCACCTATGGGGCGGGAGGTATTGGGACCTCGAACAAGACCCTGGATGTGGCGGCCCACATTAAAAATGTGCATGGGGTGGAGGCGTTGGCCCATTTAGTGGGGATCGGCGCGTCCCACCTGGAGATAGAGGCTGTGTTAGATGAGCTGGAAGCCCGGGGCATTGAGAATGTTTTGGCGCTTCGGGGGGATATTCCACAGGAAAACCCGGGTCAGGGGGAATACAGGTACGCCGCCCAGCTGCTCCGGGATATCCGGAGCAGCCGGGGAGAGGCGCTCTGTATTGGCGCGGCCTGTTACCCGGAGGGACACATTGACTGCGGGGACGACGATGCAAATTTGGCCCATCTGAAGGCCAAGCAGGAGGCTGGAGCGGACTTTCTCATCTCCCAGCTTTTCTTTGATAACGGCCTCTTTTTCCGGTTTTGGGAGAGCGCCCTCAAGGAGCGAATTTATCTGCCTATCTCCGCCGGCATCATGCCCATTTTGAGCAAATCCCAGATTCAACGTATGATTTTTATGTGCGGGGCATCCCTCCCCTCCAACATCATCAAGCTGCTTCACCGCTATGAACATAGCCCGGGGGATTTGCGCAAGGCGGGCATTGAATACGCTGTCCGCCAAGCACAAGGTCTGATTGAAGGCGGCGTGGACGGGGTTCATATCTACACCATGAATCACACGGACATCGCCAAGGCCCATATGAAAGCTATGGGAGCCAAGGCCCGTGGATAAAGGCCAGGTGCTGCGGTATCTGGGCTGCCGGGATTGGCATCAGGCCCAAGCCATTTCCCGGGAAATGGACAGGCTGGTAGACCGGATGATAGCTGAATGCGAAGAGCTGATAACCCCCCGCTATGTTTGGGAGATCACCGGTCTCACTTTTGCCGGACAGCATGTGGAGGCCGGAGGCCTCGCATTGCCCGGGAAAGATATTGAGGCGCATCTCCAAGGGGCCCGTTCCGCCGCCTTGCTGGCGGTCACTTTGGGCGGCGAGGTGGACAGGGCTATCCGCTGTTATGAGGTGCGGGACATGACCCGGGCGGTCATCCTGGACGCAGCGGCCGGGCAAGCTGTGGAGGAGGCCTGCGACCTGGTCCAGGCGGAGGTTGGGAAGATGGCGGATCGTGACGGACTTTGGACCGGCACCCGGTTTAGTCCAGGGTATGGAGATTTCCCCCTGGAAATCCAGCCGGATTTTCTCCGGTGGCTGGATGCTGCCCGAAAAATTGGGCTGGCCTGCACTCCCACATTGATTCTCACCCCCAGAAAATCAGTCACCGCCGTCATAGGTTTATTCCCCCAGCCGGTGGAAAGGTGCGGCGAAAATTGTATGTATTGCAACCAGTCCCAAGATTGTCCCTATAGAAGGAGCTGACGATATGCTGCCAAAGTTGATGGACGTGATTAAGGATGAAGTTATACTGCTGGACGGGGCCATGGGCACTATGCTCCAAAGACATGGCTTAAAGGCGGGGGATTTGCCGGAGCTAATGAATCTGACGCATCCAGAGCTTCTAACCAGTATCCATAAAGCCTATTTGGAGGCGGGAGCTGTAATCGCGTCCGCCAATACCTTTGGGGCCAGCGCCTTAAAATACCCCAATCCGGGCCAGGTGGAGGAAGTGATCCGCGCGGGGATTGGGATTGCCAGGGTGGCCGGCGCGCCTTGGGTGGGGTTGGATGTAGGCCCTTTGGGGCAGTTGATGGAGCCCATGGGCGTCCTCCGCTTTGATGAGGCTTACCGCCTCTTTGCCCAGCAAATGGTTGTGGGTGAACAGGCGGGCGCTGACTGCGTCCTATTGGAGACCTTTTCCGATTTATATGAGATCAAGGCGGCGGTGCTGGCTGCCAAGGAGAACACCTCCTTGCCCATTTTTGCCACCATGACTTACCAGGGGGATGGCCGCACGTTTGTGGGCTGTGATCCTATCACCGCCACCCTTACCCTCCAGTCCCTGGGGGTGGACGCCTTGGGAATCAACTGCTCCTTGGGCCCAAAAGAACTGATGCCGTTGGTAGAGCAGGTTGTGCGGTATGCCAAGGTGCCGGTGCTGGTCCAGGCCAACGCGGGGCTGCCGGAGATGGCGGACGGGCAGGCGGTATACAGCGTGGGCCCGGAGGAGTACGGGGAGTATGCGGTAAAGCTGGTGGAAGCGGGGGTGGGGATGATCGGCGGGTGTTGCGGCACAACGCCCGCTCACATTGCCGCCATTGATAGGCGTATTAGAGGACTGAGGCCCGTCAAGCCCCGGCCCGCGAAGGTGACGGCGGCCTGTTCAGGTACGCGCACAGTATTTTTGCATCAAGGCGTGGCTGTTATCGGTGAACGGATCAACCCCACCGGTAAGAAGCGGTTAAAAGAGGCCCTCCGGGAGGGCCGGATGGAGTATATTCTGGGGGAGGCCTTGGACCAGGCGGACGCCGGGGCGGATTTGCTGGATGTTAACGTAGGCTTGCCGGAGCTGGATGAACCGGCGGTGATGGCCAGGGTTGTCCGCGAGATTCAAGGCGTGACTCCCCTGCCCCTCCAGATTGACAGCTCCAATGTGGAGGCTTTGGAGCGCGGCGTTCGTTATTATAACGGCAGGCCGCTAATCAATTCGGTCAATGGGAAAAGGGAATCCATGGCGGCGGTGTTCCCACTGGCGAAGAAATATGGGGCGCTGGTAGTGGGGCTCACTTTGGATGAGAACGGCATCCCTTCCACTGCCCAAGGACGGCTGGAGATTGCCCGCCGACTCCTGGAAAATGCGCTTGCCCACGGCATTTCCAAGGAGGATTTACTTATTGATCCCTTGACGCTCACTGTCTCAGCCCAGCAGGATCAAGCGGTGGAAACCTTGGAGGCTGTGGCGCTGGTGAAGCGGGAGCTGGGGCTTGCCACGGTGCTGGGGGTGAGCAATGTATCCTTTGGCCTGCCAGCCCGTGAAATGATCAATACAACCTTTCTGGCGGCGGCCTTGGGCAAAGGGCTGAATGCCCCTATCCTGAACCCCCTGTCCAAGCGGTATATGGAAACGGTGGACGCCTTCCGGGTGCTCTCCGGCCAGGACCGGGACGCGGCCCGGTTTGTGGAGAGGTACGGCAGCCAGGGGAAGGAACCTGCTCCGGTTAAAAATATGGGTGAACGGGCGTTAATATCCATCATCATTCAAGGGCGCAAGGAGGAGTCGGCGGCCAAGGTAAAAGAGATGTTGGAGACTGTGGAGCCCATTGAGATTGTTGATCAGTATTTTATCCCCGCATTAAATCAGGTGGGGGCAAGCTATGCAAAGGGGGACCTTTTCCTTCCCCAGCTCATTCAGTCGGCGGAGACGGTGCAGCGAGCCTTTGAGGTATTGAGGGACCATATGGAGCGGTCCGGCCAGCGGCGGGAAAGCCGGGGAAAAATTCTCATCGCGACAGTGGAGGGGGACATCCACGACATCGGCAAGAACATTGTGCGGATGGTATTGGAAAACTACGGCTATGGTGTGATTGATTTGGGGAAGGATGTGCCGGTGGCGGAGGTGGTGGAGGCCGCACGGCGGGAGCGGGTGAGGCTCATTGGCCTCAGCGCGCTGATGACCACCACCGTGGCCAATATGAAGCGGAGCATTGACGCCGTCAAGGCGGCGGGGCTGGACTGCAAATTTATGGTGGGCGGCGCGGTTTTGAGTGAGGAGTACAAGGATTTAGTGGGGGCGGATTACTACGCCAAGGACGCTCTGGACAGCGTGGCTATCGCCAACCGCTTTTTTGGTTGGCCGGAATAAGGCGGGATTACCTAAGAACTTTGGACGTGCAAATGCCCCACTTGCGGCCGGCAAGCGGGGCATTCACACAGCATGGTTAAATTGTCCTGTTGGTCACTGTAACCTTGGTGATAATGTCGCGCAGGCGGACGCCGCCGATCATGTATTCCAACACCTCATCGGCAGTGTTATATTGCTTTCCGATCATGTCGATACACTCCTGATGGCTTGCCACGTTATATGCGATGCCGTCCTTCATGTAATAGCCCTCTCCAATGTCAATTACGCCATTTGGGTGAGTTATTGAATAGGACCTTCCTTTATGGATAAACTCGACCTCGCCGCCACGAATCATACAATCTTTAAAATCATTGATTGTTATAAATCTGTTCTGCTCAGAGCTGTTTGGCTGCACAATTGTATTCATGTTTATCCCAACTCCTTTGTACCCTTTGAATTCCGGAATATTTCCATCCGGATAATTAATATCTTTTCCAAACTTAGGAAATCCTCTCTCAATATCCCAGGTAATTTCATGATCATGCGGATTGGTATGGCCGGAATGCGCTCTGTTATGATCCGTCAGATGCCTCTCCCTGGTGGCTCTTCCATCTTCGCCGATTTTTGTTAAAACTCGCTCCCCATTTGATAAAATGGTATCTTTGACCTCCCCCGGCTTTCCCAAGAATCTTTGATCATTTGGTTTGTTCGGATTCGGCCTCCACTTGCCCCCGTGGGCGCTGCCCATGCCTTTGACATAGCCTTCCTCAGGCAGGATAAACCCACTTTTGATAACAATATTGCTATCCCTTGGCAACGGCTCCGCCCCGCAGATGTATTTCGCGTATTTGGACGGTACATACGGGTCGGGATTGGGATCATCGTTCATGTACCGCCAGGAGCTTAATTCATAATCTACATAAACGATATCTCCCTTCATTTCGGGGAAGGGTTCATTGTAGCAGATGATTTTCTCTGGTTCGACCTGTCTGAGCATTTCGTCATAGCCCTTTAGAAAAAACGCCTTTTGGTCGCTGTGGTTGTTGTGGGCGGATACCATATACGTTGAAACCGCCACGACAGAGCCCTTTTCTATGCCGTCAAAGCAAAATTCAAACGTGCTTTCGTCTCCCCAGCTAACTGACGGGATCACCCGTAGCCCTTTTGAAGCGTAGTAGGCTCCGATCCAACGGTTGCGAAAGGTATTATAGATTTGGATGACTGGAGACATTTCGGCATACATACTGAAATCCGGTGTCAAAACCGCGCGGTAACGTTTTAGCTTTTCCAGATCCGTATCAGGATTTTTCCATACGCGCTCAAACTTGTAATCATAGAGAAAAAAGTGAACCATGCGGTCAAGATGATTGTTGTTTTTGGGGCTGGTTTTATCAAATCCGATCAGTCTTAAATCCTTGAAGTCATCCTTCTTTGCCTGAAATTTTGGGATGATGGGAATTTTAAATTGACCCTGGCCGCCGAATTGATTTCTTAGCAGAAACGGGCTTGTGCGGTACCTGTAATTTTCTTCTGTCATTTACGAAAATCTCCTATTTTATGATAAGAACAAAATAGTCCCTTCACTAATAGGCTCAAAACAGGAATAAAGTTGCATGGTTTTATGCAACTTTATTTTCTTGTTAACAAAATATTTACATTTATAGCAGGTGCACGGTATTGGCATATGGATTTTATCCGTACGCCTTTTCGCCCAATGAAGACTAGGCGTTCAGCAGCTTGCCGGCCGCTTCATCGCGGAACTGGTTGGTGTAAAGCTGATAGTAGTGGCCCCGTTTGCGCAAAAGCTCACGGTGGCTGCCGCTCTCGATCACCTTGCCCTTGTCGATCACCAGAATCCGGTCACAGGAGCGTATGGTGGAGAGGCGGTGGGCTACAATAAAGCTGGTGCGGCCCGCCAGCACCTTGTCGATGGCGCTTTGAATCATCTGCTCGGTCTCGGTGTCGATGGAGGAGGTGGCCTCATCCAGGACAAAGAGTTTGGGATTGCCGATAATGGCCCGGGCAAATGATATGAGCTGCTTTTCGCCGGAGGACAGCTTGCTGCCTCCCTCACCTACATCGGCGTCAAAGCCCTTTTGGAAACGGGTGATAAAGGAGTGGGCCCCCACGATCCTGGCCACCTCCTCCACTTCCTCGTCGGTGGCGTCCAGCTTGCCATACCGGATGTTGTCCTTGATGGTGCCGGAAAACAAGTGAGGGGTTTGGAGAACATAACCCAGGTTGGATTGAAGCCAGATCTGGGTCCGCTCCTTGTAATCCACCCCATCAATGAGGATCTCTCCGTCAGTGGGTTCATAGAACCGGCAGATCAGGTTGACAATGGTGCTCTTGCCGGAGCCGGTTTCCCCCACCAGGGCGATCTTCTCCCCCGCCCCTATGGTGAGGCTAAAGTCCTCCAGAACCTGTTCTCCGGTCTTGTACTTAAAGGTCACGTTGCGAAATTCGATATCCCCCTTTATATCCGGCCAGTTTTCCGGCTTTGGGTTCATAAAGTCGCCGTATTTCTCAATCAGCTCAGGGCTGTCCTGAATCTCCAGCTCAGTCTCAATCAGGGACATGGTCCGTTCGGCCGAGGCCTGGGCCGACTGCATCTCAGAGATGATACGCGCGATCTGGTTGATGGGCTCAAACATCTGGGAGGCGTAGGAGACAAATACAGTCAGCACGCCCAAGCTGACCACACCGCCCATAACCTCCAGGCCGCCGATGCCCAATACCAGGGCCACGGCTATGCTGCCGATGGACATGACCAGGGGGAAGTAGATGGCGGAAATGGTGGCCACCCGAATGCTGGCTTGCCGCATGCTGGAGGATAGGGCTCCAAATTCCTCGAAGTTCTTTCGCTCGGATCAATGTCTTGGTCGTTCTGGCCCCGTTGATGCCTTCGTTGAAGGTGCCGGTAATCTTGGAATTAATTCTCCGGACTTCCCGGTGGCCCCTCAGAATCTTCTTCTGGAAGTATATGCTGATCAAGGCCAGGAGCGGAATCACGGCGACCACCGCCAGAGCCAGCTTCGCGTTGGTGACAAACATGAAGGTGATGGAAAAGACCAGGATGGACAAGGCCCACGCGACGTCCACACAACCCCAGGCGATGATATCGCCGATGCGCTGGGCGTCGGTGGTCATCCGGGCCATAATCCAGCCTACAGGGGTGTTGTCGTAATAGGAAAAGCTGAGCTTTTGCAAATGGTCGAAGCCGATCTTACGGACATCGTGAACAATACTTGTCTCAAGCTTACCGGCCTGGTCAATAAACATAAAAACGTTTACCGCCTGGACAAGGATAAGGGCAATGAAGCCCGCGATAAACCAGGGCAGGTTGGTCCTGTCGCCGGTGCCGATAAAATTGTCGATGGCGTAGCGGGTCATCTGGGGAAAGATGGCGTCCCCCGCCGCGATCAAAACGTTGCTGCCAATTAATAGGGCCAGATTCTTTTTATAGTTTCCGCAGAAGCGGAAAAGCTTTTTCCACAACTGCAGGTCAATCTGTTTTGAAAATTCTTGCTCTTCAAAAGTATTCAATTTGGTCGCCTCCTTCTAGGCGGGATTGCCCGAGGGCTCCGACACATCGTCCAAAAAGTCGTCCTCCAGCATACTCTGTATATTCCAGATGCGGGAGTAGAGGCCGTCCCGGTCGGTCAGCTCCTTATGGGTGCCGCTGTCGGTGAGCCTGCCGCCTTCGATGACAAAGATGCGGTCGGCATTCATCAAGGTAGTGATTCGCTGGGAGATGATAAAGGTAGTCACATCCCGGCTGGTTTCATTCAAAGCTGCCCGGATCTGGGCATCGGTCTCCGTATCCACGGCGCTGAGAGAATCGTCGAAGATAAGGATATCGCTGTTTTTGATCAGGGTCCTGGCAATGGCGACGCGCTGTTTCTGACCGCCGGAAAGGGTGACCCCCCTCTCCCCCAGGATGGTGCTATAGCCCAGATCAAACCCCTCAATGACATCGTGGACCGAAGCGGTGCGGGTGGCGGCATAGATCTCCTGATCCTCCACCTGGTCCTTGGCCATCCGCAGGTTCTCTACAATGGTCTTGGAAAAGAGAAAAGGCTCCTGCAATACAATGCCCACCCGTTCCCGCAGCCAGGGCTTACGGATATCCCGAAGCTCTACGCCGCCGATCTTAATGGAGCCGCCGCCGTAATCGTAGAGCCTTAGCAGCAGGTGCATCAGGGTAGATTTGCCGCTGCCGGTGGGGCCCAGAATGGCGATGGTCTCGCCGGGCTTTACCGCAAAGGACAGCCCATTCAATACAGGCTTATCCTTCTCATACTCAAAGGTGACGTTTTCAAACACAATGTCCCTGTTTAAGGGATATGGTTCCGCTCCGGGGGTGTCCTGTTCCTCCGGGGTATCTAAAATCTCATTGACCCTGCCCAGGGACACCTGCATCTTGCCCATATCGCTGAGAATCCGTCCCAAGCCGCGGATGGGCCAGATCAGCATATTGGTGTAAGAGTTGATGGCCACCAGGCCGCCCAGGGTAATTTCCCCCTGCATGGCCATGATAATGCCCACAATCAGGACTGCGGCGATCTGGGCAAAGCAGAGGACATCGGACAAGGACCAGTAGTAGGCGAGCAGCTTATTCACCAGATAGTTGAGCTTCCGGAGGCTGGCGTTCTTTTCAGAAAACTTATCCATCTCGTAGCGTTCACGGCCAAAGGCCCGAACCACGCGGACACCGCTTAAATTTTCCTGAAGAACCGCTGACAGCTCCCCCTCCTTCTCATCTGATTTTGTAAAGGACTGGCGCACCTTTTTAAAAAATACATAGGAAAATACAAAGATAATCGGCAGGAAAATAAGCGAGATCAGCATCATTTTCACGCTTATTGATCCGATAGCGATCAGGGCAAAGACCATACTAAATAAGGTTCTGGCCATCTCTATCATCTGAGCGCCCAGGAAGCGGCGAATAGTCTCCACATCCGAGGTGCAGCGCTGAATCAGGTCTCCGGTCTGCGCCTTGACGTGGTAGTCATAGGGCAGCTTTTGCAGATGGTCGTACAAATTATCCTTCATCTCACGGGCAACGTTTTCCGCAGCCACATTAGAACTGCGGCCCCGTAAGAATCCAGTGAAGCCGTTGAGGACTGCCACAATCACATAGGCCACGCAGCAGATCCAGATGTTGCGCCGAAGAGCGTCAATGCCGCCAAAGGCGGTTACAAACCTGACCATGACACCGGTGGCTTCCTCATCGCCCAATACAGAGTCGATAAAGAGCCTAAAGATCAGGGGGTTGACGACGCTCAACAGGGTGCTCACCACTATTGCCACGATGGCCAGCAGGAAAAACCTGCGGCTGCCAAACGTCAGCTTCCATACCCGTTTTAGAGTTGGAATAAGGAATCCCTCCTTTTTTCACAGAAATAAAAAATGAGGTTGAACTTTACGACACCATATTATTCTAGTACATTTTCTGTAATATTGCAATGAGGAAAAAACATATTTTTGCCATAAGGACAAAGGAGAATTTATTTATACAAGGGGTTAGGAGAATATACATTTTTCAAGAATAAACATGCACACCTAAAAAATACATGACCTTTCCAAAGAAATGGTTCCATAATATATGTAGGGGGTGTAAATAGTAAGATATGGCACATAACCTTGTTTTTACTTAAAAACATCTCTCCCATCCTGCTCCGGAGTAGTCGGATAGGGATGGGAGAGCAAAAGACGGAGTTTATTCCATCATAAAACACCACTGTACGTTATATCTGTCAATGAATTGTACAAAGCATTCCGAATATGGCAGGGATGTCATTTCGTCAATAGTCACGCTGCCATCCTTTAGTATCTCGTAACATTTCTTTAGATCATCTGCCGTAGAAAATTTAACCACAAGGTTCACGGCTATATCAGTCGTTGCGTCTTTCTTTCCAAAACGGTCATTTAACATGACAGGCTGCCCATGTATTACCATTTCAGCATGTGCAATCCCATCTTCACCGACTCCATCTTCACGGTTCGTAACCATCGTATGGGCTTTGGCATTGAAGGCGGCTTCATACAAATAAATTGCTTGTTCACAGCAGCCTGTAAAATGCAAATGAGGAATAACCATATATTTACCTCCAGTGCTTTTCTATATAATGATCTTTGTTTTTACACAGCCTCATAAATGAACGTAAGGGGCCAGACATAGTTTTAAATCAGCTGTACCTGCCCTGAAGCGATAGGCTCATCCTCCTGGGGCATCTTCCGGGAATCGACGAGGTACCAAATGAACACCCAAATCCCCCGGGCCGAGGCGCCAATAGCGACGCCCCACCAGATTCCGGTTATCCCCAGGGAGGTGGTGGACAGAAAATAAGCCAGGGGTACCCGCAGGGCATTGCCGACAATGCTGACCACCGAGGGGGGGACAGTTTTGCCAATCCCCCTAAAGCACCCGGCTGCTACCGCCTCCAGGCAAGCGAGGATTTGGCATGAGGACAAGATGCGCAGGTAGACCGTCCCTGCCGCTACGATATCAGGCGCTGGCAGAAAGATACGGAAGAGGGGTGAGGCCAGGAAAAACAGCAATAAGGTGACAAAAATCCCCCAGCCAATCATGGCGACTGTGGCAAGCTTAAAGCCCCGGTGAATCCGGGACCATTTTCCGGCGCCGTAGTTCTGCCCGAAAAATGCGGTCAGCGCCGAGCCGAAACCGCCGCCGATCAGCCATGTTAAGGATTCTATCTGGGAGCCCACACGCTGGACGGCTATGGCGTCGGAGCCGAAAGCGGCTACGAACCGGGAGATAAACATAGATAGGACAGTAAACAACAGGCTTTCCAGTCCCACGGGCAGAGCCCAGCGAAAGATTTGTTTTAGGATGTTCAAATCCGCTTTACTAAAAAATGTAAAGTGGGAGAAGGGCCGCCCTGCGCTCTTTTTCACAGCGACCAAAAAGAGCGCGCATACCAGGGCTTGGGCTATGGAGGTGGCTGCGGCGGCGCCCATAATGCCCCAGCCTGCGGACATAATCAGGATGGGGTCCAGTATGACATTGACCACCAGCCCCACAGCGTTGATGTAGAAGGGCAGCCGCGAGTTGCCGCTGCCGTTAAAAGCTCCGGTAATGGCCCCGCTGACAAAGCTCATGGGGATGCCAATGGCGGCCACCGCCAGGTAGATGGCGGCGTCGGCCGCCACGTGGGCCTCCTGAATATGAAAAAAACCGATCAAGGGATGCCGAAAAATAATCATACAGGCGCCAAAAAGAACCCCCGAAACGGCAGACAGAAGCAAGGCGTTTTGCGCGTATGCCCTGGCCAAATCCGCCTTGCCCTTGCCCAAATTTTGGGAAACGCCGATCTCGGCTCCCGTGCGGCCAAGGAAGAGAAAGGCTGCCGAAAGCCACATATACATGCCCGCGGTACCGGAAGCGGCCACCGCGTCGCTGCTGACCCGCCCCAGCCAGAACATATCCGTCAAATTATAGGCCATCTGCATCAACTGGATCCCCATAATGGGGAGCGCCACCAAGAGCAAGCGGTCCAGAATCTTGCCCTTAGTTAGGTCGAAATTGCCCTTTGCAGTCTGTTTCATGGATTCTTATCCCTCCATAAGGTAATCGGGTATTAAAAATGCAAAGTCATATAATACTAATCTTCGTTTAAATCCACAATAAATAAAATTTCTGTTGCGGCCTGGTCCGCGCGGTTTTAAGAAATTTTATTTACACTTTATTTGAAGATTAGTATGAGATATATTGTAGCGTGTAACCATAGAAAACACAAGAGATAACGATCTGATTCAATACATAGAGGACATGTTGACAATTTATAAACATAGTGATAAAATGTTTATAAATTACCTGAATATAGGATGTGAAGTTTATGGATAGATATATGATGGACGCCTCTTTGGAAGAAATATGCTGCGGATACCGGCTTGATGAACAGCGTCAGGCCTATACCTGCTTGTTTTGCGGAGAGGTCTTTGACCAAGGATACCTTTATCCAGTGGGCGAAAGAATAGCGGACGCCTCCAAGGCGGCGGAACGGCATATTTTGGAGGCTCACGGTTCTCCCTTCGAAATGCTGCTCCAGGAGGAGAAAAAGGTGACGGGACTGACCCTGGTGCAACGGGATCTGTTAAGCCGTTTTTACCGGGGAGAGACGGATAAGGAGATTGCCAGGGCCACCGGCACCTCCCTCTCCACTGTCCGGTATCAGCGGTACAGCTTCCGGGAAAAGGCGAAGCAGGCCAAGTCGATTTTGGCCCTTTCCCATATGCTGGAGAAGAAACTGGACCGCAAAGCCGGGGATGAGATCAAGATTCATCCGGGAGCCACCATGGTGGATGAACGCTATATGATCACAGAGGAGGAGGCCCAGAAGGTCATCAACACCTGCTTTGCATCCAGAAATCCCTTGAGGCTGTCTCATTTCCCGCCCAAGGAGAAAAAGAAGCTGGTTATTTTGAGGGAGATTGCAGGGGCGTTTCAAGCGGGGAGAACGTATACAGAGAAGGAAATTAATCAAATTTTAGGGCCCATATTTGAGGACTACGCCACCTTGCGGCGCTATCTCATAGAATACGGGTTTATGGACCGGAGCACAGGAGGGAAGGCGTATTGGATCAAATAATGGATGGCTCCGCTGTGGAGGAGGAGTTGAAAAATTTTTTGGACGCTGAGGGGCGCTTGATCCGTTACCCGGCCAAGCATCGCTTAAAGCAGGCATCGCTGTTGTATCTCTGGAGCAAGCTGGAGGCGCACAGGGACTATACGGAGAAGGAGATCAACCAACTGCTGGACAAATGGCACCTGTTTCACGACGTCTGCCTGCT
>Ga0153947_1000206_pt1 | contig 28417 bp, 26 predicted proteins | sample TSNJ031MetaG_FD_104697 | JGI IMG/M metagenome (GOLD analysis project Ga0153947, IMG submission 104697) | Attine ant fungus gardens microbial communities from New Jersey, USA - TSNJ031 MetaG | ecosystem: Host-associated > Fungi > Mycelium > Unclassified | place: USA: New Jersey, Wharton State... | reverse complement strand
TTACCAAAGCCCCTTCCATCGAACGGCCTTTATTCTTTCCCCAATAAGTGTCCGCAGCACCTGCAATTGTTCCCAGACCAGCGGATTTTCCTTCCTGAAGCAACACAATCGCTGTCAATGCGATACAATCTATTGCAAATAAAATTAAAAGTATAGTCTTTACTATTTCCATGCTTATGCACCTCCTACCGATAAAACCATGTTAAGTTTAGCATAAATGACTTCATTAATCAAGACAAATATTTTAAAAACGGATTTCTATATGCTCCTATTGTCCGCACTCTTTCTTCGATCCGCAGCAGCTGATTGTATTTCGCTACCCGCTCGGAACGGCATGGAGCTCCGGTTTTTATCTGTCCGGCGTTAAAGGCCACGGCGATATCCGCGATCATGATATCTTCGGTTTCTCCGGACCGATGGGATATAACCGTCTTATACCCGGCATTCTGAGCCATTTCAATGGTATCAAAAGCTTCCGTCAGGGTTCCAATCTGATTTACTTTTATTAAGATCGCATTTCCTACTTTCTGTTCAATCCCTTTTTGCAGCCGCTTGGTATTGGTGACGAACAGATCATCGCCAACCAACTGGATGTCCATACCCAATCTGGTCGTGAGCAGTTCCCAGCCTTCCCAGTCCTCTTCATCCAGCGGATCTTCCAGAGAAAGAATCGGAAAACGTTCAATCAGGTCAACATAATAATCGATTAGTTCCTCTGTAGAACGTTTTACCGGCTGTCCGGTCATCTTGCCTTCTCCGGCAAAGACATATTTCTTCTCTTCTTTATCGTATAGTTCACTGGCGGCCACATCCAGGGCGATCACAACATCCTCTTTGATCTTGTATCCGGCGCTTTCAATTGCTGTAACGATCACCTCGAGTACTGCCTGGGCATCTGGCAGGTCCGGTGCAAAACCACCCTCGTCGCCCACCGACGTACTGTATCCACGGTCGCTTAAGATCCGCTTCAGAGTATGATAAATCTCCGCTCCCATCTGCAGCCCAGTCTGGAAATCCTCTGCCCCGACCGGCATGATCATGAATTCCTGGATATCGACCGTATTATCGGCATGCCTGCCGCCATTTAAGATATTCATCATCGGCACCGGCATGTCCTTTCCATTAACTCCGCCTAAATAGGTATAAAGCGGTATCCTGAGTGCCTGTGCAGCAGCTGCTGCAACAGCCATAGATGCTCCCAGTATGGCATTGGCACCGAGATTACTTTTGTTTTCTGTTCCATCTTTGGCAATCAGCAGATGGTCTATATACCCCTGATCAAATACATTTTCGCCAATAATCGCGGCAGCAATACTATCATTCACATGCGAAACCGCCATCTGCACACCCTGCTTCAGGTAACGCGCTTCACCATCACGTATTTCCACCGCTTCGTATTTTCCGGTTGATGCACCGGACGGAACTGATGCCCGGCCGACAATTTCTCCGGCTAATACCTCTACTTCTATGGTCGGATTCCCGCGGGAATCTAAAATTTCTCTTGCGTACACATCCTTAATCGGTAAATGATTGTACATATATTTCTCTCCTCCTTATTTACCGCATATTATTACCTGAATTACCTATTATGATGCGTTGACAATTGATATTTACGGCGTTACAATTTAAGTGGAGAGATTTATAAAATATGCTGAAAGAGGATCATTCAAAATGAAAATAAAAGTGAAGTCTTTCTTCACTCAAACTATCAGTGTTCTGATTATAGCAGTAGGTATCTATTTCTTTAAATTTGCCAATAATTTTACCTTTGGCGGAATTACCGGACTTGCCGTACTGATCGCCAAAATAAGCTCTATTTCTGCCAGTGATTTTACCTTGGCGGCAAATATGATTCTTCTGGTTATCGGTTTGGTAGTACTGGGCAAAAAATTTGCCGTTAATACAGCTTACTGCAGTATTCTTCTGTCATTATCGCTCTGGTTGTTAGAACGTATTTATCCAATGAGCGGATCGCTTACCAACGAACCAATGCTGGAACTGGTCTTTGCTATCGCCCTGCCTTCATTTGGTTCCGCTATCCTGTTTAATATGGGTGCTTCCAGCGGCGGTACTGACATCATTGCGATGATCTTACGGAAGTATACCCGCTTTGACATCGGGCGGGCCCTGTTATTGACCGATCTTCTGATCACCATTGCCGGCCTATTTATATTTGATATCAAAACCGGTCTTTATTCTTTCCTCGGGCTGGCTATCCGTTCCTTCATGATTGATAACTTTATCGAGAGTTTTAACCTGTCAAAATACTTTAATGTAGTATGCAAAAATCCCGAACCGATCTGTGATTATATCGTCAATGAAGTTGGCCGGGGTGCTACTGTATTAGACGCAAAAGGTGCGTTTTCCGGCGAAGACCGCTACCTCATCCTGACCGCATTGAACCGGATGCAGGCGATCAAGGTGCGTGACTATATAAAGGAAATTGAACCGGATGCATTTATCCTGATCTCAAATACCAGTGAGATCATCGGAAAAGGATTCCACAGTGTTTAAATCTCTATTACGGTTCCGGTCTCCATATGATGGATCTTTTCTCCCAGAACTTCATTCAGAATTTTATATGCCGGCACACCGGTGCAATGACCGGTATAAATATTCTGTACATTCTGATGATTCAGGGTTTCCGCCAGCCTACGGACTTCCATCTTGGAATACCCGAGGCTTTTAGTACCCCGCACACCCATCAGATGAAAGCCGCCAAATACCGCATACACTTCAATACCCGGGAATTTATCCTTTACTTCATTGACAATATTTTCAATCCCTGCATGGGAACAACTGTTAAAGATGACCAGCCCCTTTCTGGTCTTAAATACCAGACTGTGTTCATGGGCAAAGTCATCAGGTCTCAGGCCATCGTCTGTCTGGCGGTACATTTTACCCTTCTTTCCGCGTTCTTCCAGGCCTCCTGTCTTATGCCCGATCAACCATACTCCTTCGGCTAACCGCTGATTGCTGCTGATATATACAAACCGGTGTTCATATGTCTTCAAAAGTCCTTCAGGGATTCCGACATATCTCTTAAAAAACCCAACTTTACCATAACAGAGCTCTTTTGCTTCATCCCGCAAATATACTTTGGCCTTTTTATTCAGCTGAAAAAAGCCATCAAATCCACTGGAATGATCATAATGGGCGTGAGACAGCACCGCTGCATCAACCGCCCCAAGATCCACGCCCAACAGTCTGGCATTCTGAATAAAAGCATCAGAAGAACCCGCATCCAGTAAATAATTCCGATTGTTATAAGCGATATGAACCGCCAGACCGTGTTCGGTCTCATATCTGCCTGGTCCGTCATTTTCTATTAATATTGTAATCTTCATAAATTTCCTTCTATTTAATTGGCTACTGCCAGTCCTTGAGCATAGATAACATTAATCACATTGTCAACGCAGACTTTACAAAGTTCATCGGTAGCTGCCTCGACCATGACCCGGATAACCGGTTCGGTTCCGCTTTCACGCACCAGAATCCGTCCGTCGTCTCCGAGCCGGGCTTCCACTTCAGCCACTGCTTTCTGAACTTCAGCGTTTTCACGTGCTTCTTTCTTGTCTCCCACTCGTACATTCTTGAGGCACTGAGGATAAATCTTCACCTCTTCAGTTAATGCACTAAGCGATTTTTTCGTTTCCAGCAGCACTTCCATCATCATCAGTGAAGTGAGTATACCATCACCGGTTGCAGCATATTTGCTAAAGATAATATGCCCGGACTGCTCACCGCCAAGGGAGAATCCGTTCTGCTGCATATTCTCATACACATATTTATCGCCGACTGCGGTCTTTTCATATTTCAGTCCGATCTTATCGCAAGCTTTATAAAGCCCAAGATTAGACATGATCGTAGTGACGATGGTCTCTCCGTTCAACTGCCCCTGCTCTTTCATATACTTTCCGCAGATATATAAGATCAGGTCTCCGTCTACCGCGTTACCGTTTTCATCCACTGCCAGGCAGCGGTCAGCATCACCGTCATAAGCAAAACCGATATCTAAATCACGTTCCACCACATATTTCTGCAAAATTTCCAGATGGGTAGATCCGCAATTCTTATTAATATTCAAACCGTCCGGCTCATTATTGATGACATAGGTTCTGGCACCCAGCGCATCAAACACACTTTTAGCAATTTCAAAAGCACTGCCGTTGGAACAATCCAGCCCAACCCGCATATTCTTAAAGGATCTGGTCGCCAGCGAGATAAGATGTCCGATATAACGGTTCCGGCCTACTGCATAGTCTATCGTCCGGCCGATATGCTCACGCTGTGCATATGGCACCTCCGGCACCTCTCTATCAATATAAGCTTCAACCTTAACCTCCACTTCGGCCTCAATCTTTTCGCCTCTGCTATTCAGTAATTTTATCCCATTATCGTAAAATTTATTATGACTGGCGGATATCATGATTCCACAGTCAAAATCTTCCGTACGTGTAACATAAGATACGCTTGGTGTCGTAGTTACATGCAGCAGATGAACATCCGCTCCCGATGAAGTCAGGCCTGCCGATAATGCATCTTCAAACATATAACTGCTTCTTCTGGTATCTTTGCCGATTACAACTTTCGCTCTTTTTCCCTGACTGTAGTACCAGCCGAGATATCTCCCCACTTTAAAAGCATGCTCTACCGTCAATACCTTATTCGCCTCGCCGCGAAAACCATCTGTTCCAAAATATTTTCCCATTAAAAGTCTCCTTTACCAGTAAAAACCAATCTTACTCTGTCTTATCCATTATATAAAAAGTAAAAGAAATATACAACTATTTTCTCAGGATGCTCCTGGCAACCGAAATTCCGTTTGCTGATGCCTGCTGCAGTCCGCGGGTCACCGAAGCACCGTCGCCCATGGCCCGAAGGCCCTGGATATTAGTCTCAAAGTCTTTGTTAACGACCACTTTATTAGAATAGAATTTCACTTCCACACCATAAAGCAGTGTTTCATCACTTGCCATTCCCGGCGTCACTTTATCCAGCGCCTGGATCATCTCATCCAGAGCAACCATGATACGATGCGGGAATACTAGTGATAAATCTCCCGGCACAGCATCTTTCAGGGTTGGTGTGATATTGCTTCGCACCAGACGTTCAGCCGTCGTTCTTCTGCCCCGGCGGAAGTCACCGTAACGCTGCAAGAGGATCCTGCCATCACATAGCATATTACCGAGCTGAGCAATGTGCTTTCCATATTCGATCGGAGATTTGAACGGCTCGGTAAAATTCTTTGACACCAGGAGAGCAAAGTTCGTATTCTTGGTTTTCATATCCGCTGATTTATATGCGTGTCCGTTCACCACCGCAAGGCCGCCCTCATAATATTCGGTTGCTACTTCACCTGAAGGATTGGTACAAAATACCCGCACTTTATCATCAAATGTCGGTGTATAATACACCAACTTCGCTTCATACAGCTTCTCATTCAGCTCTTTCATGATCTCGTCGCGGACTTCCACACGCACACCTACGTCCACCGTACCGTTCCTGGTCTCAATGCCGTGCTCCTTACAGATATGTGAAAACCACTCCGAGCCTTCACGACCGATTCCGGATACGATCTCCGGTGCATAGCAGGTTTCGTCATTATCAGTAACGACCCCTTTGGCAACGCCGTCTTCGATAATGATATCCTTGACCATCGTCATGAACTTAATTTCAATCCCTTTTTCCAGCAGGTGATCCTGCAGGCGGGAATATATCTTATATCCTTCTTCTGTTCCCAGGTGGCGGATCGGACATTCTATCAATTTCAGATTCGCCCGGATCGCCTTGGTCCTGATCTGTTCAACCGCTTCATAATCTTCTAATCCATAAACTTTTTTGTCAGCGCCGAATTTCAAATAGACACTGTCAGCAGCTTCCAGGAGGTCGATTGTTTTATCGTACCCCAGTATTTCCGGAAGGGTACCGCCGACATCAGGAGATAATGACAGCTTTCCGTCTGAGAATGCACCGGCTCCGGCGAATCCGGTCGTAATAGAACACGGCTGACAGCCGACACAGACCTTGGTCTTTCTTTTCGGACAATTGCGCTTCTCAATCGAGCGACCCTTCTCAATCATCAAAATCTTCATGTCCGGTTTTTTTTCAATTAATTCATATGCACAAAAAATTCCGGACGGCCCGGCTCCAATAATTATCACGTCATAATTTTCCATAATACCACCATCTCCATTTCATTAAACTGCTTTAAAACACAAGGTTTTCACGCATTGAACATGATACCATGCACCCCCAAAAAAGACAAGCCCTCAAATAAGAATAAACCCGATGATTAATCAATATTTCTTATCAAACATCAGGTTTATTAATTATTGCACTTATAATTCCAATTGTCTAGTGATGGAACAAGCGAATTCCGGTAAACGCCATCGCCATGTTATATTTATTACAGGTTCCGATCACATGATCATCACGGACTGAGCCGCCTGGCTGGGCAATATATTTGACGCCGCTGTGCTGTGCTCTTTCAATATTATCCCCAAACGGGAAAAAAGCATCCGATCCCAGAGCAACATCCTCCATCTGGTATAGCCACGCCCGTTTCGCTTCCCGCGTAAATACCTCCGGCTTCACTTTGAAAATATTCTGCCACACACCTTCTGCCAACACATCCATATAATCTTCACCGATATACAGATCGATGGCATTATCACGATCGGCCCGGCCTATGCCGTCGGCAAACTTAAGTCCCAACACCTGAGGTGCCTGGCGCAGGAACCAGTTATCCGCTTTTGTGCCGGCCAAACGGGTACAATGAATTCGTGATTGCTGCCCGGCACCGATCCCGATGGCCTGCCCGTCCTTTACATAACAGACCGAATTGGACTGCGTATATTTCAATGTAATCAGGGCAATCGCCATATCCATTTTGGCTTGTTCCGGAAACTCTTTGTTTTCGGTAACGACATGGCCAAACAACTCATCATTGATGATTAGTTCATTACGCCCCTGTTCAAATGTAATCCCAAATACGTCTTTTCGTTCGATTGTCTCCGGCTGGTAATCCGGGTCGATCTGGATCACGTTATAATTTCCCCGTTTTTTCTGCTGCAGCAGTTGCAAGGCGGCCGGCTCGTATCCCGGTGCTATGACGCCGTCGGAAACTTCACGCTTAATAATCTTTGCTGTGGCCACATCACAGACATCAGACAAGGCGATAAAATCACCATATGAAGACATCCGGTCGGCCCCTCTCGCTCTGGCATATGCACATGCCAGAGGCGACAGTTCAAGGTCATCGACCCAGTATATTTTCGCCAGCGTATCGTTTAACGGCAGACCCACAGCCGCCCCTGCCGGTGATACATGCTTAAAGGATGCCGCCGCCGGCAGATCGGTTGCCTTTTTCAATTCTCTGACCAGCTGCCAGCCGTTAAATGCATCCATAAAATTAATGTAGCCCGGCTTTCCGCATAATACCCTGATCGGCAGTTTCCGGTCATCACTTACAAATATTTTTGACGGCTTCTGGTTCGGGTTACATCCATATTTTAATTCTAATTCTTTCATCTGCTGGCTCTCCTTACTGGTTCTTGTTTACGATTTTCGTTTCGCAGGCCCCTGTTTCGATATCAATGTAACGTGCGAACAAAGATACCTTATTATCCTGGTTAAGAGCGGTCCACAAACCATTGGTAAATTGCTCAATATCATTAGAAATGGTAACTAATTTAGGTTCTCCCTCAAAACTCGGAAGCGGATTTCCATCATTTTTATAGGTATGTATAAAGTGTCCTTCTCCGGCAGCCGGATTCTCATATGCAAACGTAAAACGGCTGCAGGACTCTGGATTTCCATTATTGCTTTTGAGGATTGACATGGCATAATTAAACCGACCCTCTCCCAAATGCATGATCCCTGAGATACGAGGGGTATAATTAGGCGCATCCGGCTCAAATTCGCGGCCCCGCAGCGATTGTTCGAAGGTCATCTGCTTATCCATACCTTCATAGATCGTATCGGTCTGGTCACCGTTGGTTACAATCGTTTTGTTGCCCAATACTCTGACCGGTGCGTAGATGATCAGGCTGGGATCGGTCAGTTTAGCCTCATCAAACGCCTGGGTCCGGATTCCTTCACCATCTTCAACAAATATACGGTTGCGGCTATTCACACTTCTTCCCATAATAAAATAGGCCATCACGGCCTTCTTGCCATCCTGGCTTTTCCCGATGACGATCCCCCGTCCGGGATATGGATTTTTTTTCAGTTCCTGGTCCAGCGATAATATCTTCATGCGCAATCCTCCTTTATTTGAGCAGACTGTTTGTCAAAGCGGATTCTATGAATCCGCTTTATTATTATAGCTTATAAACAACCATCACACTAGTAGGTTTTTCTTATAAATCCTTATAATGTTTAGTAATAAGATTTAACCTATTTAAACTTAACTGCTGTTCCATATGCCAGAACCTCCGCCGCTCCCTGCGCCACGGTACTCGATGCATAACGAATATTGATCACCGCATCTGCTCCCATCGCCTGGGCATCATCAGCCATCCGCTTGGTCGCAATGGCTCTGGCATCATCCATCATCTTTGTATAAGAGGTTAGTTCACCGCCTACCAGTGTCTTAAAACTGTTCATAATATCCTTACCAACATGAACACTCTGGATCATCGTTCCTTTCACCATGCCGATCATCTCAACTTCTTTTCCGGTAATATAATCTGTGTTTACTAATATCATATTTTCTCTCCTTTTCTCTCCTTATGATTCTAAATGTAATACATCTTTAATAGTGTAATACCCGGGCGCCCTACCGTCAAGAAAGTCCGCACAATCACAGACCCCGCGGGCAAAACAGCTCCAGTCATAACTATGGTGGGTGATTTCCAGCCGCTCACCCATCCCGCCGAAGTATACCGTGTGACTGCTGGGAAGATTACCAGCCCGCAGGGAATGATATCCAATGGTTCCCGGCTGCCGCGGATTTTTTCCGGCTTCCCGGCCATATTCCGCTATGTCATCCAGCTCTTTTCCCAACACCCGGGCGATCACTGTTCCCATTTCTTTAGCCGTCCCGCTGGGGACATCGCGCTTCCACTGATCGTGCATTTCCACTATTTCGATATCAGTATCTTCGCCGACTGCACCGGCAGTGATCTCCAGCAGTTTATTCATTATATTGACCAATTTCGAGGTATTGGCCGCATAGAGAACCGGAATGATGTTTCCCGCTTCCCGGAACCGGTCCATTTCTGCCGTTGTAAACCCGGTCGTGCCGCATACCAGCGCCTTGTTATAACGTGTTGCCAGATCAAGGACTTCCATCGCCATTTCCTTAGTGGAAAAATCGATGATCAGATCACATGCTTCGATCACTCCTTCCAGATCATCAGTAACCATCGCTCCCAGCCGACGTCCTACCCGTGCTGCCACACCCAGATCACTGCCTACATAATCCCTTCCTTTTGGTGCTACTCCGGCAACCAGTTCAAATCCCGGACGCTCAGCTGCAATCTGTGTGATCAGCTTTCCCATCTTACCATTAGGCCCTACTATGATAACTCGCATTTCTTCACCTCTTTCCACACCTCTGGTTGACTTGTCAACTGAGGGTATATTTCATAGTTTACATTATAGCATATAAACATTGCTTTTTCTGTCAAAACAAACTATAATTCACCTAAGAATATTATTTTAAGATAAGATTGAAATGAGGTATCGAATATGAAAAGACGAGTTGTTGTAGCTCTGGGACACCGCGCACTTGGTACCACCCTTCCGGAACAGATGGTCGCGGTTAAGAATTCAGCAAAATCCATTGCCGATTTAGTGGAACAGGGATATCAGGTGGCTATTACTCATAGTAATGCCCCGCAGGTAGGTATGATCCACGCTGCGATGAACGAATTCGGAAACGCTCACCCGGACTATACGGCCGCACCGATGTCGGTGTGTTCTGCAATGAGTCAAGGTTATATCGGCTATGATCTTCAGAATGCGATCCGCGAGGAATTACTGAACCGCAATATCTATAAAACAGTCAGCACGGTTCTAACTCAAGTCATTGTGGATCCGTACGATGATGCTTTTTATACTCCGACCAAAGTACTCGGACGTTACATGACCGCCGAAGAAGCCAATGCCGAAAAGAAAAAGGGTAACTATGTCGTTGAAGAACCAGGAAAAGGCTTTCGTCGGGTCATATCGGCCCCACTTCCCGTTGATATCGTTGAAATCGACGCCATCAAAGCATTGCTGGATGCCGGTCAGGTTGTAATTGCCTGCGGCGGCGGCGGTATCCCCGTCCTGCGTCAGGATAATCACCTAAAGGGAGCAAGTGCGGTCATTGAAAAAGATATGGCAGCCGGAAAAATGGCTGAACTGGTAGATGCTGATGAACTGATTCTTCTGACCAGCGTTGATAAAGTATATATCAACGGCGGTACTGAAAAGGAAGAACAACTTGGTGAAATCACCGTTGAAGAAGCGAAAAAATATATGGAAGAAGGGCACTTCGGCGCATACAATATGCTGCCCAAATTCGAAGCCTCGGTATCCTTTGTCGAAAAACGTGAAGGCCGCCGTGCTTTAATCACTGGATTTGATAAGTTAAAAGACGGGGTGAAAGGAAAGACCGGTACAATCATCCGGTAATGTTCTGCACTGACATATATTCATCCGGACTATGGGGGAATATGCCTAGTGCAGCTCCCCCCTGATTCTTTGATCAATCTTATGATCTCTAACATACTGGTAGGTCGTCTTCGGAACCAGCTGCTTCCACTGTTTTCCCTCGACGATCCGCTTTCTGATCTGGCTGCCGGTCACGCCTTTCTCCTCCGGCGTCCGCTGCCAGAGCACATCAATATTAAGCTTTAAAGCTTCCAATACCCGTTTCTGCCGCTCATCTTCATCATCGCGTATCGTCATAAAATAGGTCGCATCACCGGGCAGGTACTGCAAAATATACTCCGGTGATTCAATAGGAAACGGAACGATTTCAAACTCATCTCTCGCCGCTCCGAATTCTTCCAATGCCTGCACCAGCATATCATATCGTTCATAATAAGTTAATGGGTTCTCTTCCCGGAAAATCTGCCGGTTCACTTCTGCTTCTTCCGGCGTCAGATCCTGCTGACCAATGAACAGATCATCCGGATAAGTAATTCCTATAAATAATCTTTTACACCGCATTTTAGCTGCCAGTATATACTCAATATGCTTCAAATGCAGCACTTGAAAACGTGCCTGTACTACCCCTGTTTCAATCATCTTTAGTATCTCCTCTCTGATGTATGCCATACTACATATTGTAACTATATTTCACAAATGTATACTCTGTCAAAACGGATACTCAGAAGGTGCTTGAACATCTTCTGCAAAGTTATATTCCCATTTGTAAGAACAGATTGTAAAACCGCTCCGCCTCTTCTAACGTATGATGCCAGCCATATCTCTTCAGGCTGACCTTATTATCTTTTACCTCAATGCCATCGGCCACCAGTAATTCTCTCTGCAGATCCGGCGCAGCAAAAGATGCTGCCCCGGACAGATATCCCCGACCATTGACAACCTTGTATGCCGGAAATTCCCGGCCCATTTTACCGCGGTTAAGGGCATATCCAACCTGCCGCGAATTATTAGGCTGACCGCACAATAATGCCAGCTGACCGTACGTGGTCACTTTACCGGGAGGAATCTTTGCACCCACAATTGCAATTCGCTGATAAAAATCTATATTTTTCATTGGTGTACTCCGTCATTCTGATTACAGCGATTAATTAAATCCGATAATCCTTCTGGCCACGTTATATACCATCGAAGAAATCTTCCGCCCCGGTTCGCCTGGCAGATTCATCGTCTGTCCCAGAATTCCATAGCGGATCTTAACGTAAGTGCGGTAATCTTTCATCTTCAGATACTTCCACAACTCCCGCTTCTTCTCCAGATTTTCCTGCAGTTTGGAGCGGATCAGGATAATCGAAGAAACGGTCATCATAATTGCCAGATAATTGGTCATATACTGACGCAGCTTTTTATTGGGGATCTGTTTCAGCATATACATATTGATCATCGATTTTGTGACAAATATCTGCTGGTCTGCCCGTTTGATCATATTTTTCTCATTTACCGACTGGTCATCGCGGCCGATAAAATAACGGTACAGATCCACGTCTATATAATAAATAGACCTGACATACGGCAGCGGATAATACACATAGATATTATCTACATAGAATGTATGCCTCGGAAGCCTCAGCTGGCACAATTTCAGCATATCAGTACGATAGGTCACCGAATGCATCAGAATATACTGATCCACATGAAAACGCCCCATATCACTCCAGCCGAATATGACATCCTGCTCAAACACATTTCGATAATGTACTACCTTTTTATGTTTTATCCCAACTTTTTCGTAAACATAATTGGATACCAGCATATCCACTTCCTGATCCTTACCTTCCAGGCCGCGGATTACCTGCAGCAATGCCTTTAGCGCTTCTTCATCCAGCCAGTCATCACTGTCTACAACCTTAAAATACTTCCCGGCAGCATGCTGCAGTCCGGTATTCACCGCGTCTCCGTGACCACCGTTTTCCTGATGAACTGCCTTTATGATAGTCGGATACTTCTCGGCATATTGATCTGCAATTTCCCTCGTTCTATCCTTGGAACCATCATTTACAATAATGATCTCAACATCCTCTCCGCCTACCAATATGCTGTCAACAGCTTTCTCCATATAAGCTTCTGAATTGAAGCATGGAACTGCAAATGAAATATATTTCATATCTTACCTCCCATTAACACTATTATAACAGTATAATTGATTTTACCCATTTTTCCAACATCGTATTGTAAAACTTTTTCATTTCCTTTATAGTAGATAGAAGATAAAAAAGCAGGAGGTTTATCAATGAACAAGAATGTAATCGTCGGACAATCCGGCGGACCAACAGCTGTAATCAACGCTAGTCTCTATGGGGTGGCATCTGAAGCCCTGAAGAATAACGAATGCTTCAGCAATGTATACGGTATGGTAAACGGTATCGAAGGTTTTATCGCCAATCAGGTACTGAATTTAAAACCCCTTCAGGAGTCAGGTGAACTGGAACTTATTAAAACAACACCGGGATCCTATTTAGGCTCATGCCGCTATAAACTCCCTGAAGATCTGAACGATCCGGTTTATCCACAGATTTTTAAAAGATTTGAGGAATATAACATCGGATATTTCTTCTATATCGGCGGTAATGATTCAATGGACACTGTCAGCAAGCTATCCCGCTATGCTGCCGGAATCAACAGTGATATCCGTGTTATCGGGGTTCCCAAGACCATCGATAACGATCTGGTCGAAACCGATCATACTCCTGGCTTTGGCAGTGCTGCGAAATACGTAGCCACTACCGTACGTGAAATTTCTATTGATGCCTCAGTGTATGATAATAAAAAATCGGTGACCATCGTTGAAATTATGGGGCGTCACGCCGGGTGGCTGACCGCTGCCAGCGTCTTGGCCCGCAACTTCAAAAATGATAATCCGGTCTTAGTCTATCTGCCGGAAGTTGCCTTTGAACAGGATGCTTTTCTTGAGAAGGTACGCAACTCTCTGGAAACAACACCGAACCTGGTGGTTTGTATTTCCGAAGGCATAAATGATGGAAAAGGTACTTTTATATGCGAATATGCAAGTGACGTCAGCGTCGATAATTTTGGCCATAAAATGCTGGCCGGTTCCGGAAAATATCTGGAAAACCTGGTCAAAGAAAAACTTGGCGTAAAAGTGCGTTCGATCGAGCTCAACGTTAACCAGCGCTGTTCTTCTTCCTGCCTGTCCGCCACCGATCTGAACGAGTCGGCTCAGGCCGGGATGTTTGCTGTTAACGCAGCCTTAAACGGTGAAACCGGTAAAATGATCTCCTTTATCCGCAGCAGTGATTCACCTTATGAAATGACTTGCAAAACTGCAGATGTAAATATTATCTGCAATAAGGAAAAAACTGTTCCGTTAGAATGGATCACAAATAATGGTTCTGATGTGACAGATAATTTTGTCAATTACGCTGAACCGTTAATTCAGGGAAACGTTGATGTCCCTATGAAAAAGGGCCTTCCAAACTTTGCCCGCAGACGATAGTTTTGTTCACAAATTGTTCATTTATCATTCAAAAAAGTTTCATCTAATAAACATTATTTCTTCATTTGTACTGTGTATACTATGTTTATAAGTTGAAGCAACAACAATGAACAAAACAACTGTCTAGTAGAAAATACTATTTGGAATAAACTTTTTCATAATACATGCCGGGAATCGCGTGAGTGATTACCCGGCATCCTCCCTTTTTATGGGATTTAAAAGATTGATATTTTCTGCATTTCATTCACCTTCGTATTCGGTAATACATGGCTATATAAATCCATTGTCATTGCCAAAGAGCTATGCCCCATAATCGTTTTTTATACTTGCGGCTGCATACTAACATTGATTCGTCTCCCGAAATCATTCGTAAACACCAGATTATCAAGGCCGTCTTCTGGGGCCCATTCGCACCACCTCTTTCAAAACCGTGTAGTACATTGTCAAGGGAGGGTATTGAGCCGTCAAATATGTTTCTGCAATAAAAAACCAACTACCAAATATAGATAGTTGGTCGATTGCTCTATTTTTTTATTTTCCTGGCATAGAATATAATCATAAGTTCATGCTAATTTCTACTTAGCTTTATCTTTCATTCCTTGGCTCAAAATCACAATGCCCCCTATTAGAATACTTAATGATATAAGTAATGCTATATTTACGGGAAACCGGAAAATATATGTACTTAAATATGTATCGCATTCCCCAAAGGCTGTCAACTCAGCATATTGTAGAAACCGCAAGCAATATAATTCTATAGAAAGCATCGCCCCTCCAATTATTATCGCAATAAACCCCAAAATTACACAGTCTCTCTTTTGCATAAATTTACCTCCTTGGTTTGATGAATAAATTATATCCTATAATCTACCAACTATCAATATTCAATTATCAATGTTCCATAAATCTAATATAATTTGACTCAAAAATCCATTTTTACCCTTTACCCTAAATTTCCCCACCAAAGGAATTCATCTTTTTCATCTCCAATTCGTACCGCTGCCGGGAATCGCGCCGTATCTTCCAAGCCGCTCCACCTATACATATAGCTATTATAATCCACACAATATTATATCCTTTCGCCACTTGTACCTTCTCTTTATTCTCTTGATCCTTTTCTATTCCAAGAAACTTTTTCATCTGATTTAAAATCTTACTCCCACTTCCTTCTTTTCCTATTATCGCAAAAGAAAGTTTCTCCTTTGCCACATTTCCTGCTTTATCCTGTGCCACCACTGTAATCTCATATTCTTTCACATCAGTAAACTGATATTGATATTCATCCTCCTCAATCTTAATCCTCTTCCCATTTATCCGAATTTCTTCAATTCTATCCTCAGAATTTAAGACCTGCATTCTTGTTACCGCATTCTCTTCATATTCCTCACCATTCTCAATTCCATCAAAAACAATCTCCGGCTTTGTCCGGTCGATCGTAAATCCGGCTCTGGCTTCGGCTGTATTACCCGCTGCATCTTTTACCTGCACTTTTAGTAATTGCCTGCCCTCGTTGTATATGGTTTCTTCTCCGCTATATAGCCTGCCATTTAAAGTCATACTAAAATCATAACTGGTAAACTCTTTGACCACTTCCTCTTTCGCAGCATTCCAGCGAAATTCCCGGATATGAACTCCCTCAAGCTCATCTATCAGCCGGATGACCGGATCACTTTTATCAATAATAAATTGCCGACTGGTTGCGGAAATATGTCCGGCCAGATCGACCGCCTGTAATTCAAGCCGATAAATTCCCTCCTGGTCAAGCGTTATCTCGTTTTGTTCCGCTTCTTCAACATGGCTTACCATACCATCTATATCCTCTCTGGTTCCCTGCATCCGCCATGATGCAATTCCATTTTCATCCTGAACCTGAAATCTCAGCAGAATATCCCTGCTCGTAATTTCTCTCTGAACTACTCCGGTTATCTCTGCCTGCGGACTCTGCTTGTCCACATACACCCCCTTGCTTACCTGTGTGCAGTTTCCTGCCCGGTCCTGCACTTCAACCCGAACCGGTACCTTTTGTCCCTTCTCTGAAGGCAGGGCCACCGAAAATGTTGCAGCTACTTGCCAATCACTGACCTTTTCTTCTCTAATTAACAGCCCTTTAAGATAATATCTGATGGCTGCAACGCCACTTCCAGTATCAGTACTCTTGACTGAAAGAGACACTTCATCCTGATACCAGGCTTCAAAGCCGTTCGGAGCAATTACTTCGACCTCCGGAACTGTCGTATCGACAGAAAATCTATTGTTAAAATCATATTCCCTGCCCAGGTGCTGCCCTTTTTCGTCCAGCATCCTCACTTCCAGAGTATAGATACCATCCTTTAGCATCGACGCTTCCAGAACGGCCGATCCCCCTTTTCCGCTGATACTGCCGCTCTTGATTTCTTCCCCGCCGCTTCGGAGGGTATAGGCGGTTTTCCCTTCTTCATCCCGATGAACAATAACAATCTCCGGTCTTGTACGATAGCAGCCTTCTTGTCCGTCTGGCTCCGGCATAGTTATATCAAAGCATTGCCATAGCTTTTCCGGTTCTTTTTCGTCCTCTTCATCCAGCTCTTCCTCCTCCGGCTCTTCTGCCGGTCCTTGTTCTTCCTGTTTTTCTTCCGGCAGCTCTTCTGTCGGTAATTCTTCTGCGTAAAGCCGCGGCATAGCCAAAATAATTACTATGCTTACTATTATCCCTATTATTGATCTTTTTCTATCCATACCTGATCTCCCTCTATTTTTATACCATATTCATTTTGCAATTTTTGAAAATTATCCTCTTCTTTGATACCAGGCTGCTCAGTTATGTATTTCTGTATGATCTGCTCGCATACCTGTTTGTCTTCACCTGTATACTGACAGAGTAATTTGATATGACGAATCTTAAGAGCCTGTGAATATATCAGCTTTTCGACTCCCTCTGTACACTCGCTGAGCGCCTTTTGTTGATCTCCTGTTTCTTCATATAATCCGACAATTTTTAAATAAACAGGTTCTAGTTTCTCCATTACTGTCCACTGCTTTAAGCAGCTGTATTTTTCAAGAGCTTGCTGCATCTCCCCCTCTTCCTGATAAGCTTCAGCCAGCCATTCGATCATCTCCTGCTCCACCTCTCGCTCCTCTGTTACTAGTAAAGCCTTTTCACCGATACGGATCATCGAACCACGAGCCTCTGATGTGTTCAATAAGGCATATGCCCGCATCCAAATGCGATAATCCTGTATTGTCACATCAGCACCGGATAGTCTCTCCAGCTCTGACAATGCAATTTCTAATTCCTGCCCGCCGTTTCCTGATGACTGTTTTTGCAAATATCCGGCAACCCGCTCATAATGACGCGCAACCTCATTCTGCTCACTGATCTGAGCGAAATACACCTGGCTCTCGCCGGGGAGATTTAACTGGGCAAGATAAACATAACCTAATTCGAGATAAAGTTCAGCCGTTATCGATGAAATATCTACCTGCTCTTTAGCCGTTACCGAAATCGGTTCGTCCACTATTGTGTCTGCTGCCGATTCGGTGGCATTGGAAAAGATGATAAAGATTCCGATCAGGGTTGCCGCAATTGCCAATATGATTCGCAGATTCGGTATCGGGTTACTCGGTTTGGGAAAATTTTTAAGAAGTTCGGAAATGCCGGAATAGGGTTTCCTGGAATTGTAATTGAGACATTTATGAATGATTTTCTGAAATGTATATTCTTCAAATTTTGTAAGCGGCGGGGCAATCATCGACCGCGCCAGCATAAACTGCATAGTACGTCCCAGGCCGTATATATCAAGGCTCTGACTGCCCCGTTTATAATAAGGCTCTTCTGCCGGCAGAAAACTGCTGCGTATTGCCTCCTGCTGCATCTGCCTGATCAGTTCCTGATTAGATTCAGCATGAGGATCTATCAACACCAGTTCCCCCTCTTCTGTCAGAACTATCATATAAGGATTAACAAATCGGTAATACTGATTGGTTTCACATTTATGATATTGTTCCAGTAACTTACCGACTTGTTTCAGCCATTGGAACAGCTGATTTTTGCTGATCTGCTGCCGCTCCCGGAAGTGTTCTGCCAGCAGTCTGCCTTTCACATAATCACTGCCTTTGTGGCATCGGCCATTACCTGATACAAACTTCATAACAGCATAACCTGATTCTTTTACCATTCACATCACTCCTGTTCATTTTTATGATTTTTGTGGGTTGATAATTTTGAAATTAAGAATTTATCAGAATTGGAATAGAATGATTCATATAGTAAAACAAAACCGTAAAAATATCAAGTAATTATTTAAAAAATATTGCACAAAAATGAGCTAGGTTAAAATTATCAACCTAGTGTGCTGTACAGCACACTAGCTCTATCTGATAATCATACTCTAGTTTTCCAATGCACTTTTTAGAACTTCTCCAACCTGACCCGGATCTGCTTTTCCCTGCATCTTCTTCATCACCTGACCGATCAGGAATCCTATAACTTTTGTTTTTCCTTCCCGGTATTGGACCACTGCTTTTTCATATTCACCCAAAACTTCCGCCACCGCATTGGTCAGTAATTCCGGGTCTTCTACCATTCCCAATCCTTGTTCTTTGATATAATCATCAGGATCGATATCCGCTTTGAACATACTCCTAAAAACATCTTTAGCAATATTTTGATTTACTTTTCCTTTATCAACAATTTGAATCAGCCGAGCCAGATGCTGCGGAGAAAGTATTAATTCCTCCGGTTCCATATTATGCTCTTTGAGACATTTTAACGTTTCACCAATAATCCAGTTCGCTGCTTTTTTGGGCATTTTGCAAATATCTGCTGTCGCTTCAAACAAATCAGCCAATTTCTTTGAACCGGTAATAATCGATGCATCATATTCCGACAGCTGATATACCTGCTGATACCGCCGCATCTTTTCGGTTCGGAGCTCCGGCTGTTCCGATTTTACCCGTTCGATCCAGGGATCGCCGATTTCCAGTGGGACCAGATCGGGATCAGGAAAATAGCGGTAATCTTTCGCATCTTCCTTAGAACGCATGGCATAGGAATACTCCTTGTTATCATCCCACCGTCTGGTTTCCTGAATAACCGGCTTTCCTCCCTCCAATAATTCAATCTGCCTCGCCTTCTCCGCCTCAATAGCCCGTGCAATAGCTTTAAAGGAGTTCAGGTTCTTCATTTCTGTCCGGGTACCAAGTGTTTTAATGCCAGCTTCTCTTACCGACAGATTCACATCGGCCCGCATGGAACCCTCCTGAAGTTTACAATCAGATACACCCAGATACTGCATGGTTAATCGTAATTTATCCAGATACGCAGTAACCTCTTCTGCACTGCGCATATCCGGCTCTGAAACAATTTCAATCAGCGGTACACCGCTGCGGTTATAATCCACCAATGAACAGTCCTGCCATTCATCATGTATCAGCTTCCCGGCATCTTCTTCCATGTGTATCTCATGAATACCAACCGTCTTTTGTCCTGCGGCTGTCTCAATTTCGATCCAGCCATCATGACAGATTGGCAGATATAACTGCGATATCTGATAGTTCTGCGGGTTATCCGGGTAAAAATAGTTTTTGCGGTCAAAGCGGGAATATTTATTGATCCCGCAGTTTAACGCCAGACCGGCTTTCAGAGCATACTCTACTACTTTTTTATTGAGTACCGGAAGCGAACCCGGCATCCCGGTGCATACCGGACAGGTATGGGTATTAGGAGCGCCGCCAAATTCGGTTGAGCAGCCGCAGAATATTTTAGTTCTGGTTGCCAATTCAACATGGACTTCTAGTCCAATTACCGATTCATATTGCTTTGTCATCTAACATACCTCCTTTTTCATAAATGGTAATTCCCATGTCCCCCGCATTTTTTCAAAAGCATAAGCACCGCGGATAATCTTCTTTTCCTGAAAGCAGTCACCAGTAAACTGAACCCCGATAGGCAGATTGTATTTATCCACACCGCATGGCACACTGATGGCGGGAAGCCCCGCCAGATTAGTTGCCGCAGTATAAATATCACCAAGGTACATCTGAAGGGGACATTCAAGACTTTCTCCCAGACGCGGCGCTGTTGATGGCGCAGTCGGTCCCAGAATTAAATCATAATGTTCAAATGCATCATTGAATGACTTTTTTATTAACTTTTTAGTTTTCAAGGCCTTTAAATAATACGCATCATAATATCCTGAACTTAGGACAAACGAACCCAACATGATCCGCCGCTTTACCTCTGCTCCAAATCCTTCCGACCGGCTTTTTTTGTACATTCCATGCAAACCCTCATAGTTTACCGCCCGGTAACCATATTTCACCCCGTCAAATCGGGCAAGGTTACTGCTTGCTTCCGCCGACGCAATGACGTAATAAGCCGGAATTACATACTCGGTCATTCCCAGTTCAAAGTATTCTACCACTGCTCCGGCCTGCTCCAGCATGGCCGCGGCTTTTACAACCGACTCCCGTACATCTTCCTGCAGTCCTTCCTCTAAATATTCTATTGGAACACCAATTTTCATTCCTCTGACATCTTCTGACAGACCGTCGGTAAAACGCATATCATCCCTCTTTACCGAGGTACTGTCCTTCTGATCATAGGATGCGATTACTTCCAGCACCGCTGCACAATCAGCAACATCTTTCGCAATCGGTCCAATCTGATCTAGCGAAGAACCATATGCGATCAGACCATAACGCGAGACAGTACCATATGTTGGCTTGATTCCCACCACCCCGCAGAAAGAGCTGGGTTGCCGGATCGAGCCCCCGGTATCGCTTCCCAGTGCATAAGCTGCTGAGCCTGCCGCTACTGCTGCCGCCGAGCCGCCGGAAGATCCGCCCGGAACGCGGGTTTCATCCCATGGGTTCTTGGTCACACCATAACTGGAGGTCTCGGTTGTGCTGCCCATCGCAAATTCATCCATATTAGTTTTGCCGATAATGACCGCTCCGGCCCGCTTTAAATTCTCCACCGCCTGGGCATCATAGACCGGCATAAAATCCGCCAGCATTCTCGAGCTGCAGGTGGTTCGGAGATCCTTGGTACAGATATTATCCTTCACCGCAACCGGAACGCCGGCCAGTGGCGAATCGTATCGCCCCATTGTAATTCCTTCCTGGATTTTCAGAGCTCTCTCTGCTATTTTGTCGTTTTCAGTCACATAGGCATGGAGTTTCGGCTCACTCTTTCTTAACTGCATCAAACTGGCCTCTACTGCTTCCATTACCGATATCTCTTTTTGCTTAATCTTTTGCCCTATCTGTAATGCCGTCTGCTCTATCATCTCTCCACCTCTATTCTACCGTCTTAGGGACCTGATACTGTCCATCGCTTTGATTCGGCGCATTCCGGAGCATAGCTTCACTGGCATCTGCGTTGACAACTTCATCCTCGCGGAATACATTCCTAACCAGAAAAATATGAGGCATCGGTTCTATTCCGGCAGTGTCAAGCTCCTTCAATTTATCAATGTAATCGAGCATCTGCTCAATATCTGCTCCGGCCTGTATCTGTTCTGTTTCAGTCAGATCCAGCTTTGCCAGTATCGATACATGCTCAATCATCTCTTTATCTAGTCTATTGCTCATCAGTTACCTCCTTATGGTTCCAGACGGCTCATATCCCTTGGGAATAACGTCGTCTCTCTTACATTTTCTTCTTCCAGCAACTGCATCGTCAGCCGCTCCAGTCCAATCCCCAGCCCGCCATGAGGCGGCATGCCGTACTTAAAAGTGTCCAGATACTGCTCCAGTCCTTCCCGGCTCATCCCCCTTATCTCCAGTTTTTCAACCAACACCGCATAATCATGGATGCGCTGTCCGCCGGTGGTAATCTCCATCCCTCGAAAGAGCAGATCAAAGCTCAGGGTATATCTGCGGTCCTGTGGGTCTTCCATCGCATAAAACGGCCGTTTCTTCGTTGGGTAATGAGTAACAAAGACGAAATCCGCATCATACTCCTCTTTGAAGTAACGGCCGATCATCAGCTCTTCTTCCGGTTCCAGATCAAACGGCGTCCGGATCGGCCGCTGGTATTTCTCTGATACCAGCTGTTTTGCTTCATCAAACCGTATACATGGTATGGATGCAGTGTTGGGCAGGTTCACTCCCAGCAGTTTTAATTCCTTAGCGTATTTTGTTTCCAACATCTTCATGATATATTGCAGCAACCCGGTCTCCATTGCCATCAGGTCACCGAAATCCTGAATATACCCCATCTCCATATCCAGACTGGTATATTCATTCAGATGTCGTTTAGTATTATGCTTCTCGGCCCGGAATACCGGACCCACTTCAAATACCTGATCAAATACCCCGACCATCATCTGTTTATAGAGCTGCGGACTCTGGGCAAGCACTGCCGGACAATGAAAATAATCCAGTTTAAAAATGTTAGAACCTCCTTCCGCACCTTTTGCCCCAATCTTCGGCGTATGGATCTCGCTAAATCCCTGTTCGAAGAAGAAGTCGCGGAATCCCCTTACAAGCCCTTCCTGAATTTTAAATTTTGCCCGCTCTTTGACATTTCGCAATGCAACCGAACGCATGTTAAGCTTGGTTTCCAGTGAAGTGTTCAGTTTCCATTTTGCAATCGCTAACGGAAGTGGCTGTTCCGGAGCTGAGAGCACCTGCATCCCGTTAAGCACCAATTCTACACCGCCCGGCGCCCGTTCTTCCTCTTTTAGCCTTCCTTCAGCTTTTACAAACGTCCCTTCCCTGATCCCATCAAGGGCAAATTCCGCCCGGCCATACTCATAAACCGTCTGCAGTAGTCCCTCCCGACTTCTCAAGATCAGAAAGCTGATCTCTCCCATCCGCCGGATACTGTGTACTGCACCTTCTACGCTCACACTTCTTTCACTTGTTTTCATTTCTTTCAACTCATCAAATCCACTTGTCTCTTTTATCCTCACACCTGTTAAATATTCCATAACGTTTCTATCCTTTCCTAAATCCTATAAACAACAAAATCCCGGAGCATCTGATTCTTTCAGATATTCCGGGACGGGATATTCTCCCGCGGTACCACCCGCGTTGCACACTTTTTAAAGTATACCTCTTATATACGTAACGTGTATCACGTAACGGCCTACTCTTCCTTCAACCGCTCAGCTTAGGAGTGTTCCCTATATTGTTTCCATCCCGCTGTATCCGGCTCTCAGTCAGTGGCCGGAATTTCCTGTCAGGTTCTTGAAACCAGAGTCTCCTTCTTCGCTTTTCATTTATAAGAATTCCACCAATGTTATAATCATCTGTGCCGCTTCTACCAGATTGGCTCCACTATTCATACTGCTTTTCTGGATATACCGGTGAGCCTCTTCCTCGGTCATATGATTACGCTCCATTAAGAGTTGCTTGGCGTCATCAATAATCTTCTGCTCTTTTTCACTTCTGAGCTTAGGCTTCTTGCTTCTTTTCCTGCTCCGCAGTTGATGCCTGCTCAGCATCATCCGCACCGTTTGAAGCAGTTCGTAAACCTTTAACGGTGTTGTCAAAGCGACAATCCCTTCGCCTTCCTGCTCCTGAATCACACCAGCCGAACCGATTAGAAGCAGGTCAAAAGCAGTAGGCAGACATTCCCGCAGTTCCCGGTAGAACATATCCGGCAGCCGGACACCGCTGATGATCAGACCCGATTCCAGATCATAAATTTCTTTTAGGGCTGCCGCTGCTGTCGTATGGACCGCAGCAACTTCAAATCCGTTATGGGTGAGGAGCTCTTTGATGTGTTTTCCATTTTCGATTTTAGAAAATACAATAACAATACTCATCATCAATCTCCTGCCTTACCTCCACTAAATCCGATATAAATATTTTTCCATTTCCCATTGACTCACCTGAGTCTCATAATCCTTCCACTCCGCCTTCTTGGCACGGATGTAGCGTTCTATAAACGCTTCTCCCAAAGCCGACTTGATAACCTCATCTTTTTCCAGTTCAGCCAAGGCTTCGGACAGGTTTCTCGGCAGATGTTCTATACCATTCGCAGTCAATTCTTCCGGCGTCATACTCTGGGCATTCACATTGAGTTCTGCTGGCGGCAGAACCTGATTGCGGATACCGTCCAGTCCGGCTGCCAGACACACCGCCAATACCAAATACGGATTGGACGATGAGTCCGGAGAATGCAGTTCTACTCTGGTTCCCTCTCCCCGCTCCGCCGGAATACGGATGAGAGGGTTACGGTTCTTCGTCGACCAGGTGATATATACCGGCGCATCATGTCCCGGCACCAGACGCTTATATGAGTTTACAAGCGGATTGGTTATAGCCGACATCCCGCGAATATGTTTCAGCAAGCCGCCGATGAAATAATAGGCCTCTTTACTTAATCTCAAACGGTCATTTTCATCAACAAAAATATTTTTACCGTCTTTAGCAAATGACATATTAATATGCATTCCCGAACCATTTACTCCCGCATTCGGCTTTGGCATAAATGTAGCATGCAGACCGTGCCTTCTGGCAATCGTCCGGACCGCCAGCTTAAAGGTCATGATGCGGTCAGCTGCTTCTAAAACTTTAGCATATTTAAATTCAATCTTATGTTGTCCCGGCGCAACACTGTGATAAGAAGATTCCACCTCAAATCCCATGTCTTCCAGCGTCAGCACCATATCACGTCTGGCATTTTCACCAAAGTCCAGCGGTCCCAGATCAAAATACCCGGCCCGTTCCTTGGTTTTGGTGGTAGGATTTCCATCTTCATCGGTTTCAAATAAAAAGAACTCACAATTGGAACCGACATAGAATTTATATCCCATTTCCCCGGCTTCAGCAAGCACCTTTGACAGGATGTGACGTGGGCTTACCTCAAAAGGAGTCCCATCCAGCCGGACAATATCGCATAAAAGCCTCGCGACTTTTCCTTGCTGCGGCCGCCAGGGCAGAATCACAAAAGTATCCAGATCGGGATAAAGGTACATATCGGTTTCCTCAATCTTTACAAAGCCTTCAATTGAAGAACCGTTAAACATACATTTATTATTCAAAGCCTTCTCTAATTGCGTTGAGGTAATGGCCAGATTTTTCAAAGTACCGAACATATCTGTAAACTGGAGGCGGATAAATTCCACATCCTCTTCTTCAACAATATTTAAGATATCTTTCTTGGTATATCTTCTCATAACTGATTCTCCTTTATTCTCCATCATACATCAACTAAACAAAAATAAGACGTACTTACCTGAGGTCTCCCCAAGTAAGACGCCTTTGCCTTATTCGGTTATTATAGCAATATGTTTTTTAATTGTCAATCCCAAGTTACCAAACCTGCCTGGAAATGAACTAATTATTCAACCACATTGCCAACCCAAAAAACACAATCACTAAAATACATCCTATTGTAAGAATGATATTTTTTGCTTTGGATTCTTTTTTTAAGTCGCTAAAAATGTCCAGCGCATCGATCAGCAGATCGGAGATGATTTCAAACATATCATACCTCCATAATATGATACCAGGGTCCCAACATCATGATATTTATATTATACTACGGATAATTCTGTTATGTAAAGAAGGAGATGCTATTCGCCCTCTCCCTCTGCAACAATTTCTTCTAGAACGTGAATCAGATCATGAAGGTTTTCAATACGTGTATCACGCTCAAGGATGCAGTTCTTTAAATCAATTGACAAGCCTTCAAATTTGTCCCGGATTTCCGGGGATACATAAGATGCCATTTTATCACTCACCTCAATTCACCCTCCATTGTCAATGGAGGGTAGTATTATCTCCCCACAGATAAAATATTATTCATTTTCAAACGTTGAAGAATATAATGTGAACCTAAGGGGGAGAAGAGTTTACTCTGTTGGTGCCGCATCCCCGTTCTCTACAAATTGGTATATCCCATCAGCGATTTATCTACCTCTTTCGCTGCTTCCACTCCCTCACGGATGGCCCATACGACCAGTGACTGTCCGCGGTGGGTATCACCCGCGGTAAATACATTCTTTATCGAAGTTTGATATGTTCCTGCTGCCGCAGCCACATTATTCTGCTCATCGAGTTCCACGCCAAACGCCCTGGCAATATAATCTTCAGTTCCTAAAAAACCTGCTGCAATCAAGACCATATCAGCCGCCATTACTTTTTCACTGTCCGGAACCGTCACCATATTCGTCTTACCGCTCTGCAGATCCTTCTGCCATTCCAATCCAACTGTTTTAATCTGGCACAGCTCTCCTTTGCTATTGGCAATAAACTCCGTCACTGTGGTCTGATATACTCTTGGATCCTGGCCAAAGACCGCAATCGCTTCTTCCTGTCCGTAATCAGTCTTGCAGACCTTTGGCCATTGCGGCCAAGGATTATCGGCTGCCCGGCTGTCCGGGCTCTTCGGCATCATCTCCAGCTGGACTACTGATTTCGCTCCCAGCCGGATGACTGTACCAACACAGTCATTCCCTGTATCTCCACCGCCGATGATCACGACATGCTTGTTCTTTGGATTCGGAAATGACCGGTCCTGCAAGTCGGAATCCAGTAGGCTTTTCGTAACCTGACTTAGAAAATCCACCGCAAAATAAATTCCTTCCGTCTCCCGTCCCGATGCCTTAATATCCCGCGGATGAGAAGCTCCGCATGCGAGAATGATCCGATCATATTGCTGCATCAGCTGCTCTGCCCTGATATCCTTTCCAACATCGGTATTCGTGACAAATTCAACTCCATCTTGTACCATCAGATCCACTCTGCGGGCAATCACGTCCTTTTCCAGTTTCATGTTGGGGATTCCATACTGCAGCAAGCCGCCCGGACGGTCTTTTCGTTCGAAAACGGATACCGAATGTCCACGCCGGTTCAGCATTAATGCCGCCGCCAGGCCAGCCGGACCACTGCCCACGACCGCTATTTTTTTACCGGTGCAGACCGTCGGTATCTGCGGCCGCACCCAGCCCTTTTCAAACGCCGTTTCTATGATCATACGTTCATTAGCCTTGGCTGCAACCGGATCATCATTCAGATTACAGGTACAGGCCGCCTCACACAAGGCCGGACATACCCGGGAAGTAAATTCCGGCAGTGGATGGGTCTTAGACAGACGCTGGTACGCCTGGTACCAATTCCCCTTATATACCAGATCATTCCACTCCGGGATCAGATTATGCAGCGGACAACCCGAGACCATTTGGCCGATCATCATTCCGGCCTGGCAAAAAGGTACTCCGCAGTCCATACATCTGGCTCCCTGTAGTTGTTGTTCCTCTTTTGGCAGCGATGAGTGGAACTCATGAAAATCGACTATCCGCCGGCATGGTTCTGCTGCTTTTGCATTCATTCGCTGATACTCTAAAAATCCTGTTGCTTTGCCCATGTACTCCACCTCCTATTCTGCATTCTGCGCTGTTGCCTGATAGAATGCTTCAATCTGCGCTTCTTCCTGACTGAGTCCCCTTTGTTCCAAGACTTTACTCAAAGTAATTACCTTGCGGTAATCATCCGGTACGATTTTCTTAAATTTCTTTACATAATCAGAAAAATTATTGAGGATTTTCTTACCCTTATCAGAACCGGTTGCTTCCACGTGTGCTTCGACTAATCGGCGCAATTCCTCCTGATCGCATTTATCTTTGACCGCTTCTATACTGATCATCGATTCATTGATATTGCGGTAAAGACAGTTTTCTTCATCCAAGACATAAGCAATTCCACCGCTCATTCCTGCAGCAAAGTTCTTTCCGGTCGCACCTAAGATGACCACCTTTCCCCCTGTCATATACTCGCAGCCATGATCCCCCACACCTTCTACTACCGCTTCAGCTCCGGAATTACGCACTGCAAAACGTTCTCCGGCCACACCGCTGACATATACTGCCCCGGAAGTAGCACCATAGAGCGCCACATTGCCAATAATCATATTCTCATCAGCCCGATAAGTACTTTCATACGGCGGATAAATCACCAATTTCCCACCGGATAACCCCTTACCGAAATAGTCATTGCTATCCCCCTGCAGTGACAGCGTCAGCCCTCGCGGAATAAAAGCTCCGAAACTCTGCCCGCCGGCTCCGCTGCACTCGACCACGAAGGTATCTTCCGGCAGTCCGTCCTGGTGCACACGAGTAATCTCCGATCCAAAAATCGTACCAAATGAACGGTTAATATTCGTTACATGCAGCTTCATCGTTTTCTTCGTTTTGGCGCAGATGGCTGATTTCCATTCTTTCAGCAACACCGCTTCATCAAGGGTGTCCTCCAATTCAAAATCATAGAGATTTCTACTGCTTTCCTTAACTTCTGCAAACGGATTTTGAAGCATTGCTGTCAGATCCAAATGACAATCTTTGCGGCTTACCTCACTTTGTTTCAACA
>Ga0153947_1000205_pt1 | contig 28439 bp, 27 predicted proteins | sample TSNJ031MetaG_FD_104697 | JGI IMG/M metagenome (GOLD analysis project Ga0153947, IMG submission 104697) | Attine ant fungus gardens microbial communities from New Jersey, USA - TSNJ031 MetaG | ecosystem: Host-associated > Fungi > Mycelium > Unclassified | place: USA: New Jersey, Wharton State... | reverse complement strand
TCGATCTCCAGATATCCTGTTCCCGTTGTCCCCGGTCGCTCTCCCAATAGGAAAACCCCTCGTAAAAAGCGCTTTTATATGGCTAAAAAATCTGTCGTCTAGATAAAGTTGACAGCAGTGCTTTCGCCATAATAAATCCTTTCTAAAATATGTATTTTCCATATTTTTCATTATATCTGATTGTCTTGTTTCTATACATGATGATACCCTCTGTTTGGGCAGGTTATACTGCAAGGTACCGGCATCGACAGAGTTTATGGAATTCCAGGCTCCTTTGGCAGTTGCCCGGTATCATGATGAGGAACATGCAGTATGGCATTTACAGCCTTGTATGCAGGCACTGCATACACATCGCTATTTCCTGAGTTCTATCTGAATGTTCTTATCCTTTTTTACAATGATAGTCTGAATTGAAGATCTGACAGACAACGTATCCAGACATTCCATGTGCAACACATTACAAAGCATTTGCTCAATCGTTTCCTCGTCGATTGTCGGCGCCTCTTTACAAATGGATTTCCCATGCTCCACCTGGTTGGCGCATCTCCATTTCGGTTTCCCTGATGCAGGGGATATCCGCCTGTAATTTGCGCCACATTCTTCGCAGATGATTAAGCCGCTCAGATAGTGTGTGGTATTATATCTTCCGGATTTTCTGGGATGACCTGCTTGGTCGTAGTTTATGTTGGTACGGCTGTCCCTTTCAAATTGAGCGGCGGTATATTTCTCAAAGGTAATAAACGGTGTATACTTCGCATTGGACAGGATATCATCGATCACCGCTCTGCTCCAAAGAGGTCTTCCGGTGGGGGATGGGATATTCCGCTCCGACAAAAGATCCGTAATTTTTCCAAGGCTGTCGCCTGCGAGATACCGGGCATAGATTAGCTTAATAACCTCCGCCTGATTTTGACCCGCCTCAACTTCACCGCTGGAAGATTTGATAAATCCATATGGTAGTTTCACGATGCCACCCTTTCGTATAATGATATTATAAATGAATCAGCCTTAAATTAAAAGATAATTATTATTGTGTTATAATTGGGTAATTTGGAAGCTTTTATATCAATAAATCGTCTTTTTGTGCTCACTGGAACATATGAAAAAAGGATAAGTCACTAATAAGCGACTTATCCTCGCGGTTTTACCAATAACCACCCATATATTTTGTTGCAATTCCACACAAAAAAGACAAACCTGCTTTTAAAGTAACTTAAAAAAACAGGTTTGTCTGGCTTGGTACGCCCGACTGGATTCGAACCAGCGACCTTTTGAGTCGGAGTCAAACGCGCTATCCAACTGCGCCACGGGCGCTTATATGATAAGCTGCCGTCAAGCAGCTTATTGCAAGCACAATATTTTAGTGGTCAAATAACCGTCATAGAAAAAATCAGATTGGATCTCATACACCGCAAAAGGCACCGGCAGCCACATACATGGCCACCGGTATCAATGGTCATCCAGAATGAAGCCAACCACCATTATACTATTTATGAGTAAATAAGTCAAGCTTCAAATCGTCCCGATTAAAATTTAAAACAGCCCCTTGCGCACAGGCGTCATCTGTTTTTATTATTAAACAAGGCCATGATATCATAAAAGCCCTGGTCGTCATCATTGTCAAAGCTGTCAGCCGCATCGCCTAAACCGGTAGGTACGGCAGACGTATTTCCCAGCTCCGCCGCGCTTCCGGGGAATGGCGTCGCGTTGCTCGCCACATCAAAGCCTGTGGCGATAACCGTGATAATCATCTCATCCTGAAGCTCGGGATCCAGTGCCGCGCCCCAGATGATATTCACGTCCGGATGCGCCTGCGCATGGATCATGGAAGCGGCCAAATCCACCTCGCCCAAGTCCACATCCTCCGAAGCGGTGATGTTGATAATCACGCCCCGCGCTCCTTTAATGGAGGTTTCCAGCAGAGGGGAGGAAATTGCCTGGCTCGCGGCAACCTCGGCCTTATCCTTGCCTTGCGCCCGTCCTACGCCCATATGGGCATACCCTGCGTCCTTCATCACCGAGGTGACATCCGCAAAGTCCAGATTGACAAGCCCGGGAATATTAATGAGGTCGGAAATGCTCTGCACGCCTTGGCGCAGCACATCATCCGCCGCGGAAAACGCGTTTTTCAAGGTAATCTTCTGCTCTGAAATAAGCTTCAGCCGCTCGTTGGGGATAACCAGCAGCGCGTCCACGCTCTCCTTAAGCGCCGCAACGCCGCCCTCCGCCTGTTCCATACGGCGCTTGCCCTCAAATGCAAAGGGCTTGGTGACGATACCCACCGTAAGGATGTCCATTTCATGCGCGATTTCCGCCACAATGGGAGCCGCGCCGGTTCCTGTGCCTCCGCCCATCCCGGCGGTAATAAATACCATATCCGCATCCTTCAGGGATGCAGCGATCTCCTCCCTGTTTTCCTCAGCCGCCTTCTGCCCTTTTTCCGGAAATCCGCCGGCCCCTTTTCCCTTGGTGAGCTTGTTCCCCAAATGAAGCTTAAACGACGCCTTGGAATGGTTAAGCGCCTGACTGTCCGTATTCACGGAAATAAACTCAACACTCTCCATATTGGAATCAATCATTCTGTTGACAGCGTTTCCGCCGCCGCCGCCAACTCCGATCACCTTGATATTCACTACTCTTTCCGAATCGTTATCCATTCCAAAGGTCATAGGCATCCTTTGTTCCTCCCACTATATCAACATTCTTTTCAGATTTTATTCCCTATCCTTATTACTGTACCAAATATTGAATCAAAACGCAATATGAAATAAGTGATTTTTTCATATTCTTTCAGTTTTGTTAATAATTTCCCCCTTTAGACCTCCCCTGCCCCCTCTGATGAATCCTCCGGTTTCGGGTCATCTTTCTCCTCCGCGGGATACTTGTCCCCTTTTTCTATAAGCAGGGCCTCCTCCAGGCTGATCTTTTTTCTAATCAGCCATTTTTTTGTCTGGGCATTGCTTACATCAATGCGCCCCTCCTCCTGTGGCTCCATATCCGCTAGGGCTTTTTGAATAAAGATCAGCTTATGCTCCAGATCCGCCTCGGTACCCAGCTTGAGGAGCAGCCGGTTTTCATAAATAATCCGCATATTTCTCGGGTCGGAAACATCCACATTTGTGACTCCGGAAAATCCGCTGTCCTGTACGGCGTCGCTCTCCAATGCGCTCAGCAGGTAATTCACCATCACCAGCCCGTCCTTGGCCTCCTCACCCAACACCCCGCCGGGAGGTACTGATTTCGTCGCAATACCCTGTACCGCCAGTACCTGGGGGGGGATAAACAGCTGTCCCCGCTCCAGAACCTTCCCCCCCCGGGTCAGCATCACCACCTCGTCTTCCTCCACCGCCGCTATGGCCGGGACAGATTGGGTGATGCGGATTTCAATGGCAGGGGGAAGCTTCCGGCGGATATCCACCGACTCGATATAGGGATACTTCTCCAACAGGCGTTCTTCTACCCGGGCTTTGGACACGCGCAGCAGGTTTTCCTCCAATTGGATACCGCTGGCTATAGCCACCTCCTCCGGGGGATATTTGTCGGTTCCCACCACCGTGACAGCCTCTATTTTAAAAAATGTTGTAAGCGAAAGCACCGCGCCAATGGCTAAAACAAACACCACCAACAGTATATAATGTATGGTGTGATTGCGAATGCGTTTCTTTTTGCGCCGCCTGCTGTTGGCGGCCTGTTCCGCCGCCCGGGGCCTTTCCGGATTCCGCTGCCTGCCCTTTGCCACTTTAAACCTCCTCACAGCAATCACGCCGCCATCCCGCTGTCGGCCTGGGGGAAAACCGGGCGCGCCGCCTATTGCTTTTTGATGATCGCTCCCAGCGCCGCCAGGTTTTTATCCAAATCCTGATATCCCCGCTCAATATGATGGATCTGTGTAACCTCGCTAATTCCTTCCGCCGCCAGCGCTGCGGTACAAAGGGCCGCGCCCCCGCGCAGATCGGTGCAAACCACAGTTGCTCCATGAATCCGCTTTACGCCCTCCACTACTGCCACCCTGCCCTCCACCTTGATCTTCGCGCCCATTCGCGCCAACTCGTCGGCGTGCTTGTAGCGGCTCTCAAAGATGTTTTCCACATAGACAGAGGTGCCGTCCGCCACACAGGAAAGCGCCATCAGCGGAGATTGGGCGTCGGTGGGGAATCCCGGATAGGGCATGGTGCGCACCATGCGAACCGGCTTGGGACGAGGCGCGGAGGTGAGGTAGATGGCGGATTCCTCCAGGCGGATGGTGCAGCCCGCCTCCTCCAGCACGGGGTAAACGGCGGTCAAATGCGAGGGGATTACATCCCGGAGCATAATATCGCCGCCGGTAATGGCGGCACAGCACAAATAGGTGGCCGCGGCAATCCGGTCGGGAATCACCCGGTACTCCACGCTATGCAGCTTTTCCACGCCGGTAATGTAGATGGTGCCATTTTCCTTGATGGTGATATCCGCCCCGGCCTCGCACAGAAAATTCGCCAAATCTTCAATCTCCGGCTCTCTGGCCGCGTTGTAGATAACGGTTTCTCCCACAGCCAAACAAGCGGCCAGCATAATATTCTCAGTAGCGCCCACACTGGGGAAGGGCAGCGAAATACTTGCTCCCCGGAGCTGTCCCGGAACACTGCAATCCAGATATCCATGATCCTCGCTGATCTCCACGCCCATCTTTTTTAAAGACGATAAATGGATATCAATGGGGCGGGGTCCCAGCTCGCATCCCCCCGGCAGCGATACCCTGGCCTTGCCGCACCGCGCGATAACCGCCCCTAAAAACACCACCGAGGAACGCATCTCCCGCATGAGGTCATCGGGAATATCGCAGCAGCTGAGGCCGTCCGAGGTGATGACTACGCTGTCGCCCTCCTGATGGGCGTCGCAGCCCAGATACCCCAGAATATTACACGCCGCCGTGACGTCTGACAGGGCCGGGCAGTTATGTAATACACTTTTGCTTGTCAGCAGTGTCCCGGCCAAAATGGGCAGCACAGCATTCTTGGCGCCGTGAACCGCTAGCTCGCCGCTCAGCCTTCTGCCGCCTTCAATTGTAAATTTGGCCATTCCTTTCACCCTTTCATAGCGTTGCGCAGGCCTGTTCTCCCCCATCCGCCGGAAAATCGACACACAGGCGGGCAGCTTTACCCTGCAAGTCATATTATGCAAAACGCTATTAAGTGGTGATAATGCCTGTAAAGGACTGAAAAAAATCCGGGTTATACCCGCTTTTCCTCCACCAGGGAGTAAATTTCCCGGCAAATGCGCCGGTTGGCGTCCACAATGGCCAAGGAAGCGGCATTTCGGCCAATATTGGAAAGCTCCTGGGGATCCTCCGTCAGCTGCTGAACCACCCTGCAAAGCTGTTGTCCGTTGAGATCCCTCTCCGCAATGACCACCGCCGCATTTTTGCTTGCCAGCACCATGGCGTTGTGGTATTGATGGTTTTCCGCCACATTGGGCGAAGGAATCAGAATAGACGCCCTGCCGGCGGCCTCCAGCTCGCTGAGGGACAACGCCCCCGCGCGGCAGATCACCAGGTCGGCGGCAGCCAGGCACCTAGGCATATCGTCGATATACTCCCGGATGTCAATGTGGGGATTTCCCAGGAAATCTACGCCCTTTTCCTCCAGCAGTTGGGGGAACAGCTCCACCCCATACTGCCCGGTGGCATGGATATGGTGCAGGAGGCCGCCTTCCGCAAAATGGGCGGCTACATCCGCCACCGCCTCATTGATACGCCGCGCCCCGAGGCTCCCCCCAAAGCTTAGCAGGCAGACGCGCCCGCCGATGCCCAGCGCCGCCCTGGCCTCTGTCCGTCCGGCGAACAGAATCTCCTCCCGGATTGGGTTGCCCGTAACCACATATTCCGTTCCCCCCGGAAGGTGGGCCTGGGCCTCCCCCACCGCCAGAAGCACCTTGTCCACATATTTGGTTAGCAGCTTGGTGGTGACACCGGGGAAGGCGTTCTGTTCATGGGTTAAGGTTCTTACCCCCATCATGGCGGCGGTGCGGAGCACAGGGCCGCTGACGTACCCCCCGGTTCCCATCACCACATCCGGCTGAAAATCGGTTATAATTTTTTTCGCGTGTCCCGACGCCCCCATCAAATACACCACCGATTTGCAGTTGTATTTGATATTGCGCCAATTGATCTGTCGCTGAAAGCCCTGAATCTTAATGGGCACAAAGGGGAATCCCGCTTTGGGCACCAGCCGGGCCTCCATACCGTCGGGATTGCCCGCAAATAAAATCCGTGTATCCGGGCGTTCCTTTTTTATGTTAGCGGCCACCGCCAGCGCGGGATTGATATGCCCCGCCGTACCGCCACAGGCAAATAAAATTTTCATTGGCATCACCCCTTTTGGTATTTCAAATCAACTGAATATATTACAGCTTTTCCAGGGTAGTCTGCCGGGAAATGGCCAGCACGACGCCCATCTGGCAGAGCAGCATGACGAGGGAGGTGCCGCCATAGCTAAAGAAGGGCAGCGAAATGCCGGTATTGGGGATGGTGTTGGTCACCACCATAATATTGAGCACCGCCTGAAAGCCCACCTGGGTGGTGAGCCCTACGGCCACCAGCGCGCCAAAGCGATCCTTGCAGCGCATCCCGATGACAAATCCCCTCCAGACCAGCAGGGCAAACAGGATAACGATAAACGTCGCACCTACAAAGCCAAGCTCCTCGCAGACAATGGAAAAAATAAAGTCGTTCTGGGGCTCGGGGAGGTAAAGGAATTTCTGCCGCGACTTGCCGATACCCAAGCCCATAAGCCCGCCGGAGCCGATGGCGTACAGGGACTGGATCGTCTGGAAGCCCTTGCCCTGCGGATCCGAGAAGGGGTCGATCCAGTACTCGATGCGGTGCATGGCGTATTCGATAACGCCGGGAATCATGATGATAACGCCCAATATCACAACACCGGCCACCGCCGCGAGGGCAAACCATTTCAGGTTGGCGCCTCCGACAATCATCATCACCGCGCCGATAGCCAGCATGAGGATCGTCCCGGAAAGGTGGGGCTCCAGCATCATAAGGACAACTATGATAGCCAGCACCGACACAAAGGGAATGATGCCATAGCGGAGGGTTTTCATCCGCTCACCCTGGACGCAGATCATGTGGGCAAATAAAATCACAATCGCAAACTTGGCGATCTCCGACGGCTGGATGGTCGTAAAACCCAGGTCAATCCACCTTCTGGCTCCGTCATGGGGGAAAAACAGCACCACCACCAGCAGGATCCAGGTGACGAACATAATGGGCCAAGCCATGGGGTAGAGGATTTTATAGTCGATGGTGGAAATCATCATCATCAGGATCGTGCCGAGAACCGCGAACATGATCTGGTTGGAAATAAAAGTAAAGGAATTGCCCCGGTTGAAGTACGCATACGCGTAGCTGGCCGAAAACAGCATGACCAGTCCAATGGTCAGAAGCAGCAGTACCAAGATCAAAAACGTAAGATCCACACTGCCGGTCTTGGTATTAAATAGTGAGAAGCCGCGTTTTGCCTGCTGCTCATCCTCCCGCACCCTAGCTGCCCTTTCCAAATTGTTTTGCCCCTCTCTGTGATTATACTAACCTTCTATCAAAGCGCCGAAACGCTTTGATAGCGCGAAGCGCGCAGAAGATTGTATGAGACGTAGCCGCATAGCGGCGCGGCGCGTTAGCGACGCATATTCAATGAAAATCGCTTGTCGATTTTTGAATTGAGTATTAGTATTAAATCCGCAAAACCGCTATAATTCCTATTATGCAGCACAAAAGCTGCGCCATAGAAAAAATAACCACAATCTTGCTTTCGCTCCAGCCACTCATCTCAAAATGATGGTGAATGGGGCTCATTTTAAACAAACGCCTGGCCGTGCCGGTTGTCATGCGGGTGAATTTGAAATACCCCACCTGGACAACAACCGATAAGCCCTCCAGTATATATATTATTCCCATAAACACCAAATATACAGGAATTCCCAATCCAAATGCCAGCGCCACCACCATGCCCCCCAAAAACAGGGAACCGGTATCCCCCATAAACACCCGGGCCGGATAAAAATTCCAGACCAGAAAGCCGATGCAGCCACCGGCCAGCGCCCCCGCCATAACGCTCATCCCCTCCATCCGCAGGGTAGCCGCCATCACAAGGAAGCCCAACGCCGTCACAAAGGTAACCGAGGAGCAAAGACCGTCGATGCCGTCGGTGAGGTTGACCACATTCACCATGTAGACAATACCCACCGCCGCCAGGGGAAAATAAAAAATTCCGAAATTCCATTGGCCTATGAAGGGCAGAAGCGCTATGGTGGAGCGATCCCCCGCCACATACAGCCCCCCGAGGTACAGGGTGGCGATGATGAATTGCATCATCATCTTTTGCCGGGCGGAAAGCCCCATATTCTGCTTTTTCACCACCTTGATGTAATCGTCCAGAAAGCCCACCATGCCGTAGCACAGGGCCATCAGGAGGCCCAGGATAATGCGCATATGATCCAGCGTCTGGTGGGTGAACATCGCGCCGCCGCTGCCGGAAACCAGCATCCAATAGCCCGCCAAAACCCCGGGCACAATGCCCGCGATAAACAGGAGCCCCCCCATGGTGGGCGTCCCCTGCTTGCCCTTGTGCCATTTGGGGCCGATATCCAGGATGGTCTGGCCATACTTGATCCGCCGCAGGAAGGGTATGAGCCACACCCCAAGCAGAGCGGTGATGCCAAAGGAAATCACAATTGCCGAAAGGACGGGCGTATTACTCATAGTATAGGATACTCCTTATATACTTTTTGTATCAGATCCTCCAGATGCATCCCCCGGCTGGCCTTAAACCAAACCACATCCCCCGGAGCCAGAATTTCCTTTAGGTATTGCCACAGTTCCTCCTGATCCGGGAAGTAGCGCGCGTTCCCCATGCCCCCGGCCTGTGCACCCTCGGCATACCCACGGGACAACGGCCCGGCGCAAAGAAGCCGGTCTATTCCCAGCCCGGCTATCAAGGTTCCCACATCCAGGTGGGCCTGTTCCTCCAGCACCCCCAGCTCCAGCATATCGGATAAAACGGCAGTCCGCTTGCCCCGGCAGTCCAGAGCGCCCAGGGTGTTCATGGCGGCGCGCATAGAGTCGGGGCTTGCGTTGTAGCAGTCCTCCACCACCGTCAGCTCCCCGTGGATCACCACCCGCTGGCGCATACCCGCGGGCTGGTATCCTTCCAGGGCGGCAATGGCCGACTCCGGCGGAACGCCCAAAAGGGTTCCCGCCAAAAACGCCGCCAGTGCGTTACCCACATTGTGGCGGCCCATACAGGGGATTCTCGCTTCAAAACGCTTATCATTATACAAGATTTCAAAGGTGGTATATGTCGAATATTCCTTGATACGCTCGGCTCTGACCTCCGCGTCCAACCCAGCCGTGCCATAGCGCTTTACCCGGCCTGCTATCCCCCTCCGGGTGGACAGCAGGCTGTCGTCCCCGTTGAGCAGCAGGACGCCCCCCTCCCGGAGCCCCTCCGCGATGCTCAATTTTTCCTCCAAAATAGCCTCCCGGCTGCCCATCTTTTGCAGGTGGGAAACCCCGATATTGGTGACTATGGCAATATCCGGGGCCGCGCACCGGGAAAGAGGCGCAATCTGGCCCGGCCCATCCATGCCCAGCTCCAGCACCGCCACCCGATGCTCCTCCGTCAGCTGCAAAATAGTCTGGGAAAGCCCAATTTCATTGTTTAAATTCTGCTGTGTCTTTAGCGTGGGAAATGCCGCCTCCATTACGCAGGCCACCATCTCCTTTGTGGTGGTTTTCCCCACGCTTCCCGTGATGGCAACCACCTTTACGTCCAGGCCTGCGCGGTACAGCCCCGCGATCTCCAATAGTGCGGCCCGCGTGTCCCCCACCAGCAGCACCCGCTCCCGGGGGCAATCCTCCGGCAGGCGCTCCGCCACCGCCCACGCGGCTCCCTGCTTTAGGGCCTCCCCCACATAGTCGTTTCCGTCAAACTTATCCCCGGACAGCGCGACAAACAGACACCCCTGGGGCAGGGCCCGGGTGTCTGTGGATACGGCGGTGACCGCCGCCTCCGGGTCGCCGGTGTAAGCCGCGCCGATTCTTTCGCAAATGTCCTGTAACAGCATTGGTTTCATGGCTACGCCCACACCCTTCTTCCGTTATTCCGGACTTTCCATTCCCAGAAGCTTTAAGACTATCTCTTTTTCGTCAAAATAGATGGTTCCGTAATCCAGAACCTGATAGTCCTCGTGGCCCTTTCCGGCCAGCACCAGGATATCGTCGTCCCGGGCATTTTTCAGCGCCCAGCTGATGGCCTCGTACCGATCCACAATCACCTTGTAGGGCGTTTTGTGCTTTTTGAGCCCGGGAAGCGCGTCCTCGGTGATGAGCAACGGGGATTCGTCCCGGGGATTATCCGAGGTGAGGATGACAAAGTCGGACAGCTGGGCCACAATATCCGCCATAAGCGGCCGTTTGCCCCGATCCCGGTTTCCGGCGCAGCCGAAAAGCGTTACCACCCGGGCGGGAGCGAACCCCCGCACAGTCTCCAGCACGTTTTTCAGTCCGTCCGGCGAATGGGCATAGTCGCGGATCACCGTGTAGGGCGTGCCGGTGGGCAAAACCTCAATCCTCCCCACCACGCCGGTACATTGGGACAGTCCCTGCACCACCGTTTCCAACGGGATTCCCGCCGCCAGGCAGCTCACCGCCGCAGCCAGCGCGTTGGATACGGAGAACATCCCCGGCATGCAAAAATCCACCCGGACAAGCTGCTCCCCGGCTAAAAGGGCAAACCTGCTGCCCTTGGCGCTGAACCGGATGTCGTGGGCGATATAATCGGCGGAATCGTTTTTGCAGGAATAGGTCAGCTTCCGGCAGCCTGTTTCCTCCAGAAGGCGCTGCCCGTAGGCGTCGTCGTAATTGATAACCGCTGCGTCACACATGCCGAAAAGCCTTGATTTCGCTTTAAAATAGCTTTCCATGTCGGGGTGGTAATCCAGGTGATCCTGGGTGAGGTTGGTAAACGCCGCCGTCACAAAGTGACAGCCCGCCACCCGGTGCTGATCCAGCGCGTGGGAGGATACCTCCATCACGGCGTATTCGCACCCCGCCTCCACCATCCGGGCAAACATGGCGTGGAGCTGCATGGGATCGGGGGTGGTATGCTTGGCAGGCAGGGCCATATCCGCGATTTCGTTGTGGATGGTTCCGATCAGGCCCACCCGTTTTCCGGCACACTCCAAAATCTGCTTCATCAGGTAGGTGATTGTGGTTTTGCCATTGGTTCCGGTAACCCCCAGCAGCTTGAGCTTCCGGGAGGGGTTGCCAAAAAAGTTGCCGCAGATGACGCCGTAAGCCTCCCGGGTATGGGATACCAGCACCTGCCGGGGCAGGGACAAATCCCGCTCCACCACCACGGCTGCCGCCCCCCTGTCCAGGGCGTCCCTGGCATGGTCATGCCCGTCAATTTTCAGGCCGGGAATGGCAACAAACACGCACCCCTCCTCCACCTGCCGGGAGTCGCTGGTGAGCCCTGTTATTTCGCAGTCCTGTATTTGATTGTCACAGGTCACTCCTTCAAGAAGCCGGGTCAATGTCATGCTGGTTCCTCCCTTATGCTAAGCTGTCATCCCTTCCAGGAAATTATCCCCGCCCCTTGGATGAAACGGATACCGGGTAATCGTACTAAGGCTGCGGGGTTGTATCCGAAACGGCGGCGCCCACGGGCGCCGGTTCCGCCGGTTTTTCAATGAGGGTCACGACGATTACCTCGCCGGTTTGCGCCTGGGCGCCCGGCAGGGGCCACTGCTCCGATACCACGGTAGGCACGCCGTCCTGAATTTTGCCGCGGAGCTCAATGTTAAGCCCCAGGTTAACAATGGTCTTGTTTGCCTCCTGGGCGGTGAGGCCCACCACGTCCGGCACCATAATATCCGTTTTGATATTCTCCTCGTCGGTATAGAGTATAACCGTGCCCCCCTTGGCGATTTTCTGCCAGGGCTGGGGAATCTGGCGGATTACCCCCCCGCCGCTGCCGAGGATGCGGGTTTTCAGTCCCAGGGCGGTAAGCTCCGCCTGGGCGTCGTGGGGCTTCATGCCCAACAGGTCGGGAATCTCCACCGCCCGGTCGGCCAGCTCCTCCTCGGAGTATTGGGGATCGATGTTGAGGTAGGGCAGGGTTTCTTGCAGCACCGCGCCCACCACAGGCGCCGCGATAACCGAACCAAACACATTGGAGAGCCTTGGCTCATCCAGCATGACTAATACGGCAATTTGAGGATCCTCCGCCGGGGCGAAGCCCACAAAGGACAGCACATGCTCATCCCGGGGCTGGAGATCCAGCTTCTGGGAGGTTCCTGTTTTGCCCCCGATGCGGTAGCCGGGTATGGCGGCCTTCGAGCCGGAGCCCTCCTGAACAACCGCCTCGGTGAGCATCTTCATCAGGTCGGAGGTCTCCGCCGAGATGACCTGGCGCTTTACCACCGGCTGGGTGGTGGAGAGGACATTTCCCTGGGAATCCACAACCTGCTTCACCACATAGGGCTGCATCAGCTGCCCGCCGTTTACGGCGGCGCTGGTGGCGGTAATCAGCTGAATGGGGGTGACCTTAAAGGTTTGGCCAAAGGAGGTGCTGGCCAGCTCCACCATGCCGGGCTTGTTGAGGGTGTCAAAGCTTTGCAGGATGCTGTCGGCTTCGCCGGGCAGGTCGATCCCGGTAATTTCACCCAGGCCGAAGGCGTCCATATAGTCATAAAAGAGCCGCGCGCCAACCCGCTGCCCCACCATGATAAACACGGGGTTGCAGGAGTTCTGCATCCCTTGTATAAAGTCCTGCCCGCCATGGCCCACCGCCTTCCAGCAACCTATCGTCCGGTCGGATACCTTAAAGCTGCCGTTGCAGGTAAAATGGTCGTGGATGCTGATGCTTTTGGTATCCAACGCTGCGGACGCCGTGATAATTTTAAATACCGAGCCCGGCTCGTAGGGGTCGGAGATGGCCTTGTTCCGCCACTGGTCATACTGGGCCTGCCGCAGCCGTTTCTGATATGCTTCGGTTCCCTCCTCCAAAAGCTCCAGCTCTGCGATATCTTTGGGGTTCACTATGGTGTAGGGGTCGTTGGGGTCAAAATCCGGTTTTGTAGCCATGGCTAAGATCGCGCCGGTTTTGACATCCATCACGATCCCCGCCGCCCGGTTGCCGATGGAATGCTCCACTATGGCGGTTTGCAGGTTCTTCTCCAGATAGTGCTGGATGGCCTCGTCAATGGTAAGAACCACGCTGTTGCCGTCCTGCGCCGGATATTTCTGCTGATATTTAAAGGGCATATCGCTTCCCCAAGCGTTTTTGGAGGACACCACCATGCCGGGAGTGCCTGCCAGGATCTTCTCGTAGTAGGATTCCAGGCCATAGGCGCCCTGGTTGTCGTAATTGGTAAAGCCCAGCACTGTGGACGCAAGGCTGCCGTATTTGTAGTAGCGCTTGGTGTCCTCCTCAAAGAACACGCCGTCCACCTTATTTTCCGTGGTATATGCCAGCACCGCGTCCGCTATGGTACGATCCACCCGCCGCTTGATGCATTTGTAATAAAACTTCCGGTCGCCGGCTTCCTTCAGGATATACTCCTTATCCACTCCCAGAATTTCCGACAGGTTTCCCGCCACCTCGTCCAGGGTTTCCACGTTCATCTGGGCGGGGGAGATGCAGACATTCCATACGGTGGCGGATTTGGCCAGGGTGTTGCCGTTTCGGTCATAGATCGTGCCCCGGCGCGCGCCCAGGGAAACCGAGCGGGTCTGCTGCTCCATGGCGCTTTGCTGGTATTCCTCCCCGTGGACAATCTGAATCTTGAAAAGCTGCGCTATAATAACCAAAAAGCCGAGCAGCATAAATAAAATGAGTATTAAGCGCATCCGACCGCGCATTTTGCTTGATGCGGATTTTTGCATTCGGTTCCACCTCCAAATTAAGGTTTTGAAATGAAACAAGAGCTAAGAGGCTTACCGTCTTAACTCTCGCAGTGCTTTTGTCGTGAGGCAAACCGGCCGCGCAACTGTCCTGTTTCGATACAAGTCCTTAACATTTTCAGCCCCCCGTCAGGCTGCTATACTATGTCTATTTCGGGGTCAGCGGATATATTCCAGAACACTGTCCACAATTCCCTGAATTTTAGACACTTCCCCATCCGGCTCCGTCTTTGACGGCTCCTCCGCCAGGATGATCTTGTCATCCTCATAGAGATACACATATTTTGTCTGATACTTATCCAGCCGATCCAAGCCCAGCTCATCCCTGGCCCTTTCGGATACCACCCGCAGGGACACCATGGACTCCAGCTCGCTGGAGATTTTTACATATTCGCTTTCCAGCTCGGTAATGCCTGCCTGCATTTCATTGATCTCACCGGCAACCTCGTTGAGGCACACATGATTGTATATCATAAGAAACAGCAAGGTGACCACAATAGCGAAGCTTCCGAGGCATTGGGGTGTAAACACAGCCGCCAGCGTGCGCTTATCACTCCGCTTGGATACCACTTCCAGTTTCGGCTGCCTCTTGGGCGCGGCCCCAGCCTCATATGCAGGCAGTTTATACGCCGAACTGGTGTTGTAAGCTGACATTTAATAAATCCCCTCGCTCTCTATTTTTTCTCCAGCACCCTGAGCTTTGCGCTTCTGCTGCGGTTGTTTTCTCCCAGCTCCCCTTCTCCGGGCAGGATGGGCTTCCGGTTTACAAGACTTGCCCTCGGCTGCTTCCCGCAGACACACACCGGAAAGTCCGGCGGGCAGGTACATCCTTTGCAATATCCCGCGAAGGACTGTTTGACCATCCTGTCCTCCAGGGAATGAAACGTAATAATCGCCAGCCTGCCTCCCGGCTCCAACAGCTCCAGAGCCCCGCTTAAAAAGCGCTCCAGGCTGTCCAGCTCGCCATTCACCTCAATGCGGATGGCCTGAAAGATCCGTTTGGCCGGGTGGCCCTCCCGCCTCGCCGCGGCGGGTATGGACATCTTGATAACCTCCACCAGCTGCCCGGTGGTTACAATGGGCTCCCTCTGTCTGGCCCGCTCTATGCCCCGGGCAATGCTTCCGGCGTATTTCTCCTCGCCATACTGGGAAAATATTCGTGTCAGCTGGGGCACCGTGTAGGTTTCCACCACATCCCGGGCGCTTTTTCCGCTGCCACTCATCCGCATATCCAGCGGCGCGTCGCTGTGATAGGAAAATCCCCGCTCCGGCGTATCCAGCTGATGGGAGGATACCCCTAAATCCAGCAAAATCCCATTGACACGCCGTATGCCCAGCTCCGCCAGAATGGCCGGCATGTCGCCAAAGTCCCCCTCCACCGCCTGAAAGCCGGGATGCCCCGTCAGCCTGGCCGACGCCGCCGCCAGGGCGCTGGGATCCTTGTCGATTCCCACCAGGCGGCCGGTGGTCAGTTCCCGGGCAATCCGGGAGGCATGCCCGCCGCCGCCCAGCGTGCCGTCCACATAAATACCGCTTTCCTTTATATGCAGCGCCTCAATGCACTCCTCCGGCAGAACGGAAAGATGATGAAACTCCATGCGCGCCTCCCTTTGCGGTTCCGCTAAAGACGCAGAGATCGCCGCTTAAAATTCCAGTTCGTCCATGGCTTCCGCCACCATATCCGCGGTGAGCTCGCTGCAGCTGTCTTCCCACCGCTGCTTGTCCCATATTTCCGCGCGCACCAGCGTGCCTACAATCATAACGTCCCTGTCCAGCCCCGCATATTCCCGCAGGCTGGGGGGAATGAGAACCCTGCCCTGCTTGTCCGGCTCCAGCTCGGCGGCTCCAGCAAAGAAGAAGCGCTGCAGCTTGCGGCCCTTGGACATGGGCAGCTGCCGGATCTTTTCCTCAAGCACCTTCCATTCTTCTTCGGGATAAACAAACAGACAGCCGTCTAGTCCCTTGGTGATAAAGAAATGCGCGCCTAACCCCTCCCGGAGCTTGGCGGGAAAATTGACACGGCCCTTGGTGTCCAGGCTGTGGGCATATTCACCGATTAGCACGTGCTCCCCACCTCTCCCCACTATCAGGGATTACTCTCCACAATTCACCACTTCCCCTATTATAGTCGGTGGGGTGGAAAAAAGCAAGCATAAAAACATAGAAAAATCCGGCCCCCTAGGGGGCCGGATCTGGATAAATCCCATATTTTGTGGCTGTAGCTTGCAGGTCTACTACTTCTTGCGGTTTTGGATTTTTTTTCCAATCCAATCGGTAAGCAAAACAACGCCAAAAATAACTCCCATTACTAGTAGAAAATAACCAATGGATTTCGCTATCCCAATCAAATCCACAACCCGCCCGGCTTCTGAAGCCGTTTCTCCCTCCGCTCCGGCCATAAATGTCATAACCCATACGGAGATCATCCCTGCCAGTAAGCTCACCCGGTTTTTCATTCTGTCCCTCCTCCGTCGGCCTGATAAGTATCCTCTTTACACGCAGTGTTACCTTCGCAAAAACCGCGGCTTAAACCAGTTGATGTACATTTTGGTGTATCCCCCCACCGAATAATCATAAAGCCAAAACACAATATTCCCCAGCCCCAGCAGGATCAGGGATGAATATTTCCCCAAATCCCCCATGTCCGATATAACCTCCGCCATGCCGAACACATGTATCACCGCCAGGTAGGCCAGCACAATGGCGGCATTAAAGAGAAGACCCTTCCCCAACAGCCGGAGGGGCCTGGAGCGCAGCCCGTCCAGCGTCGGCTTTGTAATGGGATAGTACCCAAAAAACGCGATAAACAGCATTGCCGCCTCCCGATCCGGCACAATAAACACCGACAGCACCGACACTGTAATATAGACCAGAAACGCGGTCTGCCGCCCGTTCTCCTCCATTACCGGAATCAGCATAAACCCTGCCAGCGCCGGGATTGCATAAGTGGAAAAGGGAACCATCCCCGTCATAAACATCAGCACCAGGCATAACGCGGAAAACATCCCCCCCAGTGCAATCTGTGTGCTTTTTCTGCTCATGCTGCCCCCCCTGCTTCCGACTTGCGGGTGCATTACCACCGCGCTTCCATACCGCCACCCCGGCCGTTCATATAAACCTGCATCAAAAAAGAAGGTGTGGCCCAGGCCATTCCTTCTTTTTGTATGCAACCGGCTCATTAGCAGCAACGGATAAAATCGCCGCCCATGCACTCACAGCAACAGTCAGCGCAGTACAGCGTGGTACAGATATCGCACATACTACAGCCGCCGAGACAACCCGGATTCATACCCTGACCCATATTTACCCCCTGTCCCGGGCGGGGCCGCCCGGTTTGGCGCTGCCATTGCAGCTGGTTAAGGGCCGCCCTGTACTCCGCGTTATTGGGATTCATGGAGCAAGCCCTGGAGATATTTTCAAAGGCGTCATCCAGCCATCCGCGGGTGTGCTGGATCGTACCCTTGAGAAAATACCACTCCGCATCCCGGCTTTGGGGGGGCACGCCGTCCAAAAGCTCCTCCGCCTGGGTAACGCGGTTCATATTAATGAGCCGGCGGATATCCGAAAACTGGGAACCGCCTCCGGAGGGCGCTTCCGCCGCTCCGGCGCCGCCCCGGCGCATAGCCATCACTTGGTCGTAAGCCTCATTAATCTCCTTCATTTTTTCCGCCGCAAGGTCGGACAGGGGATTACCGGCATAGCTGTCCGGGTGGTATTTCCGCGCCAACTCCCGATATGCTTTTTTCACTTCCGCATCACTGGCGTCCGGGGACACGCCCAGCGCCTTATAAGGATCGGTCATTGGGGACTCTCCTTTCCGGATAATATTTCATCTACGCTTGCGCGCATTCCCAAAAGCAATACGTTGGAGGCGATGGGGGCAAACGCTGTGACCTCCAGCAGCTGGTATGCCTTTGCCGCCTCGGCAATGCTGTCGTACAGCGACTCCCTGGCGAGGCTGTGCACCCTTTTCCGCTCCTCGCCGGTGCTGTGCGGGGTCAACTCATACCGCAGCGCGTAGGGGTTGTACCCTTTGGCGGCAATGTCGTCCTCCAAATCGTCCAGGGCATCGCACAGGTAAATAAACCGGCCCATACAGTACCCCAGGCGCTCCAATACGCGCTGCTGCTCCCCTTCCCGGGAGAGGAGGCGGCAAATTCCGGCCATCACCCGGGCGGTGGGCTCGCAGGCGGCGTCCACGCTCGCGGTGCGGGCCTGCTCCAGCGCGCCCTGCTGCTCCATATAGGAAGCGATGAGCGCGGCGCACTCCGGCTGGCGCGCGGCCGCCTTCTGGAAAGCGCCATGTACAACCGGCCGCAGCGCGGACCAGCTCAGCCGCTTAATTCCCTTTTCATCCTGCATATTATCCAGCAATTTATAGTATATCATAATAGCGGCGGTATCCGCGCCAAAGGAAAGCACGGGATCCGCCTCCACGCCGGTTATCTTTTTCAGGGGATTCATATAGCACCGCCCCTTGGAAAACGACGGCCTCTGCCCGGATACCCCGTAATGCAAAATACAAAGGAAGGTAAAATCATAACTGAGGGTTACGCGAGCCATCGCCCCAAAGGATTTTCCCAGCTGTCCGCAAAGGCCGCAGTAGACGCCCTTGTACATTTCGTATTCGCACATACGCATCTGGGGCTTAAAGGGTTTGATGTAGCCAAACAAATTTTTGCTGCCTCACTTTTTGTTCAATGATATATAGTGTACAATAAAACATGCTGGACTTCTTTAATAAAATGTAAATAACTTTCCAAGCTCCCGGTTTCCGGGCTATAGTTGTATGCCCTCATCCCCAGGATTATTTGACCTTTGCCCGTAATATGATATATAATGGAGTAATTCCAAAGGAAGTCTTTTCCTATTATGACGATAGAATCTGGTGAATGATTTTGAGCGGGTATCTGATTGTTCTTCTGGCGTTCGGCCTTGCTATGGACGCCTTTGCGGTTTCGGTCACAAACGGTATGTGTTACCGCATCCCTCTGGCAAAAAACGCTCTTTCCTCCGGCTTGGCATTTGGCGTCGCCCAGGGGCTCATGCCCCTGATAGGCTACTATGCCGGGCTATCCTTCAGCGAGCTTATCGCCCGGGTTGACCACTGGCTGGCTCTGGGGCTCCTTGCCTTTATCGGCGGCAGGATGCTTTACGGCGCTTATACCGACCGCAAAAAGCCCCGGGAAGAAGTGGTTGTTAAGCATTTCTCCCTGCGGCTGCTGTTTATGCAGGCGCTGGCCACCAGCATCGACGCACTGGCGGTGGGCGTGGGGCTGGGCGTGATGCAGGTGAATATACTTGCCGCGGTGGGTATTATTGGCCTTGTCACCTTTCTGTGCAGCTTTTCCGGCGTACTGATAGGCAGGAGGTTCGGGCAGTTCCTTCAGGACAAGGCGGAGATACTGGGCGGCGCAATCCTCATTTGCATAGGAGCCCGCATCTTTTTAGAGCATATGGCGCAGGATTACCACTGGTTTTAGGAAGGAGAATCCCTTTATGCAGCTGCGCACAGGAGTGGATATGCTGGAAATTTCCCGCATGGCCCGCAGTATCCAAAACCCCCGGTTTCTGCGCCACTGCTTCAGCGAGGAGGAGCAGCGGGAGTTTCTGCGCCGGGGCGGCCCTCCCAATTTCCTGGCCGGCTGCTTCTGCGTGAAGGAAGCCTTTTCCAAGGCCCTGGGCACCGGGGTGCGCGGCTTCGCCCTCCCCGAGGTGTCCGTGCTGCGGGACAAGCTGGGCAAGCCCACCCTTGCCTTCACCGGCAACGCGGAGCGGCTGGTTCTGGAAAGCGGTCTTTCCTTTGATGCGAGCATCACACACACAAAGGAATATGTCCTGGGGTTTGTGGTGGCGTATAGGGAATAACCGGCATGGGTGCGAAAAGGCGAACTAAAAAATTAATATACTCGGCAACTACAAATTTGAATGGGGTTGAAATTATGAGCCGTGCAAAGCAAGTTAACCGTGTTATCTTTATCGTACTACCCTTTGTGGGTATGCTAACTTTTTTATATCTGCCTCGGCATGAGCAAGATCGTATTAGGAGTGAGCATATTAATTCGTTATTGGAACAAGGTGCTATATCATCTAGTGGTGTTATGTATGAGGCAAGGTACTCCTATAAAAACAAAGATGGCCATATAGAAACGATAACAGTTGTTCTTCCCTCTCAAAATCCTAATCTGCCAATTGATTATTTGAGGGCTGAGACTATAGAGGAACAGATATATGAACAAATTCGAGAATCGGCTAGTATTTCAAATATAGTCTTGCCGGAAAATTTTGAGGATAATGTTCTTATTGCTGCTATATTAGAATAAAGGCGAAGGGTATAAGTATTTTCTGCGTTCATAATAGTCTCCAAATCCGCACCGACACAGGCCAAAACCATCAATGCGGGGCCGCTGAAAACAGCGGCCCCGCATCAACAAGAAAAGGAGTTGCAGATTGCATGCGGGTACTCACCGGCGCACAAATGAAGCAAATAGTTGACAACAGTAAAATATTTTGGTAGCATAGCGATATACAAAAAGATTGGAGCTGGGAAGATGCGCAATATTTCTTGCTGATATTTGGGGTGCGACAAAATTTCGGAAGCGGGAAACACCGCCTGTTTTGTTGTGCTCACGCAAGAAAGTTGCCGCTCTTTTCGCTCATAGGATATGGTCTTGCCTTGCCCTTTGGGTTTGGATTTTCTGTTATTATGGGCTGTAAGAATTAACTTTCTTGCAGCCCATAATTTTTGCGGGGAGGACAACACCATGTCACTTATAAGCATTGTAAATCTAACATTTGCCTATGACGGCAGCTATGATAATATTTTTGAAAATGTGAGCTTTCAAATAGACACCGATTGGAAATTGGGATTTACCGGCAGAAACGGAAGGGGCAAAACCACCTTTCTCAATCTTTTGCTGGGAAAGCATGAATACGCCGGCAACATTTCCTCTGCCGCCGGTTTTGAATATTTTCCCTATGAGGTGGCAGATAAACAAGCGGCCACGATTGATGTGATAGAGGGCATCTACAGTGATTATGCCCATTGGGAGCTTATGCGTGAGCTCTCACTGCTCAAAGTATCGGAGGATGTTTTGTATCGTCCGTTTTGCACCTTGTCAAACGGCGAACAGACAAAGGTTCTGCTTGCCGCGCTTTTTCTGAAGGAGAACAACTTTTTACTCATAGATGAGCCGACAAACCATCTTGACATGGCTGCAAGGGGCATCGTCAGCGATTATCTGAAATCAAAACAAGGATTTATATTAGTTTCCCACGACAGAGCCTTTCTCGATAACTGTATCGACCATATCCTCTCAATCAATAAAACAAATATAGAAATACAGCGGGGTAACTTCTCATCCTGGCTTGCCAACAAGGAACGTCAGGACAACTTTGAGATTGCGGAAAACGAAAAACTCAAAAGGGATATAAATCGGCTTTCGGCTTCCACAAAACGAACCTCGGATTGGTCGGATAATGTTGAAAAGACAAAATACAGTACAAAGAACTCGGGATTAAGGCCGGACAGGGGGTATATCGGGCATAAAGCGGCAAAAATGATGAAGCGCTCTAAAAATATTGAAACAAGGCAACAAACGGCTATTGACGAGAAATCGAAGCTTCTTAAAAATATTGAAGGCGCGGACAACCTAAAAATATCACAGCTTTCCTATCACGCGAACCGCCTTGCCTCCCTTGAGGATGTTTCTGTTTTTTACGGTGAAAAGGCAGCTTGCCGAAACGTCAGCTTTACCATTGAGAGAGGCGACAGAATAGCGTTATGCGGCAAAAACGGCTCCGGAAAGTCGAGCATTATCAAGCTGATATGCGGCGCGGATGTGCGGCATACAGGTGATTTTCACAGGGGCAGCCGTTTGATGATCTCCTATGTTTCACAGGACACCTCATTTCTTAACGGCAATCTGGCCGATTATGCCTTGAAGTGCGGCATCGACGAGAGCCTGTTCAAGGCTATTCTCCGCAAGCTCGATTTTTCAAGAGGCCAGTTTGAAAAGGATATAGGTGATTTCAGCGGAGGACAGAAGAAAAAGGTTCTGATTGCAAAAAGCCTTTGCGAAAAGGTGCATCTGCACATATGGGATGAGCCGCTTAATTTTATCGATATCTATTCCCGCATGCAGATCGAGGAGCTGTTGTTGGAGTACACTCCCACGATTTTGTTTGTGGAACATGACAGTGTCTTCTGCAATAATATCGCTACGAAAAAGATTGATTTATAGCAACCGGAATAATGATGTGGAAAACTCCTTATTCATTCCGGTTGTGTATGCAGCAAAAGGATGAGCCTGCTTTTCCCGTTATTTCTTCCCTTTGCTGTAGATGAATAGAAATTCATTTTCCACTGTTCACCTACCGCATAACAACCATTACAATAAGAAAAGGAGTTGCAGATTGCATGCGGGTACTCACCGGCGCACAAATGAAGCAAGTGGAGGAAAATTCCCTTGCCTTTGACCTTACCTACCACCGCCTGATGGAGAACGCGGGGGGCGCGGCCGCGGCGTTTATCCGGCGCACCTTTGCGGTGACCGGACTGAAGGCGCTGGTGTTCTGCGCCAGGGGGAACAACGGCGGGGATGGCATGGTGGTGGCGCGGAAGCTGGCGGAGGCCGGGGCGTTTGTGGCGGTGGTGTTGCTGGACGGCGCACCCCAAAGCCCGGAGGCCGGAGCCATGTACAGCACCATCAGGATGATGGACGTGCCTATATACGACTTCACGGTTGACAACATGCAGGTGATGGAGCTGGTGGAGGAAACGGACATCATCGTAGACGCTATCTGCGGCACCGGCTTCCACGGAGAGCTGCGGGAGGCGCACCGGGGAGCCTGCGTGGCCATCAACACCGCAATTGCCGCGGTGATCTCCCTGGATATTCCCACCGGAGTGACCTGCGACACCGCCGAGGCGGATCCGGACGCGGTGCGGGCCGACTTTACGCTGGCCTTTGACAGCCGGAAGCCGGCGCATATCCTGCCTGCGGCGTTCCCCTTCTGCGGCCAGGTGGAGGTGCTGGATATCGGCATTCCTCCCGAGGCCCACAGGGGGGTGCTGCCCTTATTCGGGATGATGGAGACCGCCCATGTATTCCAGGAGCTGCTCCCCCGTCCGGCGGACAGCAACAAAGGGGATTTCGGCAGGGTTCTGAATATTGCGGGCTGCGCAAGCTACCGGGGGGCGGCGGTGCTTTCCACATTGGCGGCGCTGCGCTGCGGGGCGGGGCTGGTGACCCTGGCCTCCATAGAGGAGGTGTGCGCCGCGGTGGCCTCCCGTGTACCCGAGGCCATACTGTTGCCCCTGGCCCGGAGCGCGGTGGGAGGCATTGATTTCGAGGGCTCCGCCGCAGCGCTCACCGGTGAACTGGCCCGGGCGGACAGTGTGGTGCTGGGCTGCGGGCTGGGCAATTCCACCCACACGGCGCGGCTGCTGGAGCATGTGCTGGAAAACGCCGCTTGTCCGGTTGTTGTGGACGCGGATGGCATAAATGCGCTGGCGGGGAATATACATGTATTACAGAAGGCATCCACAGCCGTTATCCTCACCCCGCATCCCGGGGAGATGGCGCGCTTGTGCGGTGTGACCACAAAGGAGATCGCACAGGACAGGCAGGGCTATGCCATGCGCTTCGCCAGGGAGCATAAGGTCACCCTGGTGCTCAAGGGCGCGGGGACGCTGACAGCCTCCCCGGAGGGCGGGCTGCTGCTGAACCAGACAGGCAACCCGGGGCTTGCCAAGGGAGGGAGCGGCGATGTGCTGGCCGGTATGATCGGCGCGCTGCTGGCCCAAGGGCTCTCCCCTTCCCGGGCCGCCGCCTGCGCGGTTCATCTCCATGGTCTGGCCGCCGACAAAACCGCCGCTCGCCGTTCCCAATACGCCATGCTTCCCAGCGAGCTGCTGGAGGAGCTATGCGGCGTATTCTTAGAGCAGGGCAGGTAATACATGCCGGATACACGCAACCGGGATGCCTCCTATTAATACTGTTGGAGGTCATTGCCCATGCGCCGTATCCTGCTGATTTTGTTGTGCGCGGTTATATTTATAAGCGCGGTTTTGCTCATCCTGACCCAATGTAACAAAAGCGGAGGAATGCCGTCCCCCTCCGCAAACAGCCAGATACTGAAAAAGCTGTCGGGGAATTTCAAGACTACGGCGCGGGTCACCTACCGCGGGCTTGCCGCCACCGCCGAAATCACCCAGGATTCGCCTGAATCCTGCACGGTGGCGTTTCTGGCTCCGGACACGCTGAACGGCATGTCCGTCCGTTTTTCCAGTGAAGACGTGGAGGTTTCCTACAAAGGACTTGGCTTTTCCTTCGACCCCACCTCCCTGCCCGGCGCCTCAGTGGCCAAGACCGCGGTTTCCGCCATCAACACCGCCCTCCGGGATGAGGGCCTCAGGCTGGAACAGCTGGAAGGCACCCTGTCGGTGATGGGAACCTCGGACAGCGGAGAGTTTACCCTGCTCCTTGAGCCGGACAGCGGCAATCTTTTAAAACTTTCGGTTCCCCGGCAGGAATTGGAGATAGAGTTTGAAAACTTTACTTTTTTAGAGTAATCTAAGGTCAGGCCCCACACAAAGCTGTGGGGCCTTTTTCTGTTCCGGAGGTCAAATCAGACGGCAATACCGTATACTATTTTACGGGGAGCGCGGTATATCCTCGGCGTTAATGCGCGGGGGCTCCTGCGCTTTTTTTAGCTACGCGAGGCCGGGATAATTAATAAAAAATACTTTTGACCTTCTGTTTATTCATCCAAACATTTGGTAACAATAGTAATGCAAATACGAAATGGGCGGAGCGTGACCTATGTGACTGTTAAAAGAGGAGACATTTATTATGCCGACCTGTCCCCCGTCGTCGGCTCAGAGCAAGGCGGGGTACGTCCGGTATTGATTGTGCAAAATGATGTAGGCAATAAATTTAGTCCCACGGTAATTGCGGCTGCCATTACCAGCCAGAAAGAGAAATCCAAGCTGCCAACCCATATTGAGCTCCCATCCACCGGCTGCGGCCTTTCCAGGGACTCTGTGGTGCTGCTTGAGCAAATACGCACGATTGACAAAAAAAGACTAAAGGAGAAAATGGGCAGGCTGGACGATCATGCTATGGGCGAAATCAACCGGGCGCTGTTTATCAGCTTCGGCCTGGGCATCGAGTAAGGGACAGGACGTTAGAGTATTTTTCACCTATCCTACATAGCGTGAAAGACGGATGTGAAAAAGCAACTCCAAAAGAGCGGTTCACCACTGGTGTCACCGCTCTTTTTCTCTACACATTTAACGCAAACTGTTTATTTTCCCCGTAATTGGGCCAAAAGAACCGGCTGTTTGAAAGTTACGGCGCCGGGGACACGCACAATCCCTCCCGGGAATCATATACTACTTTTGTGAGGTGATTCTATGTATTCGTTGCTCGTTGCCGCCGCGCTGTGTAATCTGCTCTATTTTGCACTGCATGTCACATCCACCGGTTCTTTTCCCAAGCCCCTTTCCGCAAAAGAAGAACGGGAATGCCTGGAAAAAATACGGCAAGGAGACCTGGCCGCCAAGGATAAGCTCATTGAGCATAACCTTCGCCTGGTGGCCCACATCATAAAGGTTTGTTACTACAAACTGAAAGGCTGTATCTGTCGTATTCTCGCTCAAGAATCTCTCCCACGGCAAGGTGTATCCTAAGTTTTACATGCAGCTTATCGCCTGTGTTGTAAACAACGATTTTTTCCAGTATAGAGGTTACCAGTTCGCTGTTGACGCCGTTTTCCAGAGACAGCTCACGTTCGAGCACGCGGCGGATTTGCTTAATATTAGATTCCGTCTCGCCCGATTTTCTTTTCTCGTGTGAAAGAGAGGTAAGATTTGATTCCGCCTGCGCGATTTGCTCATTTAGCGCATCGTTTCGCTTTTTGAATTCCATATTGCCGATTGCACCATCGATTGATAATTCGAGCAGTTTTTCCTTTTTTGAATGTAATACGGCAATTTCATCTTTTAAGGTTTCTATACCGTGTTCATAGTTCTTTCTGTCGGGCGAGCTCTTGATGAGCTCGATAATGTCGTCAACTATTTTATCTTTATCCTTTTGCATGCTGTTGAAAATGTCGGCCATGATTTCATTAAGCTCGGTGGTGTAAATCGTCGGAGCGGTACACGCTTTTGCGCCCCTCTCATTATAGACCCTGCATTGCCACACTTCTTTGCCACTTTCACGGAGGGCTCTCAAAAATGAGGTTTCATGCTCCGCACAGACGATTTTACCGCTGTAAGCATATCTGTTGTGTGTCCTTGCGCCGGAATCTTTAAACTTATTGCTCCTTGTCTGCAAAAGGGCATGTGCCTTATCCCATAGTTCCTCAGATACAATCGCGGGGATATTTTCATCCCTATACATTATCCATTCGCTTTCGGGCAGGAATATGCTCTTTTTTGTTCTGTAATCAACAGACGTCGTAATATTGCCTCTGTAAAATCCTTTATATTTAGGGTTATTGAGCATGTTTGTCATTGTGCGGGTGTTAAATAAATTGCCTTTGCTGCTTGTTATCCCTCTATCATATAGAATCCTGGAAATTTTTCGAAACCCTAACCTCTGATTTGCGTAGAGATCAAAAATAAGCCTCACAATCTCCGCCTGTTCCTCGTTGATTGTAAGCACACAGTTTTTCTTATCATAACCGTATAATCGGTCGTTGCCGAGAACCTTGCCGTTTTTGATACATTGCTTATGTCCGAATTTTACCCGCTCAGAAAGTCTGCGAAGTTCATCTTGTGCGAGGCTGGACATAATTGTAAGCCTAAGTTCACCGTCGGTATCAAATGTATTTATGTTATCGTTTTGGAATAACACGCCGACATTGTATTGCAATAGCTGTTGAGTAAACTGGATGCTGTCTACCGTGTTACGAGAAAAGCGTGATATCTCTTTCGTGATGATAAAGTCAAACCGGCCGTTTTTGCCGTCTTTTATCATTCGATTGAAACTATCACGCTTTTTAGTACTCGCGCCACTGATGCCTTCGTCAACGTATCCCTCTACAAACGTCCACATTGGATTGCTTTTTATATAATTGGTATAATATTCGATTTGGTTTTCCAAGGATGACGCCTGTTCCTCTCGGTCGGTGGACACTCTCGCGTAGTATGTAACTCTTAACGGTATTTGCTGGATAGTGATTCCGCTACGCATAAGATCGCGTATTTTATATACATCCATCTGATCCTGCCTCCTTCTCGACCACATCATACCCTAATCTTTGGTCATAGTCTAGTGTTTTGGGGAGATTATCCAAAGAATGATTGTAAACATCCTCGGAGATAAAATTTTGCTTGTACAGGCTTTTCAGCAATACTGACATAACCCGCATTCTCACATCTTCCGTCATGATAATCCCCACCTTTCATCATCTAGTTTATGAATATCTTATTTTGTCCTATTCCAAACGCATTGCAGTTCGGATTTGGTTTATTCACCCAAGGCTTTGGCAAGAGTTTGTACCGATGCTTGCAAAGCATCACCACGGCGGTTTCGCCGGAGTCCAGCACAGTCATGCCGATCTGTCTGCGGACATCCAGAATCCTCTGAAATGTCCGCAGGTACAGCTTTCGGAATTCGGGCCAGCGTTCCAGCTCCTGCTTGCATCCAGCTTCCCGCGCCATCGGGCAGGCGAAAGGTGAGAGTAACTCCAAAATACATCTGGCCGTGGATGCGCATGGTATGCCGATCCGAGTATTTGTTACGTCAGGTACCACAGTGGATTGCAAGCCTGGTGAAAAACTGATTGATGGGATTGACGCGCTTGCTCTGTTGGCTGATCGTGGTTATGATGTAAACTCTATCATTGAATTGGCGAGATCAATGGGGATGGAGATAGTCATTCCACCAAAGAAAAACCGCACGGTACAGCGCGATTATGATAAAGCGCTGTACAAATTGCGCCACTTGGTCGAAAACCCTTTTCTCGCTGCTGTTCAAATCCGCTGTATTGCTATTTGGCTTAATATTTATTGACGACACTATCTAAAGGATTTCTAAAAATTTTTTTCGGAACCGTCGAAAATGCTTTGAAACCGACTGTCTGCTGATGCCGTTCGCGTTAGCGAATGCGGTTTGATTCAATTTGAATCTGGCGACAAGTTCCAAAAGGAATTCGACTTCTGCCATCGGCAGGCTGCTCAGAGCCTTATATAGCCGCTCGTTCTCCATGAAAAGCAGCCAATTTTCCACACTGAGCTCGCTGAGTTGCTGCTCAATAAAATCTGCGCTATATTCCAATGGTCTTTCCGGCTCTGAGAATTCCTGCTGGATATCGACCTCGTCGCCAACGCTGGAAACATGTTTAAAAAAGTGGTCATGCACAGAATCTGTTGTTTAAAGACACTATAAAGAAAAACGACAGGTGGAGCGACATGGCAAAGATAGACGTAAAATGTCCGGTGTGCGGTGGAATAGATGTAATCAAACATGGAATC
>Ga0153947_1000204_pt1 | contig 28456 bp, 26 predicted proteins | sample TSNJ031MetaG_FD_104697 | JGI IMG/M metagenome (GOLD analysis project Ga0153947, IMG submission 104697) | Attine ant fungus gardens microbial communities from New Jersey, USA - TSNJ031 MetaG | ecosystem: Host-associated > Fungi > Mycelium > Unclassified | place: USA: New Jersey, Wharton State... | reverse complement strand
TTTACACCCATTCCAGCATACTTCTCTGGAATTCTACCGAGCGCCTTGCGTCCTCGTCCAACTGTTCCTCAGAAGCACCTTTACTGAGATCCCGCCACACCTTAATATCAGCTCCAACCTCATCGCCCATACGGACAAATGGCTCCATGACAACCGTTCCATCATATTCGATAGCGCGCAAAGCCTCGCCTATCTCTTTCCATGGTGTCCGCCCCTTGCCCGGAACCATGCGGTTGCACTCGCCGGTGTGGACATGACCCAGAAGCTTACCGGCACAACGAATAGCACCGCCCATGCTGACCTCTTCGATGTTCATATGAAAGGTATCCAGCATTACTTTCACATTATCCATTCCGACTTCCTGTACGAACTTAACCCCTTCTTCTGCCGTATTCAGGATGTGGTTTTCAAAACGGTTCAAAACCTCCATACCAAGATTAATATCATACTGTGCAGCCTGCGGAGCAAGTAGCTGCATGCCTTCCACACTGTACTTCCAGTCCTCATCCTTATCGACCCTGGTGAAATCCATCGGCCAATAAGAATACAGGGCGCCGCCAACCAAATGGATATCCAGCTCAGCCATCACCTCGAACAGCCTCTTGTACCATTCCAGAGCTTCTTTTCTGATCTTCGGATCAGATGAGCCCATGTTGTGGCTAAAGATCGGGCCATAGCCGGCTGTCAGCATAATCCCATTATCATCCGCACATTTTTTTAATTCTTTCACTTCTTGATTCGAATAATCCGGGAGTGGTCCGGAACCAATTTCCAGAATGTCAAATCCGAGCCCGGCAACTTTCTTAACATAATATTTATAATCTGCTGCCCATTTTTGTTCCCAATACGCATAGTAAATTCCGTGTTTCATAGTCGTCCTCCTTATTGACTTTTGGATTTTTATACACGAAAAATTTTCACATCAAAGGATTCGTGAATGATTCCCCGAACTTCTTCCTTACCTTTGAATTCCCCGCTATAAATCATCTGCGCAGCGATATTGCCGATAGCTGTCCCTTCGGTCGGACCGGCATGTACTTCTTTTCCGGTTACCCGAGCCGTCAGCTCATTGAGATAATCGGCATTACCGCCGCCACCTACAATATGAATCCGGCTGTATGTACGGCCGGTGGATTTTTCAATCCCTTCTATAGTCTTGGCATAGCATTCTGCCAGGCTTCTGTATACACAGGCCGCAATCTCTCCCAGAGTCCCGGGAACCGGCTGCCCTGTTCCCTGGCAATAGTTCTGAATTTCCTCTATCATATTCTCCGGTGCCATAAAGCGGTTGTCCGTCACATCCACCCGTGACGGAAAGCCACTGCATTCCTCAGCTTGTTTACATATCTCTGCAAAACTATACTTATCGTCCAGATTATGCCTTACTGACTGTATCATCCACAGACCCATAATATTGCGGTGATAACATATCCGGGAATCATATCCGCCTTCATTGGTAAAATGATTGACCCTGCTGACTTCGGAGCAATCTGGCGCATCGCGTTCAATTCCCAGTAAAGACCAGGTTCCCGAACTGATGAACACATAGTCGTCATCTGTCGCCGGTACGGCAAGGATCGCTGATCCTGTATCATGGGTACAGGGAAGCACAACCTCCAGATCGTATCCAATCTCCTTTACAAGCTCTGCCTTCAGGCTTCCAAGGCATTCCCCCGGCATTGCAATCGGCTGGAATATCTCCCGGTTAAACCCCAGCCTTTCTATTAAGTCCTCATCCCACGTCCGGTTATTAGCATGTATCAATTGTGACGTCGAGCTTTCGGTGTACTCATTGACCTTTTTCCCCGTCAGAAGAAAATGGAAATAATCCGGCACAAAAAGCATCGTCCTGGCTTCTTCCATATGTTCCGGCTGATTTTTCTTCACGGCCATCAATTGAAAGATAGTGTTAAACATCATTTTTTCAATACCGGTGCGGGCATATAATTCTTTTTCCGGTATCATCCGGTACACCTCATCATCCATACCGTCTGTCCGGTTGTCCCGGTAGCCCCTCATTTCTCCCAGAACTTTATCGTTCTCATCCATGAGCACAAAATCCACACCCCAGGTATCGATGCCCATACTTGTGGGAATCCTGCCCACTTCTTTACATCTTTTCATCCCGTTTTTAATGTGGCCAAAAAGCGTTTCATAATCCCAGCAGAGACGGCCATCCTTTTTTATCATCCCATTTTCAAAACGATAGATTTCCTCCAGTATAATCTTCCCATTCTCTATGCTTCCTATAATATGGCGCCCACTGGAAGCACCAATATCCACTGCCAAATAATATACCGGCATCCACGTCCCTCCTAAATCTTGATCATAACCTTTCCGGTCCTTCGATATTCCGGTTCTGTAAATACATCCGCAATATCATTAAGCGGAACCACATTGGTTATCAGGCTTTCCAAATCCAGAACTTTCGCTTCCAAAACCTGAATTGCACGTTCAAATGTATATGGATTGATAAAGGAAGACGTAATCTTCAGTTCCTTTTTAAATACATCATCCGGTTTAAGCGGAAAACTTTCATTCGGTGACGCCAGTCCAAAGTACATGATCATGGCACCCTTTCCCGCAAACTTTACTGCATCCGCCTGGGTATGTATATTCCCGACACACTCAATTACAACATCTACATTATCACAATATTCTGCCAAAACAGCCTGCACATCTTCTTCCAGCGGATTAATAACCTTCGTCGCCCCAAGTTTAAGCGCCAGTTCCCGCTTCTCCGGCACCGGCTCCGACATAATCAACCGGGCTGCCCCGGCATACTTAGCAAGCTGCATCATAATCATTCCAATCGGTCCGCCGCCCATTACAAGCACCGTGTCACCTAATTTAATCTCACACAGATCGATACCATGAAGGCAACAGGAAATTGGCTCAATCATAGCTGCCTCCATAAAGCTTAAGCTTTCCGAAAACTTGTAGATCTGCTTCTCCCGCAACACCACATACTCGGCAAAACCTCCGTCGACCGTCGTTCCAACTCCCATATTATTCGTACAAAAATGCTGCATTGCATTCTTACAATAATAACACTCACCACACATATCATTCGGGTCACCGCTTACCCGGTCACCTGCTTTGAACCTGGTTACCGCTGCCCCGGCTTTCGCTACAACACCGGCAAACTCATGTCCCGGAATCAGCGGCGGATTGACCTCATAGGATCCGCCGTCACCGTTAAAAATGTGGACATCCGTTCCACATACGCCGCAGTATCTTACCTGGATCATAACCTCGTTATCTTTCAATTCCTTTTCCGGTACTTCTTCCACCCGGAGATCCCGTTTCCCGTGATAAACTGCTGCTTTCATCTAATCACTCCTTCATTGACGACCTCTTTAGATCGTCTCAAAAAACTCATCAATAAAAAAAATCGCTGCGCCAGCTGCCGTGGACTCTACTTTATACTTGCAGGGAATCAGATAACCCTTTGCCCGGTCGCCAAACGTATCCCGCGCATCTACCCGCCGGCACAGATCATCCATATAGTCCTCAATATATGCACCGACATAACCGCCGATGATAATAGATGAATCAAACAGCATACTGATATTATGAATTGCCAGTGCCAGGTCATCCAGATACTTGTCCCAAAGCTTCATTGCCTCCGCATCTTCCGCCTGTAAAAGTGCAAAAAAATGTTCCAGATTACCATCCGTGTACTGATCCAGATTGGTAGCCCGTGCCACCGTATCAAAGCAGCCCCGCTGACCACAGTAGCACAGCTGGCCGCCTTCCGCAACCACTGTCATATGACCGATTTCTCCGCTCCTACGCCCTTCTCCTTCATAGATACTCCTATTTACCACAAACGCACCGCCCACACTGTTGCCCAGACTAATATAGAAAGCATCACAGATATCATCCGATATCCACACCTCCGCATAACCTGCTGTATTAGAATCATGAAATAACTTTGTCTCATAGGAGATATACTTGGCAATCTCCGCCCTTGTCCACCCTGTAAAATCTAACGTAAGTCCATATTTTACACGCTCTCCGTCTTCCGATACAATGCCGGGTACGGCAATACCGACGCCCAAAAGATCTTCATCGCTGATACCCGCTTCATTTTTTACACGCTCGACAATCTCCCCGATCTTCTTAAGATAATCGTCATTTCTCAAATCAAATTCAATTCTCTCTTTCACCACGTGTATCACGTCACCGGAGAGGTCTACCGCAACACAGTTGATATGATGAGCGGTAAGATACATTCCAACGGCGCATCTGGCCTCTCTTAAATAAGTATATGCCGTAGCATTGCGGCCGCGTTCTCCTGCGCGGGGAATCTTCTTCGATGTGTCAATCAGCCGCAGCTGTTCCAGATACTGGAGGTTCTGGGTAATCGTAGGGAGACTTAAGCGCAGATCTATGACAATGTCCTGCTTCGAGACTGATTTTTGGGCCCGGATATATTGATATATTAACTGACTTTTCTTCACTCTTCATTATCCTCGCTATCCTAGAATATTCGTATATTTATTATTCTACTTTTTCAAGGACTTTCTGTCAACAAACGAACCCATTTATAAAACAATCTCAAGCTGTTCTTCCTATGTATGCTCCCGCATAGATGATCAGGTTGTCTGTTTCTTCTTCTGAAGGCAGTCAAATCCTACAGCAAATGCCAGCACGACACCCATAACAATAGACTGTACATAAGAGTTAATGTTCATAAGTACCATACCATTCTTCAGGGCGCCGATAATAAATGTACCCGCCACAACACCAGATATCATTCCATAACCACCGTTTACCGACACACCGCCCAATACTACGCAGGTAATTACATCAAATTCATATCCCTGGCCGGCGTTGGACATTCCCGAATTGGTACGTGACAACATTACGATCCCGGCAAGGCCGGCAAAAAATCCGGATATAGCAAATACCAGATATTTAATCCTTCCGACACGGATACCTGACAGTTTCGCTGCTTCCACGTTCCCGCCTACGGCATAGAAATAACGGCCGAAATATGTCTTATTCAAAATAAAGGCTCCCACCCCAAAGCAGACTGCCATGATAATTACCGGAACCGGAACAATCCCAACATACCCCTGGCCAAAGATCTTAAATTTTTCTGTAAATCCATTAATTGGAAGACCTCCGCAGAGGATCAGTGCCAGACCCTGGAATGCCGTCTGTGTGGCAAAGGTTGCAATCAATGCCGGGATACCAATGGTCGATACCATGAAACCATTCAAGGTCCCGATCAATGTTGACACAATGAGCGTGATAATAATCGCAAGAACCATGTTCATTCCCATATTTACCATCAAATATGCGCAGAAAATATTAACAAATGTAATAATAGATCCGGTTGACAGGTCAATATCTCCAAGCAGGATGACAAATGTCATACCGATGGAAGCAATCCCGTACATAGAAACCTGACGAAGCATCGTAAGTAAGTTGTTCGGATTAACAAATCTTGGATTTGCAATTGTAAACGCAATAACGAGGACTACGAATACAACCCAGATCGCCTTATCTTTTAATTGGTATACTACTTTCTCTTTCATACAGTCTGATCCTCCTCCATTCTCGTTACGGATGCATATGCCATGATTGTCTCCTGTCTGAACTCCTCTTTCTGCAGCTCACCGGTCATCTCACCTTCCGCCAGCACCACAATTCTATCGGACATGCCAATCAATTCTTCCATCTCCGAAGAAATCATCAGAATTGCTTTTCCTTCTTTTTCTACTAAATCATTCATTAACTTATAAATCTCATACTTTGCACCGACATCAATACCTCTGGTGGGCTCATCAAAGATAATCAGTTCTGAATCAGCTGCCAGCCATCTTCCCAGAATAACCTTCTGCTGGTTACCGCCGCTTAAATTCTTCACCAACTGGTGCAGCGTCGGCGTCTTAATCGCCATGCTCTTCTGATATTTTTCAGCAGTTTCCATTTCCTTTTTGGAATTAATCACACTCAAAGTAGAGTTCTTTTCATATATCGGCATATTGATATTATTCTTGATCGAAATGCCAAGCATAGCGCCATGGCGTTTCCGGTCTTCCGGTACCAGTGCGATTCCAAGATCTATTGCTTCTCTCGGGCTCTTTGGATTGACTTCCCGGCCTTTGAAGATCATCTGTCCGGACTGTTTTGGAACCGCCCCGAAGATCATCTCAGCAAGTTCGGTACGCCCCGCACCAACCAGACCGCCCAGACCGACAATCTCACCCTTATGAATCTTCAGATTCATATTCTTGTCACCATTGCCGAAAACATCGTTAAGTTCCAATACTACTTCACTCTTGTCAATGCAGCTCCCCCTTGGCGGATATGTTTCCGTCAATTCACGTCCGACCATTAGCTGAATCAGTTCCTGAATCTGGCTGTCTTTTGTGATCAGGGTCTTAACATATTCCCCATCCCGTAAAACCACAATTCTATCTGACAGGCGATAGATTTCATCCAATCTATGAGATATGTAAACAATAGAAATCCCCTCCTTGCGCAGTCTCTCTACCACTCGGAACATACTCTCAACTTCCGCACTCGTTAAAGGCGCAGAAGGCTCATCCATAATCAATATCTTTGCATCCTGCTGGATTGCCTTGGCAATCTCCACCATCTGCTGATAGCCTACTGTCAGATCCTTCATCAGCGTTTTCGGGTCAATTTTAATCCGTAACTGTTCAAATGCCTTTGCAGCCTCTTTTTCCATTGCTTTCTTATCAACTACGATCCCTTTTCTGATCGGGCGTCCCAAAAACAGGTTTTCTGCCGCTGACAGTTCCTTTACATTATTAAATTCCTGATAGATGATCGCTATTCCATTCTCTGCCGCCAACTGCGGTGTCATACTGGTAAATTCTGTTCCGCCTACGACAATTGTTCCAGAGGTCGGGACAACCGCCCCGGAGCAACATTTAATCAGTGTAGATTTACCGGCTCCGTTTTCTCCGATTAATGCAAGAATCTCGCCTTTCTTTAGCTCCAATGTAACATCTTTTAATGCAATAACACCCGGGTATTCTTTTCTTATATGCTGTAATTGTAATACATATTCTTCGCTCATATTCTTCCCCCGTGATTATATACTTAGAGGCGGCCAAAACCGCCTCTATCATATCACTATCTTCACTATCTATTTCGATGATGCTACATACCTGCTATGATCTCTTCGATATTATCTAGTGAAATTTCCGTGAGTGGCCGATAAACATCATGATTGTCACCTGTGAAGTCATCGCCAGCCAAAATACTTTCAAACATATCCAGGCAAGCCTGTGCCGTATCCAGGCTGGAACCCTCGAATCCAACGATGGCTCTGATCGCCTCATCTCCTGCCTGAAGAGACTCTAACTGCTGCATCGTAACGTCAGTTGTAATAACACCAACATTCTCCGGAATATTACCGGCTCCGCCATACTTCTGCAGCAACGCTTCGTTTGAACCGATCATCGCACCCGCACCAACTCCGACAAATACAGAGCAATCCGGATTTGCCTGAAGAACCGACTCAACATTCGTCTGGGCATCGTTGGCTTGCAGGCCGTCAATCTCTGCTACGATTTTGAAATTGCCGTCATCGCAGTACTCCTCGAGTCCGGCTTCAATACCATTCTGCCGCTCTAACAGAACCTTCGTAGACGGATATCCAATTACACAAACCTCGGCCGGAGCATCTGCCGTGTAATTCTCATTAATAAAGCTGGCTGCTGTCTTACCGATTTCTTTCCCCAGCTCGGTGTTATCAAGAACCCAGTTAGCAGTGGTATTCTCCATCTTGTCATCCCAGCACATAACCTTGATTCCGGCATCAAGCGCTTCCTGACAGACAGTCTCTACTGCCATTGCATCCGATGGATGAACCATAATCAGGTCACAGCCTGTTGTGATAAAGTTCTCAATCTGGCTGATCTGAGTTGCAGAATTGTCTTCACAATCAATTAATGTATACTCATAATCCTTTTCCTTCATCAGATCTTCCAGCTTGCCCATAACTCCTGCCCAGTAATCATTCTTCAGTGATTGGATGGTAATGCCGATTTTGACTGTTCCATCACCAGAATCTGCACTACTGCTGTCTTCGCTCCCGGAATCGCTGCTTACCGGTGACTCTGTCGTACACCCCATAGCCATTGCCGCGATCATTGCGATACAAAGAATTACACCTAACAACTTTTTCTTCATAAATATTTCCTCCTTTTGAAATAATATTATTATAGCTTTCGCTTAGCTACCCATGAAAATAAAATGTTTCTCTTAGAAGCAGGTAAATGCTCCATCCACGATAATATCCGAACCGGTTGTAAAGGAGCTCGTATCTCCTGCAAGGTATACCAGAATCGACTGTAATTCCTCCGGCCGGCCAAGGCGTCCCAGGGGACCCATTGCATTCCACTGCTCAATTAACGGTTTCAAATCCTCTCTTGTCATAATCAGATCTGTTCCTATGTAACCCGGGCTTATGCAATTTACACGCACACCCTTTTTCGCCCATTCAACTGCCAGTGACTTAGTCAGTAAGCTTACGCCTGCCTTAGATGCATTATATCCGCACTGTGGCTGCGGAACATTGACAATATGTCCTGACATCGATGCCGTATTGATGATAGATCCATATCCCTGCTTCAGCATGACTCTTCCTGCTGCTGTCGAACATAAGAACACACCTGTCAGATTGATATCGAGCACTTTCTGCCACTGCTCCAGCGTCATCTCTTCCGCCGGCACATTCACCGCAATACCGGCATTGTTGAAGCATGCATCCAGCTTCCCATATGTCTCAGCTACTTTTGCCACCATAGCTTCTACCTGATTCTGCTTCGTAACGTCGCACCGGATTGCAATTGTCTTAGAACCTGTAGCACTGGCAATCTCTTTTGACACTTCTTCAGCGCCTTCAATATTAATGTCTGCGATGGCCACATCCGCACCTGCCTCGGCAAATGCCGCTGCCGCCGCTTTGCCAATTCCGCTTGCTGCACCTGTTACATAAATTGCCTTGCCATCCAGTCTCATACTTTCGATAATTCCCATGTTCATCCTCCTTCCGGTTGCAAGCCGGCTATTTAATAATTTCAGAAAGCTATTTTATAAATTAATTTTATAAATTATGTTTATATTATACTTTCAAAATCCCATTTGTGCAATATGCAATATTAAACAAAATTATTTTATAATTTTTGCATAATTTATATAATGTTATTTCTTTGACAAGTCGATTTCTACTCAGCAATTTTCACAACAGCTTTCACAATCTCCGTCTTTTCGTTCACACTTCTATCCATTGCCGTCTGAACATCATTAAAATCGAATATATGGGTTGCGAGTCCTTTTAGATTAACTTTCCCCTGGGACACGGCTTCAATAGCCATCGGATAGATATGGCGGTAACGGAATACCGTCTTAAATGTCACTTCTTTATCCAGTACCAGGCTCATCATCAAATTCATCATACCGGTCTTCCCGTATCCTACCAAAACGATATTAGATCCTTTGCGTACCACCTGGATGGCCTGATTGGTTGTAATCTCGTTTCCCGCGGTCTCAATTGCAAGGTCAAATCCCGCTTGAGCCGTCACTTCTTTTGCTTTTGCAAAAATATCTTCCGTTTTCCCATTGATTACACCGTCTGCCCCCAGTTCCATAGCTTTGTCCAACCGCTTCTGGATAACATCCACTACATAAACTCTGGATACACCGAAGGCTTTTAATGCCATCATTGACGCCAGGCCGATACATCCTGCCCCGAATACCACTGCCGTCTGCCCCATCTGGGCTTCACCCTGCTTTGCCGCATGGAAACCTACAGCCAGAGGTTCAATCAGCGCTCCTTCCAAGGTGCTTACATTATCCGGCAGCCTGAAGCACAGGTCTGCCGCGTGAGCCACATACTCCTGAAATACTCCATCCACTGGCGGTGTCGCAAAAAATATCACATTCGGGCAGAGGTTATATCTACCCTCTTGACAGTACCTGCATTTGCCGCAGGTTTTACCGGGCTCCAGCGCTACTCTGTCCCCAATTTTCAGATGGGTCACATCTTGGCCCACTTCTGTTACAACTCCCCCGGGCTCATGGCCAAGCACAAAGGGCGGCTCCACGATATAGTCTCCAATTCTGCCCGACTCATAATAATGCATGTCACTCCCGCAGATGCCTACATATTCCAGCTTTACCAGAACTTCATCAGCATTCGGTACCGGAATCGGACGCTTGGTATATCCCATCCTTCCAATCCCATTCATTACAGCTACTTTCATCATTCCTTCCATAAATACCTTCTCTCCTATCTTTATTTCTTACTTTAGTAATATATTTAACAAAGTATCTAAAAAAACATCGTCTATATAGTGTTAATATACTTTTCCATCTCATGAATCGCCGCCCCCAGCGCCGATGCTTCCTTCTGATACCTGCATGCATAAACATAAGTGCCGTCATTTTCAAATATGTTGCGTTCTGCAATCTTTCTGCGGAGCTCCTGTATATATGGCTCTATGTTGCTTCCTACATAACCTCCGAGGATCACGCCGCAATCAAAGCACATCCTTAAGTTGTCCACCGCAATTGCAAGATTATCCAGATATTCATCCCAAATTCTCCGAAGCCTTTCGTCTCCCGCCTCCATCTTGTGGAAAAAACTCTCCAAAATTCCATCTGTCTCGTCTGCCAGCTTAAGAGCGGAGCAATATGCATCCAGACATCCTTCTTTACCACAGTAACACCGCTCTCCACCGGGATGGATGACCATGTGACCAAATTCGCAGCTCCTCCAGTTGTCGCCCTGATACATATTGACAACATTCGAATTCTGCAGTTCCCGCATATTGTTATTTTCAATTCCGCTATAAAATACTACAGCGCCTCCCACAGTATTGCTAAGCGACAGATATACCATATTATCGTTTCTTTTATTTCTCCTCCCTTCCGCTATCATCGCCGCATTGGCATCATTGATAAGTTCACACGGAAGCGGCATGAATTCCGTCAATTCATCACACGGTACATTATGAATCCTCAAAGCATGTGACTTCGTGATCAACGCCTTCTGTTCATCAATAATCCCGGGCACCGATACGCCAATTCCCAGAACCCGCTCTTTAGAGACGTGGCTCTCCTCAATAAACCGGTCCACAATTTCTGCCACCTCCCGGAAATAGTCTTTTTCATACCGGAAAGGCTTGTGGATTCTTTCATGGCGAAGCGCTTTACCCGAAAGATCCGTATATACAATCCCCACATGATTCCTCGTAATATCAAGGCCTATGGCAAATCTGATATCTTTAACGGACGCTATGGCTTTCGCCTTCCTGCCGCCGTTCGATTCCAGTTCACCTACTTCCCGGATCACACCGGCTTTTTTTAATTCGTTGACAATCGACAGTACCGTTGGAGCACTAATCCCCAATGCCGCAGAAATCTCCGGCATTGAGGTCTTTTCCACACTATTCACATAACGAAACACCCGGTTCCTATTCAGCTGTTTTACTTCTAAGTTATTTGTGCTTCGCTTCATTTTCTCACCTTGCTTTAGTAAGTTATTTATATAATCTGATAACTTTACGCATATTATAGCATTCGCCTTTTTACTTATCAACATAATTTTTTACTTATTTTGTAGGTGGATCTATTTTGCGTGGCAAGAGGACGCACGTCACAACATGGCTTGAGCGGGCACTTTTGATAGCAATATCAGAACCTAAGCCCCCATTATCGCTGGTAATAAGTCCACCAAATCCACTGAACTTGCGTGATTAAGCACAGTTCCGCCGTTTTAAAGTCAACTATACAAAAGCACTATATACTCGGCTATCATTGCAATGAACTCCGAATTCGTAGGCTTCTTTTCAAAACGAATAAGTCGATATGAAAAATTCTGCTCCCGATAAGCACAATCCATCCTGGTCCATGCCATCTCAATGGCATGACGAATCGCGCGTTCGACCCTGCCTGCGGAGGTATAAAACTTTTTCGCAACATCTGGGTAGAGAATTTTAGTTACGGGCATGTCGGCTTGCGGGTCATTTACTTTAATGATAATTGCTTCTCTCAGATATGTATACCCCTTAACATGAACCGGTATGCCTAATTGGATGATGATGTCCGATACCAAAATCATAAGGTTGTCAGCTGTAATGTTTCTACGAATATCGGTATTCGTCGCCGGAACAGCGCCGTGCTGCCAATCAAAAATGTTTTCAATTAAGTTGTTGTCTGTATGCATATTATCCCTCCTCCAAAACAAGTTTTTCGACTAAAGGGTATAATATTTTACATGCTATTACAATTTACACTTCCGGTTCATATGCAAGTTATTACACATTTTTCCAGAAGTGTAAATTAGTCATTTGGAGAGAGAAATATGTTTCTTGCAGATAGTCATTTATGGTTCACTTACGTCATATAGAAAAACCTGTTGCAAGCCGTTACTTTTTAGTCCGCAATTTAATGCGTGGACAGCCTCCGTATAGTATTTTTTTAATTCAAACAGGTTTTCAAAGCAACCGCTTATTCCCGCATATACATTATTTTGCTTAAATATCCTGTTAAGTTTATTCAGGTCTTTTTTCACACAGAATATCTCGTCGTCAGAACTAATGATAATTACTACATAATCAGAGTGCAGGCAATATTTGAACGCAGGCTGCGTCTTTTTAAATAAGTCTCTAAAATACGGAAGCCGGATATGCTCAGGGTCACATTGCGCAGTATCCACTACGGCTAAATAGAGATATTTCTTAAGGTTCATATAAACGCTTTCAACATGAGCCGTGTAAATTTCTTTATCTTCAATATCTCCTTCTATCAATTTGTTAATCAAAATTTCTTGGTATTCTTGGCCATAAATTCGATAATACTCACTTTTTGAGAACTCTTTATTAAGAACGCTGCAAAAACATTCAAAGAGTTTCAAAATATCATCCGGAAATGGGGTATGTGCTTCTATAGAAGCAATCCCAATTTGGATATTATCACTATTAAAGAGTTTCCCTAAAATCCTCTCATATTTTAATTTGTCACTAATTAAAAAGGTGACTTTCTTTGCGTTCGCCGCAGCATAATAAAATTTTTCATTTTTGTAAAACTCCAGACGCTCACGCCCGACCGTACCAGTTGTGGTAAATTCATTCCAAATTGGGTCGTCCGTGACAATATTTTCTGTATATGCTATTATCTTGTACTCCATGTCATGTACTAATATGGGATTCCCAAGTATTTTATACGCCTCATTTAGAAGATACTGCACACCTCTGCCATTCTTGAGCGAATTTATCTTTTCCATTTTATTAAGTTGATCACTCATTTTAAATTTAACCTCCAATGCTCAATAAAATTTTTTATTGAGCAGCTCTTTTAAATTCTCAATCGCTTCATATAAATACATATTCATCATCGGTACATCTGATGGGAACCTGTTTTTTACTTGCCAAATAACATAATTAAGAATACCCCCAGCAAAAAAATTTGATAAAACAACATACTTAGGACTTATTTTGCTATTATCTTTCTCAATTGTTAAACCAAAAGCGAATAGGATGGAATCAAATAATATTCCTAAAGTTTCATCGTTAGCGTCATAAACTAAGTTTTTGATGACAGCCTCATTCTTATGTATAAATAGATTGACTATGTTTTCGATTTTTTCATAAGGGTCACCGATATTTATATTATCTGGCTTTAAGCATACTAACCACTCTTTAAGAATATCATACTTGTCGGTATAATGCGCGTAAAAAGTAGCCCTGCTGACAAGCGCTTCCACGCATATATCGCTCACGGTTATTTTCCCAAACCTGCGATTTTCCAGAAGCGAGAACATTGCGGTATTCAACGCTTTTTCTGTTTTTGTAACCCTTAAATCCTCTTTATCTACACTATTAGGCATTATCTGCATTCCCTCCTTTCTGTCGATCACCTCTAAAAGAATGTCTATTGACCTTTCTTCCCCCTGCTTTTATAGACGTTAAACTGATTCCTGCACCTGCCGGAACAGAACTCCATCCGGCCATGCGTGGCGTAAAACACCTTGCTGCAATGCTTACAGATGCGGAGCGGTTGGCCAACGCTTGATACCAAAAAAGCATACACCGTTTCCAACGACGTTTTCAGCGAATTGAAGTCCCACACCATCGTCGGCTTGCCGTCCATCCTTATGCGGAAGCCTAAGCCGTATTCGCAGAAACTTGAAACTATATCGGCGCAGCGGCCTTGCAGGGCGGGGTTGTCCGTCGCGTGGTAGGCGGCGCAGGCGGCGAAATGCGTATAGAACTCCGAGAAGACGCCGAACAGCCAGTCTGTGCGTTCGGAATAGTTGCGGGAAAAGACAATCTCGTACTCCAATGATTTGCCCATAAGAAGCGCGGGCGGCAGCGTGAAACCCGTTGTCGGCTGTTCCTGCTTGATGCCGAACGGCTGAAAGATTTGCAGATAATCTTTTGTCTCCACAAAGCCCACATCAAAAAAGCCGTTGCGCCCAAAGAATACGTTGGGGAAATTACCGTTCAGCGGTATGGCGGTCATAAAGCCAAGCAGACCGTACTTGCGCGTGAAATCAAGCAAGGCGGCTTTTCCTTTCTCTGTCAGTTCCTCGCTCTGGCAGAGCAGGGCGCCCAAATTGAGCGCGTCCACCACCAAGTCCTCCGCAACATCAAGCGGGTTGTATATGGAAATATCGGAATTGGCGGCGGGGGTCAGGTATTCCCTGCCGCCGATTTCTCTGTATTCATATTTTGAAAAGCGTACCCATTCGGAGCTTGTCCGCTTAAATATATTGTGTAAATCCATTTTTATCACCTCTTCGGTAATTGTATTAGTTTTATTGTAATTACATATTTCTCATTTGTCAATCGGTTTCCGAATTTCCTGTAGCGCCTAAAGCCCTCTGAGTGCGTCTGCGAGCGTCTCGCCCTCCACAAGCTTATAGTCTACCCACCTATCGGTTCCGAAAAGCGCCCCTCCCAAGTCTATACTTTGAATGGTGTTGTAATAATAAAACATTATTTATTATTACAACGCAAGTTTACACATCTTCCCTGCTTTGTCAATAGCGATTCCAAACATTTAGCGGTTGGGTATCGCTACCCTGTTTTATCCAATATCGACTTTAGCATAAAAGGTGGTCAAACGCTAGTGGGCAGAAGATTTTGAAAAAAGGCATTCCTAAAATATTAGGGACGCCTTTTCTTGATTTGACTAACATTTGATTAATGTTATGCCTTTTTAGCAAATAATTCGCCGATAAATACAGCGGCTTGCTCGTCTTGCTTTGGGAGCAGGGATTATCCCTGCTCCCGCAATTGTATGTTTCCGTATATTTACTATGCTATATTCTTCTTCACTTTCTTCTTCCTGTATGCGATCAGGATTACGCATGCCGCACCGATAAGTACCAGTCCGCCAAGGGTGAAGAGCAGTGTGCCGATACCGCCCGTCTTGGGCAGGGTGAAGCCATGATTGTTGGGGATCCTGGCCTGAACAATATAATCGGTAGCAGCGGTCTTGCTAATTGTAACTACTGCCGGGTTAGGAGAAATCAGATTATAGCCTTCGGGAGCCTTGATTTCCTTGAGATAATATGTACCCGTAACAAGTCCATAGACATATGCCAATCCCTCATCATCCGTCTCTATTACTCCGTTATAAGCTTTCACTTTGCAGTCCCCGTCAATGTAGAGCTCGAACCGGGCACCTTCCAACTCCTTACCATCAAGCGCGTCAACCTTATAGATCTCTAATCCAAACAGATCCTCTTTTGGCTTGTCGTCTTCGTCTATTTCATTCTTGAATTCATAGCCTTCAGAGTTGGTATACTCGATTTCACCGCCGTTCTCTATTTCGCCTATGCTGTTTTCGTCATCCATATCGGTAATCTCTGTTTTAAACGAGAAGAACAGTTGTGGAATCTCTGCCCCGGTTTTGGTAAAAGCTTTTGCCAGCTCCTCGAATCCGTCATCCTTTATGGTAATTGTGAGCGTTTTAGTATCGTCGTCATAATCAAGAGTATAATGGGTGCCGACTGTCAGATCATGTTCATTGCCCTTATCATCAGTATAGCATCCTTCAATGGAATCCTCGATATAGGTAAGACGAGAATCCAGTAAATCCTTGATCACCAGCTTTTGGGCACCTTTGATATCTCCGGGGATACCTACCGTGTATTTCCAGCTTATTACATTTCCGTCGCTTGGACCGGTCACGCTCTCTTTTTCGATAGGCGGTGCATCTACTATCTCATTCTTGGGATAGACATGAACGTTATAGATAAGCCCGTCGCCCGCCGGGTTGGTCATGGGAAGAGCAACAATAAAGGGGGCTGCTACGCTTTGGGTTGTAGGTCCCTGGACTTCCTCGATAAGATAATAACCAAACGCCAGGTTATTCCATGTAATTGTGCCGGCTGATGTTTGACCCTCAGCTGTGTATCCGCCAGTCATTTCCTCGTAATCATCAACGTCTGTGGAGCCCACTTTTCCGGTATTCGGGACAACCTGCGTTATTTTGAACGTAATACCATCCAAAGGTGTTAAATCTCCAAGTTCCGTACCATTGCTGTCAACTTGGTAGTCATCATCCAATTGCTCACCGGTACCGTCAAACGTGTAATCATCAAGATTTTCTACCTCGTATTTATGTATGGTGATACTTCCGCTTGTTGGTGTCTCGTCTGCCAGTGCAGTGATACTCAGTGAAGACAGCATGATAATTGCCATTATAATAGTGCCTATTCTTTTTCTTATCCTCATGTTTCTTTTCCTCCTTTGAGTTTAATTTTATATTTAAAAAGAGAATTTTTTACTCTCTCTCTTTTCATAATGAAATTGGCATTAACTAAGTCAGTATTTGTCCAGCCGGCGCCGCAAACGAAAGATCATCCATGTAGCGCCGCACATCAGCAGGAACATTCCGGCCACTGTGAAGAAAAATGCCCCGGCGCTGCCCGTTACCGGCATCTCATAGTTTTTTATGTTCCCCATCAGATACGGATCCTCATCTGTGCCTTCTCCCTTAAATGCAGGCGGCTTGGCACTTCCGACAGCTTCGATGCCGATCGTCCCGTCTTTTTCCACAGTGATCTGCCACTGACCCGCAGGGAGCTGGTAACCGGCCGGCGCTTTCGTTTCAATAAGCTGATATACACCTAATTCTTCAAATGTAATTTCGAACCTGGCCTCATTGCCGGTGAGGTGACCCCGATAATCCCAATTCGGATCCGCCGTATCCGTCAGGTCTTTCTCCGGAGTACCTTCACCTGTCCACTTGTATAAATCAAACTCTGCGCCCGGCAGGTGCTTTTCATAACCCGGAGCCTCCACTTTATAGAAGCTGAATGGAATACTGATTGCTTCCACATCGTAAATCAAGGTGATAATGGTATTGCCTGCTACGGTGAAAGAAGTAGTCGGCTCCAGATCGTTCTTCAGTTCTTCGTTCCATTTCCAATTCACAAGTTCATAGCCGTCAATATCCGGAACCGTGTACGTATAGGTCTGTCCATTAACCACCTGTGTAATGTCGGACTCCTTTACCGGTTCGCCCTGTGTGTCCACGTATTTCACCGTTACCGTATATAATGTCAAGTCACCGTTGTCTCTTCTGTAATTAATATCGTAATTATTTAACGGATGTGTTGAGTCATCCGGAAACGCAAAGCTCGCGCTTCTGCTTACAATATTATTGTATATCGGCGTTCCATTATACATGTACGCCACCGACGCGCTGTTCCCGCTAAATATGGCTGATTCTCCGATGGTCAAATTCGAATAAGTACCGCTGCTGATAAGGTATGTAGCGAGTTCCGTATAAATCCCACCGCCGTCTCCTCCCGGCGCACTGTTATTTTTGATTTCTCCGCCGGTCATGTTCAGGATGCCTCTGACGCTGGTGTTGGTTGCTGCCGCATATGCGCCTCCGCCGTGGGCTGAGGCTGTATTATTACTGATCACACCGCCATTCATATTAAAAGTGGCACTTCTGCCGCTGGTTGTGACCGCTGCTGCATATACGCCTCCTCCTTTGGAAGCGCTGTTATTGCTGATAATCGGCGGACTTTCCGCATTATCATACATCGTAAATGTTCCATAAGCAGAATTAATGGCTACCCCTCCGCCATAATTAGTGGCTATATTACCGCTGATTTCGCCGCCATACATCCCAAAGGTGGCACCTGCAGTGCCGGTGCCGACTATAGCCACACCGCCGCCATAGGCACTGGTATTATCAGTCGCCGTGTTATCATGAATACTTCCGCCATTCATTACAAAACTGCTTGCAATTACATTATTATTATTAGATATATACACGCCGCCGCCGACGTTTGTTGTTGAATTTCCGGTAATTTCTCCGCCGTTCATGGTAAAGTTACAAGATGCGATACACACACCGCCGCCATAAGATGCATTGTTAACGATTGAACCTCCATTTATAAGAAGGGTAGCAACGCCGATACCGCCCCCATTTGCACACACGCCGCCGCCGACGTCGCCAGTACAGCCTGATATTTCTACCCCTTCATTTATAGTTAAACTTGCAAAAGCCCCTACATGAACACCGCCGCCAAAATAACCAGAGCGGCAGTCCACTATATTGACTCCCGCTTCCAGAACAAGGCTGCCTCCCTTAACGGAGCCGGAGGCGTTACCTTGCATTATCTGTACACCGCCTGACGTCTTATTGCCGGTCAGCGTAATATCCTTCAATGTAAGCGTGCCTTTCACTCCAATATGTCTGCAGGAGTAACCTGACAGAGTATCAGTTTTAATCAGCCTGGAGCCATTACTGGACATAATTGTAATGGATTTCCCCCGGGGAATCGTAAGCGCAACTCTCAAATTGCCTCTGTTCGTCGAATCGTCATTAATCGTAATGGAGTTATTAATACCGTTTAGATTTATATCTTGTATTATATCAATAACCGTTCCGGTTGCGGCTGCATTGGAGATAGCCGCGGCCAGCTCACTCAAACTCGTTACCTGAACAACCGCCGCCGGTGCAATATCCGAAAAAAATGTATAGTATTCTGTGCCAAAATCCTCGTCCCAGTCAACAAACTCACATTGATAGCCCTCCGGCATCAATTCCGGTGCCACCTCATACTGCCAGTGAGGCTTTGATACTTCAAGTGCTGCCTGAAAACCCTCCGCCGCAAGTACCGCCTGATACTCCGCTTCATATGCGTCAATCGCCGCCCGGACCTCTTCCAACGTCGTGGGCTGTGGGTCATATATTATCTCCCCCTCTGATTCCATGGATCCTTCTTGCTCTTCTTCTACGGCCGGTTCTTCCATTTCAACAAGTTCTTCTATCATTACAGGTTCATTTGATATCGTTAGCGTATCCATTACAATATCCTCTGATTCTGCATTTACCTCTGTGAAGTAACATCTGCCAAACAGCATGGCAAACACAATGAGCAGCGATATGTATTTTTTAAGAATTATTTTCTTCTTACTCATTTTCTTCCCTCCAAATAGGATTCGAAATGTCTTTAACTCAGGAACGGATATTATTCCGGGTAGTTGGAACAACTCACCCAAATTAGTAAACATTAGTTTTTACAACTGATACTGATAGGTCTGAGGGATAAATATATATCACATATAAATTGCCGTATATACTTGGATTTAATTATTTAAGAGAATGTTATGATACACGTTCGCAATATACCAGATACCGCTGGTAATTATGCCGGTATGGATGGCAGGTAATAAGTGTTACAAGATCACGACCGGGCTGTATAAGTATCTCTTCGATATCCGTGGGGTTTATCACCTTGATCTCCACTACCTGATAATAAAGTGTCTCACGGAAATTTGTTATGGTCACCGCGTCCCCGATTTGCAATGCCTCAATATCCCTGAACATTGCCGCGGTGCTCATACCGCGATGGGCGGCAATCACCGCATTTGTATTTACACCGCCGATAGGCAGAGATGTCTGGGTAAGATGCGCAGCGCCCTTCGCCATATTTTCCTTGCTGGCCCCCAGATAGATGGGCAGTTCGATATCCATCCTGGAAACGGACAAATAGCCGATCATCTCCTCGTCAAATCCAAACTGAACAAGACTGAAATCCACCTGCTGGTAGGAAAACGCGTCCACCAGACCCACCTGGCCGCTCTCGTACAGCTCCCTATTATACCTGGCCATCAAGTCATACAGCCACCCCCATGGGTCCTCTAAGCTATCGTCCTCTTCAGGCTGCGTATAATCTTCCATCCTCGCCGTGTAGTCACTGATCACCCGGGCGGTCTGAATTTTATACAGGAACTGGCAGATATATGGATAAAGTATCATGAATATCCCCGCCAGAAGGAGGATAACCCCGATTACCGCCAATACTTTTTTATTTTTCATTGATCCCTCCTTCTCTTCCGTCTGTCTATAATCCTATAGGTAACATAGGCTACAGCCATGAGAACTGCGAAAGATATGATCATTACAATACGCCAGTTGACCGGCATTTTAACCGCTTCTTCCGGTTGTTCTGCCGCTTCTTCCTGATAGGGTATACGCGTGCCGCGGACGAGCAGCCTGTGACTGTTTATGGCATAGGGGGTGCAGGTTACAAGCGTCACATAGTCTTCTCCTGACACCGGAAGAAGGGCGGAAGTATCATCCGGCGCCACCACAAGTATCTGGTCTGTCTCATAAGCCAGTGTTTGATCCAGAACCTTAATGTAAAAGACGTTTCCGATTACCAGTTTATTAAGATCGGTAAAGAGTTTCGCCGAGGACAGCCCGGTATGGCCCGTCACGACACAGTGATAACCTTTCCCGCCGATAGGAAAGGCCGTCATGTCCATATGACCCACACCCTTCCTTAATACTGCCTCACTTGTCCCGTGGTAGATTGGCAGCGATACATCAATTATGGGAATTTCAATATACCCTATGATTCCGTCTATGTTCAGTATGCTGGTGTGATTTTCCGGCAGTACGGCGCCGCTTCCGGGAATAAAAGGATCCTTGATCTCTGCTCCTGTCAGGGCGTCATTGTATTCTTTTGCCTTTCGAAATTCTTCCTCTCTGGCCTGCACGTCCATGGCGGTTATGTTCTCATTATATATCTGGATCACTTCACTGTGATGCCGTTCCTCCAGCCAATCGCTTACGGTGGGATATATAAGCAGAGCCACTCCTGACAGAAGCAGCAGGATTATCGCTACAACAGGCAGTACTTTTTTCATATTTTATGTCTCCTGCATGTCAATGGGTGCAGTGATATATATTTATTACTCATTTTCTACCCTCCAAATATAATTCGATATGTTTTTAACTGAAGAGATGATACTTAATATAAAGTCCTAATTTCTCACTTAATGTGGTTACGATGCGATTGTGATCCCGAATATCATAATCTACAATACTTGCAACCTACTGTCAATAATGGTACAATATTGTATATACTTTGATTCAAATATATACTCTCTTTGTATCATTTTAACAAAAGTGGACATCACGAACTATACCCAATGGGTTCAATTAAGACTGTAGGAAGAGCAATTGATTATGTGTACCTGAATATTCCGATCCGGTCTGTATCCCCAATGAACCGTTATGTAGTTTATGGAGGGATAAGGCATGAAAGAAAATACTTTATACGCTAATGCTATAACAATTCCTAATTTACACGGTCTATTCAGCAGGCCGCGTTTAAATGACCTGCTTGGAAAAGCAATCTCTTCTCCCCTTGTCATCGTCACAGCCGGAGCAGGGTATGGCAAAACCCAGGCGGTATCGGAGTACCTGGATAAGCACCCCAATATCGTTCCCATATGGCTGCGCCTTTCAAAATTGGACAATCTTACTACGAGATTTTGGGAAAGCTTTATTTGTGCGGTTGATGTTCAAAATGCACAACTGGCTTCCAGCCTTTATGCCATCGGTTTTCCCAATGCACTCTCAATATTTGATCTGTTTTTGCATGTATTAGCAGATTCTCTGGAAGATATCGAACATCTTGTTCTTGTATTCGATGACTTTCACTTAATAAGGGAATTACCGATCATAAATTTTGTAGAGAACCTTCTGAGCGCCCGTTTAAAAAATCTTTCGATTATACTCATTGGCAGGAGTGAGCCACAACTGTACCTGCATGGTTTTCTTACGGAAAACCTGATTTATAAAATTACCGAGGCTGATTTATGTTTTACATTGGAAGAGACTAAAGGATATTTAAATATGCAGGGAATTGTGCTTCACGATAACGCTCTTCAAGAAATTTATATGGGTACCGGAGGATGGATTGTGGCGCTTTACCTTGTGTCGTTATCTTTGACAAAAAAAAAGGTCATGGTTAATCAGGCATTTGCCGAGGCAAAGCCCAAAATTTTTGAATTGATCGAGCGGGAAATTTTTGTTGAATATACGCCTGTAGTACAAAAGTTATTGGTTGAATTGTCCTTTCTCGACAGCACATCTATCGACAGCCGAATTGTCAGATCCTTATCAGATAACTCGGTTAATCTCATCGGGGAAATAGAAAAAACAAATCCGTTTATTCATTATGATCCCCTTACCAAATCCTACTATATACATCATCTGTTCCTGGAATTTTTATCGACCAGGCAGGAATATTGTACGGAAGAAGAAATAGAAAAAATACATTGTTCAGCTGCACAATGGTATTATATGCAGGGATCTGTAATTGACGCGCTTGAGTACTACCAAAAGTGCGGTCATTATGATGAGATATGGAATATCATACGCCGTTATGATATAGACATACCCCAGGAAGTGGCAAACTTATTTCTGGAACTGATAGATGAGTTCCCAGAAGTGCTTTTAAATAAATATCCACTCATCGGCGTTATCCGCGGCAGGCTTTTGCTGAACAACGGCAGATTGGAAGAATCGGTCAATGAGCTTACAATAATTAAGGAAACCTTTGAAGCGCTGCCAACGTCCCCCGAAAGCAGAGCCGTAATAGGTGAGGCATGTATTTTTCTGGCCATGCTCAGTTTTTCTATGAGGAATTACGATTTTGTTGAGCTTTTTAAAACGGCTGACGAGTGTCTGCCTGACGGCAGCGAATTCGTAGATAACAGTCTTTATCTAAATAACGGAAATTATTCTGTGGTTATTGAAAGTCCGGCTGCCGGTGAAGTGGAGAAGTTTAAAAAGGCAGCCATGTGTGCTATGCCATATGCCGCAAGAGCAATGAACGGATGCTGTTATGGAATGGAGTATTTAATCATAACAGAAGCTGATTATTATACAGGAGATGTAAAGAAAGCTGAAGCCAATGCATATAAGGCCATATACCGGGCAAGCAGGCAGAAGCAAAACGATACTGTTTGTATCGCATACTTCACATTAATGCGTACGAGTATAGCTAAAGGAAATTATCCAAAAGCTGCCGGTTTTTTAGAATTATTAAGGGAAAAAGTTGAAAAGCCAAACAGTATTGACTGCCTCAATATAATTGGCGTTATTAAGGGATGGCTTTATTCAAGGCTCAGCGATATTGATAAGATACCAGATTGGATCATGGAAGAAGAACGAAGCTCCAAAATACTTTCTCCTAACAGGATAGGCCGAGAACGGCTGATCCGGGCGTACTGCTTTTTAGAAAATGGAAATTATTATGAACTTATAGCCTTTTTGGAATATTTGGAAGATATATACGAATATAAAAGCTTTTTAATCCCTAAATTGCAGGTTCAAATCTATAAGTCCATTGCCGCACTGAAGCTCCAGAATATCCCTCTTTCTATGACAGCACTTAAAAGTGCATACAATCTGGCATATGCTAATTCCATTATTATGCCCTTCATTGAAATGGGAAAATATATGCGTATTGTTTGTAATGAGGCCAAACGGCATGAAGATATATCGATACCCGGAAATTGGCTGGACATGATATATACAAAAGCCAGTACCTATGCAAAACATCTTCATAATGTACAGGCAGAGTATAGATTTTCTACAGGAAGTACAGAGAAAAAACCATATAATCTGACAAGCAGGGAAAACGATGTTTTGATATATCTTTGCCAGGGGCTTACGAGGAAAGAGATCGCAGACAGCCTTTATATATCAATGAGCACGGTAAAAAGGGTGCTAAAGGATATTTATATTAAGATGGGAGTGTCAAATAGCACTGAGGCCGTGAATCTTGCTATTAAAGCAGGGTTGGATAAAAGGTATGATTGAAAATGAAATCAACAGAAATTTTGTGGTTCTATAAAAAGAAAAGGAGCATTAGATGAAAAACATATTTATAGAAGGAATGCAGGGTTCCGGCAAAACCACATTGATGAAATCATTATATGAGAAACTTGATGGATATCAAATGTATCTGGAAGGAGATATTTCACCAATCGAATTGGCATGGTGCAGTTACATGACAGAGGGAGAATATCGACAGACTCTTGCGGTATTTCCTGATCTGGTATCAGAGATAGAAAAGCATACAGTAAAAGAAGAAAACCATTTTATAATTGAATATACAAGAATCATTACTGATACGAAGGGGTTCCATCATTATATGGAGCAGTATGAGATATATAATGGAAGGCGTTCATTTGATGAGTTTAAAGGTATAATTTTAAATCGCCTGGTAAGATTTAATGGAACCGGAAATCTGTTTGAATGTTCTTTCTTTCAAAACATAATAGAAGAATTAATATTATTCTATCGTAAGTCGGAGGAAGAAATACTTGATTTTTATAGAGAACTGTTTACAGTTGTCGGGCAAAAGAATTTTAGATTGCTCTATCTTTACTCCGATGATATGGAAGGTGACGTTTTGAAAATTAAGAGAGAACGTTCTGATATAAATGGTGTAGAGATGTGGTTTCCGCTTATGATGAAATATCTGAATGATTCACCTTATGGAAAGGAATATGAGTTTGTGGATATATCTGATATTGTTGCTCATTTTGAAAAGCGTATGGAATTAGAAATAAGAATAATTAAAGAAATACTGGGAAAGAATTCATTAGTTTTGTCTGCTAAGGCTTATGATATTGATGATGTTGTAAATCAGGTGGCGGGATGAATTACATTTTATTTAAAATCTGCAAGAATACTCCTGCATGATACCGGAGACGGGTATGCTGCTTCTTCATGAACTTGACTCACCAAGAAGCAGTTATTTTTACCAAATATCAGCAATGATACAACCTGACTCCTAAGGCATTCATAATTATGTAATTCCCAACAACTGTTTCTTTTCTTTTTCACGGGATAGCTCCTTTAAGAATAAAAGAGAGTTGCGGTTAGGGTACTCATATGAAAATGGTAGTTCTTTTTCTTGAATTTTCCGAAAACCAGCCTTTTCATAAAAATCATGAGAGCGTGTGGCGGCAGACGGTGTATCAAGTACAATTTGAGAAATATGATTGTCTTGACAAAACTCAATAAGCGTTTTAAATAATTGCAATCCAATTTTTTTCCCTCTAAACTCTTTATCTACAAAGAATTTTTTAAGCACTCCACCCGTTTCTGTTACTCGTTTTAATGCAATTGTCCCAATTACTCTGCCGTTTTCTACGGCAAGCCAAAAAGCTCCTTGCCCCGCCAAAAAGTAGCTTTCAATATCTGATAAATCCGGCTGCTCCTCAAGCGATAAATCAAGTCGAGTTTCTATATTTTGGATGTGCAGTACAAGTGCAATAACTTGTTCTTTGAAATTGTCATTATAAGAAATTATTTCCATGAAGTGATACCCGCTTTCTCAAGTACTTGTTTTATGTTTTTTTGCACAATGGTTATTAGCGGTGCAATTGACAATGTAATTATTATTGTTCCGATACCAATATCTCCCTTTAGTATCATGGCAGTAATGAAACCTGTTGATTCAATTAAAAAACGAGATTTATTAATCGACCACGAAAGTAATTTACTTATTGCAATCATCAAACTGTCTATTGGTAATCGTGGGAAACCGACAGATACATAGACTCCAATACCAATAGCAACCAACACATACCCACTTAGAAAAAGAACATAGCTATTGAGCGTTGTAATTTCAATTGACAGAAAACTAATAAAATATTTCGCACAATCTAATGAAATACCCCTGATTACAATAGGTACAATACACGTTACTTGTGCTTTTTCGTTAATTAGTGCCGTTATACTCCAAAATGTAAATTGAATAGCAATAGACCAAGTCCCAATCGTGAAGGGAGTAATCCTACCTAATGCAGCAAAAACAGCATCCCATGCACTTACACCTAATTGACTTTTCAATGCAAGTGCTATGCCAAAACTTGATAATACCAAACCAAAAACATATATAGATATGCGGATAATGTAATTTTTTAATTTATTCCTTTGCATACACTCTTGCAATCCTCCCTTATTGATAGTATAATATCATAAAAGTAAAGTTCAAAAAAGTAGAATCATTTGAATTGTTAATTCGATACTATTGAATTGTCGAGGTGAGATTATGGAACTCAAATATATTAAAACGTTTAAGACGATTGTTGAAGCGGGCAGCTTTCAGAAAGCCGCCGAAATACTTAACTATTCACAATCTACTATAACATTTCAAATACAGCAATTAGAGCAGGAATTATCAATAAAGCTGTTTGAAAAAATAGGACGAAAAATGATACTTACTGACATAGGGAAAAGTATTTTACCGCATATAGATGAGGTTTTAGAGAAAATATGCTTTATAGAAAGCTACTGTAAAGGGACGAAAGAATTGTCCGGTGAGTTGACAGTAGCAATCCCAGAATCATTTTTAACTTACAAATCGCAAGTTGCACTTAAACTATTTAGACAGCAAGCCCCGAATGTCAAATTATCCATCCAAATGGGAAATTGTATTGATATAAGGGAACAGATAATGAATGGTTATATTGATTTTGGGTTGCACTATGATGTAGGCGGATATAATTCAAGCACTCAAATTGAGAAATTGGGCGAATATGAAATTGACCTTGTATGCTCACCTTCATTTCAAGAACGAGATTTCATTACTAAACATCAGCGAAAACGAGTTTGTTTGCTTACTGATGATAAAAATAGTATCTTTTTTTCCATATTCTCAAGATATTTAGCGGAACAAGACATAGTAATGGATAGTGTTCTTGAACTGGGGAGTATAGAAACTATTAAAAGGAGCGTAGCGAGTAATATTGGCGTAGCTGCTTTACCGCGTTTTACCGTAAAAGACGAGTTAGAGAATGGAACATTGAACACAATAGAAATTAGTATGGAGCAGAAAAAAATTGTTGCCATCTGCGTTTTTCATAAAAATAAATGGATAAGTCCTGCTATGAAACGTTTTATCTCCCTCATAAAAACTAACGTATAATCGGACATTGTTATGTAATGAGCAGTGTATTCACAATGGTTGATAATATAAATGAAAAATCCATTATAATAATTAAAATACCAACTACAGGAAACCATTTAAGAGCCATCCTTTCATAAAAGACACCCATAATTGCCAATGTTGTGGCACAAAAAACAAAAATATTAAGTATTTGAATAATTTTCTTCACTCAGACCTCCCGCATTACTATGATTAAATTCATTCTTCAAGCATCCTATTCACATCCACCTCTGTTACATCCATTTTTTCTGCAATATGTTCGATTGACATTCCTTTTGTCCTGAATCTTTCAACAACAGCTTTCAGACTTTCTCCAACCTCGATTAAATGATTATCTAAATCATAAAAACTTATTCCTCGCTGTCCCCACGGTTGCTCCAAAACATCATGGAGCAAAACAATATCTTCTCTTGCTTTTAATTTCTTCGCAAAACCATCAAAGTCCTGCATTTCAAAGTTTATTTCACAATTATTCTCTTTGTCTTTCATAGTATCCTTTGATATTCCAACAAGCCAGTCAAAATTCTGTTGAAGTCCCAATCAACACTCAAAAGCAATATTTCTTCCAAAATCATCTCTAAACTATTAGATCAAATAGTTCTCATGAAATTTTCGTGCATCCTGAATATCCGCTACTGCAAATACATATCCGAATTTCATATAATACCTCCGTAATTACTTTAGTTCTCTGTATCATTGATTTATTCTATTTCAATTTTATACTGCAAAAATTTGTGATGCTCCTGAAAACCAAAATTATGATACAGATACGCTCCCATATCAGAAGCAGTTATCTGCACCAGACCGCAGCCGTACGCTTTTGCTTCATCTACAATTAGTGGGATTTCCATAATAAGGAGGTCTCTGAATAAAAGTCATGCCGCTTGTACCTATGATAGCTCCTTTATAAATTCCAAGCCAAGAGATAAAACTTCCATTTTGAATGTTCTTTTCAAAATATTCCGTAAGAACCGTACTCAAATCTATTGTCGGCTCTGCCCCTTCTTCCTGCAATTGCTGTAGGCGTAATGTGACTAAATGTGGAATATCCGCAATTTCTGCTCCTAATATAGGTAGTGTAAGGTTCAAGCACCCAACAGCCAGTTGGGACTTATCCTTCTCATTGTTTAAGCTGTATAATGATTAGGCATCGGTCTGACAGAT
>Ga0153947_1000201_pt1 | contig 28597 bp, 23 predicted proteins | sample TSNJ031MetaG_FD_104697 | JGI IMG/M metagenome (GOLD analysis project Ga0153947, IMG submission 104697) | Attine ant fungus gardens microbial communities from New Jersey, USA - TSNJ031 MetaG | ecosystem: Host-associated > Fungi > Mycelium > Unclassified | place: USA: New Jersey, Wharton State... | reverse complement strand
GCTGATTTGGAACCTGCTGATTTGGAACCTGAATAACAGGACTATCGTGACCATATGGCGCAGACGCAATAGTAGTAGTCGGAGTTGAGTGATATTCGGTAACAGGAAAAACAGATTGAGGTTCAGGAAATGCCCGAGGATTGCCGACAGGTCCCGGCTGGCCAAACCCAGGATATCCTGAGGCAGTGGGGACATAGCTTGCTTGATAATCATACCACCCTAGGCCTTCTGTGCGTGATTCGGGACGCACTGAGATGGGATATGGGTTGTGGGGATAAGAAGGCTGGTATGTAGGTTGGTCATACGCGCCAGTATGTCGAGCGAGCGATTCTTCCATCATACGTTCAAAGATAGTGCGCGCACGGACAAAGGTTTCGTTCATCGAAACGAGATCGGCTGTAGCATATGAAGAACAAAGCGGACGAAAAAAAAAGTACAATCTTGTGAGAAGACGCGGTGAAAATCAAAGACAAGTATATACCTCGTTTCTGACTGTATTTGTCAATCAGCTTGACAATACGTGGCCTGAGCCCCATGCCTGACCTATATAACTCCTGTCGTTGCTTTTAATACTTGGACCTTGATGAAAAACAGGATTACGAACCTGGATCTCTTCGTTGTCAGCCAGATTGTCTTTTGCAGGATCAAAGGCTCTGAGGAGGGACAACAGCTTTTCAACATGCACAGCCTGTGCAAATACTGCTGCTTCTTGTTCAGCTTCATGGGCAAGCTCAGATGCAGTTGGCTCAGGCATTGGTTCCTAATGATGTTGTTATTCACTCATGCTAGACCCTGACACAGAGAACTTACGACATAATTGACGGGAAAGATCCCTGTTCGCCCCTTCAGTTGACCGCGCCACCAATCTTTGTAACCTCTGTCTACAACTTTAATGATATCATTCTTCTCGAAAGCAAGTTCTCCTGGCTCTGTTGGTTGGAATCTATGCAGAGCCCTAACCCTTGTTATGATTGTGCTAGTCCCTGCTTGCGATCTTGTGACAGAAGTGAGTGCAGAGGGAATCCCATTTACTGACACGCTGGACGTATCTGGATGGGGATGGTTACTAGAATGATCCTCTGCAGAAGTTTGAGACGAATGTTGCTGGCTGGACTGCGGGTGATCCTGCGGTAGTGCAGAGGAAGGATGATGTTGAGTCTGCTGTTGTTGGCGTGACGGTGAAGGCGAACGCGCAGGCACGTAGCCACCTTGGTACTTTGGTGCAGTGTACATACTGCTCACTCCTCCTGTTCCCCCGTCCGTACTGCTGTTAGCATCAGGTTTCAAAGACGAGCCTGCAGCAGCGGAGCTGGAGCCAGCTCCTGACGGTCCACCTGATGCCAGACTATATTGCGCCCACTTAGCCCTGCCGCCTCGATCGTGCATCGACATTTCCAGTACACGTTGGAGCTCCTCTTCTTCCTTTCGTCGAATTTCATCATCCACAGTTGGTGGTAGGGGCTCTTGTGGTGTTTCAAATCTATGCCCTGTGGCATGTTGATATTCTATACAGAAATCATTTACGAGCTACACACCTTTTGATTTAAGATTATTGTAACAGTCCTCCATGATACCGAGCGTTGGATCATCTTGGAACTCATCCGTCCACTGCGCAACAAGAGTGAGAACACGTTTACGGACTTTATCATGCGTGGTCTATCGTGAGATCATTAACACTACACTTAGCATGAAGTTCAACAAATCAGATACTTACACGGTCTACCACAAGTTTTTCCAAGCTTTGTGTGAAAGCTCGGCTTGCAATCTCCTTGTTTACTGCCACACCGCAGTTCTTAGATAGCGCATCGGTTGTCGAAAGTGCGTATAGCTGGACATTTGCAGATCGATGCGCGAGTCGCTTCAACAGAGCTGTTATGACATTATGTGCCCTAAACCACATTATGACAACTTCTCAGGGGTTTATTTCCAGTCTACTTGCCCTTCGTCGCCTTCATCAGTGACTTTATCACAAAGGTTCATAATCAACTCCCAATTCTCAGTAGTTAAATTCTCATCGGTGGCCTTCGCTGTATATTTGAATAAAAATGATATTCTACGACTCAGGTATAACTTGACTCACCGACAACATCATCATAGAGATTGCTCGCGCCGCCGCCAAACATTGTTACAGGATGGTGATGGCTGATACTCAAATTGCTTGACGCTCGCGTGGCTGCCTCGTGGCTGCATCACGTGAAATCACACCGGGCCAAGCAAACTCCCGCCCGTCAGTAATAATCTCGCTCATAATTAGCAAAGTGTTTTTTTTGCTCTCGAGATTCTTGGTGTACCATGCTCAGAGCCCGACAGCCAGACCAATGATTGTATCAGCTGCTGTAATTGAAGCTGTTCCCAACTAGCAACAGCTAACAAGAGCTATCAAGTGTGGCTCTCTCCCTCATATGTTCTTCTATCAATATCATAGGGCCACCGGATTCCGAATGGTGATTTGTTATCATAATGCTTCCTTGCGATCCACTAAAACTTATCCAATAACCTTTTTCAATGAAGCGTTGCCACTGGTCTGTAATTGAACGAAATCTTCTTTCACATCGTTGCGATCTTTTCTCTCAGCATGGCACTTCACTTGACCATAAACAAACTTAACGTCTCCTGCTAATTGCTACGGATCAGTAGTATCAGCCATCAATGATGCAGTTCTGATGTCTCTGCTATCGTCTCAGATATTTTGCTTCTCCTTTGCAGGCAACGTAGAACATCTGTTCAGGAACTTATCAAGGCTGCCAGTGAAATAATCAATACCTGTAGTATGGTTTGTCCATATCAATATAAATTGCGTCCATGTCTGGAAGCTAATTTGTGACGGACCTTTAAGACATTCAGCCGGCACCCCTCAGTGTCAATGACGCTTACCGACAGAATGAGAGACCCTCCTGAGACTGCAATACTCGAAATTAATGTTGGTAGGATACGATGACGGTATTGTGCAAGCATATCAATTCAATTCGGTTATCTCCGTACACGGGTTCTAACTTAGAACACCTTTGAGGTGATATTATACAAACTTCTTCCTCTCTCATGAGCGCACTCAACACGGGGGGCCTGATCAATACTGGTAGGACTATGATTTCCTATGCTATCATAAATCAGGTTCTCAGTAGCTTAACGTCAGAGCTATATCATGATTTGATCCACTACTTCAAGTATGCATCGTCGGCATATAGCCCTGTCTGTCCTCAACCAAACGGCAAGAAGCTCATAATGCCGGTGCGTGACTCCGTTCAGCATGCGAATAAGCTCAGTTCAAAATCTCCTGAGATCAGTTTTCCAACATTTCGGGAGACATCCAAGGATATGTTGCCCGAGATGATGATCGACACGAAGTCATCATCGCATTTCGGGGAAGGTAACCATTGGCGTAATGAGTCCCAACAAATAATTATATCTTGAATCAGTGTTTCCATCTTGACCTGGATTGCGGATGCGTCGCTCATTCTGGTCCCCTTCATTGCATCCGGTGCGAAGGTACAGTGTAGGTATTCCAGGAGCACTTCAATTGGACAACTGATGGATTTTAATAGCCGGGGTTCGTGTCCATTCAGGATTTCTATTATCGTGAGCTCTTTCAAAAATTCTCTTAAGGCAACGTTGAAAACGAAAAAATAGATGGAATTCGATCCAGATCATAGTCAGGATGATAATTTCTCAACAAATGAAATCGCACCCAAACTACGCGATTGTAACATCCGGACATTCTCTCGGAGGAGCACTCGCCCTATTATGTGCTATCGTGCTCAAACAACACTATCCAAACACGTAAGTCAGTCATTTTCCGTCGCGAATAAGAAATATCTCCGTAACTTTTTCTTCAGGACTATCAGAACGTATTCATATGGAGCACCCAGAGCTGGCGTATGTTTGCAGTCTCTTTACCTTTCTTCCATCTCATCTTCCATGGATGTGTATTCTAACAAGAGGGATTAGAATGAAAAGTTTGCTACTTTCGTAAATGACATGTTCAGGGAGAACGCACACCGTGGTGAGACATAATCTCAATGTCTCCCTAACTATGACTTATGATTGGATATCAGTGGTGCACGCTGATGATGGGTACGTTCACGAAGCAAGCCAAACTTTGCAGTAATCATGAATCAACAGTGTCCCAACGATAATTCCGACTCAATTGGGATATCATCATCATGGTCTGTTGTTCCGCTATTCTGTTTGAATTTTCCCGTTATGTCTCAGACTGACAATTGGAATAGGTATCGAGTACTGGCAGTATACAAATCCTGCCTCAGAAGAAACGACCCGTGCATGCGATCCTCAAGGAGAGGATCCGCGATGTTCTGCGTGCATACCAACGAAAGGGATTAATCCCGCTCATTGGACAGTAAGTCTCTGCTCCTGGTCTAATTCCTGAGATAACTAGAAGGTTGTATAGTATTTCGGGATCCCATGTCTCACGCCTTTCTGTTCATGAGGCCGTACAGCATCGTGGAGGATCATGAGAATACGGGAAAAAATATTCGTCCTCTATTCGAAAATTTTTTTGAAAGAAAAATAAGTCGCAGTTTGACCAGGAGCCATTGCTCTGCAGGTTCGAAAAAACATTGTAGCATTAGTAGTGTGGGAGTCAAACCTTTCTATTTCTGATGACGTGTAGGAAGCTTTTGCCTGATCCAGTCGCCTCCATTCCCTTTCCCCACTCAGAGCACTTTCTTGAAGTACTCCACTCTGCTTGACCATCACGTTCCTTGAAACCTTAATTATTGAACATTGTGATGCACTGGGCTCAAGTGACCCAATGATCGGTGGCCGTGTGGACTTGGTCACCATCACTATTATACCTACTCCGCATCACTTGGCACATGTTCCGAACTAAGGACGGATTGAAATCCTCAATGAGACCAGAAACAGGTTTACCTCACCAATGGAACGATTGTTAAGCTCGGAAAGTCTGAGGCTGACAAAGGACAGGACGATTCGCGATCTATTCAGGCTCTTGGACAATTCAGTCTCAACATTTTTCTGGTTCTATCGCTTGACTCCTCTCGATTTCACACTTGAATTTCCCTCAAATTTACATCCCTATCTTGCGCTCTTACAATCTGTGCAAATCTTCCTTGTTTCTCTCAAGCAGTCTTGGCCATTACCATCAGTCTCCGTCGGTAACTGTTTTGGGAGACCGTGTGGTATCCAGAGTTGGTGTCGAGCATTATCCATTCATCATGAATATTGGAGTTCTCGGAGTTGGTGTCGGTGGAGCCAATTTGGGTGCAGCAGAACGACCTTCAGCTAGGGATATCATCCTCGATGCGGCAGCTCTTGCTTCATCACTTTCTCTAGATCAACTGTCGCAATTGCACAATCTTGTTGTCGGCCATGGAAATGATACTTTGTCTACATCGCTATTGGTTGACGGGAGTACTGGAAGTGGAAGTGTTGTGGATGGTTTGACCAATGGCCTTGATGGTGGTGCTCAGGATGTAAGAGAGGAGTCAAGTAGAGGTAGTGCTATGGAATTGAAGGACACCAGTCTCGGTGGGCTTTTCTGTTTCTCAGACCTTGGGTCGCTTGTTTCGGCTTCAACGAACACGCAAGACACTGGTCAGCCTCAACTACCGATGTCAACTTCTACCTCCGGCTTAATATCTCTACCTTCTTTACAAAGTTCACAGACTATCACACCCGCATACTTGGATACTAGTCTTTCAATTCTTGACGGCATCTCATCTTCCGGGGATCATCTACTCGAGCTTGAGTATCTACCTGAATCGTTATCGATGACGAAACCGTTTGGCTCATTGTCAGATCTTCAATCACTATCAATATCAGCTCTAAATGGAGATTACCCATTGGCTTATGATACTGTAGAGGCAACGACCGACGTTATGGATATGTCGTGGTTAAATCAAAGCAACGTCATCGTTCTTGGCCCCGACGATCGCGACAGCAGAGACAACCAATGCCATTCGTCAGCTATTTCGAATCCACTCAGAGAAATGTACAAATCTGTAAGCGGAGATGCAACTTTCGGCATGGGTCATGATCAGAGCTATCAAGACACTGCTACTGGTGGTCATTACCTCGGAATCAATGGTTCAATATCATCAATCCCGTCGTATCTACCTGGTTTAATTGAACTTAGCATCCCGCCGTCGCTCTCACCAATGATGCTCCATTATGATGGCCAGGGAAGAATCGTGACCAATGTCGTTGCGGAGACTGGTAACATGGCTGGAGATAGCGAGGACTTTATGTCTGTTTTGAATGGTTTGGGACACGTTGATGGTGTAGAGTCGTCTTTGAACGGGCTGAAGAAGCAAGGAGATAGAGTAAGAGATACAGAAGTGGGGATAGAGCCAACGATTGTGCTCAGGAGGGCAGGCTTTTCTGGTTCCGGCGTGTCTTCTGCTAATGGGATAACGAGTCATGGATCGAAGAGAGGACAAATACAGACGGCACCAGTTCAGTATACAAATATACCCATTCCCCTGCCGATACCCACGAGGAGCAGGCCGACGTTGTTAAAGGGATGGCAGGGGGACGAGAAAAGTGGTTTGGTGTCGTCATTCGGAGAAAAACACCAGACAGAAACTATACAAACAGAGATGCTTGTGGGGCAGAACAAGAACAAGAAGAGGAAAAGGCTGGGACAACCTCAGTCGGAGGGCGATGAGTCGAAAGAGAGACAAAAATCTACTAGTTTTCGGAGGGAGATGCTGGGGTTGCGGGCGATCAGCGAAGATGGTACTTCTAGTACTCTAGGTGATGAATTGCCTGAGGAAAAGGATAGAAAGAGAAGAAGGATCGGGTCGTTATCGATCGCGAATTTGGCCTCGAGCAAGGACAAGGAAAAGGAGATCAAGACGGATTGGGATGGCAGTGACGAGGAATCTGAATCGGATTCGGACACGGATGTTTATTGTCCATCTCGGTCGTCCTCACCTGCGTTCGACAATTATGGATCCTCGTCACTTACAACAAACAGTAGTCGACGAAGTGGCAGTGTTCAGACGATGACTACGGTTACTACGAGTATGTCATCGTCCTATGAAGAGGGCGATGAAGAAGAGCAGGGACAGCGCAAGAAAAACAAAGGAAAGGCCAAGGGTAGCGCTGCATTAGCTCTTGCCAAAATCACGATGATGAGCGGTAAACCTGCCATAAGTCCGTGGGGGACATACGTTCCTTTCCCAATAGATGAAAATCAAGAACAAGACATCTTTCCTGAGGATGATACAGAAATTCGTGCAGGAAGGAGAAGAAGAAATGGACATATACCACTTCCGGTTCCTGTCCCGCACCTGATCAAAAAGAGTCGTGGTCGGAAGGTACCTTATGTCGCGAAGGAGGCAACATCACAGGGCGACAGGAATTCTAGTGGCTCGTCGAAAAGGGTCAGAGAAGGAGAGCAATGGAAAAGGATGTTTGTCTGCGAGGTTCTGGGTTGTGGCAAGTGTTTCGTACGTGGAGAACATTTGAAGCGACATGTTCGGAGTATTCACACACACGACAAACGTACGTTTTTCCCCCCCTTTTTCTCACTATTGTCGTACTCAATAGTAAGGAAGCGCACCCCTGCCCATATGAGGGATGTGATAAGTCGTTCAGCAGACGTGACAACTTGGGACAGCACGTGCGGATCCATCTGCCAAATAATAGTTGATTTGTTTGTCATAGTTGACTGTGCAATTTCACATGCAATTTATTTATTCTTTACCTTCACATGTCTTCCGAATCTCCTCCCAACATCCGCCACCATGTCAACCCCAGAGAGTCTTTCCCCTACCTCTGCCAATGATGATGAGAGCACCCGAATACATATCGCGGTCCGTGCGCTTGACGACATGCGGTCAAGGATATCGGTCCCGAGTTCTGGTGAGACTAAGTTTGGATCAGCAATTGGCGCTTATGACATTTGACATATTCTGCAGTTCGAGCAACTCGAGGTCGCAGCAGAGGCGGAGGACAAGACGAATCGCAACAGAAACCTACCCGTGATTTTGTGTCACGGATGTCCTTGTTTCCACTCGTCGGCACAGCACTACGAGCCTATGAGCAAGGGAAGGCTTCTTCAAGGATGGTCAAGGTGTGTCTTCTTCGTCATATTATACAACTCGCTGACAATTACATGCAAAAGTATGGGGCGCAAATGGTAGAATCTGGCATGAAAACGATATCAAAGCCTGTCATAGACCGACTTCCTGTGAACCAGATCGACGAATTTGCATGTCGCCAGCTTGATAGAGTAAGTAATTGTCTTATAAATCCTTGTTTGCATTTGCTCCAATAACGATTGGGCTTATCTTATCTTCCGATCACTGCTACAAGCACGTGAAATTGACACCCTTCCAATGTGTATCGTATCTGCTCACTCCTGCTTCTATTCTCTAGCTTGACAAGTATCGATGGCCCTCAGATGGACCAGAATCACCCGAGTCCTCCATTTCTCCCCACCCCACAAACAAACGCATGTCTCATGGGATTGACGCTGGCCCATCATCAATATCGTTTGATCGGGGGCGATCGAAGTTACAAGCAAAAACACTAGACAGGTCTCTAGACGGCATTGCACGAATGGAGCACCAGGAAGGTACCTCCGATCGGTGGGAATACATCGACGGTGAGAGGAGTGTACCCAAATGGATTCAATGTACCTTTTTGGAATTTACGCTTGAAGAAAATGACGTTGACTTTATTCTAGCTACACGTCCATCTACACGAGCTGTCGACTCTGGAACAGCTTCTCCCATCGATAACTCTAGAGCTGGTTCTCCCATAATGACGGAAGATCAAAGAACAAGCCTTCCTGATGGTCACCAAGTATCGCATCTTCGGCATAGACACCCGAATGGCGACACACAGGTTTCTGAACAAGATAGTCAGGACACTGATCGGCAGGTCGTTCAGCGAAGTATATGGCAGGCTGTGCTATTAGAGGCGGGTGGCTTGGGCGTTGCCCTGAGTGACGAGAACATACGACGGTTGAAGTACTGCCTTAACTGGCTCCTGGTTTGTGATCTTGGTCCTTTATTTTCTTACCGACTACTTACTTGGTTCGTTTATAGTGCGCAACCGCACATATTGATGCACAGATTCTCATTCTTCGGGACTTAATCGAAAGTATTCAACCATTGCCTCGGACGAACTCGGTTCATAATCGTCGGCCGCCTATTTCTGAGGAGCACCTACGAAAACTCAAAGAAGTTCGAAAAGATATTGTAACCACCATCAGACAAATGGTGGACGTTGTCAGTAAGTGTGCTGGCGGGGCGTTACCAGAACCCGCAAGGAGTAGGGTTAGAAGCTTCGTACTGAAATTGCCACAACGCTGGGCCAGTCGAACAGCAGCTACCGGTGCTGGTTCCACTCCCACTTCCGGTAGCGCTGGTGAGTGGGAACGCGAGACCATTGCAGCGGCAGGGAGTAACATGGGTTCGCTCAGAAGAGGTCAGGGAAGAGACAGGCGTGCCGTTCAACGTGAACGAGGTACTGGCTCCCGAGCCCCTTCGCCATCCCCATCAGATTCACATGCACGCTCTCTGCATTCTGGTCAAAATAGCACAGTTGCAGGTCAACAATTAACACAATCCAATGCAGCGGGTGCAGCTCGGCGAATTCTCACATTGGCCACTGAGAGTTTAGATATGATGCGGAATGTAACTGGAGTGGTGAAGGATAGTTTGGATCGAGCCGATGCGTGAGTATCTTGCTTTCTCTCCCTTGAACTTGTGAATTTAATTGTTCATAGGTGGGTGAATCGTCTGCGGATGGTTGGTGTTCAGCGTGGTGGGCAGGAGGGTTCAAGCGGTAGCGACGAAATTCTGAATGATGAAACTCTGAACGAGGACCTCCAATTATCTGGGGATGGTTTGCACTATCATGCAGTGTCTACGAGCAGGGACGATCACCAGGTCCTGCCCCAGACTCATCGGAGCGACGCAAGTATTGCCTCTTCAATTTCTGTGGGAAGGGGGGAAGATCCTTCCTCTGGTTCTGTGCCTGCTTCTCCATTCACGACAGCGACCACGTTAAGTCACGGGACGAGTTTCATGTCGACTTCGTCGTATACTACAGGTTCAATGAGTACTCCCTCCACACCGAGTGGTACTTCATTCACTTCTCTGCCGATACCGTCTGTTTCGATGAGAGACATGTACTGTGACACAGTCACAAGGGTGCCAAGCCCAGGTGCGATTCCATTGGCAGATATGCATATCGCGTCGCGCTTGAATACACCTAAGAATGGTGTTGTCGGGTTGTCGGCGGAAGATGAGGTATTGATTGAGAACGGCAAGGAAGAGCAGGTGATGTCGTCGAAGAGGCTGGATATGGCATTGCAAATGGAGGTTGACGAGTCATGACTGACGCCTACCCTGTGTCTTCATTGTGGCTATTTGTATTGCTGTGTGACCAAAGGACTCTTTTACTCATCAGTTTTTGCTTCTTTCTATTCACATGCATGCTCATCGCTTCTTTTCATTTTTTGTCTTTTTTCTCCGTTCAATGACATACGATCCATTCTAGATATTCAATCTCATTATGGTGCTTCTTCCCTTATAAGTACGTTATTTATCCATTCTCATGTAACCAGATATCTTTTGTTGTCTCAAAGGATCGTGGTCGGAAGGCATATATCGCCAAAGGAGGAAGTGTAATGAAGTTGATGGGTGATCAATGTAATACTTGCGTTGTATATTTATATACTAGCATGCAATTATATGTAAATAAATGCTGCAGTAGCCAGAAACCATTGATAAATATCAGTTCCTGGTGTCGTATTCCTAGTCGTAGGTAGTTTCTAACTAGAAGGTGCAAGCCACTGCAGTGCCACTGCAGTTCACAGTCATAGCAGTCAACACAGACAGGCGAGAATTCACAATCACATGACTTAACCAGCACTGGACAGCAGGAGTAGTAAATGTAGAATTATGTTTCAGGCTTGAATTTTTAGAAAAAAATGTTTCGGGCTACTAATATTAGGGCATGACAAGGGTAACCCTGGAGTAGATCAATTACTATCTTTGCTCTTTGCTCTTAAGCAAGGGTAGATTCAGGGGTAAACTAATGACTACCTTAATAATATCCCTGGGTTTAGCTCTACTTAAACCTCACCTTTAGTAAACTCCCAGTGTTATTTTAAAGGTACATTATTGTTAAGTGTATGTCTTATTTTAAGAGCACTTGCATTCTACTGCAGACATGTAGTTTTCTGATGCGTGCGGTGGGATGTGATATAGCAACATAATCAAGAGATGACATAACTCATCATCCATTTATCACTCCCACACTTATCGCTACTATCCCTCTTCTAAGATCGTCTCACTAACACTGCACCTCATGGCCAAAGGTACTCCGACAGATGGATCTATTTTCATTCGCTTAATCTTTATTGCCAAGTCCCTCGTAACTTCAAGCTTCTCGAAGAACTTGAAAAAGGCGAAAAGGGCATCGGTGATGGGTCATGTTCATACGGTCTTGAAGATGGCGATGATGCATATATGACTCACTGGAGTGGCACCATAATCGGTCCCGGTCATGTAGGTTTTTACTTCCCAGATGACCCAGGATCTCATGTTCCATGTCATCATATTAAATGGCTTTCATTCTTCACCTCCGATTTTTGCAATTGTCATCACAATACTGATCTACTATCCAGACTGTTTACGAAAACAGGATATACAGTCTCCGAATCCAATGCGGCAAGAAATATCCTGATGAACCACCCATCATCCAGTTTACCTCTCGCGTTAATTTACCTTTCGTGAACCAAGCAAACGGCATGGTTGATCCATCCAAGCTGCCTGTATTGGCGGATTGGCAATACACATCATGCATGGAGAACGTGTTGGTTGGTATCAGACGGTATGTTACTGTTATTTGTTATCATGGTGTCAACCCAGAACTCGAAACTTGTGCCTATTGTCATCTCGTGTTGCTGAATGGCACTTGACCATTGGTTCCGATTATCTCTGATTTTGATTTTGTCTTTCCTTTCTAGAGAGATGGCATCGTTTCATAATCGCAAGCTCCCTCAACCTCCCGAAGGCTCAACTTTCTGATCACTTGCCTGATTCTCAATTGTGTACTCGTATGACCACAGGTCATCATTTCTGACTGCTTAGTATTGCCTTCCGGCCATTAGTACTCAACATGTGTACAGTGTCGAAGTTCCTTTCACGGTCATAAAATAATGTGCTGTAGTTGTGTAGCCCATGGTCATATCACTCGTCTCTTCAATAACAATATTCTATTACTGTCGATTATCCGAAGATCGTCTTCTCAAATCCAAGCACTACTGTGGAGATAATTTGACCTAACTATGGAGCTGACAGATGACGAGACAAAATGAGCTGAAGTCCGTTGGATGGGTTTTGACTGATCGGACGTGGTAAAATACAATAGACAGGCATATCCTGGGTATGACTGTACAGCAATTTTCAACCAATCGTCTCACGTCAGTCAGAATCTACGAGAAACGCTGTCCGTATGACCTTGAATCCGTGTCCAAGGATTTGCAACATATTCCTTTGGATCTCACCTGCCAAATGCCAATCACACGATTATGAGGTCCTATACTATTAGTCACTACGCCTGTAAAGTGCGCAAAAGGCCTTTCCAAACAAAATCACGCGGGTTCCCAACCGATTCAACATACTTGGACATGAATATCTCATCATGCAAACTAGAAGCCAGTGTGCGCTGCTTCATCCAGATCTCGAACAATCCCGCAGCTTCTGTCACACTTAATTGGTTCGGTACCTCGATACTCGTCACATCCTTCAGATACTCCTTCAACGCCGCACTTCTCTTCACGTACTCTTCTTCCACTACTGGTTGATTTGCCTGATCTGTGATATCAAGCATATCCTTGAGCTCTAAACTGATTGGAAATGCAGGGTCAGACGATGTTACTGCACCCAGAACTGCGCCATAATTCAAGGGACGAAGAGTTGGAGAGAAAAGGGAGAGAAGAAGGCGGGGTACAGAGAGGTGGTACGACAAGATGGGTTTGTAGTGGGGATCACGGTAGAGTGATTTATTGAATAATGCTTGGAAGTCGTCGACAGCCACTAGCACAGGATAACTAATGACGTAGAACCCATCAATCAAATCAGAATATCTCCTCAACCGCGATCGGAAAGGGAACGTACTTACTCAGTCTGCTCTCCTAATTCTTTTATCAGTAGGTCTAGTACCTCCGGGGCTTTTGCAGCTTCTTCTTTCAACACATCACAAAACTCATACAAACTCGTTCCAGGCTGCGCAGGTGCATACCCTCCCCCAATGTCCAATGTTTTCTGGAGTTTGATGTGCTTGAATATCTGAGCATTAGCCGAACGCACCCGCTGAAGAATGTGACATGCGGCATTAGGTTGTAGGTATGTTTGTGTGCGAAGGTCGTACGCGTAAGGAGTAGTCGAGTTTACGAGATTTACAGCTAAAAAAAGGTGAATATTACTGAATCTTTGGGGAATATATACGCACCCCTCGGAATGTACAATACAATCCACCCATTCATCAAACACCATTCCACAGCTTGATATAAAACATAACTCTTGCCCGAACCGATCCTCCCGCTGAGTACGAGCCGTGCTTCCTTGCTGGACAAGCGTTCTTTCTGGACTTGACCAAGGCAGTTGACCAAGTCGAGCGTGACACCACGAATTATTGAAGCTGGTTGAGAGAGGAGTTTGAACTAGAAGATGTCGACCTTGAGGTTGGAGACGAAAAGACTATGAGCAGCACATCACATACATCTTTCCAAATAGATTTTGGCTGCCCTAATTCTTTACGAGCTGTCTGTAGGTCGACATCCATAGAAAACTGCAGAGCTTTGCCTAGGTGATCCTGATTCACTGTTTCCTATTCGACAGGGATATTACCGGGCCAATAGATCAGCCAACCATCTCTAAAGAGAACGTAGATGACTCACAGCTGAAAAGGCTGGAAACTCAGGTTCCTTAGAGTTTACAGCTTCAAAAATGGGATTAGTTAATTCGTGAGGCTGAAGCGGAGTGAATAACTGTTCATCAGAAACACCTCAGTACTTCGTACAACCACAGCAGAATAACGAGACTAAACTGACGGGTGGTGTGCGTTCCTTTGTCGGCAAAATTGGGTTACCCGTCGCATCTCGTTGAACTACGCCTTTCTCTATAGAATATCATAAATCCAGAGGAGACAAATAAACACCAAAACAGCGAAAACGTACTCGCCATTTTCTCCTTGGCACGTCTCCGACTGAAATACCGTTTGGACTCTGGATAAATTGTGACATCTGCACCAAGTGAGGACACTGAACTCGATACGACATTGATGGAAGCAGCGGTAACGGCTGCACGAGCAAATGTGCGTCCTGAGAGTGGTACGAATAATGACATTGCTCGCCCTTCAAAAAAAATACAGTTCCTGGAGTAAAGGACATCAGAAAGGGGATGTAAAAAAACAAAGATTCAATGTACGGTAGCTCGTAAGGATGATCTGGACTTAATTCGACCTGACCGGAAAGGGAGAAGCCGACCACGGACGGAGACACAAAAATTCGAGAACACGGCTCTCACTTGCCAATGTCAAATTCCCACGATCAATTGTGAATAATATTTTGGGTTGTGACGTGATGCAGTCCTGGGGTCTTCTAGCCACATCCTACTGGTATCTTACCGGTCTCCACAAACGAGTACTTACTACATGCCGCTCAGGAACTGTATCTCTTTTTCTTCATGTGGCTCCTTGCGCTTTCTCCGATGAGCGAGGAAACTTCAGACCGATAAAATATCCAATCAACAACTAACTTGTACATCCAATTTTTTATAGTTGGTTTATGAATGTTAAAAATAGGGAGAGTGTTAATAATGTTCTTTGTCTAGCTCTACATATTAATCTTAGTGTAGAATACGAATGATGAAGACATGAGAGACTCATGTACATAATTGGCCTCACGATAATTCACTCGTAGCAGTGCGAAGCAGGTGGAATCCAGAGAGAAAGATGACCAAGGCTGAAACGATGAAGCCGACAAATGCAGGATGAGTAGAAGTGGATAACATGCTGCCATTATGACAGTCCGAGCAAGTCCAACCTGAGAGATTAAATTAAAACGAATGAGAAATTATCGAAGATTAAGCAACTCACCATCTTCCAGGGATATATAGGGCTGTGGTGTATATAGTTCAAAGCGAAGATTATTATATTGCCGCATTAAACCTGGCATAGGGACTGCACTCTTGCCTCTGTCATCCCACATCGTTATTGTGTACGTTCCCTGAGCTAAAGGCATCCCCGGGTTATTCACCTGCCAAGAATACAAGTCCCAGGCTACTTCTGTTGCTGTTCCAGAAATAATGCCGTCCTTCGGCCCGACAGGATACGTGTTACCATTATCACAAATTGCGGAAACAGTAAGTTTGTCTGGATTTTGAAGGATGTTCGTAAAGCTCCAGCCAAAAGTTACTATCTCGTTTGACGCGATCTTATAGAATGAGACAGCGGACTGAAGAGGTTTAGTCATGACAATTCCGCCTGCGGGAGAGTTGATTGGAAATGAGATGTTTGTCTGGTTCAGAGACCCAGAATCTAGCACAGGGCTTGAGATTGAAGGGGTTACACTAATCGAGGTAGTATTTGCGGTAGAAGGACTCTCCGTAAACGAGGATATCGGAAGCGAGGTGCCCACAGAAGCCGAGTTTGTACCAGTGGGAGTAGACACAGGCGTGGCCCCTGGACTAGGTTGAAGCTGAGACATAGCAAGATATATCAACGAGCGAATGTAACGGATAGTTTCTTATCTTCTGAGGCTGACACAGAAATCGCGCTAGAGACGTGATGAGAAGAGATAAAATGACGAGTAGCCATATGACGGAGTGATCGAGCGACGTTTGAGACCGGATAGAACTGACTCAAATGAGAATGTGAGGTCCATCAGTAATAGATTCGATTTGTGCAGAGTCGTGCAAAACATATAGAGCAGAAATTAGAGTGCAGAACGAATAATTTGTTTGGACTAGTTGGTCATGGCAAAGAAATTGTCTTAGCATTGATTCGTGGTTTACCTTGTGGTCATGTCGTAACAAAATGCGTATACTGACATGGAACATAGTATGTTGATAAAATCGACTCTTAAATGATCTAACATTGCAGTCCCAGAATGGAATTCGTACCGTTCCCCAATACCATCCGTGAGATGCATCTCATTTGTTAAAAACAGACACTCCTAATTTGTTCCAAAGATGGAACACGTTACTTAACCACGATGCGATACTGGAGAGGCTTGAAGCAGACATTATCTGTTTCCAAGGTACTGCTTGTCGTGTGTGGCCTGAGTTGATATTAACTTTTCTGTATCAGAGATGAAGTCCTCCCGTCCGACTTTGCCTAAATCTGTGGCTCTACCACCGTCCTTTCATTCCTTCTTCTCGTTTCCTGCCAAAAAAGCGGGATACTCTGGTGTCGCGGTATACACGCGAATCACGACCATCACGCCTGTAAAGGCAGAGGAAGGCTTAACTGGACTCATCCAGCCAAAACCCCCATTTTCGTCTGAAGAGCGCGTTTCTCGATGGGAGAACTATCCTCCTCAGTCCATGGATGATGATGACTTGGACTTCAAACACCTGGATAGCGAGGGACGTGCTCTGACGGTCGATTTCGGACTCTTCGTCCTCATCAATGTATACTGCCCCAATGATGGTGTCGGAACTGATGAACGAGACAAGTACAAAATGGATTATCACCGCCTTTTGTCAGCACGCGTCCAAGGCTTACTAAAGGAAGGAAGAGAAATTATTATCCTGGGAGATATCAACGCCTGTGCTGCTGTCATAGACCACTGCGAGGGTGACATTATGGTGGCCAGAGGGAAAACAGCAGGGCTGGAGGGTGAGGACGGATTTTGGGAAAAGGATTATCGAAAGTGGCTGCGTGATTGGTTACAAAGTGAAGATGGTACTGGAGGCCCTTTAATTGATATTGTACGCCGCTTTTGGCCGGGTAGGAAGGGGATGTATACCTGTGAGTCTTCTTGCATTCATGAAATCTGTCAAAAAACATCTGATCACTTCGTGAAGGTTGGAACACTAAGATTTCTGCTCGCGAAACTAACTATGGAACTCGCATAGACTACATACTTATTACCCCTGGTCTCATTCCCTGGATCAAAACTGCCGATGTTCAACAGGACATCAAAGGCAGTGATCACTGCCCAGTATTCGTCGATTTTCACGATGAGATTATCTCCAATGATGGGCAGACGATCAAACTTCAGGAGCTTCTCGGCGTAAAGGCAGAACCCAACGGCAAAATGGATCTACCCAGATTGGCTGCAAAGTTTTGGGAAGAACACTCCGGGAAACAGACTTCATTACGCAGCTTCTTTACCAAGAGGACGCCCACTACATCAGCATCAACGCCTGAGCCTTTGAATACTCTTGGTCTAAACAACACACAGGAATCCTCGAACTTGTCATCATCTGTCCAGCAACCATCAACCCTATCCGCCAAGTCACCCACATCGTCTCCTACGCCGATGTTGCCATCAATCACTGTCGCACCCCGAACACCCAAACGAAAATTCACAACTGAAAAGAGTACAGCCCAACCGGTGCTGAAGAAACTCAAATCATCAGAAAAAAAGAAAGGGAAAAGTGACCCTGACCAAGCAAAGATTTCCTCGTTTTTCTATCAACCTAATTCATCACAACCATCATCCTCGAACGACAAACCTGTAACATTACAACCCCTCCCCAACGAAGATGACGTTGTCGAAATCTTTCTACACAACGAGACTACAGGATCGTCTCAGGGTTCATCCTCAGGGCAAACGAATGGAAATGATGTCAAGCAAGTTTGGAGTAAGCTTTTGGCTCCTGTCCAACCTCCAAACTGTACTATTCACGGTGAACCTGCGAAGGAATATACAGTCAACAAGCCAGGTCCGAATAAAGGCAAAAAGTTCTTTCTTTGCTCTCGGTAAGAGTATTTCATCTATCTCCGCCGAGTTTCTCTTATTTGTTTGTCTACCTAGACCTGTAGGACCTGGGTGGGACAAAGGCAAAACCGAACGGCTTCGCGGAGAGGTCGACTCTACATATCGATGCAATTTTTTCAAATGGTCGAGTGACTGGAGAAAACAAGTCAATCAAGCGAATTTCAAGACCTCCACTCCGCCCAGGCACGAAGGTCAGGGCTGAGCGCCCCGGATTCGGGCTGACTGGTGTCACGCTCTATCAAACCGAAGAAGGCCCTATTTGTACTGCCTCGCTCCACATGGCCCCTATCATAGCTGCGCCTTGCTTCCAGTTGCTTTTATTTGCAGTGCTTTCTGGTCTTTTCATGTGTATCAGTATGGACTTGTCAATATATTTCTTCGTCGTTATCGCCTACGTGAAGTGGCCGCTGTTATAGTGGATACATGCATCTACTCTAATGAGATCGAATATATATACATAATGTACAAGCGTTAATAGGTGAATCAAACTGTGTTCTCTAGTACATGTTTTGAGGCTTCAATGCTGGGAGCGTTTTTCTTCGGATTGGACCAGTCTGATCCAGTTGCCGATGACGATGCAACTGGTCCGTCACGGCTGTCGAGATCTTTATCATTATCACCATACCGCGATGTCGCGACCGTTGAAAATGGCCTGTTGTAAGTCGGGATGGTACTTCCGGGCCCGTTTCGAATTGAGAGCATACTTGTTGTGATATTACTAACAGAGGTCTTGGCCGACCAACCTTTACCGGTTGCAACACGGAAAATGATGAGGAAGGTGGATACACCCTTGATAATGAAGCACTAGTTAGGAAGACGCTACCAAGTGACAGAAGCAATGAGTAACACACCTGGACCAACGACAGTCCTTGTAGAAACAGCTGTGCAAGCTGACTGCTTAATGCGAAGGGAACAATGAATAAGAGGGCGAATGTTGAATAGATGGCAGCAGACTCTATGATCATAGCAGCCAGAGATGTATATTGTGACCCTTGTCCTTTTCCCAAGGCCTGCACAATCCGGTGGCGGTAGACTAAAAGGCGTAGGACGATGAGAACAGTGATCAGAATGTTCAGTGTTAAGGACATTGTATAATACGGAATAGTATAATTGATCCCCGTAGATTGCCAAGGGGACTGGGCGGCCGTTCCAACCTGCTTGAGGAAGAGGATGCCGAAGACTGCCGCAATTCAGTTATTGAACTTGGGGAAACCACATGACGGTTGACGTACCTACAGAACCCAAGTAGAGTAGCATTGGTACTGTATTCACAAGCCAAGATGGTACACGGCAGCGCTGGTAAATAACCCAACACCTCCATACCTGTTATTTCGTCAACAAAAGATATTTAGTGGACCTTTTACACCCACGTTGATAATGTCACAGAACCAGCTGTTTAATACCATGATCACATTTGCGAGCATGTCTATTGGCAGAGAGAACATCATAGACTCGAAAGCCTGAGGTCCACCGGGAATATTTCTTCCATCGATGAAGGAAAGTTGTGTGAACTGGAACAGGCCGACGATATAGAGTGTTGAAAGAATAAAAATTATTGAGATATAGATAATAAAAATTATGTTCATCCGCTTGGTCGATGGCGTCCGTAGCCTCCAGAGGAAAAAGCATGTCACGACATAGAGGACGAATTGGATTCCATATGCTACTGCTCCCAGAAATGCGCCTTGTAGCCAGGTGTGCTCAGCAAAGATGGTCTCTGGTGGCAGATCAGGGCGATAGGAGGCAGGGAAGCCAGAGTCAGCCATATGATGGCGAACACGAGAAGAGTCGGGATGGGGTATCAGAATTGTGCTAAATATGCAAATAGTGATTGAATCTAAACTAACCATCATCGGGTCACACGCACTTTTCGGATACCATTCAAGAATGCACAGGTCTCTGCGAGGGTCTTGCCTGGCCCCGAATAACAGTGGAGAATAACGCTGGAAATTAGATGCTTAGCTGTGGCCTATATCAGATGAGCACATGCAACGAACAAGTCATGCGTTGCGCAAGGCATCGCAAGGCATCGCCAAGAGCTTTACCTGGCCGTGCGTGACGTCATCACCTCACTTATCTCTTGTTCCCTGTCTCAGTGCTTTCAGCGCTGCCTGTGGTCAGAATTACTGTCTTGAAACATTCTTAGAAAGAGTTAATTATAAGATGAGGACTGTTGGGCTCTGGATTCATTGGTTCTCTTTATTTACTATTACTTTTTCTTTTCATCTACTCCTGTAGAATTACAATGTAATCCATGGACTGACTTTTCACTCCATTTGTAACTCTCTACTTAAATCTATACTCTTTTCAACATAAATTACTCTTCAATCTGGATGACTTATCCCTACTGTTGAATGGGACTGGCTCATTTGATGTGACGTCATGTTCTTCTATGAGGTTCTGTTGCTTTCTTCATTGTATCAAGTGCCGGCTTATTATATCTGAGACATTCTGTTATTATAAGTAGGTAGAATACTGTAGAATTACCTTTTGTACCATGAAGTCAGCCATCAATTTCTATTTACAATTCAACTGCACACATTATAAAACCTACTCCAAAATTAGCAACTAACACAGTGACAATAACATACTTGTCTCTACTCTGTATTTTCTCTTTTCAAGACTCTGGATTTATTTTATTCTTTTGTTATTTCTATGTCATTTTATCGTCTATACTAATCCAATCTTCCATGACATGATGTGTTTATGTAAAGGTTCTGATTATGAGTTGTGCATTTCTAGGATTTTTTCCTCAGGCAAACTGGGAAGTATATTACAAATTTCTAAGATGTCGGCATGGCTCAGCTTAGTGGCCTGGGCAAACAATTTTCTTTTGTTAGGTTTAGTGATTGGTTTAAATTTTGGTTTGGAATGAAGAGGAGCGGAAGAGGGATTCTTCTTGGTACTTAGGATGCATACACATGCTGCAGGGTTTGCCACTGTGCCCCCGCTTGCCTCCTGTCCATTTGCACTTACAGTAGCCAGCTTTATAATTGATGGGCTTTTTTAAAAAAAAGAAAGAGTAATTCTTTGTTGCCTGAGGGGTTTGACAGTGAGTTGCAAATTTGGCTTCTAATATTTTCTGGACAGAGGGTGCCTTTGTACACTTGAGGAAGCAAATTTGTTCCATTCTGCATCATGAACCACTTGTGAAAGTTTCCACACAGCAATTACAAAGTTTCTGAGCATAGGGAAGTCACTGGTGTTTTTATCTTTCATGTCTCTTTGCCGGATGAAATCCCCGCTATTCTCAACGAGGAGCAATCAATCTTACCGGCATCCCGAATTTTTTTTACCGAATAGAGAAATGGCCGTCGTGTTACCATCCCATAGATCCTCATTGTAAGGGACTTGAGGTTGATCGATCAACATGATGAGCCACTGACAGGTGGGTTACCGATGGGTGTTTGCAATGAGGTGGGCACGTTGTTGTTGCCATGAGGGGCATGCATGCTTTCATTCCTTGAATAGATAGAGCTGACATTGCCTTACTGGATTTCTAACCCGACTTGGGTAGCCCAATTGAACAGTGCCTTGCCAGTGGGAGTGCTGTCGCTGTCAGGTGAAGATGCCGAGAGGGACTGATTGAGAGAAGCTGGAGCACTTCAAAGAGTGCGGTATGAGGTTTGTCTTACAGAGGACCTTCCTCTACATCCACATTTGCCTGTGATGGCTTCAGGGGCTAGAAGCTAACATAGCTCTATCCCTTATGATGTTGGTATTTCTTGCTTTATATTAAGGGAAACTGAAGTCAAAAGCGTCATAGCTGGGGCTCAAATTCAACGGTTCTGCATTAGGCGCTTCCGTCATATGATGGTGGTGCCAAACAGGTGATTGAAACACTATCGCTTTGATCTCTTCATCGGTGCAGGTACATTTTATAGAAACAAACAATTAACAATGTTAGCAATATAAGTGTCTTTCTGAACATCCTAGTTATCCAGTAAGTACTCCATATTGGTGACTACTCTCCATCAGTAGTAATGTATCCAAAGAAGGTTAGGTTCAAGGCTCTGCGTTTTTATATGATGCTATTGACAAACCAACCGTCAACCTTAATTTCATACATAGCGTCCTGCTCTAAGAATCACTATCGCAATGGACCTTTCCAACCACGGTGTCGCATTCAAGCCTGAAGACTTGCAGACAGTTACCTATCATCTTGATCAAATTCAATCAAACTATGGTGAGTAATCAAAAACAAATCTCTTACGAAAATGCCCTCATCCAAATAGAATACGTTCGAATCTACTGGGTTGACTTGGTCAACGTGAGACGTTGCCGTGTCGTACCAATTCAATATTTCAAGCAACTTCTGGCGTCAAATCGGCCTGGCGTAAACATCGCAAAAGTCTGTCTTGGCCTCGTATATCTCAATGCATCTCCGGGATTTTCATCAGTCGGAGAATATCTCTATGCACCAGACATGTCTACTTTGCGACCGCTATCGTTTGCGGATGGCCACTTAGGTGTTCTTGGCCGGTTCGAGGAGAAAACACCCTATCGGACTACCGACGGTTTGACTAGCGTCGAGGTCGATTTATGTCCCAGGACATTGCTCAAGAGGATCATTCAGTGAGCCCTTTTCACAATCAGTATAGAAAACGATCGTTCAATAGTCACTGTAGGGATGCTAAACAATCATGTGATGCCAACTTCCTTGTTGGTTTCGAGTCTGAATTTATCCTTCTCAGTTCTACCAATCCTGTGGAACCTTCAAATGTTCACCAATGGTCCTCTGCTGCTGGTTTCCTCGCCGGATCTCAGGAGGCTACCATCTTGGGAGAGATAGGAAGTACCATGCGAGCCTCGGGGCTATCACTACAAATGATTCATTCAGAAGCGGCCCCTGGTCAATACGAGGTAGTCGGAGGACCCCTTAACCCCCTGGATGCATCAGATCAGCTCATTTTTACCCGTGAAATAATAGTTAATGTCGCGTCGAAACACGGTCTGCATGCCACCTTTTCTCCCAGACCGTTTATGACAAGTGCTGGTTCCGCTGCTCACGTTCATATCTCCGTGCATTCAGTCAAGGAGGGAGAGAAACCACTCGATCAGCTGTCAGAGTATGAATCAGCGTTCCTCGCTGGCATCATACAACACCTACCATCACTCCCTGCTATCACCCTCCCTACTCCCGCTTCGTACAAACGCATGGCTGATGGTGTCTGGAGTGGTGGTACCCACGTACATTATGGGACTGAAAATCGCGAGGCGCCCATTCGTCTCACAAATGCGACTTCTCCTCAATCAAGGAACTTCGAGATGCGCTTCGTGGACGGCACAGCCAACCCTTATCTTGTATTGGCAGTTATCATTGGCGCGGGTTTGCGTGGCCTGAAAACGTCTATGCCTCTGCAAATGAAGGATTGCCCTGGTCCGAAATGTGCTTATGAGATGACAGAGGAGGAGAGGAAGGCTCTGGGAATCACAAAGCGGATGCCACTTAATGTCGGAGAAGCGAGACACAATCTTGCGACAGATAAGGGAATGGAAGAGGTCCTCGGGAAGAGTTTTGTTGAGAAGTATATCTCGGTCAACCAGGCAAGTTACTTCTGCGAACCTGATTGAAGTTAAAACTCACTTCTATAGACTCTGGAAGAGGAATTACTTCAGGATCAAGACGAAGCCGCTCAATTGACTCGATTGGTAAAGTTCTATTGAAGGGATATCGCGAAAGACTAGTGAAACAATAAGATATCAGACAATTAAGGAGGCTCACTCAACGGGCCAATAGCTTACTAGCTTCGATTTTAATTGTCTGTGTATTTTGCCTCTCTCACAATACAAGACAAAGGCATATCACATACCTCGTGTCGGCTCGCAATTGAATTCCAGCAGTGGTACTAACTTGTAACTATCAACACCATAGAACTACGATGACAGATGACATACTCGACCGCAAACAATTTGAAAATTTCGCATGTGTAGTTCTATTCTATTGTCTCCCTGCTTGACGTCCTGTCTATTTGTTGTTTGAAAGCTGTCACATCAAATATTTGCAGTAAATCATGCGGTGAGGATTTTATCTAATAAAGACTAATTAAATTACCACTTTGATTGCAGTTCCAATTATAATCAGGAACCGAGGTCCTCCCTGGACATTATCCACGACACCTATATATCAAGCATCTGAGCGATGGTTGCGATTTCCCTCTGCCACTATGCCTTCCGTGAACGAGAAACATCTCGCGAGTGACAACGAACGCTCTCTGAACGATCAAGATGTTCTAGCTCGCTTAGGATACAAAGAAGAATTCAAGAGAGATTTTTCTCGCGTGGAGCTTTTCGGGTTGTCATTTACTATAGTTGGTGTTGTGCAGTCAATTGCGTGAGTCCCTGTCGAAGCAGGCACCTGATCGTCCTTTTTCATCGCTCAACAGAGCTGTACTCTTGTACTCAATCCCTTATGGCGGTCCCGTCGGCATGGTCTGGGGTGTAAGATCCAACTGTTCAACCCTCTTGGACAATGCTGACTGATATATTAGTGGTTTACATGCTGTGTGTTCCTAATTTTTGTCGCCATGGCCATGGCTGAGCTTGGCTCTGCTGCACCAACTGCTGGTGGCCTTTACTATTGGACATTCAAATTCTCCTCTCCTCGCTTCCGAAGATTGCTTTCATGGTTGGTTGGATGTGAGTTGATGGCCTATCAAAAGAATATTCCCATGACTGATCGAGATGCCACAGATGTAAATACATCAGCATATATTGCTGGCTTAGCTAGCGTGGACTGGGGCTGCGCTACTCAGCTTGTGGCAGCGATCAATATCGGCTCGGGTGGATCATTCCAAGCAACAAATGCACAGACCTTGTGAGTTTCTCATCAAAGCGAACTCTGAACTTCGACATAGATAAAATACCTTGCAGCGGTATTTATTGTGGTCTTCTCTTCTTTCATGCCATTTTGGCCAGTCTTGCCACCAAGATCATTGCTCGGTTGCAATGGGCGTATATCACTTTAAATCTTGCGTGAGTTTCAGAGGACTCAGTATTCCGCGGAGAATTGACCGGTTATGGAAGTCTCTTTCTGACTGTTATCATTGCTCTTCCGATCGCCACACCCCGTGAATTCGTAAATTCGGCATCATTTGCTTTCGGAGATTTTGAAAATAGTACGTTTAAGTAAATCCAATCTAGTCAATTGCCTGATCAAATTATAGTATCCGGATGGCCTGACGGGTATGCGTTCATCATGAGCTTCCTGGCTCCAGCTTGGATAGTTGGTGAGATTCAGTTCAACCTTATTGTCTACTTACACCTCTTGCAGCGGGCTTTGACACCAGTGTTCATATCAGCGAAGAGGCAAGAAATGCTCCTCGAGCTGTTCCTTTTGCGATTATGTGTGCGACAATCTTGAGTTCTGTAGTGGGATGGAGTGAGTGGCGGATCTCTTGATATACCTCGCGATCCTTGACCTAGCACTCGTAGTTGTCAATATTGTCCTTTCCTTCCACGCTGGAAGCGATCTGCAGATTGTCATCGACAATCCCATAGGTCAACCAATGGCTACTGTATGTTCGCAATGACTTCCTGTCCTTATAACACCTTATGACATTCATCCTCAGATATTTGCCAACAGTGTTGGGTCCACGGGTACTGTCGTTATCTGGGCATTCATGGTCATCACGCTGTTCATAACTGGGATGGATTACGTGTGTACCTTCCACACTGTCCATGCCGATACTCTCTCAACCGCTCGATGCATTCACTTTAGTTGATAGCTGGTTCTCGTCAGATTTTTGCATTTTCTCGGGACCAAGGACTTCCATTCTCCAAGTTTTTGTACCGGATGAATTCACGAACACAGACTCCCGTTCATGCAGTCTGCTTCTGTGCCTTCCTCTCCCTCTTACTTGGCTTAATTTCTTTTGCGGGTCCTCTTGCTATCACAGCAGTGTTTACAATGTCTGTGGTGTGTCAGTACATCGGTTTCACCATACCGATTATTGCCCGATTTGTAGGAGGCTCTGAGTTTATTCACGGACCTTTCAACTTGGGCATTATGGTAGGCACGACTTGCTTATCATCTTCCGCTTATTAATCATCTTATAGAGTGGACCAGTTGCATCCATTGCCTCCTGCTATATGTTATTCATGATTGTTGTCTTCCTCTTCCCTCCATCACCTGGAGCAACATCACAGAGCATGAATTACACTGTTGTCGTGACTGGAGGGACTATTTTACTATCTCTGACATATTACTTCTTCCCAAAGTATGGTGGAAGATACTGGTTCAAGGGGCCAGTGCATACCATCAAGGACGCAGATGAGGCAGATTAAAGTGAAAGGCTTTTTGTTTGAAAATTAGCATCAATATGTAGATATGGAATTGAACTGCAGGTCACAGTGTACAGCATAAGAATTCATCACTAATGAGCCTATACATGGAAAAGTTATCCTCACCGCCAAGAGACGGCTGAAACTGGCCCCGGCTAATTCTCCATGTTACAACCTATTCTTAAACTAGTCTCAAGTTCAGGCTTTGTGCATAACCCTGCCGAGTGTCAATGAGTTTCCAGGCAAGTGTAGAGGGTACGTGTTTAACAGGTACCATAAACCAAATCCATGTTTATACTTAAGATAAGTCGTAGAGATCCTCTGAAACTCGAAACTCCTATCACTTTGAACGGTACTCTCGACATCGTGAATAAGAGGAGAATTCGAGGGTGCCATTTTCTTGGATACTTGAAGGGTTCAAGTGGTGTCCTTGAGGTTCGCTGTTGTAGACTTCTCATTGCTCAGCTACTAATGAAAAACCAAAGTTTTGCAGCTATCTGTAGTATGTACATGATTCATGACCCACATTAGCAGGCTGTACCCTCCGAGATGTCATCGCAACTAAACAGGGTAAAGAAAATACAAGTTTCAGGTGACTTTTGCTTGTATAACTCAAGTTATCCTTACTAATTTGCGGCAAAGCCGGTACAGCAGCGAGGCCTGGAAGGATCTAGACGAGGGTCAGCATCAAACTTTGTTGAGTTTCTGGAGCATACCCCTTCTAATGCAGTCCTGGGAACAGAAATTTAATACGCGATTAGTATTGACATTTACTTGAGTTCGTTAAGATCATACTGCGTCAGTGTTGCCTATTTCATTATCACGTCAGGAATAGAAGTCGAAGCGGGCAAGTCATGCGACATACATTCGTTTTGGGGATGAACCTCCGCGGCAGCGCCAAAGACCTAAGTAGTTATAAACAGGCAAAAGATAAGAGAGAAGAGCTTAGAGTGCATTTGGGATGTGGTGAATGCAGGTTACTGGTATGATGACCTGCTTTAATAGATGTTGGCATGCTAATCAAGAATGTACAATGATCCTCTGAAACACTGTTGAAGATTTCGTGTTCCACTGTTATCGTTGTCCTCTTAAACACCGCCATTAGCGTCATACACTTGATACAGGGGCATGTACGTGATTGTCTTGGATTCAAAAGGCCTCTGGCAGGAATAGGAGCCCAGAGATGCACGAGGATAGAGTCAAGGCGCCGATCTGATGTCAGTCAACAATCAGATTCATATCTCAATTGAAGGATTTGATCTCAACCTAGGGACCGGGAGAAATTCGTGTGATTTTGCTATACTACAGGACGGAACTCTAATTTTGATTAACTATATTCCAACAACAGTGGTCTTTGTGTGCTGAAACTGTTGAGAAATGTAAGATACATGTCGAAGAATGTACCGAGTCATAAATAAATAATTATGACGATGTTAAACGATGCTTATGCTATCTACACTGTGTAATAAATTGTAAAAAATGCTATCCACACACTTTATATCAGAATGGAACGTCGTAGCAGTAGATAAAGACCTCTAGAATGGCTTGTAAAATTAGATTCTATCGGAAGCCCCACCTTTCAGGTAAGACCTAGAGCACATCTACTGCGCTGCATGGATGCCTGCTCTTCATATGGATCTCCTCTTAGTCTGAGAAGTCTACAAATAATTTTTGGACAATGTCACATGATGTGACTTTTTTAAATTTTATTCGGCATTTCTATTCCGCAACAAGTAATCTAGTACTAAGACGCGGAGGGCTAAATAGAGCCCAATGTCTGGGGCGTGTCTACAGGAGTCAGGTGTAAGGTGTGGGCGAAGTTTAATGGTTGATGGGAGGAGTGGGAGTGTTAATCGGGGGTGTTAGTGTCTGCAGTAGGGACATGATGTGACCAATCCTGTGGCAACCAATGCCCACTGTGTGAACATCACACTATATATACACTTGGAAGATCTACTCCTGCTATTCTTTCCACCTCTTAACCCCATTTCAATTCTTGTCATTTGAATCCACGATCTTTCCGGAATGGCATTTAGAAGGTTGTGGATCCATATTATGCTACTGAATGATGACCGCTGTCTATAGTCATTTAAACTGCTTTCTCATTCCTTCTGGTGCTCTCATGGAGCCTGCAAACCTTGATCGGGTTTCCCGGCTTAATTCGTTTCTTCACCTGCGACTAGGCAAAATGGCAGTCTCATACTTCTTTCGTAACGACTTGATCCCCTCATGATATTAACAGGATGAGCCTCACATCAAGTCTGCCAGATATATAAGGCCTGGAAAAATATGAAGCCATGCCATGGTTCTCTCTTCCCTTACAATTGCTCTATGGAGTGGTGGCCTTATCACGGGATGGTG
>Ga0153947_1000198_pt1 | contig 28735 bp, 42 predicted proteins | sample TSNJ031MetaG_FD_104697 | JGI IMG/M metagenome (GOLD analysis project Ga0153947, IMG submission 104697) | Attine ant fungus gardens microbial communities from New Jersey, USA - TSNJ031 MetaG | ecosystem: Host-associated > Fungi > Mycelium > Unclassified | place: USA: New Jersey, Wharton State... | reverse complement strand
TGCGCCCCCCAGATCCACCCCCAGCAGATCTCCGATTCCTGCCTCCCGCTCCGTGCCCATGGCCAGCAGCTTCATGGCCTGGAGCATGGCTCCGGGGGTGGGCATCAGGATGCCGGACACCAGCCCCACCGCCTTGTCCAGGCCCTTGGCGTGAACAATCCGGCGAAGGAAAACCTCACGGATCAGATCCTGGGCGGGCTCAATGTTCAGCGTTCCCAGGGTAGGCAGAACATTGGCGCACCGGAATACCTCTTTTCCCGCCAGCAGCTCCACGCATTTTTTGGCGCAAACCCGGTTGCCCGCCACCACGATGGGGAACTGTGTTTTGCAGCCGGCCAGCATCTCGGCGTTGTGGAGGATACAGGAGGTATTGCCCCCGTCTGTTCCGCCGGTGAGCAAAAAGATGTCCGGCCGGAGGCTGTCGATCTCCTCAATGTCCTCGTCGGTAAGCTGGTAGGAAAACACCTTGATTACCTTGGCGCCCGCCCCCAGCGAAGCCAGCTTGGCAGCCTTGGCAGTCAGGTCGGGCACCAGGCCGCCGGTAACCATCCGCAGCCCCCCCGCCGCGCTGGAGCAGGCGAAGCGCCGGGAAAAATCCAGGTCTCCGGTGTCCCGCCGCAACTGGTTCAGCGCCTTTTCCAGGCCCTCGTTGATATCGGTTTGCACGGTGGTGTAGCTGGCTGCCGTGCCGATAACGGCTTCCCCGTCCAGATCCACCGCCGTGAGCTTTGTATAGGTGCTGCCGAAATCAATCAATAAAACCGGTTTCATACCATTTCCCTTTTCCTACTTTTTCCCCAGGTCTTCTTCAAGAGCTTCAATTGTGACCTCCGGCGGAGTGCCCGGCCCAAACACCCGGTCAAAGCCCATGGCCTTAAAGCGCGCCTCCACCTCGTCAAAGGGCTGCTTGCCCACCACAACATTGCCGCCTACATACAGAAGAATGCCCTCCAGCCCGGCTTCGTCGCATTTTTCCCGCATGCCCCGGCAGTCCAGCTCGCCGTGGCCATACAGCGAGGACACTACAATGGCATCCGCGGCAGATTCCACAGCCGCGTTGATGTACTCCTCCTGGGGTACCATAACCCCCAGGTTGATAACATCAAATCCCGCCTGCGCAAACGCGTGATCAAGGATTTTGTTCCCCACCGCGTGCACATCCGCACCAATAACTCCAATGACCAGCTTTTTTTTACTCATTCTGCACCTCACATTATAAAGTTTATACCTCTGTTGTTTCGGATTGGCCTATACCTATAGTTTATATTGTTTTATAACATGTGTCAATCCTTAGTTTTTCTTTACTTGCCCAAATATTATCTTAGTTTTTGTAATTTTTCACCAGATATGTACACTTATTAGTTAAATTGGAATACAACAAGCCCCTCCGCATTAAGCCGGAGGGGCTTGTTTGTTGTGAAATGTTTGTCATTGTTTAGCGATTGACACGCACCTATCCACTCCCCTGTCCGGCAAAAAAGCGATTACCTGCTTGCCACCCTCACTTTTCATCCCAACGCAGAAGATATGCCAGCATACTAGAAAGCTCCTGATTCATCACCTGAATATCCGATGGAAATTTATGGCTCACATGCCAGGTAAGATACCATATCAATCCGCCGGCATAAAAATTAGACAGGACAATATTATGCGCGTCCGGTGGTGTTCCGTTTCCGTTTTCATACATGATGGCTGCCTTTGAAAGTAACCATTGATATAACAGCGTCAGGGTTTCAGTATTAGCGTCTTCCACGATATTTTTGATTACCTGCTCATACTGCCGGACAAATTCGTTCACCGATTTTTCTATCTGCGCGTAAGTAGGGTTTTCTCCAATAATCGACTCCATATTTAGATTTCTCAGCCAGTCCTCAAGTAAATCATATTTGTCATTATAGTGGGCATAAAAAGTAGCGCGGCTTATTTGTGCTTCCTCGCAAATATCATTAACCGTTATGTGTATGAAGTTTCTTTTATCCAAAAGCACACATATCGCGGCTAATAACGCGCTAACGGTTTTTTGCACCCTTAAATCGTCCTTTTTAAAGCTTCGAGGCAAATTTTAACCCCCAATAATTATTTTACAGATCGGCATATCTGTAAGTTATAGGACAAAAAGAAGAAAATGGAAATTGCAATTGCTTTTAAAATACATTACACTGTCACTGGAAAACTATACGGATGCATGCTACTACAATGAACGAGGTTTGATAAAATGATTGATTCCAGGTGTCGATACCGAACTGTAGCAGAAGATTGTTATCATCCTGATCTTGAGGAATACCATACATATGGTATTCAGGTAACCTCGCCAACTGGGTCGGAGATTTTGCACGATGTTTCGACCTCCAGGCAGACGGTTGAATATCTGGTAAGCCTGTTTAACAGCAATAATTTATCACCTATTCATTTATACGATGCAACTTTAGATATGATTCCTTAATTTTTCTTATTATTTTACATTTATATGCTGATTTAGATGTTTTCCATCCCGCTGGTAAGCGGTTCATAAGGCGGACAGCACTGGCTTATCGACTTCCCTGTCGGGAGGACTATGGCCGGGCTTAATTGTATTCGCTTTCTTCGCCGCCCGCCCTCATCAGCTTCCCAATCTGCTCCTCGACGTAGATGAACGAGCCCCTGTCGACCTGGTTCTCAAAGCGGATGATTTCTCCGCCCCCTGCCACGAAATGCTCCAGCGCCTTTGCCTCCTTGGAGGATGCGCATGGATGGTATCCCGAAGGCAAAATCAAAATCTCCTTCCGGGAGAGGTATTCCTCCAATTCCTGGGCGCTTCCCAGCAAATATACATCCGGCATCCTGTCCAGCTGGGAGAACTGTCCGCAGGATTTTCGGATAATATTTGCGTAGCTAAGGCTCTTGCACGCAATACCCGCCTCCTTGGCCCCGGCAAGCCGTCCCAGGGCAAGCACAGTGCCCGAGGCAACGGATAGCACCACCCGCATAAGCTTCGTCCTGCCGGGCACCTTGTCCTCCAGCGCCGCAAAGTGGGTTGCCGTGGTTACCACCAGATCCAGGTTTCCCCTCAGCAGCTGGGGAGACTCCAGTACATCCTCCAGCAGGAACCGCTGCACCTCCACCCGGGGCAGAACCGAAAGTTGCCGGCAGATCACCGCCAGGGATTCCGGCGAGCAATCCACCACTCCCACCTGAATGCTCAGGTAATCGTCCTCCCTCTCTCTCAGCTTAAGGTCAAAGAAAATGCGCATTTCCTGCGCTGTAAAGGAGAGTTGCTCCAATTTATCCAGCATCTGGTCAATGGCGGTCATAGCCTGATCCTTAGCGCTCATATCCCAGCTCTGGGGGCCCCGGATAAAGGTGCCCCGCCCTTGGGTCATGTCCACCAGTCCCAGCTGTCCCAGGCAGTCGTATGCATGCTTAATGGTGCCGCGGGACACACCGGTCTGGCTGGCCAATTCCCGCACCGTGGGCAGCTGTTGCCCCGGCAGCAAGCTGCCGCTCTGAATCCTTGCGGAAATATCATCCACAATTTGCTGGTAGATAGGAACTCCGCTCTCCTCTGTAATAGACATTTGCATTTATCCGCCTCCTTGCGCCCCCTGATACAATCATGCTGTTCTCACAAATTGTTCTAATACAATTTTACCAATAAAGAGCCGTATTTGTCAAGTAATACTATTTTAAAATAAGAAACACAAAAGGGCAGCATGGATAATTCCACGTTGCCCTTGGCATTGATACTATTTTCAAATAAAAATATCTGGCTATCGTGTTTAGTCAGGGGCTGCCGCTGTGTTCTGGCGTTGCTGCTGTGTTACGTTGCGTTTTGGCGTTTGCGCTGTGCCACGGGGTGGCATGTCGCTCATGCCGCGACGGGCAGTTACTTTTGGAGGAACAAAAGTAACCAAAATTCCCACGGGGGAGGGCCCCCGTGACCCCCCATGCACTATGGGTAGCTGTCTTTGGTAATCTTTTAGCCGTTTAGAGGTATCTACGATATTTAAATAGGGGCCCCTGCCCCTAAGACCCCGCTTAAGGACTTCCAGTCCTTAAGAATCCAGTATTCCTTGGCAGACGCTGGTGGCATTATGAGCAAACACGATAGTCAGATAAAAATATTCCATTTTTATTTGAAAGCGGCGCTGACACGCCTACCCGCGAAGCCCCGCAAAAAAATCCCGGAGCAGCCGGGCGCATTCCTCCCGGGCCACTCCCCCCACAACCTCCGGCTTGTGGTTGAAGGGCATAGACGTCAAATCGGTTACCGAGCCCATGCAGCCCGCCTTTGGATCCCAAGCGCCAAACACCACCCGGCGGATACGGGCGTTGATGATAGCCCCCGCACACATTGGGCAAGGCTCCAAGGTTACATACAAATCACACTGGTGCAGCCGCCATCCCCCCAGGCGCTCGCAAGCCAGCCCAATAGCCAGAAGCTCGGCGTGGGCCAAGGCGGATTTGTCTGTCTCCCTTCGGTTAAAAGCGGATGAAACCAGCTCCCCTCCCCGAAAAACACAGGCGCCCACCGGCACCTCCCCCATTTCCGCCGCCATCCTGGCTTGCTCCATGGCAAGCTCCATGGCGTAGCGGTCAAAAGCTGCCGTCACCCCAGGCTCAGCCACAGAACAACCCCCGTAAGCGCCAGGTAAAGGATCATCACCGGCGAGGTGTAAAAGGCGGCGTGCTTCCCGCCCTCCGGAAGGGGATACCGAGAGGGGATGGTGCGGAAGATGCCCGGATGGCGCAGGAGCAGGAAAATCAGCGCTATAATCCCCCCTATAAAGTAAACGAAGAAAACCCCCAACAAAAACGCGTCCGCCATCTCGTCGGACAGCAGCTGCCCGGAAAGCTCCATCAGAACAGCCATGCCGTTATTTACGAAGTGGATCAGCATTCCGGTGAGCAAGGAACCGGTGCGGATGACGAAATAACCGATGGCGAATCCCAGCAGCAGGGTGGGAATCCCCTGCACTAAATTTCCGTGGCACAGGGAAAAAAGAACCCCCGAAGCGATAATGGCAAAGCCGTCCCCAAAACGGCGCAGGGACTGCATAATTACCCCCCGGAACGTAAGCTCCTCCAAAATGGCCGGGGCAATGGCAACGGAAATGAAATATATCAGTCCGGCGGGAATACCCCGGGGAGCCGGAAACTCCGGGGAGGTGGGCGTTACCCCCAGCAGATCCTCCAGCAATATTGCCAGCATCCCGGACAGATAGCTGCCCACCAGCATGAGCCCCAGGCAGAAAAACACCGCCGGAATCGCAAGGGACGCCCGGGGGCGCTTCAGGGGAAACGCCACCTCAAAGGGGATGTCAATCCAGGCCACCATTAAAATACAGGGTACGAAGAAGGTAACGATGTAGGTCACCAGCTCTGTGAGCTGGCTGAAAATGGGGTGCAGCTCCACCCGCACCTGCTGGGAAAACATAACATTCAGCAGCTGATCCAAGGTACCCATGGTAAAAAAGGAAACGATATATACCAGAATAAGCCCTCCCGCTATAAGGTTCGCGTTATGGCGGATAGGGCGTTTGTATATATATTGCGCCGGCGGGCCGGTATTGGGGTCAAAGGGCGCCCCCCTATATCCGGGCCCCCCATTCCGGGATCCGCCGGAATAATACTGATTGCTCATTTGTCACCTCGAATTCAGGCCGGCAACACTTCCCGGACGCTTATCCAAGGCATGGACAGGCGTTCCCATGAACCGGCGCGCAGCGCCATGGGCAGGGCTGCGCTTTCATCTCTGCTTATTATATCCTGATTTTTACAGAAAAGCAATCACCCCGGCCACAACCTTCCGGCTGGAAAGCGACTTAAAAAAACATTTCTTTTGGAATACCCACCAATTTATACTGCAAAAATTGCTTTTTCTAATAAAAAGCATTATAATAATATAGTAATTGGATATGAGATAATTTTTAAAGCATCGTCAGATTATTTGCCAATATGGCGGAGGGTAATGAGATGGATACGTCACAGCTGGATCTGGAAGCCCAATCACAAAAACTGGAGGAGCAAAACCGTGAATTCTCCAGCGAGGCGGCCCAGCTGGCCCTGTGCGGCGAAAATGCCGGGGGATCGCAAAGCCCCGCCGATCCGGAGCGGAGCCTGCTGCATCCCCACGAGCGCCTGCTGCTGGAAAATGATCCGAATTTTGTTATCCTTCTAAACGAGAGCCTTCAATATATTGCGGGAACCGCCCACGCGGTAAATGCCTTGTCCTCCGGCAGCCCCCGGGAGCTGATGATGCAGCCCTTGGAGAAGGTATTCGGCAGAAACGTTTGTGGGGAGTGGGCGGATAAAACCGGGCGGGAATGCCTGCTGGCGATGTCAGAAGGGCTGCCCCGGGAATATAGCGAACAAGTCTCATCTACGAATGGAAAGCATATTTATGCCCGGGTGCGCATTCACCCCGTTATGGGCGCCGGAGGCGAAGCCCTGGGCGTGACGCTGGCCATAGACGATGTTACGGAGCTTGCAATAGCCAAGCGGCAGGTGGAGGAGGCTTCCTCCGCCAAAACGGCTTTCATGGCCAACGTAAACCACGAAATCCGCACTCCCATGAGCGCCATCAAGGGCTTGAGCGAGCTGCTGATGCTCACCGACCTGGATGATGTCCAGTCCGACTACACCCGGAACATTATCAGCGCCAGCGAAGCCCTGCTGAAAATAATCAATGACATCCTGGACTTTTCCAAATTAGAAACCAACAACCTGACGCTGGAGAACCTCGCCTATGATTTCCCCACCTTTTTAGGCGATATTATCAGTGTGTTCAGCATTCGCGCCTCCAGCAACGGCGTTCTTCTCCTTACGGATATCGACCCCACCCTGCCCTCCATCCTCCGGGGGGACGAGGCGCGGATTAAACAGGTGCTGATGAATGTTCTGTCCAATGCCGTTAAGAACACAAGCAGCGGATTTATCCGGCTGACACTGCGGGGACACAAGAAAAAAGACGATTTCAGGCTGGTATTTACAGTGGAGGACACCGGCTCCGGCATCAAGAAGGAGGCGCTGTCCCATATCTTCGACGCCTTCCCGGATGCCGGAGCCAATCACGCGGGGATGAGCGCCAGGCTGGGCCTTGCCTTCAGCAAACGCCTGCTGCGGCTGATGCGCGGCGGCATCCGGGTAAGAAGCCACGAGGGTGAAGGAACCGCCGTCACCCTTTGGTTCCGCCAGACTGTGGTGGATGAACATCCCTTTGCCTCCGTCGCCACCCCGGAGCAGGTTCGCGTCCTCCTCATTGACAGCGGGCCGCAGGGCCAAAGCTACACCAACATGCTGAGCCGCCTCTTTGTACCCTTTGACTATTGCAGCACCGAGGAGGAGCTGTCCCGGCTGATTAAAAACGGGGGGTACTCCCATTGTATCTACGACTATGGCTTTGCCGAAAACCTTGCGGAAAAATACCTGTCCCGCCTTGGCCACTGCGCCTTAATCACAATAAAGAATATGCGCCTTGCCGCCAACCAAACCGGCGAATCCCATGTAACCGTTCTCTTTGAGCCTGTTCTTGTCACCCACCTGGCCACTGCCATTAATCAGCATACCGGCTCCATCGGCGCATCCGGTAGGCCAAAGGCTCCTGAGCCGGATAATATTTCCACTACCGGCGTCCAAGCGCTGGTGGTGGACGATAACGAGATTAACTTGATGGTTTGCGGTGAAATACTCCGCAGCTACGGCATTGAGGCCTCTGAGGTGCAAAGCGGCCCCCTTGCGCTGGAGGCCTGCGGCAGCCAAAAATATGATATTATATTCATGGATCACTTGATGCCCGGGATGGACGGGGTGGAAGCCACCGCCGCCCTGCGGGGAGAGCCGGGGCTCAATCAGGATACCCCCATTATCGCCCTCACCGCCAACGCGGCGGACGGTATGAGGGACTTTTACATCGAATCCGGGATGAACGATTTTATCAGCAAGCCCATTGACACAGAGGAATTGGAGCGGGTTATGCGCGCCTGGCTGCCGGAAGACAAGGTGCAATATCCGCAAACGGAAATCGCGGAGCCTGCCGTATCCCTGCGGCTGCGGGAATTAAGCGAATGGGGCGTAAATTCCACAGAGGCGGTCTACGCCTTGGGCGGCAACGAAGACATCTATATTTCCATTTTGATGACCTTCTCAAAAAACCTTCCTGTGCAGATCAACCGTCTGCATACTATGGCGGAGGACGGCCACTGGCGTGACTTTACCATCGAGGTGCACGGCATGAAGAGCGCGCTGGCTAATATCGGTGCCCGGGATCTCTCCATGACCGCCCGCAATCTGGAGCTTGCCTCCCAGGAGGGCAATATCTCCTATGTGGGCGAGCATCTGGATGATTTTCTCCATCATCTGCAAATTTTGGACAAAAAGCTGGAGAAGTTCCTATTCCCCAGCGGCGCGGAGAGCAACGAAAAGAAACCCGCCCATCCGCTGGGCACCGCATACCTTCAGGAATCCCTGGTGCGCGTCCAGGAGCTGCTGCGCAATTTGGAGAACGATGCCTCTATGGAGGTTCTTACGGGTTTGTCCGCCTACACCTTTGGCAGTCAGGCCGACCTCTTTCTGAAAAAACTCCTCAACGCCGTGGACATGTTCGATTACGACGAGGCCGACCGTCTTTTGGAGGAGGACATCCCCGCTTAGGCCCGCAGAAAAACAGCGCCGCGCCGGACGGCAGTCCGCCGACGGTGCACCCCGCACCACCGCGCCAACAGCGTTTGCCAAGGAATACTGGATTCTTAAGGACTGGAAGTCCTTAAGCGGGGGTTTTAGGGGCCGGTGCCCCTATTTAAATATTGTAGATACCTCTAAACTACTACAAGATTACCAAAGACAACTACCAGTAAACCAGGGGGGGGCACGGGGGCCCTCCCCCGTGGGAATTTTGGTTACTTTTGTTCCTCCAAAAGTAACTGCCCGTCGCGGCATGAGCGACATGCCACCCCGTGGCACAGCGGTAACGCATAACCGCACAGCGGTAGCGCCAGAGCCACACCCCCCTAAGCGTCCAAGCCACCTACAGCCCACAGTGGCAAAACACAGCGGTATCATCCTGACAGGACACGATAGTCAGATTCCACTAAACGGCAATAGGGTGGGAGCCGATCTAAAAGACCGGCTCCCGCCCTATTGCCGACATAACACAAGACCTGGGGCGCTGCTCTCGCCCCCCTTTTAAAAGGGGGGAAACGGAAATCAATACCTGTGGGCAAGGCGATCCAGCGCCTTCAGGTCGAGAATCTTTACGCTGCTGCGGTAAAAGTCAATGATGCCGAGGTTTTTCAGGTTAATCAGCTCCCGGGACAGACTGGGCCGGGCCACGGCAAAAAACTCCGCCAGCCGCCCCCGGTTAAGAGGCATGTTGAAGGTTTTGCTGTTGTTTGACTCATAAAGCTCCCACAAATACATAGCCACCTTGGTTTTCAAATCGGTAGCGGTGAGGTACGCAATTTTCTGGTTTAGATAAATCGCCTGGTCGGATAAAAGACGCAGCATGTTTTTTACAATATCCTGATGGGCCGACTTGTGCTCACAACCGGCTTTGTCACAGGGAGTGAGAAAAAAGTTCTTGGACAGATAGAGAACCTGGGCGGATCTCTGCGCAATCACCAGATGTGGCAGGCAGGAGGTGGTGGAAAACATCACCGCTTCCCCCAATAACTGGTTTTTCTGAATGCTTGCCACAGTGACGCGCTTTCCGTCGGCGCGTTCATTGCAGACCCGCAGCTCCCCATCCAGCACAACGCCAAGATCCCGCACAGCTTCCCCTTTGCGGCAGACGCATTCCTGGGAGCCGTAGTTTTTTACATACGCAACGATACAAGGCCACATACCGGAAATCTGCTCGGATGTCAGTCCTTCAAAAATCGTATTCTGGCAAAGCTGATGGGAGATTTCATTTCGATTTTGCACTTCATTACACCTTCGTAACATTAGTTACCGACTTCTCCCCTTATTATAATATACCTGGGAAGCAAAGTAAAGTAAAATATTTGGAAATATAGTGAGGTTTATATGAAGTAGTATTTACCGCGTGGCTGCCAGCCCCTCGGTAAACTGGCGGGCGGCGCGGGCAGACCTGCCCCCCCGGCTGATGGCGTAGGCCTCGGCCTGTGTGCGGGTAGCCTCGGTAAACTCCATGCCGTATTTCCGGCAGTACCTCTCGGCAATGCGAAGGTAAAGCTCCTTGTCGGGCCGGGAGAAGGTTACTGTGAGGCCAAAGCGGTCGCTGAGGGAGCTCAACTCCTCCAGGGTATCCCGCAGGTGGACGTCGTCGCCGTCCCGTTCCGAGAAGCGCTCCCGGATAAGGTGGCGGCGGTTGCTGGTGGCATAAATCACCATATTGGGGGTTTTGGCGGAGATGCTGCCCTCCAAAATGGCCTTGAGGGAGGAGAAAAGGTCACTGTTCTGGGTAAAGGAAAGATCGTCTATAAAGAGGATGAACTTCAGGGGATTGGCGCTGAGGCGGTCGATCAGGCCGGGAATCAGGTTCAGTTGATCCTTACGCAGCTCAACGAGGCGGAGTCCCCGATCCTTGTAGGTGTTGGCCAGTGCCTTGACACAGGTGGATTTTCCGGTACCGCTGTCCCCGTAGAGGAGGACATTGGCGGCGGGCCGTCCCTCCAGCAGGGCCTTGGTATTGGCCTCCACCAAGGCGCGCTCCCTTTCATAGCCTGTAAACCCGGATAAATCCACCTTGTCGGGATGGCGCACGGGAAGCAGGCCCTCCTCCCCCAGAAGGAACATGTGGTGATGGGAAAATATACCGTATCCCACCTCGTGCATACGGGCCATGCGGGCGTGGTACGCGCCGGCAAAGTCCAAAATGCTGTTCTCCCAGATAGCCAGAGGGAGGTCGGAGCCGATTTCATTTTGCGCTTGCTGGGGGGTCATCTGGCTCAAAAGCTCCAGGCTGGCAAGCTCCTGTGCCAGGGTGGCGGAAAGGGATTCGGATATGTCCTTCCGGGCGGCCAGCCGCAGTACATAGGGGTTTTCATCGGTGAGCACCTTGTTCAACAGGTAGTCGCTCCAATTGCTGCCGGTGGCCAGCAGATCGCTTGCGAATTGGGCATAAGCGCCAACCCGGGAGGCAAGGGATCGCTCCTCAACCTCCAGCATGCCGGAGAAGCTGGCAATCACCGGGTCGGCCAGCAGTCCCCGGAAGATGGTTAAGGATGCCAGGCGCAGCCGGGCATTTTGAAATGTAAGCAAGATAATAGGCTCCTCTCCTGATTGATATATATATTGCAGAGCGTTTAATTCGCCGTTGTTTTCCATCTTTTCAGCTCCGGAAAAAAGGAGTTCATCTTGTCAACGGCTTCCTGCTCGTTAAAATTTGGATCATCCTTAAAAATCTTCTTCATATGCGTCAGGCTTATATCTATCATTTCCTCCATGGTTACGTCAACGGTAAAGGCTCCGTCTTTATAGCAGTAAATACAATAATCCCGGTTTTTACCACCGTCTTGGTTTGTCCCCATTACTTCTTCGTTTTCTAATGGCATGCCGCAGCTTTCACAAAACAATTCTTTCATTGTCGCAAAGCTCCTTTTCACATAAATAAGTCAGGCATCCGGTTTATTGTTGCCGCTTTTCTAATTATATAGGAATATTCATCCAGACGCAACCAAATATAGCGCAGGTCAGCTATTTATCGCATTTCGGGTGTGAATATTTAATTGTTGTTAACATTTTAATGTTTTTTTAAGATATAGGTAATAGAATAAAATACGGGTAATTCATAGCTTGGTCAAAACATTATAAACGGAAGGAAGCGTACATATGGAAATCTCGGGGGTTGGCAGTTCTCAACTGGATCAGTACAAATATACCGTAAAGCAGGTGGAATCCCAGGTGAGCAGCAGTCAGGAGGCGGATACGCAGGAGGGCAGCGAGAGCACAGCGGCAAAGCCCGCTTTATCCGGAGCGGAAGCCGCAAGCTCGCAGGCCGTTAGCACAAGCCAGTTGGCAAGCACTCCGGCGGCGGCCTTGAGCACTGCCAGCACTTCGGATTCTGAAAGTGACGCAGCCTATCAGGCAATTGTCAGCAAGGCGAATAGCGGTCAGGAGCTGACTAGCTCGGAACTGTCAACCCTTCGCTCCAAGGACGCGGCCTTATATGCGAAGGCTGTACGGGCGCAGCAGGCGCGGGAGGAGCTGAGAAGCCAGATGGAGGCCAATCCCTCCCACGCAAGCCAGTCGGCTCACAATGCGGTTGCCTCGGTATCCACCAGCGCCTCGAAGGCGGACGAGGATACGCAGGAAATAACCCGCCGCGCGCTGAATGATGAATACCGTAACTTTGCTTCAAAATACGATCAGGTTACCATCAGCAGGCAGATGACGCAGGATATTGCCGGCACAGGAAAGAATATCGTATAGCCCACAGTGTTGCTTCTTTTTTACTTCTTTCCTCAAGAAAAGGAACCCAAGCCACCGCTTGAGTTCCTTTTCTTATCCGTTATTATACAAGCTCGATAATTGCCATTTCCGCCGCATCTCCGCGGCGGGGGCCCACCCGGATAATTCTGGTATATCCGCCTGCTTTTTCCGCGTACTTGGGAGCTACCTCATCAAATAGTTTCTTTGCCACATCTTCCTTTGTGATGAAGGAAAGCACCTGACGCTTGGAGTGCAAATCGTTGGTTTTAGCCGTTGTGATCATTTTTTCAGTCATCGAACGGACCTCCTTTGCCCGGGTGACAGTGGTTTCGATCCTGCCCTTTTCGATGAGAAAGGTGACCATGGCACGAAGCATGGCCTTCCGGTGGTCGGTCGGCCTGCCCAGCTTTCTGGTACCTGGCATATAAAATCACTCCTTTACCTGTTGCTTTGGGCCGATAGCCCAATATTAAAGCCAGTTATGGCTTACTCTTCTTCGGCGCTGAGGTTAAACCCCAGCGATCCCAGCTTGGCGATTACTTCCTCCAGAGACTTTTTGCCCAGGTTGCGAACCTTCATCATCTCGTCCGGAGACTTATTCACCAAATCCTGCACTGTGTTCACACCCGCCCTCTTAAGGCAGTTAAAAGCGCGCACAGATAAGTCAAGCTCCTCAATCGTCATCTCAAGAGCCTTTTCCTTGCCCGACTCCTCTTTTTTCTCCATAATTTCGGTAGAGTTCACCTCGTCGGAAAGATCAACGAAGTGGTTGAGTTGCCTATTGAGAATCTTGGCAGCCAGGCTCACGGCTTCCTTCGCGGAGATCGTGCCGTCAGTCCATACCTCCAGGGTCAGCTTGTCATAATCGGTTATCTGTTCCACCCGGGTGTTTTCCACCGCGTAGTTCACCTTTAACACCGGTGTGTAAATACTGTCCACCGGGATTGTCCCAATGGGCGCCTTCTCCAATTCCAGTTGCTTATTGCGGTCAGCCGAAACATATCCCTGTCCCTTTTTCAGGGTAATCTCCATGGAGAGCTTCGCTCCGGCGTTCAGGGTTGCGATATGCATGCTAGGGTCTAAAATTTCGACCTCGGCGTCGGCCTCAATAGAGCCCGCTGTAACCACGCACTCGCCCTCAGCCTCAATCCGGACGGTTTTAGGCTCATCACAATACAGCTTGGCGGTTAACCCCTTGATGTTCAGGATGATTTCGGTGACATCCTCCTTCACACCGGGGATCGTGGAAAATTCGTGTTGAATACCATCGATTTTAACAGAAATAACTGCCACGCCTGGGAGCGAGGAGAGTAGCACACGCCGGAGACTATTGCCCAAGGTTGTACCAAATCCTCTATCGAGGGGCTCGCCAATAAACCTGCCATATGTGCCGTCAGGCTTCAGCTCCGCTGTTTCGATTTTCGGTTCGATAATTTTAACCAAATAAAAACCCTCCTTGTTGCGACAACGCCATCCGGCGCCGCCCACTTTTCGTTCCCGTGCTGATTAATGCGGGGATAGCGGGTCTGTTTATTTCTGTCATTACTTGCTGTACAACTCGACAATCAGCGTCTCCTCAACAGGCACGTCAATGTCCTCGCGGGAGGGGAAGCGCTCGATCTTGCCCTCGAAGCCGGCGGTGGTTCCGGAAATCCAGGAAGGGAAGCTTCTGGGATTCTCAGCCAAGGTCTTAAATGCCTCGGACTGCCGGGACTTAGCCCTGACGGAAATCACATCGCCCACCTTCACTCGGTAAGACGGGATGTCCACCCGCTTGCCATTGACCAAAATGTGGCCGTGGTTGACGATCTGCCGGGCCATTCTTCTGGTATCGCCAAAGCCCATGAGATAGGCTACGTTATCCAGCCTGCGCTCCAAGAGCACCAGCAGGTTTTCACCGGTGATTCCCTGCATTCTCTCCGCTTTTTCAAAGGTCAGGCGGAACTGCTTCTCCAAAACGCCATAGATAAACTTTGCCTTCTGCTTTTCTTTGAGCTGCAACGCATATTCACTGGATTTGGAACGGCGGGCATTCTTCTTGGGGTCTCTGCGGGTTTCCTTGCTATATCCCAGCACTCCGGGGCTGATACCCAGGTTGCGGCATCTTTTCAGGATCGGGTCTTTGTTTACTGCCATAATTATCGCACCTCCTTATCTTGTTTATTATACGCGCCGTCTCTTGGGAGGGCGGCATCCGTTGTGGGGAACCGGGGTAACGTCCTTTATCATGTTCACCTCAAGACCTGCGGCCTGGAGCGCGCGGATAGCGGCCTCACGCCCGGAACCGGGGCCCTTCACAAAAACCTCCACGCTTTTAAGTCCATGCTCCATCGCCGCTTTCGCAGCGGTTTCCGCAGCGGTTTGGGCCGCGAAGGGAGTGGATTTCCTGGAACCACGGAAGCCGAGTCCGCCGGCGCTTGCCCAGCTGAGGGCGTTGCCCTTTGTGTCGGTGATGGTCACGATGGTGTTGTTAAAGGTGGACTGGATATGCGCTGCGCCACGCTCGATATTTTTCTTTTCGCGGCGTCTGCGGGTGGTCTTTCTAGCGGTAGCCTTAGCCATGTGTTTTCATCCCTCCCGTTTACTTCTTCTTGTTGGCAATGGTCTTCTTGGGCCCTTTTCTTGTGCGGGCATTGGTCTTGGAGCGCTGGCCCCTCACAGGAAGGCCCTTTCTGTGCCGCACACCGCGGTAGCACCCAATCTCAATAAGACGCTTGATGTTGAGGGCCACATCCCTTCTCAGGTCGCCCTCCACCATAACATTTTTGTCGATATAGTCCCTTAGCTTGGAGACATCCTCCTCGCTGAGGTTTTTGACTCTAATGTCAGGGTTTACGCCAGTTTTGGCTATAATCTCGTTTGCTGTTGTCCGGCCGATGCCAAAGATATATGTCAGGCCCACCTCCACACGTTTGTCGCGGGGCAGGTCTACGCCAGCTATACGCGCCATTCTGGTTGCACCTCCACTCTGTAATATCTGGTTGTGTTACTGTTTTCTCTGATCTCCGCTCCCATCAGCCCTGACGCTGCTTGTGCTTGGGGTTCTGGCAGATGACCATAATCCTACCCTTGCGTTTAATGATTTTGCACTTTTCGCAAATAGGTTTCACGGAAGGTCTTACTTTCATGAGAATTACCTCCTGTACTCCTGTGTAAGTGCGCGGCAAAAAGGCTTTTCGTCCTGCCGGCGGCGCCGGCGGGGCTTCCGCGCACCCTCTGGTTACTTAGAACGCCATGTGATCCGGCCCTTGGTCAGGTCATAGGGAGAAATCTCCACTGTCACCTTGTCCCCGGGCAAGATCCGAATAAAGTTCATGCGCAGCTTACCCGAAATATGGGCAAGTATTTGATGTCCGTTTGTCAGCTCCACCTGGAACTGGGCGTTGGGCAGCGCTTCCAACACCTTGCCTTCCACTTCGATTACGTCCGCTTTTGACAAAACCGAATCCCTCCCCCTTGTTTTTGCCGGGCCGTTAAGCCATGCCCCCGTTAAAGGGGCGCAGCGCGACTCTCAGCTTTTTGTTGGTATCGACAACGCTTAAATCCAGCACGGTGGATGTGTTCTGAATGTGTTTTGTGTTCTTGGTTTTTGGTTTTTCCAAAGTTCTGAGCTTGCCGTCCGCCAATTTCACATTGTCCTTGCTTATACCCACGATGCAAAAGAATCTATCCTTGTCATGCCCTGCCGTTGATTTGACGACTTTGCCCAAGCACAGCATAATTGCCTCCCGCCTTTCGGGTTCCGTAAACCCTAGGGTTTTGTGAGAATCACCGGGCCGTTTTCTGTGACAGCCACGGTGTGCTCGAAATGTGCCGACATGCTGCCGCTTGCCGTGAGCACGGTCCATCCGTCGGAAAGCACCTTAATGTCGTGCCCGACGAGGTTTATCATTGGTTCGATCGCCAGAGTCATACCGGCCACCAGCCGCGTACCTCTGCCCGGCGCGCCAAAATTGGGAACCTCCGGGGACTCGTGGAGCTTTTTGCCCACGCCGTGACCCACATATTTCCGCACAATGCCATAGCCAAATGCGTCAACATGGGACTGAACCGCCCAGGAGATATCACCGATCCGGTTTCCGGTTACCGCCGCCTCAATGCCCTTATAAAGGCTGTCGCGGGTGACGTCCAGCAGGCTCTGCGCCTCGGGAGAGATGCCGCCTGCCCCAAAGGTAGCCGCGTTGTCGCCATGGAAGCCCTGATAACAGGCGCCCACATCAATGCTTACGATGTCCCCCTCATGCACCACCCGGCTCCCGGGGATGCCGTGGATAACCTCATTATTTACCGAAATACACGCGCTGGCAGGGAAGCCGCCATATCCTAAAAAAGAAGGGGTCGCGTTTTGAGACGTAATGAACTTGTGGATCGCTTTGCCTATCTGCGCCGTCGTAACCCCCGGTTTCACCATTTCCCCGCCCACGGCCAAAGCCTGGGCGGATATACGGCACGCGATGCGCATGATCTCCATCTCGGACTTGTTTTTGAGTACAATCATGCTCAAGCCTCAAGCGCCGACAGGGTCAGCCGGGTTGTGTCGGCCAGGTTTGTCTGGCTTTCCACAACATAGAGCTTGCCTACCGCATTGTAATAATCCTTCAGGGGTTCGGTCTGCTCGTGATAAACCCGGAGCCGCGCCTGCACCGTTTCCGGCTGGTCGTCAGCCCGGACTACCAGATCGCCGCCGCACCTGTCGCATTTGCCTTCCTGCGCCGACGGATTGTGCTGGATGTGGTAGGTTGTGCCGCAAGCGCCGCACATCCGCCTTCCCTCCAGCCTGCTCTCGATCACATGGTCGGGAACCTCAATGTCGATTACGCGGTCAATGACAATGCCCATTGTGTCCAGCGCCTGCGCCTGGGGCACAGTGCGGGGGAAGCCGTCCAGGATGAAGCCGTTCCGGCAGTCGTCCCGGGCAATGCGTTCACGGAGCATCTCAATTACAATTTCATCCGACACAAGGCCGCCCGCGTCCATTTGGCTTTTGGCCGCCTTGCCTGCCGCCGTTTGATTTTTCACCGCGTCCCGAATAATATTGCCTGTGCTGATGGCGGGAATGGAAAGCTTCTGGCAGAGGATATCCGCCTGTGTTCCCTTACCCGCTCCCGGTGCGCCCAGTAAAATGATATTCATCCGAATGTCCTCCTTTGTTATTCGAGGAATCCCTTGTAATGACGCATCATCATCTGTGACTCCAGCTGCCTCACCGAATCCAGGGCGACACCCACCACGATAATAATAGACGTGCCGCCCAACGCGATATTGACTTGGGCGAGGCCGCCGATCATTATTGGCAATACTGCTATGGCGCCGATAAAGAGCGCGCCTACCAGCGTAATCTTGCCGATCACCTTCGCGATAAAGTCGGAGGTGGGTTTGCCGGGACGTATGCCGGGGATGGTGCCGTTGTTTTTGCGCAGGTCATTGGCCATTTGAATGGGGTTGTATTGGATGGCCACGTAGAAATAGTTGAATCCAATAATCAATAACAGATAGATTATGGCATAAAACCAGGTGTTGTAATCAAACAGGCCCAGGATTTTACCGACCCAGCGCTCGGCGTTGGGGTCAATAAAGCCCTTAACCATGCCTGGGATGCTCAGCAGCGCGCTGGCGAAAATAACCGGCATAACGCCGGACATGGTTACCTTGACCGGGATATAGCTGGACTGGCCGCCATACATCTTCCGGCCCACCACGCGCTTGGCATACTGGACGGGGATTCTCCGCTCAGCATTGGTCATCAGCACAATGGCAAAAATAATGCCCAGGAAGACAATGCCTAAAATGGGGAGTATGATATAGAACTGCGTCTCCCCCTCCTTGGCGCGCTCCAGATACAGGGCAACCGTGCTGATAACGCTGGAGCCCCGGGAAATGATACCCGCAAACAGGATCATGGAGATACCGTTACCGATGCCCTTGCGGTCGATGGACTCGCCCAGCCACACGATCAGGATGGCCCCCGCCGTAAAGGTCAGGATAATCACAAGGGCCGAGAACACGCCGGAGAACCCGTCATAATAAGCCAGCGCCCCCATATTCCGGTTGAGGATGTAATAGGCGATGGATTGGAGGAGGGCCAGGCCCAGGGTGGTATAACGGGTGATTTGGGTGAGCCTTTTCCGGCCCTCCGCCCCCTCCTTGGCCATCTGCTCCAGGGCCGGGATGGCCACTGTCAGCAGCTGGATGACGATGGAGGACGTGATATAGGGGGATATGCTCATGGCAAACAGGGTGGCGTTGGCAAACGCGCCGCCTGTCATGTTGTTGAGGAACCCCAGCATACTGCCGGTGGAATCCACCATGGCCTGGAGTGCGTCGGCGCTCATAAAGGGAACCGGGATAGCCGCGCCAATGCGGTAGATAAATACGATCATAATGGTATAAAGGATTTTCTTTCTCAGTTCCTCGATTTTCCAGGCATTTCTGAGTGTTTCAATCAATTATATCACCTCGGCTTTTCCGCCGGCCTGCTCAATCTTGGCTTTGGCTGAAGAAGAATAAGCCTTTACGTTCACTGTCAGCTTCTTGGTCAGCTCGCCATTTCCCAGAATTTTGATGCCGTCCAGCGTCTTTTTAACAAGGCCGGCCTCTACAATTGCCTTTTCGTCCACAACCGCGCCGTCCTCAAATTTGTTCAGCGCGTCGACGTTGACGGTGGCATAATGGGTAGCGAAAATATTGTGGAACCCGCGCTTGGGAATACGCCTCTGCAAAGGCATCTGGCCGCCTTCAAAGCCGGGGCGTACGCCGCCGCCGGAGCGGGCGTTCTGGCCTTTATGGCCCTTACCGGCTGTTTTCCCATTTCCTGAACCTGCGCCTCTACCTTTTCGGTAAGCCTTTTTCACGGAACCGGGCGCCGGAGAAAGCTCGTGGAGCTTCATACTGCTTGCACCTCCTTGCATTACACTTCGGTTACCTCAATGAGGTGGGATATTTTCGATATTTTACCCTTGGTGGCCGCGTTGTCCGGCTGGACAACCGCCTGGCCGACCCTCCGCAGTCCCAGTGAATGGGCTGTGGCAATCTGGTCGTCCTTGCTGCCAATGAGGCTGCGTTTGAGTTTGATTCGATAGCTCATCTCTGCATCCTCCCCTAACCTAGAATTTCTTCGGCGGATTTGCCGCGGATCGCGGCAACCTGGCTGAGGCTGCGCACCGAACGAAGACCCTGGATTGTGGCGGTTACCACATTGGTGGGGTTGTTGGAGCGAAGCGACTTTGTGCGGATATCCTTGACGCCCGCAACCTCCAGCACCGCGCGGACAGGTCCGCCGGCGATTACGCCGGTACCCTGGGGAGCCGGCTTCATCAGAACCCTGGCGGCGCCAAATTCTCCGATCACCTCGTGGGGGATGGTGGTGCCGCGCATGGAAATCCTGTGGAGATTCTTCTTCGCGTCCTCGATGCCCTTACGGATGGCGTCAGGTACCTCGGAGGCCTTTCCAAGCCCAAAACCCACAACGCCGTTGCCGTCGCCGACAACCACCAGGGCCGCGAACTTGAATATACGTCCGCCCTTAACCGTTTTGGATACCCGGTTAATGGATACAACTCTTTCGGTCAGATCGAGCTTTGAACCGTCTATTCTTGCCAAAAAGTATTCCTCCTTCCTAGAATTGGAGCCCGCCCTCCCGGGCGCCCTCCGCTAGTTCCTTCACGCGCCCGTGGTAGATATAGCCGCCGCGGTCGAACACGACATTTTTAATATCCTTTTGGGCCGCGTTTTCCGCCAGCTTCAAGCCAACCTTTTTTGCCGCTTCCTTGTTGCCGCCTGTGCCCTCAAATCCCTTATCCAGGGAGGAGGCGCTGCACAGTGTAACCCCCGCGACGTCGTCGATCAGCTGGGCATAGATATGCTTGGCGGAGCGGAATACATTCAGGCGCGGGCATTCGGCCGTGCCGCTGATTTTGTTGCGGATTCTGCCGTGCCGCTTGATTCTGGCCTTATTGCTGTCCTGCTTTTTAATCATGAACTCTCACTCCTTCCCTATTTCTTGCCCTTACCGGCCTTGCCTTCTTTGCGGATTACAACCTCGCCCACATAGCGGATGCCCTTACCCTTATAGGGCTCGGGGGGACGCTTGCCCCGCACCTCCGCCGCGAACTGGCCCACCTTCTGCTTGTCGGGCCCCACGATTGTAATTTTGTTGGGAGCGGGAACCTCAATGGTGATGCCGTCAATTTCAGGCATGATAACCTGATGGGAATATCCCAGGTTCATAACCAGATCCTTGCCCTGCTTGGCGACACGGTATCCCACGCCCAGCACCTCAAGCTCCTTTTTGAACCCCTCGGACACGCCGGTCACCATATTGGCGATGAGGGTTCGGGTGAGGCCGTGAAGGCTTCTGTGATCCTTATCGTCGGACGGGCGGGTGACCAGGATTTCATCCCCCTGGCGTTCAATGGTCATTTCGGGGCTTACATTCTGGGTGAGGGTCGCGCTTTTGCCATTGACGGTCACCAGGGTGCCGTCAATGGCCACATCCACGCCTGCGGGGATGGTGATGGGTTTTCTACCAATACGACTCATTCCTGCCCCCCCCTTACCATACATAGGCAAGCAGCTCGCCGCCTACGTTCGCCTTGCGGGCCGCCTTGTCGGTCATAACACCATGAGAGGTGGAAAGGATGGCAATGCCAAGGCCCTTCATAACCTTCGGGCAATCCTCGCAGCTTGTGTAGATACGCAGGCCGGGTTTAGACACCCTGCGCAGGCCGCAGATTACTTGCGATTTGTTTTCGCCGTATTTCAGCACAATTCGGATTGTGCCCTGTTTTTGATCGGGTTTAAATTCAAAGCTCTTAATATATCCCTCGTCCAACAAGATCTGGGCAATGGCCTTTTTCATGTTGGATGCCGGAATATCCACCGTATCATGCTTCGCGGAATTCGCGTTTCTGATACGGGTCAGCATGTCAGCGATACTATCGGTGATATGCATACCGTCAACCTCCTTTGCTCATGCTTGGCATTGCTTACCAGCTGGCTTTTCTAACGCCCGGAATCTGCCCCTTGTAGGCCAGCTCCCTGAAGCATATACGGCAGACGCCGTACTTGCGAAGGTAAGCGTGTGGCCTGCCGCAGAGCTTGCACCTGTTATAGGCGCGTGTGGAAAATTTGGGAGCCCTGCGCTGTTTGGCGATCATTGACTTTTTAGCCACAGTCTAATCCTCCTTACTTTGCGAACGGAGCGCCCATTAAGCCCAGAAGCTCGCGGGACTCTTCGTCGGTTTTTGCTGTTGTGATAAAGCTGATGTCCATGCCCCGAACCTTGTCGATTTTATCGTAGTCGATTTCGGGGAAGATCAGCTGCTCACGCAGGCCGAACGAGTAGTTGCCCCGCCCGTCAAACCCGTTGGCGGAAATGCCGCGGAAATCGCGCACCCGGGGCAGCGCCACATTAAATAAACGATCCAAAAATTCGTACATGCGCTCCCCGCGCAACGTTACCTTCGCGCCGATGGTCATGCCCTCGCGGAGCTTGAAGTTGGCCACGGACTTTTTGGCCTTGCAGGGCACCGGCTTCTGTCCGGTAATCGTAGCAAGATCGCCCATAATCGCGTCCACCATCTTTGCGTTGTCCCGGGCTTCCCCGCAGCCGACATTCACAACGATTTTATCAAGCTTGGGGATTTGCATGACACTTTGGTAGCCGAATTTTTTCATAAGCGCCGGGGCTACTTCTTTTTTGTAGAAATCTTTCATTCTTGCCATGTTTCTTCCTCCTTACTCAAATTTCTTCGCCGCTGGCCCGGCTGATGCGAACCTTGGAACCGTTCTCCGAAACCTTCTGGCCGGAGCGGGTTCCCTTGCCGGTTTTGGGATCCACAAGCTGCACCTTGCAGGCGTACATGGCACCCTCCGCCTTGACAATACCGCCCGCCTGGCCCATCTTGCGGGGCTTGACATGCTTGGTTACCATGTTGCAGCCTTCCACAATGACCTTTTGTTCCTTGGGGCTCACCTGTAATATCTTGCCGGTTTTGCCCTTGTCCTTACCCGACAGGATGACGACAGTGTCGCCTGTTTTTACATGAAGTTTCATCCGGCCGACACCTCCCATTACAGCACCTCCGGAGCAAGGCTCAGTATTTTCAGGTATTCCTTTTCCCGCAGCTCTCTGGCCACCGGCCCGAAAATACGGGTTCCTCTAGGATTTTTATCTTCTTTTATAATGACTGCCGCGTTTTCGTCAAAACGGATGTAGGTTCCGTCATCCCTTCTGAGACCCTTGGCAGAACGAACAATGACAGCCTTGACGATATCGCCTTTTTTCACATTGGAGCCGGGAGCCGCCTTCTTAACGGAGGCCACAATCACATCGCCGATATTGGCGTAGCGCTTGCGGGAGCCGCCCAACACGCGAATGCACATCAGCTCCTTCGCGCCGGTGTTGTCCGCAACTTTTAGATAGGTCTGCATCTGTATCACAGTGCGTTCCTCCTTTCAACTAACTTACCTGTGCCCTTTCGGGCCACTACCCGCCCAAAGCGGGCGCTTAAATTAGCCGATCCAGCCGAACTATCATTAGGTATTCCTAATTTACTTGGCCTTTTCAACTATTCTTACGACTCTAAAGTGTTTGTCCTTAGAGAGGGGCCGTGTTTCCATTACCTCCACGGTATCACCCACGCCGCAGGCGTTCTGCTCATCGTGGGCCTTGAGCTTGACCGTCCGGCTGATAATCTTTTTATAAAGGGGGTGCCGCACTTTAGTGCTGATGGCTACGACTACCGTCTTATCCATCTTATCGCTGACGACGCGGCCGACCCTGGTTTTTCTGAGATTCCGTTCGCTCATTCCACTGGTCCTCCTTCCCTTACCTACTTCACACCGGTCTTGACACTTGCAAGCTCGCGCTGCTTGAGAACTGTTTTAACCCTGGCAATGTCCTTTTTGACAACATTGAGACGCATGGGGTTCTCCAGCTGGTTAATGGCATGCTGGAAGCGGAGATTGAACAGCTCGCCCTTCAGATCCTTCAGCTTCTCAGCCAGCTCGGCCTCGGTAAGCTCTCTGATATCGGTAGCCTTCATTACGCTTCACCCTCCTTCTCCTGCTGCTCTTTAACCACGAATTTGCACTTGATGGGCAGCTTGTGCATGGCAAGGCGCATAGCCTCCCGGGCCAGCTCCTCGGACACGCCGCCAATCTCGAACATAACGCGGCCGGGCTTTACCACAGCCACCCAGTACTCCGGGCTGCCCTTACCGGAGCCCATGCGGGTTTCGGCGGGCTTTTCAGTGATAGGCTTGTCGGGAAAAATCTTGATCCAAACCTGGCCGCCGCGCTTGATATAGCGGGTCATGGCGATACGGGCGGCTTCAATCTGGTTGGAGGTGATCCATGCGGGCTCCATGGCCTGAAGGCCGAAGTCTCCGTAGGTGACCGTGTTCCCTCTGAGGGCCTTGCCCTTCATGCGGCCCCGGTGAACCCTTCTGTACTTAACTCTCTTAGGCAGAAGCATTATTTGCCGCCTCCTTCCCTTTTACGAGGGGCTTTTTTCACTTCCTGCAAAACCTCTCCGGCGTAAATCCATACCTTGACGCCGATTTTACCATAGGTGGTATTGGCCTCGGCAAAGCCGTAGTCAATATCCGCCCGCAGGGTTTGCAGGGGAATGGTGCCCTCGTGGTAGTGCTCGGTGCGCGCGATTTCCGCGCCGCCTAAACGGCCCGATACCTGCACCTTAATGCCCTTGGCTCCAAAGCGCATGGCCCGTCCGATGGACTGCTTCATAGCCCGGCGGAACGACACGCGGTTTTCCAGCTGGCTGGCGATGTTTTCCGCCACGAGCTGGGCATTCTTGTCGATCTGCTTTACCTCCACCACGTTCACATAAACAGCCAGCTTTTCCGTTCTGTTCTTGTTCACGATGGCCTCGCACGCCTTGCGTGTTTTTTCGATCTCGCTGCCACCCTTGCCGATGACAACGCCGGGGCGGGCGCAATGGATGTGGATGCGCGCCTTGGTGGCGTCCCGCTCGATCTCAATTTTGGGAATACCCGCGTCATACAGTTGCTTTTTCAGAAATTTTCTCAGCTTGAAATCCTCAACGAGCGTGTCGCCGAAAACGTCGTCGCGAGCAAACCAGCGGGAATCCCAGTTCTTGATGACACCAACACGGAAACCGTGCGGATTTACCTTTTGGCCCATAGTTTACCTCCTCCTACAGCTATTCGTCGCGCTCTTTGAGCACCATGGTTACATGAGACGTCCGTTTGAGCACCCGAAACGCCCTGCCCTTTGACTGGGGCCTGATTCTTTTCAGGGTAGGCCCCGGACTAACAAAGCATTCGGACACATACAGGCGGCCTTTGTCCATGTTGTGGTTATTCTCGGCATTTGCCATGGCCGAACCCAGCAGCTTTTCCAGAAGCTCGCTGGCAGCCTTGGGGGTGTGCTTGATAATCGCCATCGCCATATCCGCGTCCTTGCCGCGGATCAGATCCAGCACAATCTGTACCTTGCGGGGCGAAATGCGGGCGTATTTGAGATAAGCCCTTGCTTCCATGCTTTTTCCTCCTTTCGCCTACTTGCCGGTCTTCTTGGCTCCGGCGTGGCCCCTGTAAGTTCTGGTGGGGGCAAATTCACCCAGCTTGTGGCCTACCATATCCTCGGTGATATATACCGGCACATGCTTTCTGCCGTCATGCACCGCGAAGGTGTGTCCCACAAAGTCGGGAAAAATAGTTGAAGAACGGCTCCAAGTCTTGAGAACCTTTTTTTCGTCGCTCTCGTTCATGGCCTGAACGCGCTTGAGCAGCACCGGCTGTACAAACGGTCCTTTTTTTACGCTTCTACCCATATTATGATTGCCTCCTTTCAGCCCTTACTTTTGACCTCTGCGCTTCACGATAAACTTATCGGTAAGATTGTGTTTTTTCCGGGTTTTGTACCCCAGCGCCGGCTTGCCCCAAGGGGTTACGGGGCCGGGACGGCCCACAGGGCTCTTGCCCTCACCACCGCCGTGGGGATGGTCGTTGGGGTTCATGACGCTGCCGCGGACGGTTGGCCGCCAGCCCATGTTCCGCTTCCGGCCGGCCTTTCCGATGGAAGCGTTCTCGTGGTCGGTGTTCCCCACATGCCCGATGGTGGCCATACAGTTTACGGGAACCTTCCGCAGCTCGCTGGAGGGCAAACGCAACAGCGCGTGGGCACCTTCCTTGGCCATGAGCTGAACCGACATACCGGCAGCCCTTGCCAGCTGGCCGCCCTTGCCGGGATACAGCTCCACGTTGTGGATAACGGTACCCACGGGGATGTTTTGCAGGGGAAGCGCGTTTCCGGGCTTGATGTCGGCGTCGGGGCCGGAGATGACGGTATCCCCTACCTTCAGCCCGCCGGGAGCCAGAATGTAGCGCTTTTCGCCGTCCTCATACTGCACCAGCGCGATATGGGCGCTGCGGTTGGGGTCGTACTCCAGTGTCAGGACTTGAGCCGGAACACCGTGCTTGTTCCTCTTGAAATCAATGATGCGGTATTTTCTCCGGTTGCCGCCGCCCCGGTGGCGGACGGTGATTCTGCCGGTGTTGTTGCGGCCGGAATGCTTTTTCAGGGGAGCGAGCAGGGATTTCTCCGGCTCCACCTTGGAAAGATCGGCGTAGCTGACCACCGACATGTGCCGTCTGGAAGGGGTTGTCGGCTTGTAGCTCTTTATTGCCATAGTGTTTCACTCTCCTCATGTTACTTTAGCGGGGGCTGAGTTTCCCCCATACGAGGGGCCTTTTGCGGCCCCGGCCTTTGCCGGATTTAGGTCATCGACTCGAAGAACTCGATTCCCTTGCTGTCGTCAGCCAGGGTGACGATGGCCTTTTTCCAGCTGGCGGTATAGCCGGTGTACCGGCCCTGCCTTTTCTTGCGGCCTCGCACATGCATGGTATTCACTGCCTTAACCTTTGTGCCGGCAAACAGTGCTTCCACGGCCTTTCCGATCTCGATCTTGCCTGCATCCTTCGCAACCTTAAATGTGTACTTGTGCAGACCAATGCCCGCCATGGAGCGCTCGGTGATGATGGGGGCGAGAATAATATCCTGCGGTGCCTTCATTATGCATACACCTCCACGATTTTGTCCACGGCGTCCTTTGCGATGATAAACTTGCCGCAGTTCAGGACGTCATACACGTTAAGGGTATTGACCGCGGCTGTTTTTATCCCGGGAATGTTCGCCGCGCTCTTGATAACCTTTTCATCCGCCACAGGGGTGACGATGAGGGCCTTCTTGCTTACGCCCAGCGCGCCCAGCATGGAGACAATGGCCTTGGTCTTAAAGCCCTCCAGATTGATGGCGTCCACCACGATGATGTTTTCCTCCAGCGCTTTTGCCGAGAAGGCGGATTTCAGCGCCAGGCGCTTTACCTTCTTGTTCAGCGAGTAGCTGTAGTCTCTGGGCTTGGGGCCCAAGGCGATGCCGCCGTGCCGCCACTGGGGGGCGCGGATGGAGCCCTGGCGCGCATGGCCGGTGCCCTTCTGCCGCCACGGTTTTCTGCCGCCGCCCCGCACCTCGGTTCTGGTGAGGGTGGACTGGGTACCCTGGCGCTGATTGGCAAGGTAATTCACAACGGCAGCGTGCAAAACAGATTTGTTGGGCTTGATTCCAAACACAGAGTCGGCCAGCTCCATTTCGCCTACACTTTTGCCTGCCATATCATAAACAGTTACTTTTGGCATTGTTGTTTCCTCCTCCCTTACGCATTCTTCACGCCGTCGGTGATATACACAATTCCGCCCTTGGGGCCGGGAACTGCACCCTTGAGCGCAATCAGGTTGTTTTCCACGTCAATTTTCACAACGCTCAGGTTCTGCACGGTTACGCGCTCCGCGCCCATGTGTCCGGGCAGCTTCTTGCCCTTCATAACACGGGAGGGGGTGGAGCAGGCGCCCATGGAACCGGCATGACGGTGGTTCGGCCCGCCGCCGTGGGACTTCTTCTGGATGGAGCCGTTGTACCGCTTGATGGTACCGGCGTAGCCCTTACCCTTGGAAACGCCGCATACATCCACGATGTCTCCGATTTCAAACATGTCGGGCTTGATGACGTCGCCCACGTTCAGCACGGAGCAATCATCCAGCCGGAACTCGCTCAGGTGCCGTTTCACCGGCAGGTCGTTCTTGGCGAAATGTCCCTTGACAGGCTTGGTTACGTTCTTGTCCGCGACGTCGCCATAACCGATCTGCACGGCTTCATAGCCATCGTTTTCGGCTGTTTTTTTCTGAACGACAACACAGGGGCCCGCTTCCACGACCGTTACCGGGATCACCTTGCCTCTTTCGTCAAAAATCTGGGTCATGCCCACTTTTTTGCCTACGATGCATTTTTGCATACTTTCTTCCTCCTTAGGTTATTGGTTGACTTTGTCAACTTGACCTTGCGGGCGTTTTAAAGCTTAATCTCCACTTCAACGCCGGCAGGGAGCTCAAGACTCGTAAGGGCTTCCATTGTCTTGTTGGAAGGCCTTAGAATGTCAATGAGTCTTTTGTGGGTGCGCATCTCAAACTGCTCACGGCTGTCCTTATACTTGTGCACAGCGCGGAGGATGGTTACGATCTCCTTCTGGGTGGGCAGCGGGATAGGGCCGCTTACGCGGGCGCCTGTCCGTTTTGCGGTCTCCACGATCTTGGCCGCGGATGCGTCCACCAGCTGGGTGTCATACCCTTTTAGCTTGATTCTGATTTTGTCCTTGACTGCCACGTGTCATCGCCTCCTTACAAATTTTCCTTTGGCGAAAGATTTTTCATCTGAACACTGTGCCGTGTGTTTCACGTTTATCCCACGAAAAAACCGGCTAAACTCACATGAGTTTATCCGGGACCTCAATCGTGTCCTAACTGGACACACGGTGGCGTTGACATAAAAAGCCCGCATCAACACCATCCAGTATGAAAAGCCGCCCGGTTTAAAATCGGACATACTCCACAGAAATTTCCCCGCAAACAGCGGCAACCTCCTGCTTCAACGCATATCTTGTGCAGTCACGCCAAATTATAATACCAAATTTCTACACCCGATGCAAGGGTTTTTTGAAAAAAATTCAAAAAATTGGCTTAGGGTTTGACATTTCGGGAATTTCACTTAAAGAACTCCTCTTTTCGACAGGGAATTATGTATTATGTCTCCCCGAATCTATTTTCCTATCTGGCTATCGTGTTTCGTCAGGCGTTGCCACTGTGTTTTGCCGCTACCGCTGATGTTTTTGCTTAATGCTATGCGCTTTGCCAGCCGCTGTGCAGCGGGAAGGCATGTCGCTCATGCCGCGACGGGCAGTTACTTTTGGAGGAACAAAAGTAACCAAAATTCCCACGGGGGAGGGCCCCCGTGACCCCCCTGCACTTTGGGTAGCTGTCTCTCGTAATCTTTT
>Ga0153947_1000196_pt1 | contig 28774 bp, 20 predicted proteins | sample TSNJ031MetaG_FD_104697 | JGI IMG/M metagenome (GOLD analysis project Ga0153947, IMG submission 104697) | Attine ant fungus gardens microbial communities from New Jersey, USA - TSNJ031 MetaG | ecosystem: Host-associated > Fungi > Mycelium > Unclassified | place: USA: New Jersey, Wharton State... | reverse complement strand
CGGATGGCCGGCAAGGTGATATGCCATATCCTCTGAAAGATATTGGCGCCGTCAATATCCGCCGCCTCGTAGCATTCGGCGTCTACACCGGAGATGGACGCTATATAGATGATGGAGTTATACCCCACCCATTTCCAGGCGTTAAACACGCAGATAATGACCGGCCATATCCCCGGCATGGCGTATATATTTACCTTTTCCATGCCCAGCTTGGCAAGCAAATTGTTCATCAAGCCGGTTTCATAATTAAAGATATTGAATACGAAGGTGCCCACGATGACCCATGAAATAAAATACGGCAGGAATATGACGGACTGGGTCAGCCGCTTAAACACCCTATTGGTCAGCTCGGAGATGAGGATGGCCGCCACAATGGCAAGCCCCTGGGAGGTGACCAGGTTGAGAAGGTTATATAAAACCGTGTTCTTGGTGATGTTCCAGCCCGTCCCGGAGGCGAACAGGTACCGGAAGTTTTCAAGGCCGTGCCAGTGGCTGCCAAAAACCCCTAGGTCAAAGCGGTAGTTTTTAAAGGCGATGATCAGCCCCGACATGGGCAAATAGTTAAACACAATGATCATAAGCGTGAAGGGTATAAGCATTGCAAATAGCGCCTTGTTTTTCTTTAATTCGTATAAAATCCCCTGTTTCATCACGCATATCCTCCATCCCAGCGGCTAATTTGGACGTACTGTTTATACATCGGCGGGTCCCGTTCGTTGGACTAAACAAAAATTACCTATTATTTACCTGTTTTTATGTTGATTAAAAGTATACTATGAACAAGGTATTAATAAAATAGTACAAAAATACGATTTTAAGGAAAAATATACGCACTTGTCAAGGCAGCGCGGCAAAAGCGCTTATCCTTCATTGATTCTTATGTACCGTTATGATATTATGGGGAATAATTGAAAAGAAAAGAATAGGGGAGACGCGGCGTGAGCAATTCTATTGTTAATTTTCGAGATTTGGGCGGGATACCGGCGGCGGGCGGAAAAAAAGTCAAGCCAAGGAGGATTCTCCGGTCCGGGGAGTTGGTGGGGCTTTCCGGGGAGGACAAGGCCCTTCTCGTCCATGAATACCACTTAAAGACCATTGTGGATTTTCGCTCCGATGAGGAAATAAGAAAAGCCCCCGACGATGTTTTTGAAGGGGTCAAATACTGTACCATAGATCTCCTTGAGGATCAGAGAAGGAGAGAGGACGAGCTGACCAGCTCCAAGGACGACCTTGAAAAAATGATGGCGTTTGGCGGGATGGCGGACCTTATGAAATCCGTTTACAAGGCCCTGGTCACCGACCCCAGCGCGGTCAAGGGATACCGCAGGTATATTGACGAATATCTTCTTCTTGAGGAGGGCTCGCTGATCTTCCACTGCTATGCGGGCAAAGACCGCACCGGAATCGCCGCCGCCATAATACTGTCGCTTTTGGGCGCCGGCGAAGCCGATATCTTCGCGGATTACCTGCTCACCAACGCCCTGCGGGCCAAAGAGAACGCGCGGCTAATGGCGGAGATGAAGGCCAAAGGCATGTCCCAGGAGTATCTGGAGGGTTTTCAAGTCGCCATATGCGTGGAGGAGGCCTATCTGCGTCATGCCTATCAAATCGCGCAGGAAGAAAGCGGGTCCTTTACAAAGCATGTGATCCATATGCTGGGGATTACCGATGGTGAAATAGAAAGGCTGCGGCATTTGTATTTGGAGTAGCCGCGGGGTGGAGCAGAGAGCCTCCGGGCATGGCAAAGGGTCCCTGAAACAGGGACCCTTTGCCAATGGAGATGTACACTTAAGTGCTTTCCAAAGCTGCTCTACAGGCCGCAAAACCTAAAATGTTGTAATCCGTTTTGCTCAAAATCCGCACCACCAAAACATTGGCGGCGAAGGCAATCACTTTATTGGCTACAGTTGAAGCCAAAATAGCAAAAAGGCCCTACTGGGCCAGTGAAGTTACTTTTTTGTATACCTGTTGAATATATTCCTCCAAAACCTTCTAGTACACAAAATGAACATTTTGTGTACTAGAAGGTTTTGGCTAAAACTGGGTGAGGAATGTTTGGGCCTTTTTGCTAAATTCCTACCGGTCTTGAGAGATAATCCGGCTTACGTATGAGCTATTTGTCTTGACATGAATATATAGCAAAGATGAAGGACTCGCAATCTTATAGGTCTTGTTCTTATTGCTTAAGACTGTGTAAAAATGGGGCTGTCAACTGTTGTAAATATATACATGTGGACGCTTTAGGCAAAGAATTAAGGGAATTATCCCTGCAATGCCATCCTCATATGCTCTGTTCCCACGATATTGATCAGCCTTTGCCTGGCTGGCGGTGTCGTAAATATTTCGATGGTATTCTCTTTCAATTTTTCAGGACGAACGGATTCCGTTGTAATAGCTATAGGCATACAGTTTGAACATGTCCTCCGGGTTGTAAGGCTTACACCCGGTCTCTTTCGTTTCGGCATAGCCAAATCCCAAAGCCCCGATATTCATACTCTCCACAATGGCTCGAACATGGTTTTCTTCACTTATCATATCATCAAAGCACAGCGGCTCAAGCCTATCTTCTCCTTCTACATATCAGCTCATAAACCCTTCTCCTTTCTGATTTTCTATCCGTTTTTACACACCCTGGCTTATAAAGAAGAGCTAATATATTACTCGGTATTGCTATGGACAAAAAAGCGATAAGCTTTCCTGACAGAATTCCCTAGCCTATAGGTGCGGGAGGCTAAAATACGCTTTAACTCAGCTTTTGTTAGGGTGTTGTTATTTTCTAGCTCGGCACATTTATCCTCCAACTCTTTATTCCTTTTAATTAGGCTGTCAATTTCGCTTACCAGGTTATTCTTTTCTTCTGATACGTTTTGAGTTGCGCTTTGCCAATAAGCAGATTCTATTGCATACGAAAGAGCGTTGCAGTGTTCTTGGTGAAACTGTCTTTCATAATCTAAATAATAGTCCGTCAGCATTTCCGAAACGCTAATGCCGTCCATAAATTCTTTAAGTTTAGGGTTTCCTTCAAGGGAAGAATGTAAAGCCATGATCCCAAGCCCATTATTTCCGAAAACCTGTATAAAGGAAAAAGAAAGAATGGATTCGTCAATAAAGTCTTCTATTGCGGTTAATACGCCGTTTTTTTTGCCGAATTCATGATCTGCGTTATTTATATGAGGATTAATTCCAACTTCCTGCAGCGTTGATTGGTAAGGGGTAATAGCCTTTTTATAATGCGGCTGGCGATATTGCTCCGGAATATTTTCGGGTGTGTAATAAACATCACGCCTGCCATAAGGAAAACCTGTATCATGGAAAACAATAATTGGATAGCTTTCCCTGTGCGTTTTTTCAATGATTTTTAATTCATTGAAAACTGTGAACCAATTATGGTCACCATCTATTAAGATGATGTCTGCGTCCGCAATATCGGGCAAGGCGTCTATGCTCAGCCTATAATCCATATTGAAATCAACCCCATATTCTTCCTTAAAAGAGTCGATATCAAATGAAGGAGCTGGGTCAACGGATGTCAACCTTACACCAATCTCTTTGTTATCTTTGCAATACTGAAGTAGATTTCTGGTATTCAACCCTGTGGCAGCACCAATCTCAACAACATGTTTAGGTTGTACAATGTCAAAAAGAGGACGGACAACAGCATTCCAAAATCTGTTCATAAATCAATAACTCCTCTTAAAATATATAATAATGATATACTATATCATTTTTTGGTGAAATTATCAAAACGGTAAGCTCATCCCACGAAAATCAGTTTTGAGAAAAGCCAAGAACAATCAAAGATTTATCTGCTCTATTTTTTATCACTATCTCCATCGCTCCCCATCCTTAACATCGTCTGCTCATTAGGTGCATTTCTTATGTGTTTTTATGCGTTTGTCGTGATCGTGCTCCCCAACGAAGCCTTTATTGAATCTTCTCGCTAAAAATGGTATACTAACATGAATATATTTTCCAAAATTCCGCAAAATATAGGGAGATTTTTTATTATGGGACAATTTCAGTTTGTAAGTACAGGAATACAGGGCCTGACAGTGGTGGACCCGAAAAAATTCGGCGACCACCGGGGCTATTTTATGGAAACCTATAACTTCAACGACTTTGCTGCCAATGGCCTTGACATGATATTTATCCAAGACAACCAGTCTAAATCCAAAAAAGGTGTGCTGAGAGGACTCCATTTTCAAAAAAACAACCCCCAGGGAAAGCTTGTACGGGTCATCGACGGGGAGGTTTACGATGTTGCAGTGGATCTGCGAGAAGCTTCGGGGAGCTTCGGCCAGTCTTTCGGCATTTTGCTCAGTGCGGAAAACAACCGCCAACTGTATGTACCTGAGGGCTTTGCACACGGCTTCTTGGTGGTGAGTGAGACGGCTACTTTTGTCTATAAATGTACTCGTTTTTATGAACCATCCGATGAAGGCGGGCTTCTCTGGAATGATCCGGCCCTTGGAATTCAGTGGCCTTTGGAAGGCATTGGGGAGGTTCTTTTAAGTGAAAAGGATCAAGCAAACCCTCATCTGGCAAATCTGGGGTTTGCATTTTAGTTTGCGGTAAGTTATTTCATATAAAGGAATGCCGTTATGAAGAAAAAAGTGTATCCCAAAGTCATCACAATTATATTTACTCTTATTGGTTTGGCAGGCGGCCTGATATATTCCAACCATGAGAGGATATTTTATCCTCAACGGTTTGATATTTCTATCTCTATGGATAATGTTGAGTTTATCAACTGGATTTCCAAAGGGGATAATAGCTATGTGTCACAAGAAGATCCTCAGATCATTATTTTCAACAAAAACCAGCAAACCGCTAAAGAATTTGCTTTTCTGGGAAATATAGAGGCTACAGGTGATGCCACCGTTTTTTATGCAGAAGGAGACGATACTTTTTCAGAAGAGCAGTCCATGGCATCTAAAATAGACCGCACCGCGCAAGGTTTTGCTATTTCGATAAATCTGGCCGCTGACGTCTTTCGCATTGATTTGACAGAGGAGCCAGGTGTTATTATGGAACTCAGCGAAATAATCTTAAACCCTTCCCGCTTTTCCATCAACATTTCCATAACGGGTATGGCGGCACTATTTGGTTTGATTTGTTCCTTGCCCTTTTATTTTTCTTTGGCTGCTGTTAAAAAGATCCCCGCGCTCATTGAAAACTTTAAGCACTTCTGGTACATGTTGTACAACCTAGTGCGCAGGGACTTTACCATCAAATACCGCCGATCCGTTCTTGGTGTTGTGTGGAGTATCCTAAACCCATTATTAATGATGATGGTGCTGTCCGCTGTATTTCAGACACTGTTCCGAGGAAATATAGAGAATTTTCCCATATATTATCTGACGGGAAGTCTTATATATAATTTTGTGGTAGAAGCCACAAACGGCGCAATGACTTCTGTGTTAGGTTCCGGCGCATTGATTAAAAAGGTATATATCCCCAAGTATATATTTCCCTTGGAGAAGTGCCTATTCTCTATTCTAAATCTATTGTTTTCCATGTTGGCTCTAGTGGTTATGATGTTTTTTTTGCGGTTTGTACCCAATTGGACCGTCCTATTAATTCCTATACCCATTGTCTATACCTTTGTTTTTTCATTGGGGTTTGGGATGATTCTGGCAACCTTAAACACTTTTTTCCGGGACGTCAGCCATCTATATGGTGTATTCACCACGGCCTGGGTTTATTTAACGCCGATTATATATCCGGTGGATATCCTGCCCGATATAGTACTGTCCTTTGTAAAGCTAAATCCCCTTTATTATTATGTAGAATATTTTCGCCAGTTGGTCATGTATGGCACTGTTCCGAGCTTAACAATGAATCTGTACTGTGCCTTTTTTTCATTAAGTTTCCTGATTCTGGGGGTCGCCATATTTAAGAAGCAACAGGATAAGTTCATTTTATATATATAGGGAGTGAGCCCATGTCCGCCGCGGTGGAAGTAAATCAAGTTAGTATAACCTTTAATATGAGCAAGGAAAGAGTAACCCACCTCAAGGAGTTCTTTATCAACCTAGCAAAACGGCAACTGCTTTATGAGGAGTTTATTGCCCTCAAAGACGTCAGCTTCACTATAGAGCAAGGCGACGTCTTCGGTATTGTCGGGCTTAACGGTAGCGGAAAAAGTACATTGCTAAAAGTGATTTCCGGTATTCTAAAACCCGCTGCCGGTTCAGTCAATACCTACGGCACCATCTCACCGTTAATTGAGTTGGGGGCTGGTTTTGACATGGAGCTGACCGCAAGGGAAAATATATTCCTCAATGGCTCCATCCTGGGATACACCAAAAAACAGCTTAAGGAAAATTTCGATTCCATTGTGGATTTCGCTGAGATGTGGGAGTTTATTGACACGCCCATGAAGAACTACTCATCGGGCATGGTCGCCCGGGTCGCGTTCGCAATTGCCACCATTGTCAAACCGGATATCCTTATAGTGGACGAAATATTAGCTGTGGGGGACTTTCAGTTCCAGCAGAAATGTGAGCAGCGGATCAGCCAGCTTATGGCAGGAGGAACCACCGTAATTATTGTGTCACACTCTATAGAACAGATAGAGCGGCTGTGCAAGAATTGTATGTGGTTGAAAAGGGGACAAATTGAGATGATCGGGCCTATGCAGGCGGTGTGCGATGCTTATAAGCGGAGCTAAGGAATGTAAAATTTAACAGAAAGACCTTACAATTCTATGAATATATTAAGAGTAGCGAAAAATAAAACAGCCAAACTGCTTCACCGAATAAAAGTTTTGCTCAGGCGTGTCTTGAACAAATTCAGAATAACAAAAGCCCTAACATTTGCTAAAGACCCTTTTGAGAACATTAGGTTCATTCATAAGTATAAGTTTCAGTGCCCCCCCAAGCTAGGAATTATTCTTGTACATCGGCCGAAGGAGGCGTTTGTCCGGCATTTGGTAGAGGAGTTGGACCGGCAGCACTACAGCCACTGGAGGGTATATCTGCCAGCGAAGAACCCGGCCCGTTATCCAGATCCCTTGAAACGAATGGAGAAGGTCCAGGTCCTCCATCTGCCGGAGGGAAGCCCAACTGCCGATGTCCTGGCGGCCCTCCATGAGGACTACTTTATCTTTGTGGACGCCGGCGTCGAATTCCATCAAGAAGCTTTGCTGGAATGCGCCGTAGCCATCGACCATCTTCACCCAGACCTCCTTTACGGGGACGAAGACAAGCTGGGACCAGGGGGTGAATATGTCGACCCCTTTTATAAGCCAGACTGGTCCCCGGATCTACTCTATTCATCTATGTATGTAGGGCGCTTCCTTGTAGTAAAGAACCGCAGGGAGTTTCTGGAGGAAGGGCTGGAACCCCTTATGCAGGAGGGTATATTTGAGGGCATAGCTCTGTCACTTTGCCATAAAACGTCCTATATCCACCATGTATCCAAGGTCCTTTATGCCTACCCTAAGGAGGATTCTTCCGATCGTCTGCGTAACCCCGCCGTTTCTCTTGCAATTTTAAACAGCCACCTGGAGCGGTATCACGGCGGCCGGCCCCGGGCCGCCGCTGCCCGAGAACTCGGCGTTTTTGATCTGCGATATCCCGGCTATCTGGAAAAGGAGCCTCTGGTGTCCATCATTATCCCCATGAAGGACAAGGCGGAATTGACGAAGCAGTGCGTGGAGAGCATCCTGGAAAAAACAACCTACTCAAATTATGAAATTATCATCTTGGATAATCGGTCGGAAGAGGAGAAGACCTTTGCATGGTTTAAGGCCGTGTCTCAAAAGGATCACCGAGTCAGGGTGATTATGGCCGATTTTGAATTCAATTGGTCCAAACTGAATAATTTCGGCATCCAAAACGCTGGCGGCGATGTCTATGTCCTTTTAAACAACGACACGCTGGTCCTATCGGAGGACTGGCTGAATCGACTATGTGAGAACGCCCTACGCCCGGAGATCGGAGTCGTAGGGCCCCTGCTGCTCTATGAGGACGGAAGGATTCAGCACGCGGGTGTGGTGGTGGGTCTAGTGAACTTTGCCGACCACATCTACAAGGATACCGAGGTGGTCCACTGTGAAACGCCCTATGTCTCTCCGGTGGTGGCCAGGAATGTTCTAGCGCTTACCGGAGCCTGTATGGCCTTGTCCAAGGCTACCGTGGATCAGATCGGGCCCTTTAATGAGGACTTCATTATCTGCGGCAGCGATGTGGAGATGTGCATACGTGCCTTCGAACATGGTCTTAGCAACCTATACATTCCCCAGGCAAGGCTATATCATCTGGAGAGCAAATCCCGAGACAGCTACATCCCCGCTGTTGACTTTGAGCTATCTGCCCACCACTACAAACCGTATATGAAGAATGTGGACCCATATTTCAACCCCAACCTTGACATCACAAGTGTAGTCCCCAAAATAAAAAGCCATGAAGGAAATGTTATGAATTTCAGAAAATACAAAAATTATCTGCTCCGAAACCCCTTGACCCGCAAAATGTATCATTCAGCCAGAAAGATTGTCTCAGATGCTGCCTTTCATCCGGTCATCCCAGAGATTTCCCAAATTAAGGGGCGAAAAAGTACGGTTTTGGGGGATCAGATTCGCTATAACCTACTGGTGCCCAGCGTCAACCGTACCGATGTTTTTGGAGGAATCACCACCGCCGTCGACTTCCTCAAGGCCATGATGAAAAATACCGACAGCAAGTGCCGAATCATCGTCACCGACTCCAAAGTCAATATGGGTCAAAGCATCCACCTGGATGGCTTTGACTGCGTCTCAGACAGCAACAAGGATTGCTCCCAAGCTCGGCAGATTTTAAGCATTTCCGACAGAGCTTCCAAAACTCTTGAAATCGGCAAGAATGACATTTTTATTGTCAGTGCCTGGTGGAACGCCTATACGATCCTGGAGGCTATACAGTGGCAAGCAGAGGCGTATGGAGTTGAAAGCCACCAATTAATCTACATGATCCAAGATTATGAGCCGGGGTTCTATGCCTGGTCGTCCCGCTATGTATTGGCCGAAAGTACCTACCGGTCCGGTTTGCCCGTAACCGCCGTATTTAATTCTTCCTATTTGATGGAGTATTTTCATCAAAATGGCTACTGCTTTACAAAAGAATATTGTTTTGAGCCTGTGTTAAACGCCTCACTGAAAAAATACCTGCTCAATCCGGCAACCCGGTGCCTTAAAAGAAAACAGATTATTGTTTACGGCCGGCCGTCGGTGGTTCGAAATGGGCTTGAGATTATTGTGGATTCCCTTAAAAGATGGTGCAAAGTCCAGGATAACATAGAGGAATGGACCATCCTTTCCGTGGGTGAAAATCATCCTGCTGTGGATTTGGGCGGCGGCATCAAGTTGATTTCCATCGGCAAGCTGACGCTGGAGGAATATGCACGGTTAATGATGGAAACCTATATGAGCATTTCTTTGATGGTATCACCTCATCCCAGCTATCCCCCCTTGGAGATGTCCACCTTTGGGATCAAAACAATCACAAACACCTTTGCAACAAAGGATCTTTCTTCCTTTAACCCAAATATTATATCCCTCTCCTCTTACAGTCCGGATAAAATTGCGGCAAAGCTGCATGAATTGGCGGACAATTTCCAAGCAACGCCGGAACTTTGCACAGATAACGACTATGTGCATAGGACACACCACATGGAAGAAATCTGCAGGGATATCCATGCAGGCATCCTAGAGGGACTTTTTAATGAGGATTGAAGGCTTCCTAGTATCATGGTATAATGAGTAAAGTTTGACCAAATGGATGGTTTATTTATGATTTCAATATTGTTGGCCACCTATAACGGAGCACGGTTTTTGGAGAAACAACTGGACTCCCTTTTTCAGCAAACTGTCCAGGATTTCGTGGTGTACGCCTCCGACGACGGTTCACGGGACGGCACCATCGCCATATTGGAAGACTACACCCGACGGTTTCCCCAGCGGATATTCATATCCCAAAACCGCCCCCAATCCGGAGGCACCAAGCATAATTTTTACCAAATGATGACCCGTCACAAAAACGACTATGTCATGCTCTGCGACCAAGACGATGTCTGGAAACCGGACAAGATTGAGCATACTCTAAATGAGATGAAGACTATGGAAGCCCGGTATGGATTGGATACACCTATTCTGGTTCATACCGACCTGTGTGTCACTGATGAGCATTTACAGATCATATCTCCTTCCTTTAAGGCGGCTATGAATGCGGATTACAAAAAAACCGCTCTCCATCAGCAAGTCATTCAGAACACCCTCACAGGATGTACCGCCATGTACAACCGGGCCCTGGCGGATCTGCTCACAGAGGAGCCTTCCTATATGGTGATGCATGACTGGTTTTTGATGTTGGTAGCCAGCGCTTTCGGACGAATTTCTTCCCTGGAAGAACCCACCATACTTTACCGCCAGCACAAGGGCAACGTTGTGGGGGCCAAGGATGTTCGCACCTTAAAGTACAAGCTGCACAAGCTGCTGGGCTACAGGGGGGTCAAAAGGGCTCTGACGGAAACCTACAGGCAGGCCGAAAGCTTCCTGTCCCTTTACAGGGATAGTTTATCTGTAGAACATCGCCAGCTATTATTAGAATATTGCGCCATTCCTAGCAAGTCCAAATTCGGCAAATGGTGTGCATTATATCGGCTGAAAACAATGAAAAATGGCTTTTCCCGCAAGGTGGCTCACTTTATGTTCGTGTAGTATATGGTGACCAGATATTATTTGGCCGTCTTTATTTAAATAATAACAGGGAGGATGCGTACATGAAAGGAATCATCTTAGCGGGAGGGGCGGGGACCCGGCTCTACCCATCAACAATTGCTTGTTCCAAGCAGATATTAACCATATATGATAAGCCTATGATCTACTACCCTATGTCCACGTTAATGCTGTCGGGCATTCAGGATATTTTAATTATATCCACACCTAGGGACATCCCTGTTTTTCAGGAACTTTTTGGGGACGGTTCTAATCTGGGCCTCAATATCTCCTATGCAGTACAGACAGCGCCCCGGGGCCTTGCGGAGGCTTTTATTCTGGGGGAAGAGCATATTGGTAATAACAATGTTTGCTTGGTCTTGGGAGATAATATTTTCTATGGCTATGCTTTTTCCGAGCGGCTCCAGGCCGCCGCCGACCGGAAATCAGGAGCTACCATCTTCGGCTACCATGTGAGCAATCCCAAGGAATTTGGAGTAGTGGAGTTTGATGGGGAGGGCAATGTGCTCTCCATTGAGGAGAAGCCGGAGAGCCCAAAATCCAACTACGCCGTACCGGGTTTATATTTCTACGATAACCAGGTGGTTGATATTGCCAAGAATATCAAGCCGTCCGCCCGGGGTGAGTTGGAAATTACTGCGGTCAACAACGCTTATCTGGAGATGGAAAAACTGAAGGTAGAGCTGTTTGGCCGTGGTATGGCGTGGCTTGACACCGGTACCCACCGGGCCATGCTGGATGCCGCCAACTTTGTGGAGGCTGTGCAAACCCGGCAAGGACTATATATCTCTTGCTTGGAAGAGATCGCCTACCGCCGCAAATTTATTACCAAAGATCAGCTTCTGCAGCAGGCAGAGCGCTTAAAAACCACTGAATATGGGCAGTATTTGTTCCAAGTAGCGGCTACCGCAAAGGTATAGTAGAGGAGTGGGAGATATGAAGGTTTTGATTACCGGCGTTAAAGGACAGCTGGGCAGCCGCCTGGCGGAGATTCTCGCGGACGGCGCTTCCAGCCTGGGGCAGCTGCCGCTGAAACTGTCCCCCAAACAGATCCTTGGCGTGGATTTGCCGGAGCTGGATATAACCAACTTAACCCATGTAAGGCGGTATGTGGAAGCTGGGCAGCCGGAAGTTATAGTCAACTGCGCTGCCTATACCCACGTGGACGGCTGCGAGATCGACACTGATGCCGCCTTTGCCGTTAACACCCTGGGGGCCCGGAATATGGCAATGGCCGCCCAGTCCGTGGGAGCCAAAATTATCCATATCTCCACAGACTATGTATTTGAAGGCAACAGTACTAAACCTTATGTGGAGTGGGATATCTGCAACCCTCAAGGTGCTTACGGCCACACCAAGCATCTGGGTGAGCAATATGTGCGGGATTTTTGCAGCCGCTATTTTATTGTCCGTACCGCTTGGTTATATGGTCTGACTGGAGGCAATTTCGTCAAGGCTATTTTAAAAAAGGCTGACGAGACAGGGGCGCTTACCGTGGTAGGTGATCAGTTTGGCAACCCTACTTACGCGGAGGACTTGTCTCACCATATCGTCAAGCTTTTGGCCACGGAGGAATACGGCGTCTATCATTGCACAAACAACGGAATTTGCAGTTGGTATGACTTTGCCAGTGAAATTATCCGTTTGTCTGGAATAAAGTGCTCCATCACCTCTTGCTCTTCCGAGGATTATCCCAGCCCCACCAAGCGGCCGGCCTATTCGGCTTTGGATAACCGGATGCTCCGGTGTACTATCGGGGATGAAATGCGGGACTGGAAGGACGCAGTTAAGGACTTTATGGATCAATATTGGAAAAGAGAAAGGAATTAAAAATAAATGAAAACTTATTTAGTTACCGGCGGCGCCGGGTTTATCGGCTCCAATTTTATTCTCTATATGTTGGACAAGCACAAGGATATCCGTATAGTGAATCTGGACAAGCTCACCTATGCGGGGAATTTGGAAAATCTAAAACCTGTAGAGAAGGATCCCCGTTATCGCTTTGTCCAGGGAGATATCTGCGACCAAGCGCTCCTTGACGGCCTCTTTAAAGAAGAGCATCTGGATGTGGTGGTGAATTTTGCCGCGGAGAGCCATGTGGATAGGAGCATTCTCTACCCCAATGTCTTTGAGCAAACCAATGTGGGCGGCACGGTAACCCTGCTCAACGCGGCTAAAAACGCGTGGACGGAGGGCGAGGACGTCTACAGGGACGGGGTGCGCTTCCATCAGGTAAGTACTGATGAGGTTTACGGCGCACTGCCCCTGGATCGGCCCGACCTGCTCTTTACCGAGGGGACACCCTTGGATCCTCACAGCCCCTACGCCGCCAGCAAGGCGTCGGCTGACTTCTTTGTAAAAGCCTACGGCGACACATACAAGCTGCCGGTGTCCATTACACGCTGTTCCAACAATTACGGTCCCTTCCAATTTCCCGAGAAGGTAATTCCCCTTATGATCAACAACGCCCTCCAGCACAAATCCTTGCCAGTTTACGGTGACGGTATGCAGGTAAGGGATTGGCTCTATGTAGACGACCACTGCAGGGCCGTCGACATGGTCATCAGCCAAGGAAAAGCGGGGTCGGTCTACAATATAGGCGGCCACAACGAGCGCAACAACCTGACTATGGTAAAAACCATACTCGGCTATTTGCACAACCACGTGGACAACACCATCGGCGAAGATTTGATCCGCCATGTGGAGGATCGCAAGGGCCACGATCAGCGCTATGGCATTGATCCCGCAAAGATTCAGGCGGACCTGGGATGGACCCCGGAAATCCCCTTTGAAACGGGTATCCAGCGGGCCATACAGTGGTATCTGGATAACCGGGAATGGATGGAGCGCGTCACCAGCGGTACCTACCAGGAGTATTACAAATCGGTGTATGAAGGGCGCGGCTGAGCCGCGCCCAAAGGAATGGGGCTATTAGTGGAAGGGTAGGGATATATGTCAGGGATTTTAGAGAAGGTTAAGCGGATTCATCAACGAATATACAAGATACCACTGATGAAAAAATTAATTATTATCATCGCCGTTTGCATCTTATCAGGGTTTGTGGGTGAATTATTTTTTAACCTGTCTGTTTTGCGTCTGCCTGCATCCGAACGTGTAGAGAAAAGCATAGACCAATCAGATTTAACTTTGTTAGGCTTCAACTGGGGTGAAGGGAATATTTCTATAGAACAGGACAACGCAGCAATTTTCCTTCGTTTTGAGGAAGAGATATATATTGAGAAACTAAAGTATGCGTATACATATAGTCACAGGCTTCCAGTTATCATTGAAGCCACTATCCTAAATGAGTACGGCATAGAAAGTGTAAAAACCTATGAAGATAACAACCAGGCAGTTATTAATACTTCTGTCGTTTCCATTAGGGACAGCGTCACTAGCCTTGAGATTAAGTTTCCTGGAAATTGTAACGGTTTGATTTTTCATGGCTTATTTCTTGACAATACCTTTAATTTCTCAATACAACGATTTTTATTTGTGGTCGTTTGTGTGTTCGCGGTATTCTTTTTAGTATGCTTTAGTCAGCATAAAAACAAGGTAGCCACTTATTTCTTGATAATTTCCTTGTCCTTAGGCAGTATCAGTATTTTATCTATGTCTGTGCACAGAGTAGGCTGGGATGATGAGATTCATTTTGGCCGATCTTATTCGCTGTTCTACTCATTAAGTGGAAAAGAAGAAGTCAATGTTTCTCCCACCTTCTGGAATTTAACTTTGGGGAGCGAAATAAACTGGCCCTATGATGTTCCCCAATCTCAAGAAGAATTTCTTGAAGAAATTCAATTTTTTAACAGAGAAGCCCTGTACAGGAATGTTGAGAGCCACGGAGAAGCGGTAGCATATCAAGTACAAGATGGCGGGTATGCTTCCGTTGGATATTTGCCTCAGGCAATTATGATTCAGATAGGAAAGATCTTGCGCCTCCCCTTTTCAGTGATCTATATAATGGGCAAGTTTGGAAATTTAGCTTGCTATTGTCTGATTGTATATTTCGCCATTAGGCGATTGAAAATAGGACAACTGTCGGCGGCAATGATATCATTATTTCCTACTATATTATTTGTTGCTTCAACTTATTCTGTTGACGCTTTTAGCTATGCATTTATTTTATTTGGATTTTCTTTTATTCTCAATGAATGGGTCGATAAAGCACAGCCAGTAAAATCCCATAATATTATTTTAGGAACTTTATTGATGGCTATAGGTGTTCTTCCAAAAGCCATTTACTGCCCCATTATTTTATCAGGAATATTTATTCCTAAGGAAAGATTCAAGCCTGGGAAACAAAAAATTATCCTTAGAACTGTTTTTATAGGTGTATTACTGCTATTAGCATCCACATTTGTCTTGCCGAATTTGTTAAGCCCAGCAATTCAAGGGGATACGCGCGGAGGAGACACCAGTGTGGCTAATCAGCTAAGCCTTGTCTTAAATAACATTTTCAGTTATGCAAAAATTCTTTCACAGAGTATTTATGACACTTTTGGCGTTCATCTTTTTGAAAACGCTACACGAAATCTAGCACATTATCCGCTAGCACCTTTTAAATATCTAATTATAATTCTAATTATTTTCACTGTAATTACCGATACTCAATATGAATATACCCTCTCTTTAAAACATAAAGGTATTTTATTGTTAATCATATTCTCCACTATCTGTCTAATTTGGACGGCGCTATACTTAGGCTTTACCCCTGTGGGCAATACAGAAATCGCCGGTGTACAGGGCCGATACTACCTTCCTATTTATTTCCCTTTATGCTTATTATTTTCTTCCAAGAAAATTAAAAATACTTTTAACACACATATCTATCAAAATTGCATTCTTGTAGTATCCACATTAATTTTGGCACATACGGTTTTTCAAAGATTCGTGGTTAATATGTTTTAATGAATAACGGCCTAGATTTATTTTATAGACAGGGGGCATTTATGGATACTTTTAACTCAAATCATACCTTTGCGATATGCGCATATAAAGAAAACCCTTATTTAGAGGCATGTATCGAATCCTTATTAGCCCAGTCCGTTAAAAGTAATATTATCATTTGTACATCGACTCCAAATGGACTAATAGAGGAAATGGGTAAAAAATATAATATCCCAGTTTTTATTAATTTAGGTGAATCTGGGATTGCGTATGACTGGAATTTTGCATATGAACAAGCCACTACAGAGATGGTTACAATCGTGCATCAAGATGATATTTATGAACACACATATCTGGAGCAACTGCTAAAATACAAACAAAAGCATACATCAATTATGCTAATTTTTACGGATTATTACGAAATCCGAAATCAGGAACGCGTAGACAAGAATCTGTTATTACGAGTAAAGCGGTTTTTAAATTTTCCGCTGAAATTTCGCTTTTTTTGGGGATCTAAATTTATTAGGCGCATAATTCTTTCGTTTGGTTCTTCCATATGTTGTCCAAGTGTTACCTACTTTCGAAGCAACTTGCCCATACCACTATTTGATGTACAATATAAAAACAGTTGTGATTATATGACTTTTGTAAATTTATATAGGCGAGATGGAGCTTTTATTTATTGTCCCCAGCGCCTTTTAGGGCATAGAATTCATCCCGAATCCGCAACCACACTCAATATTAGTGCAAACGTGCGTAGTCAGGAAGATTTTGATATTTTCTGTAAGTTGTGGCCTAAACCGATTGCCAAATTTATTTTTCTGTTTTATAAAACAAGTGAGAAATTAAATGATCAATAAAGCACCACTTGTTGGGGCCGTCCCCAAATCCCCGTTCAGCCGTGTCCGCTTCCTGTTTTCTGTTACCTGCTAGGGGTCGGAATAGTTCACAAATTGTTTTAATCTTGAATGACTATATCCTCTACGTCCTTTCCTTATTTGCAAAACTTATTGTACCTTATCGGAGCCTGAGAGCATACATGATTCTCCAGGCCCCCTCTTATTAAACTACGCAAACAAACTGGGAGTAATAAATGTTAAATTTAAGCGTTCTTGCATTAGTTTAATTTCTTTTTTTATAGCATCGTTTCTAAATTTAATATCCTCAATGTCGACTTTTTCTTTAATGCGGTGATCAAAATAATTCTTTGAAGAATCAGAATAAAATCCATCCATTCCAGCAATAAAAATGGTGGTTACCGCACATTTTTCTAGTAACATAATTAGCATTAATACAGCATTATCAGAGGCATATACACTGGAATTGAGATAAGAGGCATAATTAGCGATAAAGCAGTTCGTTTTAAACTCGCTGCATATATTAGAAGTAACAACAATGTGTTGGTCGTTAATTGAATCAAATTGTTTTATTTTTCCTATGCGCTTTATATTTGTTAGAAAAATAACATCACTTAAGCTGTTTTCGGGCATAAAATTAACAGCAATAATATAGGGATTCTTTTCCTCTATAAAGGCACGAACCTTATCGTTATAAGTGGACAGTGTCTGCCCAGGAGCCAAAATCAAAATTGTTCTATTGGAAGTGGCCTGTGTAAGCATTAAGCGGGTGGCTTTATCATCTACAAAGTGCTGTTGGTATTGATTATACTTTTCTTCTATATAATGACTGTCAAAAGTATTTCTTTTGTCGGCTGGAAGCGTTGATAGTATTTCATGAATATCTCGAACGTGAATTGTTTGGCGATTCATCAAATAAGTGGCATAGTTTGGGTGGCATCGATTAATTGACGCTATATAATACGGTACCGAATAGCCCCATGGCGTGAGCTGAAATATTGCATTGAGATGGTCGTCAATAATTTCTAGTATAGGTAGAATATTATACTTGGCATAGTAATTCGTATTTAAATAATTCGCTAACAACTCCGTACACAGGTTGCCGGCACCACGCCCCATTCCATATACTGAAGAATCAATAATGATCTGTCGATCCGAATTTTGCGTTAATAGCTCTTGTGCATTAGAAAAAGACAGTTGAAGATTGTTGTGAGAATGGAAATCGATAGGAATCTGAGAATTAAGATTATGTTCTACAAGGCAATAAATCCTAAGCAGATCTTGTTTTTGCATGGTACCAAAGCTATCTACAATGGCGAAAGCGTCTACTTGAATTTCATTACTTCTTTTAATGGCATAAAGAAGTTCTTCATCAGTGTAGCTTAAAGTGACCATAGGCTGTACATAAACGCTGTAGCCTTTTTCTTTCAATCTTTTGCAAAGCAGCAATGCGCCCTCTAAATCTTTTTTGTGGAATGCAATTCGGAAGCCGTCTAAAAGCTGTCCTTTGGCTTCTGGTAGTTGGTCTGAATCTATATCACCATAATTGGCAAGGCAAGTGACATAAGTATTTTCAGGTTTATTTTCGCCAATCACTTTATTAATAGATTCTACAGAATTTAAAATGGTGTTATCTTGTGTTTCTTTTTGATTAATACTAAATAAGCCGCATTCTACTATATCAATGCGTGCATCAAAAAGTTTTTGGGCGATTTCTTTCATAGGCTTTTGCCCAAACTCCCAGTTATTTACATATCCGCCGTCGCGCAAAGTGCAGTCCAACAGCTTGATTTCCATATTAATTCACCCTTTACCTTAATTGACCTAAAATCCCATTTATAAAACTGAAGTTTTATAAATGAGGTATATGTTGCAACTGATGATGAAAGAATTGTTGCATCCTGTTCTCAATTAAATATTCCTACTGTGATGACCAATTCAAACCATTCAACAGGCACTTACCCCGTCGCTGTAGATATAGTCTCAGATTTAGAGAGAATGAAAAGACCTATTATATAAAGCACAACTACTCTATTTTTTTAATTTTATTTTCTGTCACATAAGCTATCACTTTATTTAAATCTTTTTCTGTGTCAACAGCAATGGTTCTACTATTAACTTCAACAAATTTTACCTTATATCCGTTTTCAATAAACCTTAATATTTCAATATCTTCTATTTTTTCCAATCTGCCACGAGGTGTTTCGGCAAAAAAATTTAAAGCTTCCTTAGTAAAACCATAGACACAAACTTGTTTATAATAACAATAATCTAGACTTCCTTTCGGATAGGGTGCCGGACTACGAGTGAGATATAATCCTATATTGTTTTCATTAGCAATGACTTTAGGGATTGTAGCATTGACCACATCTATTGGATCTTTAATTTTAGTCATTAAATTAGATACCTGTAACGATTTATCTGTAAAAAAAGGAGTTATTGCTTGTTTAATAGTATCACTTTCTATTAAAGGCTCATCCCCTTGTACATTGAGATAATAATCAGCATCAATAATTCTGGCGACCTCGGCGACGCGATCGGTGCCCGTTGGATGGTTTGGATTGGTCATCACAGTAGGAATATTTAATTGAGAACAGGTTGCAACAATCCTTTCATCATCAGTTGCAACATATACCTCATTTATATCTCGCGTATTTCTAACCTGCTGGTAAACCCACCAGATCATAGGCTTCCCACAAATGTCTGCCAAAGGTTTTCCTGGAAATCGCGAAGACTGATATCGTGCTGGAATAACTGCTACAATATTCATATAAACCTCCTACACAAAACCTCAGTTTTGTGACTATATTATTCATAAATACTTGGTAATTATAACATAGGATTTCCTTTTCTGTCTATGAAACAGCCCAACTATTGCAGTTAAAAAGTAAACAAATTCCCTAAGCGATAGACAAGGCTTTAAATGCTTAGCGTATATGCGTCTTTTGGCTCCATTTCGCTTGCCTTCTCTTGCAGTTTCTCTATATAGTTCATGGAATAATCAGCAGAAAGGAGCTGATTATTCCATTTTATTCCGCTTATTGCAAACTAAAATCCCATGGGTTTGCCGTTAGCAATGACTTCTGCGTTTTTTAGCCTCTCCAAATACTCCAGCCCTAACCTGATGTTCTCTTGGGCGTTTGTTATGGATAGTAATGTGCTTGAATTAATGGTTACAGCCTTTCTAAACCGCAGCGAATTGCTTAGTGCAAATATTTCAGCTGAGACACAAGGCGGGATTATTATTGCATTGTCTACTAAATTGGTATAATCAGTCCCATCCCTTGGATGTGGCTTAATGAGTATAAGGTCGGCGCCCTCCATCTCTTTATCAATGATTTGCTTAAATCTCATCTGCTGTTCTTTTTCATTGTCGGTATAACCGCTAATATATAGCGGGTCCGTCAATAAAATATCAATGATTTTATGCTGGGACACATCAATGTCAAACGCTTGGCAAAACACCCGAAATATCTTCTCTCCTTGCTCCGGTGAAAGCTGGAGGCGCAGTCCTTTCAGCGACACTTCCCGAATTTTTTTCCCCTTTAAGTATTGTGGCAATTTAGATTTGTCATTCACTTCAACAGCAGAGACATATTTACTACAGCCACGCAAGGCATAGCAGATATTGAGCTTATCAAGTACCTTTAATAAATAAAAAACTTGATTATATTTTTTAACCTGTTTTACACGAAAGGCATCTATTGCATGCTCCACCCATATTACAGGTATTTTTCGAGAGAATAAATGAAACGTCAATGTCGACGTTGCGTCATTTACATATATTTCATCATATCTAGAAAAATCCAACCCATCTGGGAGCTGGATGTTTTTCGCATGTTTTTGTAACTTCAAATAGGACAGGAATTTTTTAAATAGAACAACGTAGCCTTTTATCCATCGATTGACCAGCATAAAATTTTCCGCATCCCTGTCTGAAGCGAATTCATTATACAATCGATCGTCGTAATAGAATACATTTTCAAATATACCGCTGCTTTTTAACGGCTCATACAACTTATCCATACCTTCAACATGATTGGATATAATCATGTCGGCTTTCTCTCCATCGGGAACAATACTTTTAAGCAATGTGCGGTATAGCGGATAAGGACGTTCACATATAAAAAGCTTTTTCATTTTATTTTTCCCGCCTTTGGAGTATTCTTTGTTCCATTCCTATGCATGCTATACAAAATCATAAATATAATTTGAATAATCAATGGGATCATCATGCTGTAGTTTGTTCCCGACATGTCGTAACGCCCCACTAACAAAGGGCCTATAGCAACGCATGCCACCACCGCTATAAATCCGCTTATAGCTAGACCCCTATAATCCCTTATTACGGTCAAAATCATATAAAATAGGCGCGCCACCGCTGTTAACAAAGTAGTAATCACGATGGGAACTAATAAATAGGTGTAGGGTACTATGCTCTCGCCAAACAACAACCGCAGTCCCCATTCACCAAACAAGGCGGCACCTATTACGCTTATCGCACCTATCCCAATAATCGCACCACAAGTTTTTATCAGAGCTTTCCAGAATTTACCCCAATCTTTATTGTCATGATAATATGCAAAAACAGTAATTAATGGGTTAAAGACCAATGTTGCCGCTACTTGAACAACGATAGTGGGTGTAGCAATGGATGAGTAAATGCCTAAAAATTCCTTACCCCAATATGACTCCAACATGTATTTGGGAATTACAAATATCATATTTGATAGAAATGTACAAAGAAAGAGCCAAAACCCTTTTTTAAATAAAGAGAGGATTTGACCCCAATTAATTTCCGGGTTTGTACTTTGAAATCGATTGGCACTTGGCCTGTCATATACGATAATTACGAGAATCGAAGCGGCACCCATAAGAAGAATAGCCAGATTTAAATCTTTTGTAATCACCAATACAAGGCAAAAAACAATGGCTGTTAAGCATCCCCTGATAATATACGACTTGCCTATAATGTCCATTCTCAAAGCCTTTTGATCAATACCGTGATAGACATCCACAAAGGATTCAGATAGTTTAAACAACATATAAAAGACAATACATAAAAGCTGTTCTGCCGTATAACCTTGAACAGTGTTGCTTAGAATACAAAATATAAACGCTATTCCACAGGTCAAAAACCGATGAAATATATAAACGCCGCTTGTATACTCATCTTTTGTATCCGACACCTGAAAATTCCGAATGCTGTAAAGAGCAAGTGCGTGAAACATTGTCGCCGCCGAAGTAGCAAGAGAATAGCTGCCCGCCGCTTCATAGTTCAGTACTCTTACTACGACAACAGTTAGTATCCATTGCAAAAAGAGGTATATAAGAGACCCTATTGAATTCCAAATGAAATTTTCTTTTAAGTTTTTTTTCATACAACTTCCTGTTTTTCCCGATCCTCTTTTACTTTTTCGTTAATAGCTATGTGTTGGCTGAGTTTTTTTATCTTATCATTGAGTTGTGATAGATATATGCTAAGAGAAAAACATTTTACCATCAAAATAAATATAATCACCAAAAAAACAAAATTAACTGGGCTGGCTATTCCAAGAAGTCCAGATAAAAATATGGCTATAGACGGGAAAAATGCCAAAATCACCAGGAAAATGGAAAATACTATCCAAAAAACCGAGTCCTCAATCTGCAATTGGGACCTTCTAATTTTGCGGATAATATACCCCACTGTCAATAATGAGAAAATCACTAAGATTATCCTAAATAACACAGACATATTATATAGACCTCTTTCTAAACCATTGGATAAATACGATTGAACTGCATATTCTCATCATATACCGAAGGGCACCAGCCCAATTTAAGTAACTTTCACCCGTTTTACGCTCATTCATCCCCACCTGGACTTCAGAAAGAGAAACCCCGTTTCTCAATAAATAAGCAATCGTGTCTGGCTCCGGACCATAATTTATGTTGTTGGCAAACTCCCGTGCTATAGGCATACTGTATAAACGCATACCGGAAGTGGGGTCAGTCATGTTGTAACCCGTAGTCAAACGCACCAGGCAATGAATTACCCTACTGCCCAACATGCGGGGATTAAATGATTTCTTGACCGTTTTAAACCTGGAACCAATTACAATATCCGCACCGGTTTTCACCATTTGATTCACCATGGGCTGTATATACGCCGGGTCATGTTGGCCGTCACCATCAAACTGAAGAACCGCATCATATTCCAATTTTTCTGCATATTTCATACCGGCCTGCACGGCGCCGGATAAACCTATATTAACCGGCAGATCAAGCAAATTATATCCATTTCGACGGCAGATTTCCGAGGTGTCATCTTTAGAGCCGTCGTTTACCACAATATAGTCAAAGTGGGGGTAATTTATTATTAAGTTGTCCACTACCCATTCTATAATGCCAGCCTCATTATAAGCTGGTATTATAATAAGTACATTCATTATCAGCGCCTTCCTTCCATATGTACACCCTAATGTTTCATTACCTTTCCTATTATACCTGTTGTGTACAATATAAACAAGTCCATTTATATTTGTTATAATACTGCATATAATAATATTATTTCTCTGTATATGCCTTAATATTGCAGGGGAGTTTTGCAAAAGCAAATTGTATGCGCCGCCATCAAAGACCCGAAGGCTGCCAGACTTGTCCACCCATGCAAAGCCGGGCTATCCTTCATAGGGATGGTGGGCGGCGTATTGGCTATACTTTAAAGGCGTCCTTGGGTCTTTGCGGGAAGAGCATGCGGAGGGATGCGGTCCGAGCAGTGGTAAACACTAATTTATGGGTACATATTCGTAATTTGCGACCCATCATTTGCATTACCTATTATCTTCTATCGTTCTGAGGGAGTTAACTGGATAATACTTTCGACCGACTAAAGTCGCATAAGCAAAGATATTTGGGGATGCAAAACATTTTACAAAGCCAACACCCTCATATCTCTTTTTGATTCATAGTTAATATTACTATAAGGATCTAATTCAAAAATTTTATATTTATAGATCAACCCTTGATATAAATCAGTGCCAGATTCATAATGAGGCAGTATATGATCTGACCATAATTTCACATACGGAATATATACATTTCGCCCCAATCTATGATACAAATACAGACAAAAGTCTACAATTGCATACTCTTTATAACTTTCTTCTAAGCCACCACACTCTTTAAATAAACTACTTTTAACGGCAAAGCAATATTCTCGACATGCCTTAAAATTTCTCTTCCACTCAGATCCTCCCATCAAGCCGTAATATTCTAAAGGTTTTCCAGCATACATATCGTAAATTTCATTCTCATTTATAATTAAACCGATGCTGTTAATTGTGTCATTAGCGCTAAGTAATTCAGGGAAAACCGCGCCTATTTCAGGCTGACCTGCCCATAGCAATATATCATTGATATACTGTGCATTCTTAAATTGATATGTGGAATCAATAAAGAAATAAATATTGCCCTTTGCCGCTTTTGCTCCTATATTATAGGCACTGCTGTAATCTTTAGCCTCTCGTTTATAAATAAATAGTACATCCTTATGCAGCAGGTAAAAATTATTTTTTGAAACAACAATTATCTCATACCGAATACCCGCTAGGAAAACTTGCAGTTGTTCTATAAGAACAACTGTATTTTTTTCATTCTGATTATAGATAATAATTGAAGCAAACATATCCCTCGGAATATCCCATGCAATTCTGATTCGCCAATTGACTCTGTCGTAAAATTCAGCTTTGCCCTTTTTGGACATTCTTTTCAGGTGGCGATTAATGACCGCCACCTGATTTTCAAAGGCATAAGGCTTTACCCCCGGCCCCGTAGTAACGGAGGTGGGGATCATTCTCCAGTGGTATAAGATTTTTGGAATATGTAAAATTTTATTTGTTTTTTCGCATACCCTCAAAAACATATCCCAATCCTGCGCGCCATCTGTCGTTCGATTAAAATTCCCTACCTGCTTAAAAAGGTCAGTTCTAATGACACTCAAATGGGTGAGGTAATTGGCCGAATACATAATGTCTGGGGAGTACTGCGGCTTATAAAAAATATTAGAGTATTGTGTATTGTGTGCGTCTATCATATTCGAATCGGAATAAATAAAGTCATACCGTACTTCCTGCAGATTCAACACTACCTGGAGCAACGCATCGTGGGACAGTTCATCATCATGATCCAGCAGGGCGATATATTCCCCCGTTGCCAGCTTTAACGCCGCATTAGTATTTTTTGAGATGCCTCTGTTCTTTTTAAGCATAGTATACTTAATCTTAGCATATGCCCTTAACACTTTTTCGATTTCCCCGGCATTGGTGCTCCCACCATCGGCAATGCACAATTCCCAATTTTCATAGGATTGGGCCATTACGGATTCAATCATTTTGGTTAAATATTCGATTTCAGTATTGTAAGTAGGCACTATAACGCTAATTAACGGGGAATACTTAAACTCCGTCAAAAAAATCACTCCAAGTTTTCGGTTAAGAAATGTACATTTTGTGTAAACATAAGTAATAGCTGTTCCTCTTCAAAATTACTCAAATAAACAATCAGAAAAATCCTCTTTTAGCAGCGTAAGGTTGGGATTATAGTACGGGTCTCCATCTGCCAATTCCTCTTGCCATTGTTTTTTAAAACGTAATATTTCACTTTCAAATCGCTGTTGTTTTTCTGGAGTATCCTCATAGCCTCTGGATTTTGATTCATAGTGGTAGAGCTCTGCAAATGGTGTAAAAACAATCAAATACCCGGCTTTGCGAATTTTTAAGCATAGATCTATATCATTAAAAGCAACCTTGTAGCTTTCATCGAAGCCTCCTATTGCAAAGAAAATTTCTTTGCGCATGAGAAGGCAGGCGCCGGTGACCGCGCTTAAGTTCTGAACAATTTTAAGACGGGAAAAATACCCATGATCAGGCCTGTTAAAATATTTATGCGCATGGCCTGCAACACCTCCAATTCCTAAGATAACGCCCGCATGTTGAATCGTATCATCAGGATAATACAACTTTGCGCCAACAGCACCTACATCTTTTCTTTGGGCAAACATTAGCATTTCTTCAAGCCAGTCAGAGGAAATAACCTCCATATCATTATTCAAAAATAGAAGATATTCACCTTTTGCAAAGGTGACGGCATAATTATTTATGGCAGAAAAATTAAACTCATCCTGCCATTGAACAACTTTAATCTTGGGATTTCTAGACAAATCCATATAGTAATCGAAAATATCGGAACTAGTGCTATTATTCTCACAGATAATAATTTCAAAATTCATATAGGTAGTCTTTTGCAGTATGGACTCAACGCAATCCCTTAGTGTATCTTTTTGATCCTTGTTCAAAATAATGATCGAGATAAGAGGCTCATCCTCAATGCTATAGTTTATCTTATAGGTTGTCAACGGGTTTGAATCGAGGACTTCTCCTTGAAGTCCTACTCTGTTAAGATGATCGCTGATTGCTTTTTGGCCACTCGCAGATACAAAAGGTTTTGCAGAAACATCTTTAGAGGTGGACAAGTCATAAGCTCTCCAATAATATAATACCTTTGGAATATGAATTATTTTTTGCGCCTTCTCGGTGAGGCGCAAAAATAGATCATAGTCCTGGCTTCCATCATACTCCGATCTAAATGGTCCCACTTCCGTTAAAAGGGCTTTTGAAAATACGGTCAAATGGCACATATAATTATAGCTTCTAAAGGTGTCTGGGGCAAAATCAGGTTTAAAATGGATATGTACAGGATTATATACATTTTTATCAAAGGTAAGCTCATCGGAATATACAAAATCGGCACCTTTTATACAAATCGCATTGGCCATTTCTAAAAGTGCAGATGGATGAATGATATCATCATGATCCAATAAAGCAATATAGTTACCTGTGGCCATTTCCATGGCGCTGTTGCTGTTTTCAGCAATGCCCTTGTTGGAGGCCAGCTTTCTGTAAACAATCCTTTGATCCTTCCGGGCTAATTTTTCGCAAATGTTCTGAATATAGGTATGCGTATCATCGCTGCCATCGGCCAGGCACAATTCCCAGTTGGCATAATGTTGATTTTGGACTGATTGTATCATTTCAATCAAGTATTCTTTTACCGTATTGTATAAAGGGACAACAACGCTAATTTTAATATCGGATTTTCGCAAGACTCTTAATTGACTGTCTAGGTCCTTGGGACTGGGAGTAATCGCATCTAAATAAGACTTAAAGCTCCTTTCGTTTCGCCGTAGACCAGCCGCTTCCGCCCGCTTCCGCCGATAGAAGCGAACCAGCTTTTTCAGTCCTTCCGTAAGCATCCGAAGAGGCTTCGTTAGACGCCAATAAAATGCGGTTTCATAGGCCTGCACTGTATTTTGTAGGTTTTGTATATGATCCTGTAGGTGGTTTTGTGCGAAAACAAATTCTTCTTTTTCCCGCTGAAACTGTTTTTTATCCCATTCATGGTGTTCATTAAGTTGGATTAATAAATCAATGGCTTTTTTGAAAGAGACATTTCCGCTACTCATAAGCTCTGCGGAGATTTCTATCCATTCAAAGCTCTCAACGAAAAATTCAAAATAGGGGTCTTGTATGGAAAAGATATGAACATCGTTGAAAAACAGGCTGGGGTTGGTAATAGGATAGAGGTTGCCGTTATTGGACTTTACCTGTAGATGATATACGAGTCCTACAGCTTCAAACGGATCAAACCTTATTTTTTTGATACCTGACGGCACGTTAAACCTGACGGTAAGTGAATTATTTTTGATTTCAAATTGCAGTTTGTCCTCTTCCGAGTATCCATTTCCCCTGTCAAAATAAACGGAAGCCATCTGTTTGTCTTGTAATAACCCTTTCATTTCAAGAGATAGTGAAAAAACATCCCTTACTGCATTTTGGATGACTTGTAAATTATGGGTATTAAGTAAACCTAATAACGTACTATTAAATGACTCCAGCGTATCAATTTCACGTTGAGAAATAGTCCCATAATAACAATTAATATAACTTATCAATTCATCTAATAATACTGAGTTTTCACTCAAAACATAAAAGACTCGGTAATTTTTATCATTACGATCAACGCAGTATAAATTCTCATTATAATAGTGATCAAATTCACTTTTATAATTTAATATTTCCAAATAAAAAACTGAATAAAAATGAGCTATCATCAAGGCTTCCCATACTTCCACGGCACCATGCTCAAATGATATATGCAACATATTATTTTTTGATAGTATTTGTTCGATGTCATCAATCTTAGGCAATACATTATCTATGTGCTCTTGCAACCATCTATGATTTTGGCCGGAATACGCCTTAAAAAACTCGTTTGCTCTATTTTCCACGGCAATATTATGATCGGAAAAAAACGGAAAGCATAGTAACGCAGCATATTTGCTTACCCGATATAATTCCTTTATAAAGGCTTCCCTTTTAACAGAATCAACATGTTCAAACACATCACAAGCGATTACAACGTCAAATTCATTATCTGCAATTTCCTTTAAATCACTGGCATCGGCTATAAAACAATGGGGGTCAGACAACATTTCCTCCGGCAAAGATACGTCGGAAAAATAAACTGTATCCCCAGGAAGAAAGCTTTCCAAATTCCTGTGTTCATTGGCCCCAATTTCCAATACTTTAATATGGTCTATTTTTAATAGGCGCTTAATCTCGTCAACAAGTATTTGCATCGTTTTGTAGCGTTGATACTGGTCAAATGGATATATTTGATATGGACTCATATTGCCCTCATTTACTTTTTTTGTAACCGGAATGTCCTTCATAGTCGCCTCCTTAAGCGAAAACAAAAGTTGTCAAAGTTCTACATAATAAGTTTATTATACCTATTATGTTTCATAGATACAAGTATCATTTTATATAAGCAATTTTTGTACATAAATATAGATACAAGATATACTAACCGAAACTGTATACCTAAAGTACCTATGGATTTGTTGTTCCAATTTTTTTATACCGGTAAAGAAAAAAGCTTTACCTTATAGAAGTAAAGCTTTTTCTAAACAGTACTTACATTAACTTACAGTACTTACAGGGTTGTTTTTAAAGGAAAAAATATCCCGTGAACCTTGTGGATATGCGGGTTTACAGGAGTATGTCTTCTCAAGTAAGGTACACAGTTCTGGTTAGCTAAGTACACAGTTTCGGTTACTGAGGTATACAGTTCCGGTTAGCGGGTGTACAAAAAAGGTTAGCGGGGTGTACAGTTTCGGTTAGTGTGTGGAGAGGGGTACAGTTCCGGTTAGTGCGTGGAGGAATATTTGCTGGTAAAATAGGATTATATTTGTTTTTTTGGAGGAAAT
>Ga0153947_1000195_pt1 | contig 28782 bp, 31 predicted proteins | sample TSNJ031MetaG_FD_104697 | JGI IMG/M metagenome (GOLD analysis project Ga0153947, IMG submission 104697) | Attine ant fungus gardens microbial communities from New Jersey, USA - TSNJ031 MetaG | ecosystem: Host-associated > Fungi > Mycelium > Unclassified | place: USA: New Jersey, Wharton State... | reverse complement strand
TATTGGCGGCGGTTCCCAAATCCTATCTGCCCAATTATGGGGAATTTTATGAAAAGCGGTGGTTTTCCCCGGCCCATATGGCGGTCTCCCGTGTGGTGGAGTTGTGCGGTCAAAGGGATATTCCGTTTGGGCCCAATATCTTGCTCCGCTCGGGGCAGGTTTGTATTGGGGTAGAGATATGTCAAGATTTGTGGGTGCCGGTGCCCCCCAGCAGTTTCCATTGTATGCAGGGAGCCAACCTGATTTTCAATCTTTCGGCCAGCAATGAGATCATCGGCAAACACGAATACCGGCGGGAACTGATCCGGCAGCAATCTGCCCGGTGCGTTACAGGCTATATATATACCTCATCCGGAGTTGGGGAATCCACCACCGATTTGGTTTTTTCCGGCCACGCGGTGGTTGCTGAAAACGGTTCAGTATTAGCGGAGTCCCAGCGCTTTTCACAGCAGGGACAGTTGCTGGTGGGGGACATTGATATTTCCCTCTTGACGGCGGACCGGAAAAGGACCAGCGGGTTTATGGAGCTGCCTCTCCAGGGCTGGGGAAAACAAGAATACCGCGCTGTAGTATTTGACCTCAAGCCCTGCTCAACACAGGCGCAGATGAGAGCGTTTAACCCTCATCCCTTTGTACCTTCGGCGGGCGCCGACAGGGATCAGCGGTGCGAGGAAATCTTCACTATACAGTCCACAGGCCTGGCCAAACGGATGCGGCATACCGGACTTACAAAGGCCGTGATTGGCGTCTCCGGCGGCTTGGATTCTACCCTGGCCTTGTTGGTAACGGTGAGGGCTGCGGATGATTTGGGGGTTGGCAGGGATAGCGTGACCGGTGTCACCATGCCGGGCTTTGGCACCACCGGGCGCACCTACAACAATGCGGTGAACTTGATGAAGGCCCTGGGGGTCACTGTGATGGAAGTAGACATCAAGGCCGCCTGCCTCCAGCATTTTCAGGATATCGGGCATGACCCTGAGATTCATAACGTCACCTATGAAAATGCACAGGCCCGTGAGCGCACGCAAATTTTGATGGATATGGCCAACCAGCAAAACGCGCTGGTGGTGGGTACGGGAGACTTGTCGGAATTGGCCTTGGGCTGGACCACCTACAACGGGGACCACATGTCCATGTATGGGGTCAATGGGGGTGTCCCCAAAACCCTGGTACGCTACCTGGTGAAGTGGGCCGCCGGGCAATATGAGGGCGGCGATGTGGCTAAAATACTGAGGGATATTTTAGATACGCCGGTGAGCCCGGAGCTTTTGCCCACAGATGGGCAAAAGGTGGTGCAGGAAACGGAGAATATTGTGGGCCCCTATGAGCTTCATGATTTTTTCCTCTATTATTTGGTTCGCTTTGGATTCTCTCCAGGGAAGATTATATATATGGCGGAAAGGGCCTTTGCGGGACAGTATGACCGGGAAACCATTTTGCGCTGGCTGGAGTTGTTCCACAACCGCTTCTTTACCCAGCAGTTCAAGCGGTCCTGCTTGCCGGACGGCCCCAAAGTGGGCTCTATCAACCTTTCCCCCAGAGGGGATTGGAGGATGCCCAGCGACGCTTCCTGTGCGCTGTGGAGCGCGGAGCTTGAAGCGTTGAAACAGATGTGAAAAAAGCCGGCTGCCTGTCGGTATTAAATGTGCAGGGATGTTTAAAAGGAGCAGCGAAAGCTGCTCCTTTTAACGTGGAAATGCCTGCTAAGGCAGGTTTTGAAATGACCGGGAAAAGAGAATCGGTAGGGGCAGGTTCTCAATGGCGCGCTGTCAGAGGAAAATTTCCCCCTTTTTTTTAAGACGGCTCCAGGTACGAAATGAAAGTCAAATTTTCCTTCTCTCCAATATTTCCAATAAAAAAGATGACATCGTTTTCACGCCAAAAGCCAAGCAATCCTCTTCAATATCAAAGGTAGGCGTATGATTTGCAGCTTCTATGCCTTTTTCTAAATTGGCCGAACCCAAGAAGAAAAACAGTCCCGGAAGTTCGTTTTGAAAGCAGGCGAAATCATCCGTCCCATGCGGCGGTACTTCGTCTATAATAGGAATTGCATGATCGCCAATGAATTCTCTTAAAATCAACTCCGCCTCTTCACACTCCGTTTCATTGTTATATACGGGAGGGGTTGATTTAATATATTCGACAATATGAAAGCTGTGGTGGGATATGGGAACTTCCTGTTTGCGATGCAAGCATGCGGACAGATTTTCTGCCCGCATGCTTAATGCATCCATATTGCCGTAAACCGCTGAATTAGCGGGCTGCTTTCATTTAGTTTGGATGAAAACCATTCTATCACGACGATGGTATCGCCGCCAAGGAAGCGTTATCTATTTGACTCCTCCAACAGCCGCTTTAGGCCAATAAAAGTTTCTTCCGATATAATGTGTTCCATGCGGCAGGCGTCATTTTCAGCGATTTCCGGGGAAACATGGAGGACCCGCAATAAAAATTCCTTTAGAATAGTATGGCGGTTCACCACAAATTTGGCGTGCTTCCGCCCCTTATCTGTAAGGGTGATGTTGCCGTAAAGCTCCTGGTTGACCATGCCCTGGCTTTTTAGGTTGGCGATGGCTTTATTGACGCTGGGACGGGTGACGCCTAAGCGGGTTGCCACATCCACCGACCGGACTTGTCCGTTGTCATCCTCCAACTGCAATATGGCCTCCAAATAGTCCTCTCCAGATTCCTTGATGGCGCTCATATTCAATGCCCCTTTCAATAAATTAAAGCAATACGCCTGCCCCACCACCCTCAAGGGTGACAGGGTAATGGGCCAGGCGTATGATAAAGGAGTTTCAAAGTGTTCCAAATAGTATTGGATTCTTATTAGCATTTTGCTTGTTAGATTAAACTAACAAAACCATTATATCAAAAATCAGATCATTGTCAACCCATATTCCTGCACTGTAATATATTTTTTTCCACCCATTCTATGAAATCATCTACAGAACCGGATGTGTTTGGGGCGACAACGATATCCGCAATGGTTTTGATTTCATCAGGGGCGTTTTCGACAAAAGCGCCGCAACCGGCCGCCTTTATCATGGAAATATCATTGTAAAAATCCCCCACCGCAAAAGTGTTTTTTATAGGTATATTTAAATATGAGGCTATCCATTCCAACGCGTTTCCTTTTGACGCCTCCTTGGAGACCAGTTCTAAAAAATAATGGGAGCTGCGGACATAATCGATATGCGGATATTCCTGCCTGTCCATATAATTATTTGCCAGCAGAATGTCTTCGGGTTCCCCCACAAACAGCACTTTATAGCATCCGTTTGGGATAGAGGTAAAATTCCTTTCGTCATAAGCCAAATGCTCATACTCCAAATGCTTGCGTGTCAGGTCGTTTATATTGCTGCAAGTGATGTGATCCTGAAAAACATACTCAATTGCCAGGGAGGGAAAATGTTCCATAAGTCCTGAAACCGCTTCCCAGGCCTGGGAAGGAAGGGGCAGGGAATGAAGAACCTCCCCCTTCTGAAAATCATAGCACAGCGCGCCGTTATACAAGATAGCGGGAGCGTTTATCCTAGTACCCGATAGGATGCGCTGAATAGATAGGGTGGATCTGCCGCTGGCCAAACCAAATAAGCCGCCCTGCTCCATAAAATACTCTACAGCAGCGCGGTTTTTAGTATGGATCTGTCCGGCATCATCTAAGAAGGTACCATCAACATCTGAATACAAAAGAAGATTTGAAAATTTGCCCATACAGTTCCTTTCCATTCCATTTTTTATTCCGTATTACCAACCCATATTTTAACTCATCAATAGCAAAGATGTTTAGAGTTCAAAATCTTCCTTTGAATATTGGTGTTCCGACAGTGACTTTTCATTGCTGGGAATGCGCTTGGTGGGGGCATAGGCAAAACGGCGGCATGCATAGTCCAAGGAGGTGACGCCCATTTTTTTGCATAGAATTTGGTCTTTGTCAGCGCTGCGCCGCCCATGGCGGCAACAAGAACATGCAGGCGTGATGTTTCGCCCAAAAAAAAGATATTTCGGCATCTTTGCACTTCCTCCGGCTAGATAGCATTTATATAACTAGTATAGCAAAACATATGGGAAATGACCAGGCCTTTGTAAAATCATCTCTTTTTCTCCACGGAGTACAGCAGCATTGCGGACAGAAAAAGCAGCATGGCACAAGCCTGGGGGCTGCCGGACAACCCCATTTGAAACCCTGCCGCATCTGCGGGGAGGCTGGCGCTGATGGTTTGAGCGGCAGGTGGAAATAGTCCGGCAAGTACGGTGAACAATATCAACGCAATCGCTCCGTGGAGAAGGCGGGTGAGGATGAAGGGCAATAGGGGGATTTTCACCATGGATGTGGCTGAAAGCAGTTGACAGAGGACGGAAAATCCTGTACAGGAGAGGAAGATGGAAGCCAGAGCATATCCGGAGGCGCCACCCACCTTCGCGGCGGACAAACAGCCTTGGGTTACCTCCAACAATCCGAGTATGGCGCTGGATACCACTTCTGGGGAGACGCCCAAAAAGCGGTGGGCCCAATTTCCTGCGGCAGCGGGTAAGCCGGAAAAGGTCAGCAGGGCGGTGATGGCTGAAAAGGCAACCACAAAGGCGCAGATTTTAAACAAGCTCTCGGCGGCGGCGGATACCGCGGTGACAAAGCTGTCCGCTAAGCCTTTGTTCTGAGATATGTGCCGGCTGCCGGATATAGCAGGTGAGGGATCTTTACCGGCATTGAGTCCATAAATAATGGATATAAGCAGTGTGGCCAATATTTGAGAGATAAAGAGCAGCAGACCCATGTGAAAGGAGCCAAACATCCCTTCTCCCACAGCCGTAATGGTAAAGGCGGGACCTGCGCCTACACAGTACATCATCATCCGCTTGCCCTGGGCGGGAGTGAGGCGCTTACCCCGGACAAGCCCGTTGATCATAACGGCGCCCGCGGGGAATCCACCGATCATGGAGAGCAGCAACACCGTACCTCCAAAGGATGGAAGGCGGAGAACTTTTCTGGAAAACCAGCCAAATGGTTTGGAAAGTATATCTACAATGCCGCTTTCTACTATAAAGTTACACAGGATCATAAAGGGGAATAGCGAGGGGATAATTACCGCTACGCAGGTATCCAGTCCAGAAGCAACCCCGGTCCGAACACTGGTGCCTGAGGAAAAAAACAGGATGATTGCGGCGAGGATTGCGAGTCCCAGTACATACCTGCCCCATCTATAATAATTTGATTTTGCCTCTGTCTCTGTCATTTTACTTCAGCCTCCCTACTCCATAAATATATGGACGAAATGTCAAAAATAGCCCAAGCAGATATAAATGGAATGTTCGAGAATATATATTATTGTAGAGAAATATAACGTCCAGACATGGCAATATGTATTACAGGAGCAACTAATTTCGTTGAGGAGTTGAAAGGATTTTCTTATTGCCGTGACGGAAAGCGGAAATGGAGTGGCGAAAGGCATGGCTAGAAGAAGCAGGCGTGCAGAAAATATAGAGGCTGAGGGTCCGGCAAATAAAAAGGGGAAGCTGGGCAAGGTGGCCGGCTTTTTGGATATGCCTCAGGGGACAATAGCGAAAAGCCAGATGGAGATCATAGGGAACAATGAGTTGATTGTCGATGGGGTACAGGGGGTTTTGGAATATGATGAGAGCTATATCCGGGTGAGCTTAGGCAAAATGTTGGCCAAAATCACCGGGCGTAATTTGACGCTAAAAGCTATGGGAGACGAATCAATTGTGGTAGATGGCTATATCCTCTCAATTGAATTTGAGTAAATTGGCGGTTACTCAAAGAATAACCTGGAGCAGGTTTAGAAATGATCGGGAAAAAATGAGTAAGGGATGTGGATTCTTAATCATGCGCCGTCAAAGCGGGATTCCTTTTTTTCTAAAACTGCTTTAATAACGAAGGAGAGAAATAGTGTTTATACTTAGCATTTTAAGGATAATCAGGGGATATGTAAGGTTTTCAGCCAAAGGGGTATTCGTGGAAAGGTTCCTCAACTTGGCGGCCCGGGCGCACATCCCCCTATGGGGGACAAAGAAAAAGGGTGAGACTATGCTCGCATACGCTTACCGCAAAGACTATGACCGTTTGCGAAAGCCGGCTGAAAATACCGGGACCCAGCTGGCCTTGGAGAAAGAATACGGCATCCCTATGCTCTTGTCGAGATACAAAAAACGTGCTGGACTGGCCATAGGCATATTTGTGTTCGCACTCTTTATTTTGGCGATGTCGCGTTTTATCTGGTCCATTGAGGTTGTAGGCAATGAATTGGTCTCTACAGAGGAGATTATAGAGCTTCTGGAGTTGGAGGGATTAAAAGTTGGCAGTTATACCAACCATATAAATGTAGACCGGGTGGAGCAGAACCTTTTAATTCAAATGGAAGACCTGTCTTGGGCCGGGATTACTATAGACGGAACAGACGCAATTGTGGAGGTGAGGGAGAGAACCCAGCCGCCTGAGTTGATAGACATAAACTCCCCCTGCAATATTATCGCCGCCAAATCCGGAGTCATTATTAAGCTGGAGGTGTATGATGGACAACCGGAGGTTGAAGAGGGTGATACCGTTATGGAAGGGGATATGATTGTCAACGCCTTCATCACCAATAAAAAGGGAAGCAGCACCCTCAACCATGCCAGGGCAACTGTCATTGCCCGGATTAATGAGAGCCATACCTTTGAAGTGCCCCTTCAAGAAGTGGTCAGGGAGTACACAGGGCAAACCCTTGAAAAAAAGTGGGTGGGATTCTTTGGACTGGAAGTGCCCCTGTCATTTCAGGAGGTGGGGTACCAAGCCTACGAGGAGAAGACGGATTCAAAGCCTCTGCGCATCTTTGGCATGAGCATGCCCTTTACAGTGGTTGACCGCTCATACGCGGAATACAAGGAAATTACCGTCACCTACAATGAGGTGGAGGCGGAAGCAAGAGCCATTGCTTTGATGGAGGAATTTGAAAAGGATAATTTGGCCGGCTGTGAGATTGTTTCAAAGGATGCCTCAGGACGAATAGAAAATGGAGTGTACATTTATGTCGTGGATTTCACCTATGACGAGGATATCGGGGTGGAGCAGGCTGTTCTAACAGAACAAACAGAATAACTTGCTCATGGCTCTGAAAACGTTAGGGAAGTTGAGCGGGGATAACAACTTCTGTAATTTTACTTTGTAGATTTTTTAAAATTCCTGTGTAAGCTCATACGTTTAAACAAGAAAATTGAGAAAAACATCAATAAAAAAGGTTACAATTTGGATAACATTTTAGAAAGAGGTGTGATATAATAAGAATAAAAATAGAAGGATGCCATTTGTTCCGGTCCTTTCCCAAAAAAACCTTTGGTCTTTTGAAGGAAGGAAATAAGAGACAATAACAAAAGCCGGAGGTAGTATAATAACAGCCTATGATAGAACAAATTATAGATATTGATAGAGTAGACCACACCATAGCCCTGTTTGGCAATTTGGACCACAATATCCGCCTCTTGGAAAAGGAGTACGGCGTGGCAGTGGTAAACAGGGGAAACGATATTAAGGTGAGCGGTGAAGCGGAGCATGTGATGTCGGCCTCCCGGGCCATTGAGGCTATGGTCGCTATGCTGGCGGCGGGGGAAGCGCTGGATGAACAAAACATCCACTACATCTTTAGCCTGGTCGCTGAGGGCAATGAAAAAAAGATATCCAGCCTGGCCGACGATGTGGCCTGTGTCACCGCCAAGGGCAAGCAGGTTAAGGGCAAAACCTTGGGCCAGAAGAACTATATCGAATTGATGAGGGCCAATACCATCACCTTCAGCATTGGCCCTGCCGGAACAGGCAAAACTTATTTGGCGGTGGCGATGGCGGTCCGGGCCTTCCGCAACCACGATGTCAACCGGATTATTCTCACCCGTCCGGCAGTGGAAGCAGGGGAAAAGCTGGGCTTTCTTCCCGGAGACTTACAGAATAAGGTGGACCCTTATTTGCGGCCTTTGTATGACGCGCTCTTTGAGATGCTGGGGGCCGAGAATTTCCAGAAATACCAGGAACGGGGCAATATTGAGGTGGCCCCTTTGGCCTATATGAGGGGTAGGACTTTGGATGACTCCTTTATCATATTGGATGAGGCGCAAAATACTACCTCCGAACAGATGAAAATGTTTTTGACACGTCTTGGCGCCAATTCCAAGGCGGTGGTCACTGGGGATGTGACCCAAATTGATTTGATGGACGGCCGGAAATCAGGACTGGTAGAAGTGGTGAGAATCCTGAAAAATATTGAGGATATCGGGATTATCCGGCTGACTCAAAAGGATGTCGTCCGGCATGTACTGGTACAAAGGATCATCAACGCCTATGAAAAGTATTACGGAAGAAGCTAATGCAATATAAAAGCTGGCTTTTCTATAGCATGTTCTAGAAGAAGTAAAGGGATGAAGTAAATGGATAGGACAGAACGTATAAAAGTGGTGATTTCCAACAAACAGAAGAAGGTGAAGGTGCCCAGCGGTCTGCGCTTGCTGATCCGCCGCTGTTGTCATGCGGTGTTGGTAAATGAGAAGTATAGCGGGGATTATGAGGTCAGCGTCAGCTTTATTGATAATGAGCAAATCAAGGCGCTTAACAGTACCTACCGGGAAAAGGATATGGACACCGATGTACTCTCTTTTCCCTTGGGGCAGGACGGCAAATATGACACCAATCCTGAGACCGGGTCAAAGATGCTTGGAGATATTGCCATTTCCTTGGAGAAGGCGGTGTACCAGGCCGAGCTTTACGGACATACCCTGCAACGGGAGGTCGCTTTTCTAACAGTTCACTCTATGCTCCACTTGTTGGGCTATGACCACGAAGCCGAAGGTATTGAGGCTCTCCGGATGCGGGAAAAGGAGGAGCAGGTGCTGACCAGCTTGGGGCTTTCCGCTACCGACAGCTACATTATCAATGAGGGATAAACAGGAGGAGCGGGATCGAGAACCCAACCCGTGCCAAAGCCTGGCCCCATATGGAAAAAAGGCTACCCGGGGACCCAGAGGATTGATTAACAGCTTCCGGTTTGCCGGCAGGGGCTTTTTGTACTGTGTCAAAAATGAGCGGAATATGCGCATCCATTTGACAGCGGTGTTTTATGTCCTGTTATTCTCCACCTTTTATGATTTTGAGCCAGGACAGTACGCTGTGCTGTTGCTGGTTTTTGGCTTGGCATTGGTTGCGGAGATGGTCAACACGGCGATTGAGGTTCTCTGCGATATGCTTTCTCCAAAATATTCAGAGGCGGCCCGCATTGCCAAGGATGTTGCTGCGGGTGCCGTTTTTGTGTCCGCTGTAGTGGCGGTGGCGGTGGCGATGATATACTTCTTTGACATGGAGGTCTTGCGGCGGATATGGAATTATTTTTTGGGACATGCTGTCGCTGCCGTGATGTTACTATTGTCCTTCATATTCGCCTTCTTCTTCATACGTGCAAAAAAGTAAATGATGTGATCAAAGGCCCAAAATTTATGTCAGTGTAAGAAAGTGAATAATTTATGAATCCAAAGATCATATTGCTTAACGGAGCGTCGAGCAGTGGTAAATCTACGCTTTCAATCCCTTTGCAAAAAATTCTGGAAGTGTCAACAGGTGAAAGGTACGGCATTGTCTCACTTGATGATTATCTCGTTATGTCAGTAAATAAGGAGATATATGAAGATGATGTGTTCGACGTATCCCCTGCACTGTGCAAAGCGGCAGTGGATATGGCAAACGCTCAGATAAACGTCATTATCGACCATGTAATTACCAGCAAACGTGTCTTCCTTCAGCTTGCGGAAGCCTTGGAAGCTTGTGATGTATACATGATTCATATAACGTGTCCCTTACATGAACTAAGGCGACGCGAACAACAAAGAGGGAATAGATTCAAAACCATGGCGGAAGCGTCCCTACAATATCTGTTTCCTACGAAAACCTATGATTTATCCATAGATACTTTCCAGCTTTCCACAGATGAATGTGCGCAACAAATCAAAACAGCTTTATTAAACAAACCCAAAGCAGTGCAGACAGTTCGTTATATTGCTGAAAATGATCTGATTGAAAATTGAAGATCGAATAATTGCATTGTCTTAAATATTCTGTATTAGGAAGAAATAGTGGACAAAATTAAAGTGTTTACTATATTAACATTGATTCACATAAATTAAATTGATCAAGGAGCAATATGGAAACAAAATCTGTTTTTGCGTCAATAGTAGGCCGGCCCAATGTGGGCAAATCCTCCCTCTTAAACCGTCTGGTAGGGGAAAAGGTGTCCATTGTCTCCGCAAAGCCCCAGACCACCCGCACCCGGATCACCGGCATCCGGACGGAGGGGGATTTGCAGATGGTATTTATTGACACCCCTGGATTGCACAAGGCCAGGACCCGTTTAGGGGAATATATGGTTAAGCAGGTGCGGGAATCTGTGACGGATGTGGATGTGGCCGTGTTGATGGTGGAGCCCAGGGGCGGCGTGAATGAAGCTGAGCGGGAGCTTATTAAAAAGATACAGGACAGCGCCATGCCTGCCATTTTGGTAATCAATAAGGTGGATTTGCTTAAAGAAAAGGAAGCGTTGTTGGAGAGGATCAATCAATTTCAGCAATTGCACCAGTTTGACAAATATATCCCTATATCGGCTCTTACCGGGGACGGCGTCGGCGCCTTTTTACAGGAGCTTGCCAAATTTGCGGTGGAGAGCCCCCACTATTTTGAGGACGATTCCATCACCGACCAGCCTGAGCGGGTGTTGGCAGCGGAGATTATCCGGGAAAAGATGCTCTACTACTTGAATGAAGAGGTACCCCACGGCGTGGGCGTGGTGGTTGAGCGGATGCAGGAGCGTCCCGGCAAGGATATTACCGATATCGATGCCACTGTTTACTGTGAGCGGAAAACCCATAAAGGGATCATTATTGGCAAGAGTGGCGGCATGCTGAAAAAGATTGCCTCTGAGGCAAGGGAAGATATGGAAAGCTTCTTTGGCTGTAAGGTGAACCTACAGGTTTGGGTAAAGATCAAGGATGACTGGAGAAACCGGGAAGGCGTGATCAGAACTTTAGGCTTTGAATAAAAAGATTCTGTTAATAAAATCAAAAGATGGTGTCACTTTCCTATCATATAAAATATCTTGGTAGTAAAAGATAATTTTAAAGATGGGGGGATTTATCAAATGTTAGATAAGGATATCGCATGGAAAATCTTCGAACAGACAGGAAATGTTGATGCGTATTGCATGTATAGAAACGCTGCGATTGAGGCATCGTCTGAGATTGGTTTGGACAAGGAAGGTATAGAATGGCATGAGGGAGCAAGCCGTCATCCCCAAAACGACGGATGGGGTGGTGTTACGGGTTAGGGATGTGGGCAGGGCCAACTTGCTTTTGGTGGTCTTAACCCGGGAGTACGGTGTGGTAGAGGCCTTTGCCAATGGGGCCAAGAACGCTAAAAGTAAGCTGGTGGCTGTTTCCCAGCCTTTGAGCTATTCCCGGTTTATCTTTAACCGTAGGGGGGAGAAGCACACTGTTTCCTCAGGTGAAATTATTCATTCCTTCTTTGCGGTCAGGGAGGATATAGCAAAGCTTGCCCTTTCCTTTTATATGGCCGAGTTGATGCAGATGCTGGCCCCCAAGCATGAGCGGGCGGATGATGATTTACGCCTGATGCTTAACGCCCTTCACTTGTTGGAGAAGGGCCTTCGGGACAACGAGCTCATCAAGCTGGTGTTTGAGATGCGCCTTTTGGCTCAAAGCGGTTTTATGCCGGATTTGGTCTGCTGTACCGGATGCCGCCGGTACGAGGATGAGGTGATGTATTTTTACCCCCGCAGCGGAGAAATCCGGTGCGGCAACTGCCGCGCGCATACCCTGCCTCAGCCGGAAATCCCTCTTTTTATGGGGGCCTTGACGGCCATGCGGCATGTGATCTACACTGATTTTGAGAAAATTTTTGATTTTAAGCTATCCGGTCCATCGCTGGAGCAAGCCCGGAAGGCCTGTGAGGCTTTTGTTTTAGAACAGACGGATAAGACATATTCATCGCTGGATTTCTATAGATCCAGCGCCTACAGTGAAACTGGGCCGGTCGAACAAGATGAATCTACATAAGGGCCTGTCCAGATGGTAAATGAAAGGAATCAATATGACAAAAGAAGAGGTAAAGCGGCATACAGGCGCCTTGGAATTGGACAAGGTGCTTCGTTTGCTGGCTGAACACGCCAGTTGTGAGGATTCGCGAAAGTTGATATATGACTTGGAATTTTCCACTGATTTGGAAACAGTCAAGGCGGCGTTGTTGCAGACCAGCGACGCCCACATGGTTATAGCCCGCTACGGGTCGCCTTCTGTTTATGGACTGAAGAATATTGACAATCCGCTGACCCGGGCCAGGGCCGGCGGTGTGTTGAGCATGGGGGAGCTGCTCCATGTGGGGGAGGCTCTCCGCACAGTGCGGGGCTTCCAGAGCTTTTATCAAAAATGGGGCGCCCTGGAGACCTCATTGGATATGTTGTTTGAAGGCCTCCGTCCTGACCGGGATTTGGAGGATCAGATTTTTGGGTCCATCCGGTCCGACGAGGAGATGGATGATCATGCCAGCTCCGCGCTGGCGGATATCCGCCGGAAAATCCGGCAGATGGAGGGCAAGGTGCGGGATATGCTGGACAGCATGACCCGTTCCTCCCACTATCAAAAATATTTGCAGGACGCGCTGGTGACCATGCGGGACGGCCGGTATGTGATTCCCGTAAAAGCGGAGCATAGGGGCGAGGTCAAGGGATTGGTTCACGATACCAGCTCCAGCGGCGCCACCCTGTTTATTGAGCCCATGGGCGTGGTGGAGGCCAACAACGACATCCGGGTCCAAAAATCCAAGGAACAGGATGAAATCCAGCGGATTTTGTCCGCCTTGTCCGCCCAGGTGGGGGATGTGGCGGAGATGCTGGCCTACAATTACGATGCCATTATCTCTATCGACGCCTGTTTTGCTAAGGCCCGGTTCGCGTATGAAATAAACGCGGCCTTACCCCAGGTCAACGGGGAAGGGATTGTGGATTTATCCAAGGCCCGCCATCCCCTTATTGGCAAGGATTCCGTGGTTCCCATTGACATCCGCCTGGGGGATGGCTTTGACACACTGATGATCACCGGCCCCAATACGGGCGGCAAAACGGTAGCCTTGAAAACCCTGGGTTTGCTGACCCTCATGACCATGTGCGGTATGATGATTCCCGCCGCTGAAGGCAGTAAGGTGGCGGTATTTGAGAATATACTGGCGGATATTGGGGATGAACAGAGCATTGAGCAGAGCCTTTCCACCTTCTCCGCCCATATGACGCATATCATCAGCATCCTCGAGTTGGCCGGCAATAATTCGCTGGTGCTGTTGGATGAGCTGGGAGCGGGCACCGATCCGGTGGAGGGCGCCGCGTTGGCCAGAGCCATTCTGGAAAATCTGCGGAGCTGTGGAGCTAAGATCGCGGCCACTACGCACTATGCGGAGTTGAAGGTATTTGCGTTGGAAACGCCGGGAGTGGAGAATGCCAGCTGTGAATTTGACATCGCCTCCTTGCGGCCCACTTACAAATTGCTCATTGGCGTACCCGGCCGCTCAAATGCCTTTGCCATCTCAGAGCGTTTGGGCATCAAAAAGGAAATCGTTGATGGGGCCCGGACACTGGTATCCAGTGAAAAGAGCCGCTTTGAGGATGTGGTCTCCGCCCTGGAGGAACAGCGCCTCAAGCTGGAGGATGAGCGTGAGCAGGCCCGGGTTGCGAGGGTGCAGGCGCAGCATTACCGGGATTCTGTTAAGAAATCCTACGATGTCCAGGAACAACAGCGTGAAAAGGAGATGGAGCGCGCCCGCAATGAAGCCAGGGCCATAGTGGAGCGGGTACAGGCGGATGCCAACCGGCTGATGGATGAGCTATCTAAGATCCGGAAGCAGAAGGACAGTGAGGAATTCAGGAATCTGGCGGGGCAGGCGAAATCCATGGTGGATTCCCGCCTAAATGAATTGTCGAATTCCGCCAAGCTGGCGGTCGAAAATAAAAATGAAGGCTATAAGCTGCCTCGCCCGATAAGGGCGGGTGATACAGTGCTTATGGTGGATATCGGCAAAAGGGGCACTGTCATCAGTGAACCGGACAACAGCGGTACGGTAATGGTGCAGGCCGGTATTATGAAAACCAAGGTCAAGGTTTCCTCTCTTCGCCTGGAGGAGGGGGAGAAGGTGACTGCCCAGTTCAATCGGCCCGCTACCCGCACTGTGCGCAGCAAGGCGGCCGGAGCTGCTACCCGGGAAGTGGACCTTCGCGGGATGAATGTGGAGGAAGCCTTGGTGGAAACCGATAAAGCCCTGGATGAGTCCGTGTTTTCCAATGTATCTATGCTGACCTTGATTCACGGCAAAGGGACCGGCACATTGCGCAAAGCTATCCACACCCACCTGAAAGGCCATCCCAATGTGCGTTCCTACCGTTTGGGCGTTTTTGGTGAAGGGGAGAGCGGCGTCACGGTAGTGGAGGTAAAATAAACGGTGAGAAGGATTGTATTGTAGTCCGCGAATATTCTCCTCATCACAAAAATAAGCCGGAGAGAAACCAGGGCTGTGGCGGCTTTTACCGCTTGAATATCTTTTATCCGCAGGAAATTAAATTTTGGACGACTGGGGAAGATGCCGCCCTATGCCCCTATCGCGGCATAGATTCGGTTATTGGGGAAAGTTCAGGGTATCCTATTATCCGGAAGCTCTTAAAGAAAATGCATGATTACCGATTTTAATATGGCGAGGCTAGTTCTATCTTGCGTTGGGGTTATTTTGTGGTATAATAAACATAACTTGGTATACCTTTAGGCCGGAAATGGAGGGCGCTGTATGAAAGAAAGCACCATTAATGATACAATAGGCAGCTTAAAGATTGCGGAGGATGTGCTGGAAAAGATTGCTGGCATCGCTGCTAAGGAAGTAGAGGGGGTGGCAGGAATTGCTCCCGAACCGGCAAAGCCCTTTGGCATTGCTCCCAAAAGCAGCAAGCCGGTACAGATCGCTGTCACCAATGATGTGGCGGTGGTCCGGGTTTCCATCAACGTAAGGCCCAAGGCCAGGGTGGCGGAAGTGGCCAAGAATGTCCAGAAGCACGTGAAAAGTGTTGTGCAAAGCATGACCGGCATTGCCGTGGCCCAGGTAGTTGTGGCGGTGGGCGGCGGATTAGAGGATGTAAAGGAATAGATGAAATCGCCCTCTGGTGTATGGATGCTGGAGGGCATATTTTGTTGTAGAGGCAAATTATTTATGAGTCAATTCGTGGAGAGGGAAGAAAATGGCAGGACGACGTAAAGCTAGGGAACAGGCCTTTTTACTCATGTTTGAGACCAACTTTAACAGCGATCCCATTGAACAGATTATTGAGTATGCCCAAGCATACAGGGAGGAAGAATTTGATTCTTACGCTACCCAAACCGCTACGGACTCGCTTGAGAAGGTGGGCGAATTGGACGCCATCATTTCAGCCCGGTCTCAAAAGTGGTCCAAGGAGCGCCTTTCCAAGGTGGCCTTGACAGTTTTGCGCTTGGCTTTGTTTGAGATGCACTACGTTGAGTCGGTACCCGTAAGCGTTTCCATCAACGAAGCTGTTGAGCTTTCCAAAAAGTATGGAGGAGAGGACGACAGCGCGTTTGTCAATGGATTGTTGGGCGCCGTTGCCCGGGACATGGAAAAAAGTGCTGACGGTGGGATTGGGACTGGAATTGGTGCGGACAATGGATGAATTTTTAGGTATTGACACCAGCAACTACATCACCTCTGCCGCTATATATGTGCCGGGGGCAAGCCAAATTACTCAGCAAAAACAGCCGCTCCCTGTGAAAAAAGGATTGCTGGGGCTTAAACAGAGTGATGCGGTGTTTGGACATGTGAAGCAGCTGCCCCAGGTTTTAGGTTCGTTGCTGGCGGATAAGGCGGCCACATTGACCGCTGTGGGGGTATCCGTATCCCCTAGGGATGCCGAGGGATCCTATATGCCCTGCTTCTTGGTGGGTAAAACAGTTGCCGAGGCCATTGGTTTGGTAAACCGGATACCGGTGCACCCCTTTTCCCATCAGACGGGCCATGTGGCCGCCGCCCTCTATAGCTGCGGCTTATTGGAATTGCTGGCGAAAAATTTTATAGCCTTTCATGTCTCCGGCGGCACCACTGAAATGCTTTTGGTGGAGCCGGATGAGGAGCGTATAATAAACATAACTCAGATTGGCGGTACCCTGGATTTGAATGCCGGCCAGGCGGTGGACCGGGTAGGCCGTATGCTGGGCCTCCCTTTTCCCGCTGGAAGGGCGTTGGACCGGTTGGCGCGGCAAAGCGGGAATACCTATTTAGATAAGGCGTCCACCCGCCCAACCATACGAGGGTTGAACTGCTCGCTGTCAGGAGTAGAAAATAAATGCATGAAATTATTGGAACACGGTTTAGCGAAAGAGGATATAGCCCGGTTCTGTATTGATTACATTGCCCGCGCCCTTGAGGCGATGACGAAGCTTGCCGTGGAACGGTATGGCAGCCTTCCCATTGTATACGCAGGGGGCGTTATGTCCAATACTCTTATCAGGAGCCATATGGAAGCTGTTTACGGAGGCATGGCGCATTTTGCCTCCCCTGAATATTCCAGTGACAATGCCGCCGGCGTGGCTTTGCTGGCGGCGGTAAAGGAGGGAGCCTGTGACCGGGGCTAAGATGAGCATGGTGACGGTTACCCAGCTCAATACTTATTTAAAGTCCTTGCTGGCCGGAACCAATATCCTGCAAGACATCATGGTCAAGGGTGAAATCTCCAACTTCAAGCACCACTATCCCTCGGGGCATTTTTACTTTACCCTCAAGGACGGCGGCAGCGCCATACGGGCTATTATGTTTAAAAGCAACGCCCAGATGATCAAGTTTACCCCTGAAAACGGCATGTCCGTGATTGTCAGGGGCAGTGTGGCCCTATATGAAAAGGATGGGACCGTGCAGCTGTATGCGGCGGATATGCAGCCGGAAGGGATGGGCGCGCTGCATTTGGCCTATGAACAGCTCAAGGAGAAGCTGTCAAAGGAAGGGCTGTTTGATGCCCGGCATAAAAAGCCAATTCCTCCGTTCCCCAAGGCCATCGGCATTGTGACCTCCAAAACCGGAGCTGCCCTTCAAGATATCATCAATGTTTTGAAACGCCGCTACCCCTATGTCCGGCTTTATCTGGCCGGTGTGTTGGTGCAGGGCGAAGGTGCGCCCGTGGAGATCGCTGCCGGCATTGAGGCCATCGGGCAAACGGAATGCGATGTGATGATTGTGGGCCGGGGCGGAGGCAGCCTGGAGGAGTTGTGGGCTTTTAATTCGGAGGTGGTGGCAAGGGCCATTTTTGCTAGCAAGATCCCCATTATTTCCGCCGTAGGTCATGAGACCGACTTCACCATAGCGGATTTTGTAGCCGACTTGCGCGCGCCCACCCCCTCGGCGGCCGCGGAATTAGCGGTGCCGGATGCCAACAGCTTGAAACAGCAGTTGGATGCCCGCTTTGACCTGTTGCATAAGCTGGCTTTAAGCCGCATACAGGCTGTCCGCAACAGCTTGATGTTGACCGTCAAGTCAGGGGGCTTGAGCCGGCCGGGCCAATATATCACGGCCCAAATGGACATGGTGAAAAGTGCCCATCGGGAGATGGAGAGGCAGGTGGCCGGCCTTTACAACGACCGTATGGAGGCCTTAAAATCCTCCGTATCGGTGCTGAGCGCACTCAGCCCGTTGGCGGTGCTGTCCCGCGGATATGCCTTGGCGGAAAAGGATGATGCCGCGCTTCGCTCAGTGAGGCAGGTTCAGGTGGGGGATATTCTCCAAATATGGCTGGAGGATGGATCAGTGAAGGCCCAAGCGATGGATGTAATCTCTAAACAGGAGGAGACCGGATGGCTAAAGAAATGAGCTTAGAGGCCGCTCTCAAGCGGCTGGATGAGATAAATGCTTTGCTGGAAAACGGGGAATCGAACTTGGATGATTCCCTGAAGCTGTATGAGGAAGGGACTAAGCTGGCCGCGTTTTGTTATCAGCGGCTTGATAAGGCGGAGCTGAAAATCAAAGAAATCACTGCTGCCGCTTTTGGACAAAAAGAGGAAAAGGCGGAGTAGAGAGGGCTTTATGACGGATTTGGAGTATGAAAAAAAAGCGGGGCAATATTTGTCGGCCATTGAAGACGGGCTTGCCCGCATATTAAAGCCGGAGGAGCCTGTGCTGCAGGGGAATGTATTGTCCGCCATGGTCTACAGTGTTCTGGGCGGCGGCAAACGGATTCGGGGCAGCTTGGCCTTGGCTTTTATGGAGCTGTGTGGCGGTGAATGGGAAAAGGCGCTGTCCTACGCCTGCGGTGTGGAGATGATTCACGCCTACTCCCTGATTCACGATGATCTTCCCTGCATGGATAACGACAGTTTGCGCAGGGGCAAGCCCGCCTGCCACATTCAATTTGGCGAGGCAAACGCGCTGCTGGCAGGGGATGCGCTGTTGACGCTGGCCTTTGAAACCTTGGCCAAGGCAGAACTTCCGGCAGAGGCGAATTTGGAGGCAATAAAAATTCTCTCCCAGGCGGCCGGCGCCTATGGCATGGTGGGGGGACAGGTTATTGATCTGGAAAGTGAAGGCAGGAGAATTGATCTCGACACCCTCAGGGAGCTTCAACGGCTAAAGACAGGCAAGTTGATCAAGGCGGCTGCCCAGTTGGGTTGTGTGGCGGCTGGAGCTTCCGCCATCCAGATGGAGAAGGCGGTCCGGTATGCGGAATCTATTGGCTTGTCCTTTCAAATTATTGATGATATACTGGATGCTGTGGGCGATGAATTGCAGCTGGGCAAACCGGTTGGCAGTGATGAGAGAAACCATAAGACCACCTATGTGACCCTATTTGGCGCCGAAAAGGCAGCCGATCTGGCGAAAGAGGTCACAGAGCAGGGGGTATCGGCTCTCTCAGGCTTTACAGGCAGAGACGCCAATATGGCCTTTTTGCAAATGTTGGCCGGCAGCTTGCTGCATCGATTAAAATAAAAGAAGAAGTAGGAATTCCGATGGATAATATACGGGGGATGTTTGGGAATTATGTGCTCACCATTGCGTTTGCTTCATGGTTTGCCGCCCAGATTATTAAGACCATACTCCATATGATAACCAATAATAAATTTGAAGCTGAGCGGCTTTTAGGCGCGGGGGGCATGCCCTCAGCCCACTCCGCTTTGGTATGTTCCATGACCTTGGCCATGGCCCGGAAGGTAGGGCCTGCATCGCCGGAATTTGCTTTGGCGTTTTTATTTGCTTCGGTGGTGCTTTACGACGCCATGGGCGTGCGGCGCGCGGCGGGGGAGCACGCCCGCCTGATCAACCGGTTTATATTGACATCCGCTCCCAAAGAGGGCGATGGAAACGGGCAGATGGAGGAAGCTAAAGAGAGGCCAAGGTTAAAGTCGGTGCGCTATTACAGAAGGAAAAAGGACATAGAGGGAAAAAAGCTCAAGGAATATTTGGGACATACGCCTCTAGAAGTGCTGTGTGGCGCTCTGCTGGGCATTTTGATAACGATGTTGATGCCCGTTTGGTAACGGACAGGAAGGAGTTTTGCGTGAATAGTATCCTTCGTAGCGGTGAGCTTCCTGGTATACTTAAAGACTGCTCTGTAGAGCAGTTGGAGGAATTGTGCGGGGAAATACGAAAGGTTTTGATTGAAACCGTATCTCAGACCGGAGGGCATTTGGCATCCAATCTGGGCGTGGTGGAGTTGACGGTTGCCCTACATACCGTCTTTGAATCCCCTGTGGACCAATTTATCTTTGATGTAGGGCATCAGTGTTATACCCATAAAATTTTGACCGGCCGTTTGGACCAGTTTATGTCCCTGCGGCAGCAGGGCGGGATTTCCGGATTTCCCAAGCCTAAGGAAAGTGAACACGATATCTTTATTACGGGACACAGCAGTACTTCCATTTCCGCAGCCTGTGGATTTGCCGCCGCGAAAAAAATCAAGGGTGAGCCTGGAAAAGCCATCGCCATTATCGGCGACGGCGCGTTCACTGGCGGCATGGTTTATGAGGGGCTGAACAATGCGGGGTATCCCGATGCGTACAAAAACCTGATTGTGGTTCTCAATGACAATGAGATGTCCATCTCCAAAAATGTGGGGGGCATCGCTCGTTATCTGGCTTCCACCCGCACCAAGAAAAGCTATTTAAAAATAAAACGGGCCACAAAATGGCTGCTTAACCACATTCCCTTTATTGGACCCAAGATTTCTCAAAGCATCTCCAACTCAAAGTCCGTATTAAAGGAGGCGCTGTATCACAGCACCTTGTTTGAGGATTTAGGCTTTGAATATTTGGGCCCGGTGGATGGTCACAACATAAAGAAGCTGATAGAGGTTTTCCGGGTGGCCAAAGCCAACAACGAGAAACCGGTTTTCATTCATGTTAACACCATTAAGGGCAAGGGCTTTACCTCCGCTGAGGAAAACCCAGGGGCATATCACGGCATTTCCACCATTGATATAGATGATCCCAATCCACCTCAACTTTCCGAGGACAGCTACTCCTCAGTATTTGGAAGGGCCTTGGTCCGGTTTGGGCGGAATGATGAGCGGGTTTGCGCCGTCACTGCTGCTATGAAATATGCCACGGGGCTCCACTATTTCCGAAAAGAGTTTCCAGACCGCTTTTTTGATGTGGGCATCGCTGAGGCGCACGCCGTCACGTTTTCGGCCGCCTTAGCGCAGAGCGGTATGCTTCCGGTATTTGCGGTATATTCCACGTTTTTGCAGAGGGCCTATGATCAGGTCCTTCACGACGCGGCCATAGGGGAAATTCATTTGGTGCTGGCGGTGGACCGGGCTGGCATTGTGGGGGATGACGGGGAGACTCATCAGGGGATGTTTGACCCATCCTTTTTATCCGCAATCCCCAATGTGACCGTCTATTCTCCATATACCTATGATGAATTGGAGCAGACCTTGAAAAAGGCTATTTTTGACCTGCCCGGTGTTGTAGCGGTCCGCTATCCCAGAGGCGGCCAAATCAACATTGCCAACGATGCCTTTACTGGGAAGTTTCAGACCCAAAGCATATGTAGCTATGAGTTGTTTAGTTCAGATCAAGCTGTCCTGGTATGCAGCTATGGCAGGGAATTTGTTCAATGCGCCAACGCCTATAAGGGGGACTTTGACCTCCTGCGGCTCAATCAAATAGCGCCGCTGCCGGGAGGAGCCCTGGATGCGGCCTTTGGATATAGTAAAATTATTTTTGTGGAAGAGGGTATGAAACAGGGGGGCATAGGGGAGCACTTTATTGCCGCCTTGAAGGAAATGGATTATACAGGCGAGTTTCGCCATATAGGGGTGGACGCGCAATTCTTGCCCCAATCCACCTATGAATTTGCCCTGTGGGAGAACGGCTTGGATGCTGAAGGCATACGCAAGATCCTTCATGGAGGCGTGGTTTGATGGGGGAGGCCAAGCGTTTGGATGTCCTCATGGTGGAGCAAGGGTTAGCGCTCAGCCGTGAAAGGGCTAAAGCCCTCATTTCGGCAGGGTTGGTATTTGTTGGCGGTGTGAAGGAGGAGAAGTCCGGCAAATTGCTGGATGCCGGAGCAGACATCACCGTAAAGGGCAGTGATTTGCCCTATGTGAGCCGGGGCGGCTTGAAGCTGGAGAAGGCGGTGAACGCTTTCGGCCTCCAGCTTGAAGGAGCGGTTTGCGGAGATTTTGGTGCCGCCACAGGCGGTTTTACCGATTGCATGCTGCAAAACGGCGCCAGCAGAGTGTACAGTGTAGACGTGGGGTATGGCCAGTTAGCCTGGAAGCTGCGGACGGACCCCAGGGTTGTCAGCCTTGAGCGCACCAATGTACGTTATCTGGAACGGGAACAGATCCCCGATACGCTGGATTTTGTCAGCGTAGATGTATCCTTCATTTCATTGACCTTAATCCTGCCTGTGGTTTATGCTTTTCTTAAAGAGGGCGGCCAGGCCGTTTGCCTGATCAAGCCTCAATTTGAGGCAGGCAAAGGCAAGGTGGGCAAGAAAGGCGTCGTGCGTGATCCGGCGGTGCATCGGGAGGCCATTATGAAGGTGATCCGGTTTGCCCGGTCCCAGGGATTTAGGGTATTGGGGCTGGAGTATTCACCCATCAAGGGGCCGGAGGGCAATATAGAATATCTCGTTCACCTCACCAAATCGGGGTTGGGGGAAGAGATTGGCGAAACACGGATCAGTGAGATTGTGTCCCAATCCCACACCCAACTCACGTAATTGGCGGAGGAAAACGTATGAAAGCGCTGTTGATGCCCAATCATGATAAGGACAAACTGCTGAATTGTACGGCGGCGGTCATTGGCAAGCTCGCAGGTTGTGGTATATTGTCCCTGATAGACCGGGCGTATTATCGTTATCTGCCGGATAAGCGGGTGGAGGCTGGGGATTTCTTGCCCTTGCTGGAGCAGGCGGATGTTGTCATCGCTATCGGCGGGGACGGCACCATAATCCACAGTGCCAAACATGCCGCCAAAATGGATAAGCTGGTTTTAGGCATCAATGTGGGAAGGCTGGGTTTTTTGGCGGCTTTGGAGCCCACCCAACTGGATTTGCTGGAAAAATTGGCGTCGGGGGACTTTCGGGTGGAAAACCGGATGCTGATTCAGGTGAATATTGAAAAGAAATCGGGGGAAAATCTCCGCAAGGTTGCATTAAATGAAATGGTGCTCACTAGGGGCGCGTTGTCCAGAATGATTGATACCCGCATTTCCTGTCTGGGCAGGTATGTGACCGAATACCGGTCCGATGGAATTATTTTCTGCACGCCCACGGGTTCCACAGCCTATTCATTGTCCGCCGGCGGGCCGGTGATTGCCCCCACTATGGATTCCATCGCCGTGACGCCGATCTGCCCCCACTCCCTTTATGGACGAACTATTATTTTCCCCCCGGATAACAGGCTGGCCGTTGAATTGCTGGAACAGCCGGGAGAGGAAGGGGCTTATGTCACTGTGGACGGAGAGGAAGCCATTCATGTTACCAGTCATGACCGGATAGAAATTGCCCAGGCCGAGCGGGGCGTGCGGCTGATTAATTTTGGCAACCGAGAGTTTTATGAAGTGTTACATGAAAAGATGATGAATCGAATTTGAGATAATAAGGGGTTCTATGAATGAAAAGCGCGCGGCATGAAAAAATATTGGAGCTGATTGAGGAGAGGCCCATCACCACCCAGGAGGAACTGCTGAGCCGGTTAAAGCAAAGCGGCATCCCTGTCACTCAGGCTACCATTAGCCGGGACATCAAGCATCTCAGGCTGGTGAAAACCCTCAATGAGAACGGCATCTATTGCTACACAGTACTTGAAAACGCTCCAGTCAGCAATCTGTCGGACAAATTTTTCTCCATTTTTCGGGAGACAGTGCTGGCGGTGGACTGCGCGGGCCATATCGTCTGTGTCAAATGCTATACGGGAATGGCTAACGCCGCTTGCGCAGCCCTGGATACCATGAAATTTGAACATGTGGTGGGCACCCTGTCGGGAGACGACACCTTCTTTGTACTCATGCGCAATCAAGCGGACGCAGGGGCGCTTCGGGATACCTTGGCCGGATTTGTTGGTAAATAAGGCGCTGTAAACGGGAGAGGAGGGAGAGCGGGATGCTTAGGGAACTCTATGTGGAGAACGTGGCGGTGATAGAGAAAACCGCCATCACCTTTTCCAAGGGCTTTAATGTGCTGACCGGCGAGACAGGCGCGGGAAAGTCCATACTTATTCACGCCTTGGGGGCTATATTGGGGGAGCGGACCAACCGGGAGATGGTGCGTTCAGGCGCCCACAAAGCGGCGGTGACGGCCTCCTTTACCGATTTATCTGAGGGGATGCGCCGTTGGCTACAGGAATTGGGATATCCCCAAGAAGAGGGGGAGGATTTGATTATCTCCCGGGAAATAGCGGCCGACGGCCGCTCCACCTGCCGGATATCCGGCCGTCCCGCCAATGTTTCCACCTTGCGTGAGGTGGGGAACCAACTGATCAATATTCACGGACAGCACGACAATCAAGCGCTGTTGTCCCCGGATACACACATCCACTTTATTGACCGTTACGGGGAACTGGAGGATCTGTTGTCCGCCTACGCCAGGACCTATGCCAATTATACCGGGACCAGAGCGTCTTTGGAGGCCGCCACAATGGACGAGAGTGAGAAAGCCCGGAGGATGGACATGCTCACCTTCCAAATTGAGGAGATTGAGAATGCCCAGTTGTCCCAGGAAGAAGAGAATGAGCTAGTCATGGAGCTCGGGGCTATCCGCAACGCCACCCAGATTGTAGAATCCCTGGGCGCCGCGCATGCCGCGCTGTACGGGGATTCCGATCCTATGAACCAGCCGGGCGGTGTAGAGCTTTTGGGCGCGGCAGCGGACAATTTGGAGGAGATACAGGAATACCTGGAGGGCCTGGAGGATTTGGCTGGCCGTTTCCGGGAGATATTTTATGAGGCGGAGGAATTGGCAAAGGAGGTCAGCGCGCAGTTGGCCGGTTTTGACTTTGACCCCTCCCGCTTAGACGAGATTGAGGACAGGTTAAATGAAATCTATAAGTTGAAGCGCAAATACGGCGTTGATATTGAAGAAGTGCTTAATTTTTTGGAAAAGGCCAAGGAGGAACTTGAAGCTATTGAATCCGGGGAAGAGCGGATGCGCAGGTTGGAGCGGGAGTGTGAGGCGTACCGTGCCCAGGCTGAGGAATTGGCGGGACAGTTGTCTCAGGCCCGCCTGGCGGCAGCGGACCGGTTTGTGCGGCAAGTCGGCAATGAATTGGCTTTTTTAGATATGCCCAATGTGACTATGACTTATGACCATCGGCAGACGGAAATGCACGCCGGCGGCATCGACAATATACAATTTTTAATCTCCACCAACCTGGGCGAAGAACCCAAATCCCTGTCCAGGATTGCCTCCGGGGGCGAGCTGTCCCGGATTATGCTGAGCATCAAGAATGTGCTGGCGGACAAGGACGACATCGCCACCCTGATTTTTGATGAGGTGGATACCGGCGTCAGCGGCCGGGCCGCTCAAAAAATCGGCCAAAAGCTGCGGGAGGCGTCCCGAGGGCGGCAGATTATTTGTGTAACCCACCTGGCTCAGATTGGAGCGCTGGCGGACACCCATATGCTGATCCAAAAGAGCGCCAAGAACGATAAAACCTATACCCATGTGGAGGTGCTGGACCGGGACGGCCGCAGGAATGAGCTTGCCAGAATTTTGGGTGGGGAAAATGTAACCCCGTTGACCCTGGAGCACGCCGACGAGATGCTGACCCTGGCGGGCAACTAAAGCGGTATTAAGAATCGGATCAAGATGATCAGGATATGATCTAAAAGTACTTTACGCAAGAGAGAATTGTGCGAGAGTGCCTGTAGGCGTGATTTGCAGGCTACTGGTATTGGTTCTCCTTTGTGATGCAAATGTTGATTAAGAATTACGGAGAAAATTTATATTAGGTTGGTGCGAGATATGTTTCTGTATCACTATTACGATAAAACGATAGGAGCTTTTGTCAATTTGTCGGAATTATCTATGGATGAAGCAAATATTATCCTTAACAAAATAAAGGCAGAAAAACCAACCGTACAAAGTGCTCAAAGAGATTCGGAATATATGTTCAGAAGGCGGATGTATGAGGATATCATCAGAAAAGAATTTTTGAAAAAAGGTGGACTTGTAAATAGAAATGTTCCACATTATATGTTAGTTGAGCATAGTCCATGGCTAAATACATGGTTTGAAAACAGTGCATTCATAAAAATACCCATTGATGAATTTAACCTAAAAACAATTTCCTTTACGTACGGCGATTCTCACCCGACATTTAGCCCTTACCCAAGAGATGATGACTGGAAAGAATACCGTAGAAAGCTTTATACATACGACGAAATACTAGAGGTTATAAAAAAATATGGTTTGCCACAAGATTGGAATAATGACGGCAAATTGGGACCAGAACGATATATTGAGGCTCATATTTGGAGTGATGAAACAATAGACAGGTATCGTTCAAAATAAGCATTTTCGGTAGTTGTACATTGTAAACCGTTGTCATGAATCACTTCGTTAAGCAGCAAACGGTTTGTGTATAGCTTTTATATATTTAATAAGTTTTGTCTTGTGCTTGAAAGAAGCTCATGACACATGGACGGAGAGATAGGAATTGAAATTTGTATCGTGGAATGTCAACGGACTTCGTGCAGCAGTACAAAAAGGATTTACTGAATACCTGCTTGGCTCTGGGGCGGACGCCTTCTGCATTCAGGAAACCAAGCTTCAGGAGGGGCAGATTGAGCTGGACTTGCCCGGCTATACAAGCTACTGGAACTATGCCAAGCGCAAAGGGTATTCCGGGACAGCTATTTTTGTAAAAGAGCCGCCTATATCGGTGGATTACGGCATCGGAATCGAGTGGCACGATCAGGAAGGCCGAGTCATCACTCTGGAATATGAGCAGTATTATTTGGTGACGGTTTATACTCCCAATGCCCAACGGGAACTGTTGCGGCTGGAGTATAGAATGGACTGGGAGGACGCTTTTTTAGCCTATATAAAGGACCTTGATAAGAAAAAGCCGGTGATCCTTTGTGGGGATATGAACGTGGCGCATCAAGAGATAGATTTAAAAAATCCCAAAACCAACCGCCGGAATGCCGGTTTCACCGACGAGGAGAGAGGCAAGTTTACAGTGCTGCTGGAAACTGGATTTGTAGACTCCTTCAGGTACCTTTATCCTGACAAAGCGGATGCCTATACTTGGTGGAGTTACCGCTTTAAAGCCAGGGAAAGGAATACGGGATGGCGCATTGATTACTTTTGTGTTTCCAACCAAATCAAAGAAAATATTGCCGGAGCAGGGATTGACAGCGAGGTGGCAGGGTCCGACCATTGCCCCATTTGGCTGGAAATGAAATAGGGAAAAGGGGGCAGGGTAAAATGCTGACAGAGCCTCCCGTGCCGGTGCTGGTCTTGTCATATAACAATTGTGAATTGCATTGCTGTCACCTGGACGGCTATAAAAGAAACCGCCAGGCATTCCTGGCCAGATTGGATACCGTAGAGCAGTACTTTGTGATAAAGCCTGTTCATAGGCGGTACCGTTTATGGTTTAATCTAGATGAAACCATGCTTGATGACAGGTCTATGGAAAGGGTCGCCGCCAGTTTAGCCAACATCCACAGCCACATTATCAAAATTGCGTTTATCGGCATAGGAAAAAACAAACGCCGCAGGTTTGAGCGGATGCTTAAAAACTGCCTGCGGGAAACAGAACTGCCCCGCCAATACTTTTGCGATGCGGAGAAAGCTAAGGAGTGGCTTCGATAGTAGCGAAAGGGTGAGCATATGAACCAATTTGCTGCGGGATAAAACATACAGATTAATAATAAGGAGAACCAATTGGCATCCATACAATATCTTACAGGAGACGCCACAAGCCCAAAAAAGGAAGGGTACAAAATCATTGCCCACATCTGCAACGATGTGGGCGGATGGGGAAAGGGCTTTGTGATGGCTTTGTCAAATAGATGGAAAGCTCCGGAGATGGAATACCGGAAATGGTACCGGAGAGATCATAGGTTAACTCTGGGTGAAATCCAGATGGTTGAGGTGGAGGAAGGCCTTGCCGTTGCCAATATGATTGGACAAAAGGGTATCCGCCCTACCCAAGAAGGCCCCCCTATCCGGTATGAGGCCGTGGAGCAATGCTTGCGGTCATTGGCCGTAGAGGCGTCAGCCAGAAACGCCACTGTTCACATCCCCCGGATTGGCTGTGGATTGGCAGGAGGAAAATGGGAGAGCATTGAGCCGTTAATTATAAAATGCCTTATTGATAAGGATATCAATGTTTTTGTTTATGATTTGGATGATAAATGAGAGCGTAGGCCTTGAGTCTCTTCACCCGTAGAGCTTGTCGAAAACAAAAATAAAAGCCTGAGCCGGATAGTACAACGGAATAATTTATGGGAGCCGCAATACCGATATGAACCTTATTTTGGCAGGATATAGTAATACAACTTTTAAAACAGACCAAGAAGTGATATAATAAAAAACATGGCATACGAGAAGAAATTTAAAGAGCGGGTGCTGGAATATCTGACAGAAGGACATACGGAACGAGAAACAGCAACGGTATTCAAAGTGGGAAGATCCTCAATACAGAATTGGAAAAAAGCAATAGCAAAAACAGGCAGTTTGGAGGTTAAAAAGCGAAATCGACGGGCGAAAAAGCTACCCTTGGAAGATCTAGAGGCATATGTTTCAATGCATCCCGATGCATATCTTTCAGAGATAGGCGAACATTTTAACTGTAGCGGTGAAGCTGTGCGAAAAGCCCTAAAGAAGTTGAAAATCACGCGTAAAAAAAGACGATAGCATATCGTGAACGTGATGAAAAACGCAGAAGAGAATTCCGCAGGATCATTGCCGGAATACCCAAAGAAACCGTTGTGTATGTCGATGAAACAGGAATAGATCAATATCTGTACCGTCCTTATGCAAGAGCACCCAAAGGTCTGCCCACATATGGAAAGATAAGTGGGAGAAAATACAAGAGAACGAGCATTGTCGCCGGCAAGTGTAAGAAACGCATACTGGCTCCGTTGCAGTACAGCGGTACGATGGACAGTGTTTTATTTGGGTACTGGTTTTCTACCATGCTTTTACCGTCTGTAAGCCGTGGCAGCGTAATTGTAATGGACAACGCGCGGTTTCAT
>Ga0153947_1000194_pt1 | contig 28854 bp, 16 predicted proteins | sample TSNJ031MetaG_FD_104697 | JGI IMG/M metagenome (GOLD analysis project Ga0153947, IMG submission 104697) | Attine ant fungus gardens microbial communities from New Jersey, USA - TSNJ031 MetaG | ecosystem: Host-associated > Fungi > Mycelium > Unclassified | place: USA: New Jersey, Wharton State... | reverse complement strand
TCCGGTGCAAAGATTTTACCTCGCTCCGGGTGAAAATAGCTATACCTATTCACAAACAAAGAATGACCTTTATTCCGACCCGCGTACAAATCCGTTAAATGGCACAAAAGGAACGTGCGGCGACTGCTGCGGTTATCTGTGCAGTCAGTTATGCGCCGGAAACTGCGGCAATCCGGGCGGCGGCAATATGTCAGGCAGTACAGGCGGCTCGTTCGGCAACATAACGATTACTAACGGAAACGGCGATACCCTCGGTAACGGAACGCCATCGAATCCCGGAACAGACCCCGGCACAAATTCCACAAAACCCGTATTGACGGCGGGTGCTGTTACGCGCAACAGCGATTTAACCGCGACGGTACAATTCGCGTCAAGCGCGGAGGGCAGATATTACTATGCCATCGTAAACAGCGGCGCGGCTGAACCGACAATAGGGTCAGGTTCTTTAGGAACAGCTTGCGCTTTGGGCAGCAATACCGGGACATTCTATATGACTTCGGGCGCAAAAGACCTGTATATCAAGGTTAAAGACGCAGCCGGCAACGTAAGCGACGCACTTAAAATCGCCATTCCCGCGTATTCGTCCTCCACGCAAACGCTGACAGACGATAATCTTCCGTCATTTGACAGTATGGTTATCACAGGCGGCACAGTCGTCTATCTCAATCCCGACTTCGCGGGAATCACAATCACATTCGGTAATTAAAAAATCTGAAAGGGGATTTTAATATGAAAAGAATCACATCATTACTGCTTTTGGCGGTAATGCTTTTTAGCGTGTTCACCGTCAACCCCTCCACCGCTTATGCGGCGGGCGGCGCGGAGAACTATCCGCTGAACAGCATTGTCATTAAGATTGAGGACATAGTAACACATCAAATGCTCGGCGGCGCGAGGTTTGAAATCTATTACAGCAACGAAGCCGTCAGCGGCGGCTACGGAACGCTCGTCGCAACCGTTGATTCGGACGGCAGCGGCGTTATCGTTATATCAGGCATACCGAGCGGATATTACATTGTCCGTCAGACTGTGCCGCCTAATAATTATCACTTGACTATCAAAAATGAACAGAACTGCTATATCAAGCCGGACGGCACAAGCGTTGAGGAACTTGTTTTCTCAAATTACCGTTACGGAGGTTTAGTTGTAATCCTTAACGACAAGGACACAGGAAAGCCTATTGCCGGAGCGACGTTCAGCGTTACCGATGTAAACAACAAGGCTGTCGGCAATCACGCTGATGGCATTTACACAACAACCTCGAACGGCGAATTTTTTCTTGAAAATCTGCCTGCGGGCGATTATAAAGTTACACAACTAACAACCGCGCAAGGTTACGCGATGGACAGCTCGCCGAGTACGCGCACCCTTCGTTTACAGCATACGAACGCAGACCAAAGCATATTTATGGCGCAATTCTCCAACTCTCCCCTCGGTACTCTGCTTGTTAGATTAAAGGATAGTATCAGCAAAGAACCGCTCTCCGGTGCGAAATTTAACGTCAAGATAAGCGGCGGCGCGGATTTGGGTGAGTTTACAACAGGCGCGAACGGCTCGTTTTCTCTCCCGAAAATCGCAAAGGGAACGTATATCATCACGCAAATATCAGCTACGAGCGGTTATCTGCTTACAGGAACACCTAAAACACAGTACGTTGATTATATCAATACTTACGCGGTAGACTTTGAAAACCAACCAAAAAGCGGCTTGTACGTCACGAAGTACGACAAGGACACAAAAGCACCGCTTAAAGACGCAAAATTTCAAGTTTACCAAAACAGCACACTAATCGGAACGTACACCACCAATGCGGATGGTGTATTTTTTATCCCCAATCTCAATCCCGGCTGGTACACTATAAGCGAATATGCTGCGCCGCAAGGCTATATCCTTGACGATACGCCCAAAAGCGTACAGATTATCGCGGAAACCTTGCACCGTATTGAGTTTGAAAACAGCAAACTCGCAAGTTTGCAAATCATCAAAACGGACGAGTTTAACGGCGACCCCCTTATGGGCGCGAAATTCCGCGTAACCACACAAAACGGCGAATTTGTCGCTGATGTCACCACAGACGGAAGCGGCAAGGCGGTCATTCCCGCTCTTGAACCGGGCTGGTATGTTATTTCTGAAACCAAAGCGCCGAACGGCTACCTGATTACCGAAGCGGCAAGAACGGTTGAGGTAAAATCCACCGTGCCTACCGTCGTGACGATAACGAACAGAGCAGAAAACAATCTGCAAATCGTCAAACTGGACTTCTTTACCCGTACTCCGCTCTCCGGCGCGACGTTCAAGGTTGAACACGCCAACGGCGCGAACGTCGGCACATTCAACACCGACAGCGCGGGTAAAATCCTTATAGGCAATCTCAAAGAGGGCGCATATGTCATAAGCGAGATTAAAGCGCCAAACGGATATCAGCTTGACAGCGAACCGCAGACAGTTGTTATCGAGGGCGGCAAGCTACACAGCGTTGAATTTCTTGATAAACCGCTAACTGCTATTGAAATCGTCAAGACTGATTCGGTTACGAAGCTGCCGCTTGCCGGGGCGACCTTTAAGGTTGAGCGTCCGAACGGCGAAGTTATCGGAACATATAAAACCGACGCGGCGGGTAAAGCTATTGTTTCCGCTCTTGAAAGCGGAACATATATCGTGTCCGAAACAGTCGCGCCTAACGGTTATATACTCCACGAAACTCCGAAAACCGTTACCGTTACCTCTAACAAGGTTACTACGGTAGAATTTACGAACAAACCATATAGCGGCATACAGATTATAAAAACCGATTCCGTAACTCATGACCCGCTTGCTAACGCGACATTTAGGATAAACCGTCCGAACGGCGAACTTATCGGAACGTATAAGACCGATGTTTCCGGCAAAGTGATTGTTCCCGATTTGACCGAGGGAACGTATATTGTGTCCGAAACAATCGCGCCGAGCGGTTATGTACTCAACGAAACGCCGAAAACCGTTACCGTCGTATCGGGTAAGGTTACAATCGTTGAGTTTGCCAACGACCCATACGGAAGCCTTGTAATCAAGAAAATATGTGATATTACCGAACAGCCGCTAATCGGCGCAAGGTTCACAGTAAGACATCAAGGCGGCGACATAGTGGGTGAAAACTATACCACAGGCGCAGACGGCTCTGTTGCCTTGTCTAAACTTCAACCCGGCTGGTATGTGGTAAGCGAAACGAGAGCGCCGGACGGTTATCAGCTTGACAACACCGCAAAGACAATCGAGGTTAAATCCCATGTTCCTACAAATGTAACATTTACGAACAGACCTCATTCGGGAATACAGATTATAAAGACCAATTCGCTGACTAATGCTCCGCTTCAAGGCGCGGTATTCACGGTTCAGCGTTCAAACGGTGATAAAGCGGGCGACAAGTACACAACAGATGTAGCGGGTAAAATCCTTGTACCCGACCTGCCCGAAGGAACGTATATCATCACAGAAATACAAGCTCCGGCAGAATATATCCTTGACGCGCTTCCGCAGACGGTTGAGGTTAAATCCGGCAAGCTGACGGTAGCGGAGTTCGTTAATACGCCGTTCCCGTACCTGCATATCGTAAAAACAAACGCTTCAACAGGAGAACTTGTATCGGGTGCGGAATTTACCGTTACAAACGCCAAAGGCGAAATCATCGCAAATGTGGTTTCACAGGCAAGCGGCGCGGTATCGCTCAAAGTCGCTCCGGGCGTTTATACCGTAACAGAGGTTAAAGCACCCGCAGGTTTTGAGTTGAACGACCCTGTTCAGACGGTGGAAGTTAAGGCTGACGGCAGCACGGTATATTACGGAACAAGCATGATTTATCCGAACAATACCGCTTCATTTGCCAATAGACCGCTTAACTCAATCGAAATAATCAAACTTGATTCCGTTACGCACAATCCGCTTTCCGGCGCGATATTCTCTATTGATAAGTCAAACGGTGAACGTATCGGCACGTTCCGCACGGATGTCGCAGGGTTGATACTAATATCAAGTCTGACCGAGGGAACGTATATAATCAGCGAAATTGCCGCACCGACAGGCTATATATTGAACGACAGCCCTAAATCGGTAAATGTTAGCGGCGGCAGGCTCGTAAGCGAAACATTCTTAAACAAACCTTTAAGCGGAATACAGATTACCAAACTTGACGCAATCACGCAAAAACCGCTTGCGGGCGCGTCTTTCTCCGTAACCAAAGCGAACGGCGAGAACATAGGCACATTCCGCACGGAATCAGACGGCAAGGTTATAATTCCGGGTCTTGACGAGGGCGTATATGTCATTGGCGAGTTATCCGCGCCGAACGGTTATCAGCTTGACGAAACGCCTAAAAACGTAACGGTTGTTTCCGGCAGGCTTGCGACAGTCGAATTTTTCAATAAACCGCACAGCGGCATACAAATCACCAAAACCGACGCTGTTACTCATGTTCCCCTTGCGAACGCAACATTTGTAGTTGAGCGTTCAAACGGCGAAAGAATCGGCGTTTACAAAACCGACGCGGCAGGTCAAATCCTTGTTCCTGATTTAGCGGAGGGAACGTATATCGTAAGCGAAACAGCCGCTCCGAACGGTTATATGCTCGACCAAACACCGAAAACGGTTACGGTTGTTTCCGGCAGAATTACGGCGGTTGAGTTTACTAATGCGCCTTACGGAAGTCTTGTAATCAAAAAGACCGACGAAATAACAGGCAGACCTTTAGCCGGGGCGTATTTTACGGTCAAACATCAAAACGGCTCGTCAGTCGGTGATTTTACAACCGATAACGACGGCTCAATCGTCGTGCCGAACCTTGAACCGGGCTGGTACGTCGTGAGCGAAACCAAAGCGCCGAACGGCTATCACCTTGACACAGCAGCAAAGACAATCGAGGTTAAATCCCATGCGCCTGTAACGGTCACATTCACAAACAGGGCGTATTCGGGTATCGAAATTATAAAGACCGACGCTGTTTCCCATGCTCCGCTTGCGGGCGCGACATTCTCGGTGGAACGCTCCAACGGCGAAAAAATCGGGATTTATAAAACTGACATATCGGGTAAGATTATTGTTTCTGATTTAACGGAGGGAGCGTATATCGTTTCTGAAATAATCGCGCCTGACGGTTATCAGCTTGACGAAACGCCGAAAACCATTACAGTTGTTTCCGGCAGAATAGCGTCCGTTGAGTTCATAAACAGACCTTATTCGGGAATAGAAATCATCAAAACCGATTCCGTTACCAACGCTCCGCTTTTGGGCGCGTCATTTATCGTTGAACGCTCAAACGGCGAGAGAATCGGCTCGTATAAAACCGACGCGGCGGGTAAAATAATAGTCAGCGATTTACCCGAAGGAACGTATATCGTAAGCGAAACAGCCGCGCCGAACGGTTATAAGCTCAACGATACACCGAAAACTGTGACTGTAAAATCCGGCAGACTTACGACGGTTGAGTTCGCCAACGACCCATACGGAAGCCTTATAATCAAAAAGAACGATGAATTAACCGCCAGACCGTTAGCGGGGGCGCATTTCACGGTCAAACATCAGAACGGATCGGCAGTCGGTGACTTTATAACCGACAACGACGGCGCAATCAATGTGCCGAACCTCGCGCCGGGTTGGTATGTCGTGAGCGAAACCAAAGCACCGAACGGCTATCACCTTGACAGCGCGGCAAAGACTATCGAAGTCAAAACCTATGCACCTACTACGATTACATTCACGAACAGAGCGTTTTCAGGAATTGAAATCGTAAAAACCGACGCAGTTACCCATGCTCCGCTTGCGAGCGCAACATTCACCGTCGAACGCTCCAACGGCGAAAAAATCGGAACGTACAAGACCGACGCGGCGGGTAAGATTATCGTACCCGAATTAGCGGAGGGAACATATATCGTTTCTGAAACAATCGCCCCAGACGGTTATCAGCTTGATGAAACGCCGAAAACCGTTACAGTCGTTTCCGGCAAAATGACATCTGTTGAGTTTACTAACAGACCGTATTCGGGTATAGAAATCGTCAAACTCGACGCTATCAGATTTACTCCGCTTGCGGGTGCAACTTTTGTTGTAGAACGCGATAACGGAGAAAAAATCGGAACATACAGAACCGACGCGACAGGAAAAATCATAGTTTCCAATCTCGCCGAGGGAACGTATGTCGTAAGCGAAACAATCGCTCCCGATGGTTATGTCCGCGACGAAGCACCGAAAACAGTTATCGTCAAATCCGGTAAACTGACTTCGGTTGAGTTTACCAACAAGCCTTTAAGCGGGATTGAGGTAATAAAAATCGACGCTGTTACAAAATCTCCGTTAATGGGCGCGACCTTTACCGTGGAACGCGCTAACGGCGAAAAAATCGGTACATTCAAGACTGACGCGGCAGGTAAAATTATCATTCCCAATCTTACAGAGGGAACATATATCGTGAGCGAAACAATCGCCCCGGACGGCTATCAGCTTGACGAAACGCCTAAAACGGTGATTGTAACCTCCGGCAAACTGACCTCGGTAGAGTTCACAAACAAACCCCACTCCGGCATACAGATTATAAAGTTAGACGCGCAGACTAACGCTCCGCTTCAAGGCGCGTCGTTCATTGTAGAGCGTGTCAACGGTGAACGTGTCGGAACGTATAAGACCGACAGAACGGGTAAAATCATCGTGCCTGACTTGACGGAGGGAACGTATATTATATCCGAAACCGAAGCGCCCGACGGTTATATTTTAGACGAAGCGCCGAAAACGGTTGATGTTAAATCCGGCAAAATAACAACGGTTGAGTTCTATAATAAACAGCTTTCGGGATTAAGGATTATTAAACTTGACAGCGTGACGCGAAACCCGATTGCGGGAGTTGAGTTCGCTATTAACAAAATGAACGGCGAAAGAGTTGAAAACGACTTCCGCAGTTATAACTTCAAGACTGACCGCACAGGGCAAATCTATATTCCTGACCTTGAGGATGGCTATTATGTCGTGACGGAAACGCGCTCCGCAGACGGGTATATCCTTGACGGAGAACCGAAAACCGTTCTTGTTCAGTCCGGTAAGATTACCGTGCATGAAGTTTTCAACACACCTATGTCCGGCTTATTGATAGTCAAGACAGATTCAGTTACGGGCAAACCGATAGCAGGCGCGGTGTTTGATATTAAACGCGCTGACGGCTCGTTCGTTACCGGAAATATTTTAGACGGAAATCAGCCGAACACAGCAAACAACAGCCAAAATCAAACCACAAGCGGCAACGGTAATATCACGGGCAGCTACACAACAGACGCGAACGGCAGAATCCTTATAAATGGGCTTGACGCGGGGCAGTACACCGTAACGGAACGCAAAGCGCCGGACGGTTACGAGCTTGACACGCAAGTTTATAATGTGACCGTTGTACCGGGCAAACTGGCGACATTACAGCTTCAAAACAAACCTATGGGCGGCATAAGATTGACGAAAGTAGACAGCTTAACCAAAAAGCCGATTTACAATGTTGAGTTTATGCTGTTTGACGCAAGTAATAAGGTTGTCGGCGTATATTATACCGACAACAACGGGCGTATCGACTTCCCGAACGACATTCCCGCAGGGCGTTACACTATAAGGGAAACAAGGGCGGCAAACGGATATTTCCTCGACGATATGCCGAAAACGATTGAGTTTGTACCCGGCAAAGTAACGGAAGTAACATGGGAAAACACGCCACAGATGGGTCAAATCCAAATCCTTAAAAAAGCGGGCGACGATAACGAGGTCAACGGTCTGCCCGCAGGCACTCCGTTATCAGGCGCGGTATTTGAGGTATATAACCAAAAAACGGGCAACCTTGTTGACCGTTTCGTGTCGGGTAACGACGGACGCGCCGTATCTTCCCCTCTCCCCCTCGGCAGATATATTGTTAAAGAGGTTCAAGCACCGAAGTATTACAAGGTGTCCGACAGGGAGCTTGATATTACGATTGAGTTCGCTACGGAAATTGCAAAACAAGAGTTCTTGAATTACAGCGCGAACACGGGCGTAGCAATTAAAAAGACGGGTAATGTAGAAGCTATGCCGGGTGACTTAATCCGCTATGACATCAAGGAAGTACGCAACACAGGCACAGTACCACTCACCGACTTCTTCTGGCGCGATGTACTGCCTGTTGACGCTGTTCGCTTAAACAAGATAGTCACCGGAACGTACAACCAATCGTTGAAATTCAAAATACTCGCAACAACAAACAAAGGCAATACGATAATCATAGCTGACAACCTTTCGACCACAAAAAACAACGTCGTGGATTGTTCCTCCGCTTCGTTAGGACTACGCAGCGACGAATTTGTGACATCATTCTCGCTTATGTTCGGAACGGTCAAGGCGGGATTCGCGCAAGTTGAAACGCCGCAGATATATGTTGATGTATTGAAAACCCTGCCGAACGGATATAAGTTTGCTAACAAGGTTGATTGCGGCGGGAAATACGGCGGCGAGTGGGTAATCGGAAATTCCACAATAACCACGACTATATATTCCAACAGCAAATTACCAAAAACGGGTTATTAAGCCGTATTTTTGGCAAAAAAACGAAAAAAGGGGCGGGAAACCGCCCCTTTTCGTATGTTTTTATTCGGAGGATTGTATGAATATCAAAAAATTCACAGTATCGGGATTTGCCCGGTTTTACCATTCCCTGCTCCGATTCAACCGTGACATGGAAGCTGAGTACGCTCTTAAAATAACGTACAGTCTTTACACTTCCGTTAATGACATTTATCGGCACAAACATACTGATGTATGTATTACAGAGTACAACGAGAGCGATTTTTACGAAATACTAATTAAAACGGACAAAAAACCGTATAAAACTATAATACAGCTATACCGCGCTTTTGAAGCTGCATTTTATAGCATAGCGCCTGACATGACGATATTAAAAACCTGTCAAATAAAATATTTATTGGTTTTAATAAATATGATGGACGACATGGAGATTCGTTTCCGAAAAGCGTTCGGAATGAAAATAAACGACGAGCGCACGATATATCGTATGTGTGCTGAAAGTCTTATCCCCCGCCGCGATGAACCGGGTTTATGCTTTATTCAAGACTTGAACGAAGCAAACTCCGCATGAAAAATTAAGGCGCGTAGTTTTTTTAGCTATGCGCCTCTTATTTCTTTTTGCCGATTATATCGCTTATAAAACTTGACAGATGAGTTAGAGCGCTTTCATCAAGGCGCTTCACATCCTCAATAAAATCTCTTAACTGCGCGGGGTTTTGATTTCCCTCGTCAAAAAATTCCTGCGGCGTTATGCCGAAATAATCGCATATATAAATCAATCCCGACAAAGACGGCTCCATTTTACGATTTTCTATATGATTTATATAATTTACATTCTGCCCGATAGACAGGCTCATATCGCGGGCTGATACGCCCTTTGCCTGACGGAGTTTGGCTACCCGTTCCGATACAAAAACCTCGTAATCCATTCTAAACACCTCTCTATACAATATTATAGCTTGCACTACATAATTATTTACAACTTATTAACATTCGATTCTCTTGACATACCACTTAATAAATTGTACAATATGTATGTTGCAATTTATTAAGTGTAGGTGATGTATATGGCAATTAATAGTCATACGGATAAATCTGAAACGGCTTGCTTTACAGGGCATCGCATTATTGCCGGTGCGGAAATAGACCACATTCGAGATAAGGTAAGCGAAACAATCAAAGACCTTATCGGAAAAGGTGTATTTCATTTCTTGGCGGGCGGCGCTGTTGGTTTTGATACTCTCACGGCTCAGGCAGTTTTGAAAGTGCGGGAACAAAATCCAAACGTAAAATTGATAATGGTTCTGCCCTGCTCTAATCAGGAATCGCGTTGGCGTGAAGCTGATAAACAGGTTTACCGTTACTTATTAGATAACGCCGATAAAATCATCTACGTTTCAGAACAGCCGTATTTTGATGGCTGTATGGAAAAGCGAAATTCATTCCTTGTCGAACACAGCGCCGTTTGCGTGGCGTACATGAAACACGGGCGAAGCGGCACAAGTCAAACAGTCCGCATGGCGCGGGAGCGCGGATTAACGGTTATCAATCTCGCGGAAAATTAAAAATGGAGGTAAGTCTATGAAAGACTTTGAAGGAGCATTTAGCGAATTTATCGACCAAAATGGCTATGACAATGCGGAGGAATCTATATTCAGCCAAGTAAAGGACGCAATGTATGCCATTGTACGTGAGGCTTATAAGGCAGGTTGGCTTGCGGCGGGAGGTTGCGAACCTACGGCAGAAAAGGACGCAGACAGCAAAAACTAAGAAACAGAGCCGTGATTTTCACAAAAACGTGAAATCACGGCTTTTTTCATTTTTGTTCATGTAGTTTCAAGGCTTTTATGCTATAATGAATAAATTACACGATACGAAATTTATTGTAGGTGATTACGGTAATGGCTAAAAAGAAGAAGCAAAAACAGCCGCACATAGATAAAAGTCCGGTACGCAAAAGGAAAGCGAAAACATGGATAAAAAGCTATGCGGGAACAGATATTGTCAAAGATTACAGAGCGCATTTCAAAGGCGTAGATGTGGCTTGCGCCGTTCGGGAGCTTCAAGAAATCGGGTATGAATTTGAACAGGATTACATTAAAAATGTGCTGAGAAGCGAAGCTATCCGAATTAACCAAGTTCATAAAAAGAAAGAAGCGAAACAAGAATCAGAACGATATAACGATTTTCAAGACGATAATTTCTTTTTCATAGCCGGATATACGTCCGGCGGTGCGCCATACGGCGTTCAATGGTGGGAAATGGGTCTTGAGCCGTGGGAAGATATAAACGGTAATGTTGACGACGACGGTGACGAGATATTATTTTGTTATCGGCACTACGATTTTTTGAAACAATGGGAAAAGGATTCGATAGACAGCCGATTGCGTGAAAGTTTTTCAAAGTATGTCAACGCACACAGGCGGCTACCAAGCAGAAACCAACAGCAGCGTCTTATTGAAAATATTTTTGAGAGCTGCCCCGGTGGTGCGCTTGAATATACAAAAGATTTTAACAGTATATACAGTAAAATAGTAAGAAAACGCGAAAATAAATTTATCCGTGAGGGCGTTCTGCCGAAACGGTTTACGCCAACTGAAATAAAAAAGTATTTTGAGCAGAGCATAATGCTCGAAAGCGAACGGCTTATATTCAGAAAAATAACGCAAAATGATTTTGACGACCTTGCTGTAATGTTCCGCGACCCTGATGTTATGACCGCGTGGGAGCATACTTTTACCGACGAGCAGATTCAAAAGTGGATTGATAACCAAATATCGCGCTATCAAAAAGAAATTGTCGGTTATTTCGCCGTCAAACGGAAAGACACGGACGAATTTATCGGTCAAATGGGTTTGTTATGGAGCGACTTTGACGAATTGCGGGTACTGGAAATCGGGTATATGTTAAAACGTGAGTATTGGGGTATGGGTTATGCCGCTGAAGGAGCGGAAGCACTCGCACAATATGGATTTGCGGAGATAGGCTTAAACAAGGTTTATGCTTCAATACGCCCCGAAAATCTACGCTCAATCCGTGTCGCTGAACAAATTGGCATGAGTGCGGAGGGCAGTTTTATAAAACACTACAATGGCAAAGATATGGAGCATACTATTTACGCCAAGAACCGCGCCCAATGTTCGGAAGAATCAAAGAAGCTGCCGCATAATGATTAAACTTATGTAAAACGTGTAATAATTTCTATATATTATCGAAAGGTGGATAAATATATAGAAACCAATAATAAAACTCCGAAACTTCTTGATTTTAGCGGCGATATATTAGAAGCCGTAACGAAATTGGAATCCGTTTTGTGCAATACGCCGTGGTATCAACACCTAAACATATATGACGATGCTCCGAATGAAGCAAAAGTCTTGATTAAATTACTCCGTGAAAAGGCAATAGTCATAGGCGAGGTGTATTATACGCCGCTTGATAAAGTTACCGACGAAGTAAGAAAAAAAGCAAATGAATACCTTGATTACTTATATAAGAAAAATGTGGATAGTGACTTGCTCAATATCGCCGGACTTTACTCAAAGCATGAATTTGAAAAGCCTCCGTCCGACAGAAACGCGCTTTTATTTCCTCACATAAAAGCGTATATTAGGTGCGGTGATTTGTCGCCGGAAAAACTATTCCAACTTTTGCAAAAGGACGGCTGTGAGAGGGTTATAGTCTTTAACGGCGCACAGCCGGATGAGAACAGCCCGGAAGAAGCGTTTTATTCTTTTGAAATGCAAGCGCCCAAAGAATATATCATTGGAAAACTTGCGGAATTACAGGAAGAACGATGTCAGGCGTATTATCGCACTATGGAGAAAGTCAATGATATAATACCCGATGTTGTGTTCACGCCGCTTGAATAAATAAGCGTCTTTTAATTAAAAACAAAAAAGCAAGCCGATATTTTACGTCAAATCGTGAAATATCGGCTTTTTTATATTCCAAAATAAGGAGGCAACGAATATGCAGTTAATCATAGCTGAAAAACCCTCGGTTTCCCGAAGTATCGCGTCTGTACTCGGAGCAATGCAGAAACGTGACGGATATTTAGAGGGCAACGGATATATAGTTTCGTGGTGCGCGGGTCATTTGCTCGAACTTGCCGCGCCAGACGCATATGGTGAACATCTTAACAAATGGCGGTACGCCGATTTGCCGATAATCCCGGATAAATGGAAACACGTTGCGTCGAAAGATAAAGCGGCGCAACTTAAAATACTAAAAGAACTGATGAAACGCCCTGATGTGGATTGCGTCATAAATGCTTGTGACGCGGGACGTGAAGGGGAAAATATTTTCAGGCTTGTCTACGAACACGCTAAGTGCAACAAGAAAATCATGCGGCTATGGATTTCGTCGTTAGAGGACGCGGCAATAAAAACAGGGTTTAACAGCCTTAAAGATGGCAGGGATTACGATACCCTTTACGCCGCCGCGTCATGCCGCGAACGTGCCGACTGGCTTGTAGGAATTTCAGCGACGAGGCTTTTTTCAGTCTTATATAACACTACAATGAATACGGGGCGCGTTCAATCTCCCACACTCGCAATGCTTGTCAAACGTGAATCCGATATAGCCGCTTTTATTAAGGAGCCGTTCTATATGCCGATGATTGACCTAAACAGTCTTATCGCGTCCGGCGAAAGGTTGAAAGATAAAACCACCGCCGAAAAAATCCGCGCCGCTTGTAACGGTAAAACCGCCGTTGTCCGTTCAATAGAGCGGCAGAAAAAGACCGTCGCGCCGCCAAAGCTGTACGATTTAACCACGTTACAGCGCGAAGCTAACAGGCTTTTCGGTTTTACGGCGGCACAAACACTCGAATACGCCCAATCTTTATATGAAAAAGCAATCATATCTTACCCCCGCGTTGATAGCCGATACCTAACAAGCGATATGAGCGGCACGGCGGGCGCGATAGTGGAATGGATGAAAGAAGAAATGAACGCGGATTTTACGCCGGACATTGACAGACTCATTAACGACGATAGAGTTTCCGACCACCATGCCATTATACCAACCGAAAACATTTCAAAAGCTGATATTTCCGCTCTCCCCTCCGGCGAACGCGAATTATTGAACCTTATTACCGTCCGTATGCTCTGCGCCGCCGCTCCCGTTCACATTTACGAAGCAGTCACGGCAGTATTGGATTGCAATAATCATTCTTTCGCCGCAAAAGGTAAAACCGTTATAGAGGACGGCTGGAAAGTGATAGAAACAGCATTCAAAGCGTCTTTGAAAACAAAACCCGATACCGAGGACGACGAGGACAATACCGCCCTGCCGGAAATATCAAAAGGTGAAACTTTCGACAGCGTTACCGCTACCGTTAAAGAGGGCGCGACAACGCCGCCTAAACATTTCACGGAAGATACCTTGCTTTCAAGCATGGAAACGGCAGGCGCGGAGGACACCGACAGCGAGGTTGAACGCAAGGGGCTTGGTACGCCCGCCACACGCGCCGCTATTATCGAAAAACTTATTAAATCGGGATTCGTTGAGCGGCAGAAGAAAAATCTAATCCCAACGGTAAAAGGTAAACACCTAATTGCTATTTTACCCGATACACTTACATCTCCGAAGCTGACAGCCGAATGGGAGAACCGGTTAATGCAGGTTCAGCGCGGCGAATTGCCGGAAACCGATTTTATGAACGATATAGCCGCTTTCATAACGGCGATTGTCAAAGAAAACAATACTCCGAAACCGGAATTTGCGGATATATCTGGCGGTAACAAAGCAAAGAGCGAATCCCTTGGCGCATGTTCTCGTTGCGGCGCGGCTGTACGCGAGAGCGGCAAAGGTTTTTTTTGTGATAATAATTCCTGCGGCTTCAAGATATGGAAAGAATCGAGGTTCTGGACGGCAAAAAAGAAACCGCTTACCGCCGCCATCGTCGCCGCGCTGCTAAAAGACAGGCGTGTTGACTTAAAAGGTTTGTATTCGGAAAAATCCGGTAAAAAGTATGATGCGACTGTTGTTCTTGACGATACAGGCGACGGCTATGTGAATTTCAAAATGGAGTTTGAGAAAAACAAAACGTGAAAAAAGACAACACGGGCGGCTTTTTGCCGCCCATGCACCCTCCGTAATCCTGTATTTGAAAAAGGAAAACGGCGGCTATGATGTTATTGATATTTCAAAGCCGCCGATTCGCAATATTTATCATTTGACCGCGTTAAATCATCTGCCAAATGACGGCTTTTTTATTAGCCGTTTGGAAGTTATCTCAAAGTATAAAAATTAAGGGAAATGGGTTAAGATTAGCCCCATTTCCCTTTTTTCACTTCGTTGCGCTTACATCTGCATTTCCCTTTTCTTTCTGTATTTTTAATGTTCTTGCCTCAAAATCCGCTTGACTATATGGTTCTACATCTATTAGTTTACCAGTCAAACCACGCACGGCATGAATATCAATTTCGCCGTCTATACTGGAAGAAGTAGTTCCGTTAAATGCACCGTCCGTTGCTTGATTATCCTCAAAATATCTCACCAATTTGTTATTGTAGTAAAGCCTGTTAGCTTCTTTGTTGTACGTTAATCCATACTGCTCATAAACGGAAAATGCTTTTGCGTTGGATTCTCTAATCGCTTTTTCCACTTCGGCTTTTCTCTGCTTAATCCCTGCCGTTTCGGACGCTGAAAGCCTTTCGTGTGTCCGAGCGTCAAACTCCGCTTGTGTTGACACCTTCAATCCGGCCAAATTTTCGCCGTCGTATACCGTAGTCAGGTCGATAGCGCCTTCAGGCGCAGCACGGCCGACAAAGCCGGTTCCCGCTGTTATTGAGATGAGCGTTGCAGTCTTGGGATTGTATATCTCACGCACAGGGCGACCATCATACATCATCATATTTGTTTCGCTGTCATAACTCAAACCAAACGGTTCATAAGGCTTGATGTTTTCCTCAATTCCTGTCTTAATGCTTTCCCGTTCCGTCATACTGTACTCCGCATAACTCGATATTACTGTGCCATTTTCCGCTTCTGTCTGCACGTCGGTTTGGCGGTCAAACTGCTCTGCATTCTCCCGTTTACCCGCGTTTACCGCAGATGTGGCAAAAGCCGTTGTCGAACCGACGATAACTAATAATACCGCCAGTACAACCGCCGTAAATGTGGATTTTTTGTATTTCATAATAGATATAATCCTTTCTTCGGTCGCATTTTTGCTAAACCCGTTATATAGTGGGGCAAAATTGCCCTGTTGTTCAGCCATGCCGATAAGCATATAGGCATAGGCTTTTTTTGTTTTCGCTCCGAAACGGTATATAACCGCTTCATCACATGTCAGTTCCAAATCACGGCTTGCTAATACGAACATTACCCAAACCATAGGGTTAAACCAATGAACGCATAATGCAAGGAGTAAAAACATTTTCCAAAGCGCGTCATATCGCTTTATGTGGAAATACTCGTGAGTAAGCACATAATCTAAAAGTTGTTTGTCGCTCATGTTCATAGACTTTGGCAGGATAATACGGGGCTTTAATATCCCAACGGCAAGCGGTGATATTATCCTGTCTGATTGCATTATGGCAATGGGGCGTAAAAGCCTATGTTCCGCAAGCCACTCATTCAAATAATCGTTGTCGCGTATAACCATTGCATAACGCAACCTTTTTTGATTTTTATAATAAATGACTGCAAAGAAGATAAATACGGCTAACATACCCAATGGCCATATAGCCGTTGTCGGGGCTATGTTGAAAAATCGCCTCTGCGCCACCACTTCCGGTATTTCTGTTATCCCTATTACCGGATTATTCGTTATCCCTGTTATCGCTTCACTTGTATTTACCGTGTTATCTACAACAGATGGCACGGAATTATCAGATAATGCCGTTTTTGAAATTTCGCCAATGGTGGTAATGATATTCGGAACGTTAAACGGCAACGGGATTGATACAGGGGCGAACAAGCGGAAAAGCACAACTCCCCATAATACGAGGAACATTTTTTTAGGCAGTCGGTTCAAAGCAACGGCGCGGATTAAGACAATAGCAATTACAAGCACCCCGGCTGATATGCTCATTTGCAGAATATTCATAACCACCACCTCACATTAACTTTTCGACAAGCTGTTTCATACGTTCCGCTTCTTCCGGCGATATTTTTTTACCGTTGAATAAAGCTGACATAAATAATTCCGCAGAACCGTTAAACAATTTGTCAAGTAGTTCCGTTGCTTCGTATTGCTGTACTTGTTCCTTTGTGATAGCCGCCCGACATGAGAAATTTTCTCCGTAGCGTTCAATCGCTCCTTTGTCAATCAATTTCCCAATGACGGTGTACGTTGTTGTGCGGCTCCAACCAACTTGTTCTTTCATAGCTTGAATAAGCTGAACCGCTGTTAAATCACCCTCTTTCCACAAGGTTTCCATAACCTTTAATTCTGAATCGAAAACTTTAATTTCCATTTCATCACCTCTCGTCTATTGCAATCGACAATAACAGTCTAATACGATAGACACATCTTGTCAAGTGCTTTCTTCAAAAAAAGTTGTAAAAACTTTATGAACAAAAAGCGAGAGGATAATGAACAGTTGCAATCCGCTGTTAATTCTAATCCGTTAGCCAGTATGTTTGGACGATAAAGTAAAATCGGAGGAATGAATATGACACACCGAATCAACAGCAATATCCACACCCCGGAGGAATTGGGAATTGCCTATCTCGGCAATCCCAACACGGCAATCGTGCCTCCCAAACGCCGCATTGACCGCGCCGAATACGGGCGCAGACTTGCAGAAATGGAGGGCGGCATATTTACCCCGGAGGGTTATGCCGTACCCGTCAAAAAAAGGAGGAAACAGTATGCAACGTAACAAAACGCGCCAAAAACAAGGGCGCGATTTTTCGTTCCATAACTATTTGCAAAACGCGGAAATGTCTGTGGAGGGAAATTACAATAACATAGATGGTATCATCAATGGAGAACCGAAAGATGAGGAAACGAAAAAAACGCTGTTTGAGCGTCTTGAAAAATACAAAGAAGAAGCGGAACGTAACGCCGCGCCCGTGGACGGTCACGAACCGCCGCCGGAAAGAGGGAGGGATTTGGTATGACATTCAATGAAGCAGTTGACAAAATAATGCCGCTCGTCAATGACGGCGACAAAAGTACGCCGTTTGTTATCAGCAGACAGGACGGCGAATGGGTAGTAAATTATCCGTATCCGGCTGAAACAACACAAGAATTTCTTAACAACATAAAAAAAACAGACCCGTTTGCAATCACGTTTACGGGATATGATTTATCGCGCGGTAGTTTTCCGCACGTTTACGACCAAATTTTTAATGAAAGACTGCGTTCAGAATATGAAAACGCGGTTTTTACGAACACAGACCTTAACGAACTCAAGGCTCTTATAAACTTAGTCGAGGAAAATATCGGCGAATTTTCGCAGGAGGTAACTGAGTATTTAGCTGAATTTGACAGACCGCTTGCCGCGATTTATGAAATGAATCCGGTTAGCCTTGTGAGCGAAAACCCCAACGATGATTACGATTACGACAAGGTTGGGGAATTTGTAGACGCGGTTGAGAATCATATAAATGATTTATTACACAACCGAAAAAAACAGGAAATCCCTGCCGAGCTTGAAGGGAGCGAAAAATCGGATAAACGTATTATCGAGGGTTATGAAGAAATAAGCGCAGTACAGATAAACAGAAGGCTTGTATTTTTTGGCGAAAATAAAACGGCAGAAAATCAATATATGGTTGCGGAATTAACATGGGATAACCCTTTTGGTGTAATGGAAAGTCAATGGACGGGTATAACCAATGACTATGTTGAAGCGGTTGATAAATTCGCATATTTAACGCAGTACAACATAGATGTCGTAAAAAGTGATTTTGAGGTTAGAAAAAGTTTATACGGTGTTGAACCGCTTACCCTTACAGTCGCAGACTGCGTTCCGAACGGTCTTGACGAAGATTTGACAGGTAAGCTAATCATAATCAAACCCGAAATATTGTCGCCCGAATACCGCAGAGCCGATTATCAGCTTAGAGTATGTACAGGCGGTTTCGGTGCAAGTCCGACATCATTTGGGAGTGCCGTTTTTTGTACCCAACTGTTTATCGGTAAAGACAGCCGCTTTGAAAAGCAAGATGTTCTTGGTGTCGCAGATATAGAGAAACTACCACAATGGGCGAAAGATAGGCTGTCGGAATATCACAGTAATAAAAACGAATTAAACGTCGGCGTTAGCGCAAACGTTGTTTCGCAAGGCGATAAAGAAGAAAAATCACCGTTGAAACCGACTAAAAAGCCTACGCTTCAAGAAAAACTCGACAAAGCAAAGAAAAAAGCGGCTGAACAAGATACCCCAAAGAAAGATGAACGCGGCGACAAGCCGAAAAAACGCGATGAGAGGGAGTGAAAATAGTGGCTGATGTATCGGCAGTAAAAGAAATCACGACAAAACTCGAACAAGGCGTAAAAGACCTTTTTAACAGCGACACATACGCCGATTATCTCAAAACTATGTCGCGTTTCCATAAATACAGCACACGGAATACGCTTCTTATCCATATGCAGAAACCCGACGCTACGCTCGTCGCTGGATTTATGTCATGGATTAATAAATTTGAGCGGCACGTTAAAAAAGGTGAAAAATCCATAAAAATTCTCGCGCCCGTACCGTTTACCAAAAAGGAAGAAAAAGAAAAACTCGACCCCGACACGCGCCAACCGATAATTGACGAGGATGGTATGCCTGTTATTGAATACACAGAACGGCAATTAGCGCGGTTTAAGGTGACAAGCGTTTATGACGTGAGCCAGACTGATGGAAAGCCGCTCCCCTCTCTCGTCCAAGACCTGACGGGTAATGTAGAGCAATACGAGGCATTTATGGACGCGCTACGCGCCGTATCGCCGCTCCCCATCGTGTTTGAGCCTATGGATGAAGGACACGACGGTTATTGCCAATTCGGTGAGAAAATCGCAATCCGCGAGGGTATGAGCGAGATTCAGACTGTATGCGCAGTTATACATGAATTAACCCATGCCAAGCTGCACGATATGGAAGCGTTGCGGTTAATGGACGAAAACGCCCAACCCAAAGACCGCCGCACCGAAGAAATAGAAGCTGAATCCGTGTCGTTTTCCGTTTCTAATTATTTCGGGATAGAAACAGGCGCAAATAGTTTTGGTTATGTCCTCGAATGGAGCAGAGGGCGCGAATTAAAGGAACTCAACGCTTCTCTTGATACCATCCGCAAAACTGCGGCTGAAATGATTGATTCGATAGAGGATAAATTCCGTGAAATTGCCAAAGAGCGCAATATTGCCTTTGCAATCGGCGAACAGCAAGCAGAATTAGCCGAGCCGACGAAGGAAGCGGAAATTCAAAACACTCCCGTACAGGAAACTGTTGAATTTACTGACAGACGCAGAGCCGGAGCGGTTTACTACAATTATTGCAACCGAATATCCGACGCTGTAAAACTTGATGAAGCATACGCAAACTCTATATTAAACGCCGACGAGCAAAACGCCCGTACTGAGTGTGAAGCGGCTATAAACCGTGTGGTTATAGGTTTATTTACAGAATCGCAAGCAGACCACGCCGAATTATATGGACAATATGCGGATAACCCCGATTTTAAGGGGCGGCTTGAAGATTATGTTTTTATGCGGACATACCTTGAACCGAAAACCGCACAGAGGAACGCCGCGACAGAAACGCTTTTTTCTGAACCCGCCGTATCTGTGAAAGCGACGAACGTGCCAAACGCTGCTGATATACCGAACAGAGAGAACATGATAAAAGCTATATTAGCAGAACAAAAAAGGCTTGACCCTGAACTTAATAATACACATCTGTTAGAAAACGAATTAAATATGCGTTTTACACCTTCCAACGAATTGATAGAAAAATACTACTCCTATTTTCCCCGTGAACAAACTTCTCCTGCTGTACTTCCAATTATTTCGGAATATGCCCGAAACGCGGAAGTCGGCGACCCTCGGCGCGTTGGTTCTGTTATTCTGATGACTCCTGTGTTTGACGATGGTAATTACAATCGTTCGGGAAAGAAAATCCGTGTAACCGTTGAAGAAAAGGCAGGTAAATATGAATTGTTCAGCCGTGAGGAAAACGATAAAAAAGTGTTATATTTCCTTACGGCAAGCGGCAGAATAGACCGCACAGCCGGATATTTCCGCGATGAATGGGATGAACAGGCGCGAAAATGGGTAAACGCGCGTCCGACAGAAGCCGAATTTGACGAGGTTTTGCCGAAAATCGCCGAGCAGTTTGACCTTGATATGGCAGACCCTACCAAGTGGGCGAAATACCAACACGCGGCAGTATTAAACCGCCTTGACGAATGCGAAGCGCATAATATTCCTGTCAGAAAGCTCCGCGACGAGGAAGATAAACGCCGCCATGAGGAAGCGGAAATAAAACGACAGGAAGAAAAACGACAAAAGCAAGAAAAGTATGATAACCGCGTTGATGAGATTGCGAAAGCGATTGAAAACGGCGCAGTTATTTCTGTTGGTTACGACGAATACGCATTTGACGGCAAAAATCCCGTGCTTGACTTGTTCAAAATGTACGGTATAGATTTACCACTTCGGACGCAGGGATGGGTTAATACCGGGCTTGCGGAAATATCGGAGAGCGGCTACCGATATTATTCAAGCAAGCACAAAGGCGATTCTTCCGCTTTTAGCCACTATCTTTACAGTCTGAGTCAGGCTATTAGAGAAACACCGATTGAACAAAAACGGGAAAGTACTATGAATCCCGATAGTGCCGCAAAGGAGGCGATAAAAACGGTGGAAAATAATTTATATGATAAATTCGCGGAAATGTTTCCGCAATTTATGAACGGCGATTACAGCACTTTGCGGCTTGAAGCGGAACACGCAAAACCGCTTGAACTTGAATGGGTATTCGGCGACAGGATTTCTATGTCGCATGCTTACGAACTCGACGGCAATCTCGCTTATGAACCCATGATTATGTTTATAGTCAACAACAAAGATAAAACAATGACCGCGTGTTCGTTAGAATTGAGCGAACCGCCGAGGAACGATGTTGTCTATGACGATAAAGGACACGCAGATGTTGATATGCAAAAAAACATCAACAATTTAGCCGTTCAATGGCTTGACAGAGCCGAAAAGCAAGGTTTTAAGGCGGTATCGGCAACGGTAGAACTCGACAATAACGGCAATATCAGTAAAGATGGCTTGATTACCGACAAGACCGTTCAAATTACCTTTGACAAGGACGGCAATCCGATAATGCCAAAACCGGAAAAAGAATATGACATAAGTTACGGACATCTCGGTAACGGTCTTACGGTTTGGAATCGCTTGGAAGAAAAGAACGGTGATTATGTGACCGTGGCGCACATTGACCCTGACCGTTCCGTGAGTTTTCGTGACGCGGATATACCAGATAACCTCAAAGCAAAAATTGAACTTATCGCCCGTACTTCCGATGCAAGGGTTTCTACATCACAACCGGAAAACCACGTTTTCTATACGCCGCCACAGCCGTATTTACTTGAATATCACGACATTCCCGTATACTGCGTTAAGGTTTACAACGAGTTAAAGGAGCAGGTAGCGAATGTGCTTGATAACGGACGTATAGAATATACCGTAGACTGTTATATTACGGAATCAGCGCGTGACGAAATAGAAGCATTTGCCAAAAATAGAGCGGAGGTACGAGAAGCCGAGTTTTTGAATGGCGACGGCGACGCTTACGGCGTGTATCTGTTTGAACCGAAAATTGACGATGCCCGCGCTGTTAAGGACAATTACCGGCTTGCTTGGTTTGGTAAATTGGACGAAGGCGAAACGCTTGATACGATTCGTGAGCGGTTCAGCGATACAACGGCGCTTCCCTATGATTGCATACCGCGTGAAAACGGCAAACCGCTTGGCGTTGCGGATATTATTTCTATAAAAAAAGATGGTGAGATTACGCCGTGGTTTGTGGATTTGTTAGCATTTTCAAATCAAAATGACTTTAATAAAGATTTACAAAAGAACGTCTATAATTTGGGTTACGGTGAAGAAGATAACGGCGTTGCCGTTTGGAACTGGAACGACTTACAATCGAACGGAGTTTATAAATACCTCGCTCATATCAACCAAGACAGGGAAACAACCTATCTTGCGGATAATCTGCCTAACAGCGTGAAATCCGATATTGAATCCATAGCGCAGGGGGATTGGGATAAGATGTTTGAAATCGAAAGAAAAATGGGTGAACACTATGCGGATATTACTGATAAAAGCGTGGGTAAATTAACCGAACTCGATATGTCACTTCCCGACCCGACAATCGGTTTTTCCGAAATGAACCTATACGGCTATGCCGGCGACGATATGTTGCCCATGACGAACGGCAGAGCCGTTGAGTTATTCGATACCGACCATTGTATATATTTATTGTACCCCGACAATACCGAAGCTATGGCGCTTGACCGTGACGAGATAATATTCCATGACGGTTTATGCGGCATTGAACGGGAGGATTGGGAACGCTCACCCGTCTGCGCGGCGCAGTTAGCGGTTGCCGCAAACAGCGAGGGAAACCGCGAAGCTGATTTATTATACGGCGGCGAAAACAAATTCGGGATATATCAGATACGCGACGGAATCGATGAAGCGCGTAATTTCCGTTTCGCGCCCATGCGTGAACTTGAAGCATACGGATTATCCGTTGACCGCGCTAATTATGAACTTGTCTATACGGGTACGCTTGATATTCGGGACACGCAGATAAATCTGCATAAAATTCAAGGCGATTTTCAAGCCGAAAGCGCGGAACGCCCCGCCGATTTCAATTCGCGGTCTGTTTCGGTCAGCGACGTGATTGTTTTACAATGGCGCGGAAATGTTACATCGCATTTTGTTGACAGCGTGGGATTTGTTAAATTGGACGCATTTCTCGGTGAAGAAAAAGATAACGCGCCTGTTGCCGAAACCTTGTCCCAAGTTGGTACAAGGTCAAATGAATACAATGGAAAATCTGCGGCAGAGTTGGAATCCGACGCAAAATCGGGTAAGGTTATATCATTAACCGATTTTTCAAAAGCGTTAAGCGCCGAACGCAATAATAACCAACGTAATGATGTACCTAAAAGTAAAAAACCGACGCTAATGGAACGGCTTGAAGCAGGCAAGCAAAAAGCGGCGCGGCAGGGTCAGCCCGACCCGCCAAAATCGAATGAACGGAGTGATAGAGATTGAACGGAAAATACGAATTAGGCTCCGTTTCGAGTGAAGAAACGGAGTTTTTTTATTCTTCGCAGTTGTTAGAGCGTGACCGCGAAATCGGCTGTATAGGTCATTTACGCGCCGACTTCGGACGAAACGGCAATGAGTTTTGGAACACATGGGAAAATCACTTTACCGATTATAAAACGCAGGATTTCAAAGACGAGTTTGACAGCGTTATAAACAGTTTGCGGGACAAAGGAATTTTGAAAAACCGCTCCGCTATGTCGGCGCATTGCGGTAAGCACCCGGAGGCAAAACTCGCGGACGGGCGCGATAATAATTACGGATTCAAGATAAAAACAGACAGCCACGTTTATTATTTGCGCTGTAACGCTTCGCAAGGCGACTACAACCTTTACTGCTACGCTTATGACCGGAGCAGGCTTGAAAAAGCCATGCCGTCGCTTGCGGAAACTAAAACAACGCTTGCCGAACGTCTTGAAAAAGGCAAGCGCAAAGCGTCGCAACACGAAAAGCCTGATAACACGCAAAAAAATAAAAAACGGGAGGGTATTGAATGAATCAGACTATTTTCACCGTAGAGGAAGAAAACTTAATCTGCATATTCGACATAAGCAGCCGAACCGCGCTCATAAATGAACTCCGCGCCGCCGTGCCGGAGTTTGACGAGCCTGAAATGTGCGAAATAGCAGTAAATGTTCTTGCCAAACTGGACGTGATGAGCGACGCGGAGTATTCCGCGCTCACATTTTATCCCGAATACTCTAACTACGGCGACGAAACGGAGGTGTAAGCCGAATGGCAACTAAACTGCAATTTTTTCAATCCGTCGCGGAACAGGCGGCGAAAGACGTTTCCGCCAAGCGCGGTAACTGGACGGATTTTCTCGACACAGCCGCAAAGATGTATAAATATCCTTTCCCCGACCAACTGCTTATTCACGCGCAGCGTCCCGACGCGACAGCCTGCGCTTCCGCTGAAACATGGACTACAACCTTTGACAGATGGAACCGGCGAGGCTCAAAGGGCATTGCGCTCATTGACGATACCGGGAGTTTCCCGAAACTAAAATACGTTTTTGACGTATCAGACACTTATCCGCTGAAACATAATGCCCGTCCCGTCCAGCTTTGGGAAATGCGGCAGGAACACAGAGAGCCGGTTTTGGACTATCTTTCGGGAGTATATGATGATGTCGGCGGCACACTCGCCGATTCGTTCCACAACATTGCAAGTCAGCTTGCCCGCGAGTATTATGAAGATAACGCCCGTGAGATTCGTTACCGCGCCGAGGACAGTTTCCTTGAAGATTTTGATGACGACAACCTTGCCGTTGCCTTTGAGGAAACACTTACCAACAGTATCGCATACACACTCATGTCGCGCTGCGGGTTAGACACCGATGAATATTTTGAGGACGAAGATTTTAAGTTTATTTTCGACTTCAATACGCCTGATATGGTGTACGCCCTCGGAACAGCTTCAAACGAACTGTCCGAGCAGGTCTTACGGGATATAGGACTTGTAATAAGAAAATATGAGCGGCAACACGCCGCCGAAAGGAGTACAGAAAATGAAAACAGAAATAACATACACGCAAGTCGGGGATTATCTTCTGCCGGACATCAAACTGAGCGAACCGCCGAGGGAGCTGACCGAGCCGTTAGGCAGATACGGGAGAATGAGGAAAGCGTTTCTGAAAGAACACCGGACAATAACATACAATTCAATGCTTCTGAAAGAAACGCTGTTCCCGCACCTTCGGGAAACAGAGGAAGCGGCGAAAACGAGGTTAGAGCAAGTAATGAGCCTGCTGACAGAGAGGAACGAACTGCCCGACAAGTCGAGCGACCCGATGGGCTGGACGGCGGCGATGAACGCCTTGAAAGCGCAAGCGGAGGAACTGGTCTTGAACGCCCTGATTTACGTCTGAACGAAACGCCGTCACGACAGATAATATCTGAACCGGACGGCGTTACTGATTTATACGGAGCCTTGTCCCAAGTTGGGATAAGGTTGACCGAAACAATATCAACCTCGTCTATCGGATTGGACGAGGTTGATTCTATTTTACGCGACGGCGGCAACAGTAAAAACAGCATTTTGCGTATAGCGGCTCACTTTGCCAAAGGAATGTCGCCCGAAGAAAATGCGGATTTTCTACGGAATGAGTACCTTTCTGGGCGGTGGGGACACAGAGCTGAACCGAGCGGAAAAGGTTATCAATTCGGCGCACAGCAGATCGCCGTATGGTTTGACGAAAACGGTATAAAAATCGGACGCGGCAAATCCGCGCTTTCCTCCCGTGATTCCGCGCTTATCACATGGGAGCAAGCCGCCGAGCGCGTCAAAGCGTTGTACGACGCGGGTATGTACGTTTCCCATGATGTTCTTGACGAAGCCTTATATAACGAAAGCAGAGAGCGCGCGGACGATGTTATAGAGGTATATCAAAACCTTACGCGCGGTATCAGCGATATTCAATATGAACTTAAAAAAGGCATGGATAAGGAACAAAAAGAAGCGTTAAAAGACGATTGGAAGAACTACCGTTATCTTATCCGTGGCTTGTCTGAACTTGAAAACGCCGCAGACGAAGCCTTGAATGACGAAAATAAGGTTTCATCTGATGAACTCATGCGCTTATACAACGAAACAATCAGTTTGTCTGAAGAACTCCCGCCGGAGTGGAACTTTAAGGCGACTCACCCGGAAATAGACGAGCATATGACGGAACTGCTGCGCGACATGAGCGAGAACGGCGGTTATAATCAAATTTTGGCAAGACTTAAAAAAGATGTTGCCGCTCTTAATGAAACGCCGGACGCTCCCATACGATTTTGGCGTAATCCGTACCGTGCATTAAACAATCTTGAAAAAGCCGGATTATCGGCGCACGGCTTTCCTGTTGTTGATTATCAGTCCGTAAACTTTATGCGTTTTATAACCGACGACGAGGTTGACCGTTTTTTGACAAGGGGCGGCACTTATACCGAGGGCAAACTCCGTATAATGTCACACTTCTTAAATAACCATACGCCGCAGGAACGTGTTAGTTTTTTGAAAGACCAATACGGACATGGCGGCGGTACATGGTTTGACGGCTGGAGTAATGCGGAACCGGGAAAAGGTATTAACCTAAAACGCTCCGGCTGTGAAGATGTGAACCTCAACTGGAATCAAGCCGTCCGCAGAACAGAAGCTATTATAAAAAACGGACGGTACATTTCCCGTTCCGACCTTGAAAAAATTCCCGATTACGAACGGTTAATGCTGGCAAGGCAGGTAAACAATTTCTATTACAATCTGCCGCCCGAAGAATATGAAAGTCCGTTTGCAAAGGAATTGGATTTTAATTATCCGCGAGAGGACGAATGGGAAGCGATAAATAATTTTTTAGGCGATACCGAGCAGATAGACGGCGTACTGGCGCAAATGCAGTACATTTTTGTAAACACGCCGGAAGAAGATAAATATTATGATGTGCGGAGTGCGGGATTTCATAATCTTGTGGCGTTCCGCGAGGGTACTTACACACTTTTTCCGGGAGTAGAAAATCTGCCCGACCCCGAATTTACCGACAAAACCATACTTTCCGAAATAAAAGGACAGCGAAACGCACCTGCTGTTTCAAAACCGTCAATCGCTGATGGGCAACTCACTTTGTTTGATTATGACATTGACCCGCCGCCCAAACTGCCGAACCCAGAGGAACAAAAAGCGATAATTGAAAAAGCAAGCGAACCGACAGCCGAGGCAAATGCCCCGGCTGTTTCTTTGCTTATCACACAAGACGAAGTTGACGCATTGTTTCTGACCGTGAGCGACGAGGATAAAATGCGTCTTGCCGCAGGGTTTGCCGATAATCCGCGTTCAAAGGAAACCGTGCGTCTTGTCCGTGAAATTTACGGCGGTATTGAGGAAACATTACCACGTTTGGACGGCGAAAACGGATATTTAGGCATTTTAGGCGAAAGTACAGGCGTTGCCATTGTGCGAGGCGCGTCCGCTGCTATCCCATTATCGGAACGCCCGCCTGCCGAAACGCTGACGCTCCCGTGGGCGGCGGTTATTAAGCGCGTAGGCGAGCTTGCGAATGACGGACGGTTAGCGGTCACGGAACAACGACAAGACCTTACGGCTTTTAACGATTGTCAGAAACTTAAAGCCGAAAATCCCGGCTGTGTCGTGTTTTACCAAATCGGCGAAACCTTTGAATTTTACCAAGACGACGCGGTAATAGCGTCACAGATGTTTGGCGTTCCGTTGATACCCCGGAACACCGGAACAAGAGATTATCACAACGCCGCCGTTATAGCGTTTGACCGTATAGGCGACGCTGTGGACGAAGTATATAAAGCCGGATATGGATTAGTTATATCCTCGCTTAATACGGACGGAAGCCACTCGGTTATGAGGATACCTCACGAAGATGAGCCTGCTGCGGAAAAAACGGTTGAAGCTGAAACCGCAGAACTCACGGCGCAAGTATATTACTCGCCGAAAAATAATGTCCCGTACCGTGAGGGCGACGCAGTTGAGGGTTTAATCGCGCACTCAATGAATTTTTTCGTTATCACTAAAATTGATAATGATTATGTTTATTGTAACTTTCTACACTCTACGCAAGAACCCCTCGCAACACGAAGAAACGTATTCGATATTTACCTTGACGAAGGGCAAATTCAAATCACCGAAGCGGACACGGAGCGAACAACAGATAATTCCATAGAATCAAATTCAATGCCGCAAGCCGAAACCGAGCCGATATACAATATCGGCGACAGGCTTGAATACAACAGCAAGCCGCATGAAATAGAACAAATCGGTGAATATGTAAGGCTTAAAAATCTCGGTACGCCCTCGGCTTACCCGATTTTCGACTATGTTTCCGTTCCGAAGCAAAACTTTGACCGTATGCTGTCTGACGGTGAGATTGCCATAACGGCTATTCAAGACACACAGTTATCCAGTACCGCAGAACAACCCGCGCCGGAACTCGACTTTGATACCGTAGCGCAGACCGTATTTGAACGTGTCATGCAAGACACGGAGTTTACGAGCGCACT
>Ga0153947_1000193_pt1 | contig 28956 bp, 21 predicted proteins | sample TSNJ031MetaG_FD_104697 | JGI IMG/M metagenome (GOLD analysis project Ga0153947, IMG submission 104697) | Attine ant fungus gardens microbial communities from New Jersey, USA - TSNJ031 MetaG | ecosystem: Host-associated > Fungi > Mycelium > Unclassified | place: USA: New Jersey, Wharton State... | reverse complement strand
ATTCCTGCCTGGAGAAATGGATTTCCTTATATAAGATGTTTGGGCCGGAAGGGCTGGAGCGCCCAACGGTGAATCGGATATACCCGGCGGAGGTGAAAAATGCGGCTGTAAAAAGTTATTTAGAAGGAAGGACCCAGAGGGAAGTATGTGAGGAGTATAAGATCCGTTCTATTTCGTGTCTGCAGGCGTGGGTGGGTAAGTATGAAAAGGATAATGGTTGAAGATGTATCAGGAAGAGATGGGGCAGAACCGGGAATGCGGTTTTGCCTTTTTGTTTGTGATATTTAGCTTACTTTTTCAAATGAAGAGGGGAGTTCTTTAAGTATATTTTACTTGTTAATAAGGCACACTAAAATGACAGAAATTATCAATCATTTCGATCATTGTATAAAATCAAAAACAAATGAGAATTGTTATCATTAAATCTTGTTATTTTAATAATGCAGTGCTATTCTATGGGCAGAGTAAGAAAGATATTTAATTATAGAAGGAGGCTGTGAATCATGAAACAGTACGAACAATGGGAAGGGTTTAAAGGAAAACTCTGGCGCGACGGAGTAGATGTAAGAAAATTCATTCGTGATAACTACACACCATATGAGGGCGATGAGTCATTTCTGGCGGGATCGACAGAAGCGACCGACAAGTTATGGGGGAAATTGCAGGAGCTTCAGAAAGAACAGCGTAAAAAAGGCGGGGTTCTGGATATGGAGACAGAAATCGTTTCCGATCTGACTTCGTATGGACCAGGCTATATCTGTGAAGAGGATAAAGATTTAGAGAAGATTGTTGGTCTTCAGACCGATAAACCGTTAAAGAGAGCATTTATGCCTTTTGGCGGCATCAACATGGCCGTTAAGTCATGCACAAGCAACGGATATGAGCCAAAACCGGAATTATATGAAATATTTACCCGTTATCATAAGACTCATAATCAGGGTGTATTTGATATCTATACACCTGAAATGAAAATGGCACGCCATAATAAGGTTATTACCGGGCTGCCGGATTCATACGGAAGAGGCCGAATCGTAGGTGATTACCGCCGGGTAGCGCTTTATGGCATCGACTATCTGGTTGAACAGAAAATGGCCGACATGGAAGAAACCATGAACCATAGTATGAACAGCTTTGATTTTCGTCTCAGAGAAGAGGTCGCCGATCAGATCAGAGCACTGAAAGGGATGAAAGAAATGGCGGCTTCTTACGGCTATGATATTTCGCAGCCGGCTAAAGATGCTAAAGAAGCGGTTCAATGGGTATACTTCGGGTACCTTGCCGCTATTAAGACACAGAATGGTGCCGCCATGAGTGTTGGCCGCGTATCTACATTTCTGGATATTTATATTGAACGTGATCTAAAAAATGGAATGCTGACCGAAGAGGAAGCACAGGAGCTGATTGACCATATGGTTATGAAATTCAGAATGGTTAAATTCGCCAGAATTGCTTCTTACAATGAGTTATTCTCCGGTGATCCGGTATGGGCGACCGTAGCATTGGCAGGTCTGGGGCAGGATGGACGTTCGATGGTAACCAGGAATGACTACCGTTTTCTCCACACCCTGGAGAACATGGGACCTGCACCGGAGCCGAACCTGACGGTACTTTATTCATCTCGCCTGCCGGAGAACTTCAAGAACTATGCCGCGCATATCTCTATTGAAACCAGTTCTATTCAGTATGAGAATGATGATGTTATGCGGCCGGTATGGGGTGATGATTATTCTATCTGCTGCTGTGTATCGGCAACCCAGACCGGCGAGGAGATCCAGTTCTTCGGCGCCCGGGCGAATCTGGCCAAAGCGCTGCTCTATGCAATTAACGGTGGAGTAGATGTAAAGACAGGGGATCAGGTAGGACCAATGCTCAAACCGATCGAATCGGAATATCTGGAATATGATGAACTGGCAGAGAAGTATGATGCAATATTAGACTGGCTGTCCAAGCTTTACGTTGACACCTTGAATATGATACACTATATGCACGATAAGTATAATTATGAAGCAGCAGAAATGGCGCTGATCAATACTAAGCTGAGACGTACCTTTGCGACCGGTATTGCCGGATTCTCCCATGTGGTGGATTCATTAAGTGCAGTAAAATACGCAAAAGTTAAAGTAATCCGTAATGAAGACGGTCTAGCGGTAGATTTTAAAACCGAAGGTGATTTCCCTAAATACGGAAATGACGATGACCGGGCCGACGACATTGCCGTTAATCTTCTTAAAAGCTTCATGAGCAAACTGAGAAGATGTCATACCTACAGAGACTCTGAACCAACCACCTCGATCCTTACCATTACTTCAAATGTCGTATATGGTAAAGCGACCGGAGCGCTGCCGGACGGGAGGAAAGCCGGCGAACCGCTGGCACCGGGAGCCAATCCTTCCTATGGAGCAGAACAGAACGGTCTGCTGGCATCGCTGAACTCGGTAGCGAAACTGCCGTACGAATATGCACTGGATGGTATCTCCAATACCCAGACCATCAATCCGGGAGCGCTTGGTCATAATGAAGAAGAGCGGATCAGCACCCTCGCTAACCTGATGGATGGTTATTTCGATCAGGGGGCGCATCATTTGAATGTTAATGTATTTGGGGTGGAAAAACTAAAAGATGCGATGGAATATCCGGAAAAAGAAGAATATGCCAACTTCACCATCCGTGTATCAGGATATGCGGTAAAATTTATTGATTTAACACGTGAGCAGCAATTGGATGTAATTGCAAGAACAACACATGATAAACTCCATTGACAATGTACACGCGGTTTTGAAACATCAGCCCCCGTTGCTGCTGATTAACAAGGCGGGAAAAAAGGGAGGGCTGAGACGTGCAGGACATCATTAACAGAGGGCAGGTATAAGAAAAATGGATAAAAAGGAAATTGTGGGATATGTCCACTCTTTAGAGAGCTTCGGTTCTGTTGATGGGCCGGGGATCCGGTATGTGATATTTTTAAGCGGCTGTGCAATGCGCTGTCAGTATTGCCACAATCCGGACACCTGGAATATGCGCACCGGTAACCCGTATACAGCCGCGGAATTATTGGAGAAAGCAGTGAAGTACCGCCCTTACTGGGGCAGTAAGGGTGGTATTACCATCAGCGGGGGTGATCCGTTTCTGCAGATGGACTTTCTGATCGACTTATGTCAGAAGGCGAAAGCGGAAGGGGTTCATATTGCAATTGATACCAGCGGCAATCCCTTTACCAGAAAAGAGCCATGGTTCGGTAAGTTTAAAGATTTGATGAAAAATACCGACCTGATCCTTCTGGATATCAAGCATATGAATCTGGAACAGCATAAGCTGCTGACCGGATTTACAAATGAGAACATCTTAGACATGGCACGGTATCTTTCGGAGATTGGCAAGCCGGTCTGGCTTCGTCACGTCTTAGTGCCGGAACGCAGTGATAAGGATGAATATCTGCAAGAGCTGGGTCAGTTTATCAGCACCCTTAATAATGTTGAAAAGGTGCAGATATTACCCTATCACACACTGGGAGTTTCCAAGTGGAAAGAGCTGGGAATGGAATATCCACTGGCAGGTATCGATCCGCCAACGCAGGAAAGAATTGAAAATGCTAAGCGGATTTTGCGTTTGAATAGTTAGTGCAGGGGTGTGGTATTCTAGCCGTTTACGAGATGATTTTTCGTAAGCGGCTTTTTATAGTGTGCCAGGCATGGCACTAATCTAGCTGGTGAAAGTCCAGTCACGGGTATTTACCGCCAAGTGTAGCGAACCACAAGTTGGTATCAGTAATGGTATAGATGAAGGAAGTGGTGTAGCAAAATTCTTGAGCCTACGAACAGAAACTTGATAAGGCGATTAGGTGGGTAAGGTTGCTATACAAACCAAAGCCCAAAAGGTAAACGTAAACCGAAGTTGTAAATCAAGAGGTTGTGGAATGAAAGATTAGTGTCTTACCCTGGGAGACCCTACCCACATATTGAAAGATATGGTTGAAAAAGGTTTGGGGAGGGAGTCAGATGAAGTCATAGTAGGTGTAATGAGCTGAAGGACTGAAACGATTTATAGTACAAATCGTTATGGTTAAAATAATGCACAAGTCAGAAATCGGGTGTACAGAAAGAGTAGGAACGTAACCGAGGAATACTGTCTATACTTAGAGGGACGATGTGTATGAATTTTGGGATAAACAGAGGAGTAACAACAATGGAATTAATAGAAGTGATTATATCGAAAGAAAATCTGAACAGAGCCTATAAGAAAGTAGTAGCCAATAAAGGTGCAAGCGGAGTGGATGGAATTACGGTAGAAGAATTAGGAGCATATATAAGGGAAAATAAAGATACAATTGTAAACTCCCTCAGAAATAGAACCTATATGCCCAAACCAGTACGGAGAGTATATATACCAAAAAGCAATGGAAAGAAAAGAGCGCTGGGAATACCTACAGCACTTGACAGGACAATACAACAGGCTGTGGCACAACCGATTTCAGATACTTACGAAGAAATCTTTAGCGAATACAGTTATGGATTCAGACCAAACAGGAGTTGTCATGACGCGGTCAAACAAACACTCATATATTTAAATGATGGATATGAATGGGTAATAGATATTGATATAGAACAGTTTTTTGATAAAGTAAATCATGATAAATTAATTCAAATCCTTAGAGAACAAGTAAATGACAGTACAACACTAAACCTGATTAGAAAATATCTCAAAGCAGGTGTGATGGAAAACGGACTGGAAAAAGCAACAAAGATAGGAGTACCACAAGGCGGACCATTGTCAGTCATCTGTTCGAATGTATATCTTGATAAATTAGATAAGGTATTAGAACAGCGAGCACTGCGTTTCGTGAGATATGCGGATGATATACTGATATTTACAAAAAGCGAGTTAGCAGCCAATCGAGTCATGAAATCCATAAGTGACTGGGTAGAAAGAAAACTGTTCCTAAAGGTAAATGCAACTAAAACAAAAGTTGTAAGACCGACAAGAAGTAAGTATCTTGGATTCACGTTTCTAAAACATGATGGCGAATGGAAAGTAAAACCAACCACAGAGAAGAAAAAGGCATTAAAGCAAAAGCTAAGTAAATACCTAAAGAGGAATGGAGCGGTCGCAAGACCACTGGCAGTTACAATCAAGCGAGTAAATGAAATCGTGAGAGGATGGATTAATTATTTCAGAATAGGAATGATGAGGCAATACATGGGAGAATTCGGGGCATGGCTAAGACACAAAATAAGGGTCATAGTCATAAAACAATGGAAAACGCCAAAAACAATCTATAGGAATCTATGTTATCTCAAAAGGAAATATAGAAATGGATTTAAACATGAAGATATTTTTAAGGTTGCCAATTCAAGACTTGGATGGTACAAGAAAAGTGGTATGAATGTAGTAAACTTTATAATCAGTCCAGAATTACTTGAGAATAAAATAAAGGACGGAGCGGGTTTGCTCAATCCTTCAAATTATTATCTAAGAAATGTTGGAATATAAGTTGTAGAGCCGTATACGAGACCCGTACGTACGGTTCAACGAGAGGGAAATAATACAAGCTATTATTTCTCTACTCTATTTTCTTAATATGTATTATAGTCAAATAGTGTATTTTCTTGTTCTTAAAGAATAAGAAAATATGTCTTGCTGGACTTGTTCTTCTTGGTGGGAGTGGTAAAGACCTATGGTAGCTTTACAAAATAATGAAAATGAGGGGACATGAGAATCTCGTAATTACTTGGTAGTAAAACATATGAATGTGTTGTATAATCTTTCAAACGTTAGAATGTGAATATCGGGTTATTACAAATGGGGATCGGACGCTTGGTTTGGAAGAAAAGGCAGCGTGGAGCTTACCGATAAACAAAGGTCAGCGGCCGAAGCATTTGTGCAAGTCGCTGTTCAAGCTGTGCATGATTCAGTTTAATCTCCGTTTACATTGACGTGCTATCCTTTATACGAGGTGAATTTTTATGAGTAAAATAATGATTGTGGACGACGACCCAAATATACGTGAACTGGTCTGCACCCTTTTAAAAAACGACGGTTTCGATGCTTGTGAGGCGAAGGACGGACACGACGCTTTACAGATAATAATAGACGAAAACCCCAATCTCGCTGTTGTTGATTTGATGATGCCGAATATGGACGGCTACGAGCTATGCCGCAAGCTGCGTCAATATTATGAAAATCTACCGGTGTTGATGTTGACTGCAAAAGCAGAACTTACATCCAAGGTGAAGGGTTTTGAAGCCGGTGCCGACGATTACCTGACCAAACCCTTTGAGGGGGAGGAACTGCTTCTGCGCGTGAAAGCACTGCTGCGCAGATATAAGATTGAAGCGTCGCAGACCATCCAAATCGGTGCGGTTACCATCGATAAAAACAGCTATTCGGTCACCGTCGGCTCCACAAAAGAGGATATCCCTATGAAGGAGTTTGAACTTTTGTTCAAACTGGCGGGTTTTCCCGGCAGAACTTTCTCCCGCGACCAGTTGATTGAGGATGTGTGGGGATACGACTTTGACGGCAACGAGCGGACGCTTGATGTGCATGTCGGCAGACTTCGGGAGCGTTTCCCTGTGGAAACGAGCAGATTTAAGATTACGACTGTGCGGGGATTGGGGTACAGATTGGAGGTAATCGTGTGAATGTTTTGAAGAAACTCGGTGGGGTCTTGGCATTTTTTACGGCATATTCTTTTGCGGTCACGGCGGCATATGGGCTGCTATCACTGTTTTTTGAGATGTCGGGTGTTATGATTTTCATTTTTACGGGGATTTTAGCGCTGTTAATACTGTTTGTGGTTTTCGGTACTTTAATGACGATAACGCGGCATGCGAACCGCCATCGCACTCGCGATATACACGAAAGGCTTACCCATGTGATGAACGAAATATCAAACGGCAACTTCAACGTCGCCGTCGATTACGACAAAAACGCCCCTCATCAAGAAATGGCGGAAGCGATTAACGATATGGCAAAGAACCTCGGAACGCTTGAAACAATGCGGCAGGATTTCATATCGAATGTATCGCACGAAATACAATCGCCGCTCACGTCAATTGGAGGGTTCGCGAAGTTGCTGAAAGATGAAAACCTGGCTCACGGACAGCGCAGACATTATGCAGAAATTATCGAAGCGGAGAGCAAGCGTATGTCTGGGTTAAGCGAAAATTTGTTGAAGCTGTCGAGCCTCGACAACAATAAAATTCCTTTGAATAAAACGGATTTCCGGCTCGACAAGCAACTTGAAGCGGTTGCTTTGACTTTAGAGCCACAGTGGTCGGCGAAAAATATTAACTTTGAAGCCGATATGCAAAAAATGACTGTAAACGGCGATGCAGATTTACTTTCACAGGTCTGGATAAATCTGCTGAACAACGCAATCAAATTCACGCCGGAGGGTGGTTCTATAACCATTACATTGAAAGGCAGTGTAGTTACCATCTCTGATACAGGCATCGGCATTTTGGACGAGGATAAAATACATATCTTTGAGCGGTTCTACAAGGTAGACAAAGCCCGCGACCGCAATCTTGGCGGCAATGGGCTTGGGCTGTCGATTGTCAAAAAAATCGCGGAGATTCACGGCGGTAAGGTATCTGTGAACAGCAAACCCGGTAAAGGGACGGTTTTTGAAGTATCATTACCTATGAGAGAGGAGAATTTATAAGATGAATTTTGAGCAATTATTTAAACAGATTCCCCCTGAAGAATTAAGAGACAATGTATTTACATTGGTGGGGAAGAATTTTTTTCTTATTACCGCAGGCAAGGAAAATCATTATAATTCTATGGTAGGCAGCGGAGGCGGCTTCGGGGTTCTTTTCAGAAAACCCACCTCTTGGTGTCTTCTCCAAACAACCCGTTACACACTTGAATTGATGGAAAAAGTGGGGACATATACGCTGTCTTACTTCCCAAATGAATATAAGGAACAAATGCTCTTTTTAGGAAGTAAATCAGGAAGAAACAGCGGGAAAATGAAAGAAACCCAATTAACAGGTATTCAAACTCCTTCCAGCGATATGTCTTTTAAAGAAGCCGGATTGATTTTTGAATGCAGATTAACGCAGCTAACTACCCCCGCTCCGGATGATTTTTGCACTGTGGAAGCGAAAGAATATATAAGAGAAGCTTACAAAGATGTGAACGAGTATCGAAAATATGCCTTTGGGGAAATCACTCGTGTTTGGGTGAAAAAATAATTCTGTCCGGTTTACACTCCGTTTAATTTGCGTTTAACCTCCGTTCAATTTGCGGCCATATGATATGGTTATCAAATGAAACGGAGGTTATTATTATGTCAGTGATCATTATCCAATATCCCAACCAATGCCATTAAATGTTTAGCATTAGTCGTTTTTGATTTTCCGGCCCGCATTTTATAATCAAAGTGTATTTTTCCATCTTCATAATGCTCCGCAAAACTGTAATTTTGTACATTAGCAACTTCCTGCTGAAGCTCACAGAGCTCCAGATCATGGGTCGTGATCATACCCATGACACCAAGCTGACTAAGCTTAGCGATAACAGTTTTGGCGCCGGCCAGACGGTCTACAGAATTGGTGCCGCGGAATATCTCATCAATCATAAAAAGGGTATTGGGATTCTTTTTGGCGCTGTCCAGAATCATTTTGATCCGTTTCAATTCGGCATAAAAGGTTGAAATCCCCTCATTCAGATCATCGGCAACCCGCATGGAAGTGACCAGATGCAGATCACAGCAGCACATGCTTTTGGCGCAGACAGGGGCGCCGGCCCGGGCTAATACGATATTGACACCGACCGTTCTTAAATAAGTAGTTTTACCGGACATATTGGAACCGGATATAATCAGGATCTGATCCTGTAAATGCAGTTCATTCGTTACCCGCTCTAAGTTTCCGATCAGGGGATGTCCCAGTTGGCTGGCAACAGCATTACGGGAAGCGGAGAATTCAGGAAAACAGGTATGATCGCAGACCCTATTAAGGACGGCAAAACACATCATACTTTCCAGTCGGCCAAGGGCTTTGAACCAGTCTTCGCAATAAGGGCCATAGGAATCCTTCCAGGCAGAAAACTGGATCGCACACTCGTAATCCCATAGCAGCAGCGGATTCAGGGTGAAATATAAAAAGACATTCCCCCGCATACTTACCTTTTCGGCAATCTTGGCCAGCTGCCGGAAAGCCTGTACCGCAGAAATGCCGCTGCCGCCAAGAGCGGTCTGGATTTGTCTGAGTTCATCTGATTTGAAATCAGCGGCGATGACCAGCCCGATTACATCGTGATAAGCTCTGAACTTGGCGGCGAGGCTGGTAATGCCGCGCAGATAGTTGTTGGTGGCAGCAGAACCGACCAGCCATAATATCGTCTGGATAATCAGCAGTATGATGGCCGGTTGGTAAAATGTTTCCCGCCGGAAAATGACAGCAATGCCGGCGATAATGATCGTCAGCAGCGGCAAATAGGTCAGAACCAGACACATTACCCGTGAGCTGATGAAAGCCCGGGGATTGTGAAAAGTTTTCACCAGAGCAGAAAGATCGCCGGAAGATTGGGATTGTTCGAAACGGTATTCTAGTTCCCCCATCAGACCGGCATTTTCGGACAGTTCCCGAATGGATTCCTGACGCCGGCCGATTTCTTCGGCCGAATAATGGCTGTGCAGCAGATCTTCAGCAAAGGCCTGCCGCCCATACCAGGTATGGGTGATATTCAAAAACTGGAATAATGATTTTCTGCCGACGATGTCCAGATCAGAGCTATAGTTATGTTCCGGATCAAGGAACTCTTCACCAATATCGGTAAACTCCGGCCAGTTTCCATTAATCCTCATAATATACCGCTGATTAATTTCGATCATCCCTTCGGCATGATCGATCATTCCGTTCAGATGGGCGTGCAGGATCCAGGCGGCGGCCTGAATCAGAAAAAGTATCAGTGCTGCTGCCGGATAGACTATATTCCCGGGTTTTGTAACGGTATAGTAAGTGGCGGTGAGAAATAGGACGAACAGTATCAGCTTGGCGTATCCGGCCAGATCGGACCAGCGTTTGTTCTTTGCTGATATTTCTTCATTCGTCCTGATAGCTGCTTCGTAAAAATCTTTCACAGTAGAACTCCCTTCGTGTCATCAATTGATTTTACATAATGACAGCATACTGGCAGAGAATGAAAAAGTCAATCGGAGGCTTGAAGAAAAACGAAAAGACCTTGCAGAACGACAACAATTGTGTCATAGGTTCATTTGTGCTATACTGTGAAAAATCATACAAAAAGGAGAACGTCACGATGTATACAGTAATCGTAGCAGATGATGAAGAAGAACTTCGCAAAGCCCTGATCCGCAAGGTCGATTGGGAAGCCGCGGGTTTCCGGGTGATCGGAGAGGCAGAAAATGGAGCTGAGGCATTAGAGCTGGTTGAGAAGCTGGCACCTGATCTGCTGCTTTCTGATATTAAGATGCCTTTTATGTCGGGAATCGAACTGGCGAGAGCGGTGCGGGAGATCCGTCCGACCATGCAGATTGCATTCCTGAGCGGATACGATGATTTTGCCTATGCCCAGCAAGCCATCCAGTATAACATTATCAGTTATATGTTAAAACCGATTTCCTCTATCGAGATAACCGAAGAATTAAAGAAGATTAAGGCCAGGATTGATGAGACTTTTGAGGAGTTTACCAAACGCACTATTGAAAAGGAAAAGCAGGGGATTGCCGAATTTTTAGTACCGCTGCTCCTTGATTCTTTTCAGGGAAACATATCAGAGGAACGAAATGCACGGCTGCTTGACGATGCCAAAAACCTGGGATTTCTGGGTGAGATCAGCAGTAATCTGTTCTACACGGTCCTGGTTACCAGTTTCTGGGACCGGAACGGGAAAAACTGTACAACCGAAGCCGGCGTGAATTCAGTAGATATGATTCTGCGTAAATATGTCAGGCATGCCAGCTTTTATACCGAAGGGCGGTTAGTTTCTCTGCTGGCGGCGACGAAATCGGGACTGGAAAAATATTTACACATTATCGTCGAGGATATTTCGCAGAGTGTGAGGAGAATCATGAATCATACAGTGTCTATCGGTGTCAGCCGTACCGTTTCAAAACTGGTAAATTGTCATGAAGCTTACATAGAGGCCATGAATGCGATGGGATATTCCCGTAAGAGTGATGAAGAAGTTTATTTTATCGCTGATATTGAGCGGACCGGGACTTTTGACCAGGAGGCGGTACAAGGTACAGTGAATGAACTGGAAAGCCTGCTGCGTGGAGGAACTAAGGAAGAACTAAAGCAATATTTGAGCGCTCTGTTTGTCCGGGTAGAGCGGGGTGATTTTACCCCGATGATGGTTCAGCTGTTACTGGTTCAAATGGTAGCAGCGGTTATGCGGGTCGCTTATGCGGTAGCGGATGGCGAGTCGGTGCAGCATCTGCAGTCAGCTTCGCCGCTGCAGGGGAAAATAATATATGATAATAGTAAGCCGGTGTGGAACCAATATATAGATTTTTGCCTGGCAGCTAAAGAAATGGTGGCGGAAGAACGGAAGAAAAGCAGTACGTTCATCTGTGAACAGACCTCGGAGATCATCGAAAACAGGTATATGGATCAGGGAATATCACTGGTCTCAGTCAGTGGTGAGATTGCGGTCAGCCCGAATTACCTGAGTGCTCTGATCAAAAAGATGACCGGTTATACTTTTGTCGATTTGCTGACCAAAAAGCGGATTGAAGTAGCCAAAGAACTGCTGATCGGAACCAGCATGAAAGTCCGGGAAATATCCGAACGGTGTGGGTATAATGATCAGCATTACTTCAGTTATTGTTTCAAGAAATACATAGGAGTGTCACCGAATGCGTGCAGAAAAGAATACGAAGAAAACCGGAATTAAGAATAAACTGTCGCTGTCTGCCCTGATGACCGGCGTGGTTGCGTGTATTGTGACCATCACGCTGCTGACGGTGCTGCTTGTTTTTATTAAACTTTACGAAAACTCAATGGAGCAGAACTCGATTACCAGCAGCGAGCAGGCTGTGGTACAGGTAATGAATACGGTAGAGAGTTATACCAAAGATATGGAAGAGATCATGAAGCTGATCCTCGATAATATGGATCAGGAGAGCGCGGTGCGCGATGATTTTTTCCGCAACCTGATGCTGATCCGCTCCGATGTCGTCTCAGTCACGACCTACGATGCTGAAGGAACACTGCAGAACTACTGGTCGGATGAGCTGGAAATGAAGGAAAGTGTATATCAGAATCTATCATATCAGGATATCAGTGAAGAGGATGGTATGGTAATCTCAAAACCTCATGTAGAATCACTGTTTACTAATTATTATTCGTGGGTGGTAACCATATCACAACGAACCCGGAATGCGGGGGACGAAGAAATCCTGGTATGCATGGATATCCGGTTCTCTAACATCGCTGATTATGTTGATGATGTGGGCATCGGCCAGCATGGGTACTGTTTTATCATAGATACCGACGGAAATATCATCTATCATCCGCAGCAGCAGCTGATCTATTCGGGGCTGAAAGATGAGAAATCCGAGATGCTTGTAGATTTAAAAGATGGTGCTTATCCGAAGTCCAGCGTGATCTATACGCTGCATACGCTGGAAAACAGCAACTGGCGGATAGCCGGTGTATGCTATGTGGATGAGATGATCACCAGTAAGGTGGAGAATATGATCAGGATCTGTGTTACCTTACTGTTGTTGGCGCTGATCACCTCGCTGCTCGCCGGAATCCTGTTTTCACGGGTGTTTGGAAAACCGGCTAACCAGCTGGCAGTGGCGATGGGAGAATTTGAAAAGGATGCGGAGAACTTCCAGTTTGCATCGGTAAAGGGCACCAGCGAAGTTATGGCACTGTCTAATTCCTTTGGCCAGATGGTGGTTCAGGTACAGCAGCTGATGGATCAGGTACGGCAGGAAGAGGTGACATTGAGGAAAACTGAACTAAAAGCCCTGCAGGCCCAGATCAATCCTCATTTCCTGTACAACACCCTGGATTCCATTGCCTGGATGTGTGAAGAGGACCGGAATGAAGAAGCGGTGGAAATGGTAAATGCTCTGGCACGGCTGTTCCGTATCAGCATCAGCAAAGGCAAAGAGCTGATTCCGCTGGAGAAAGAACTGCAGCATGCGGAAAGCTACCTGAAGATTCAGAACTTCCGTTATAAAAACCAGTTTACCTATCAATTTGATGTGGATCAGGGCTGCCTTCATTATTTGTGCAATAAGATTACCCTCCAGCCGATTATTGAGAATGCTATCTACCATGGATTGGAACGGATGGTCGATGAAGGCCGGATTGAAATCAGCATCCGTCAGGTTGAAGAAGGCATCAGCATAACGGTGGAAGATAATGGTGTGGGAATGACCGAAGAACAGTGCCGGGATATTCTGTACCAGGATGCCAGCGACCGGATCGGAATCGGTATTAAGAATGTGCATGAACGGATTAAAATATATTTTGGTGACAAGTATGGACTATCCATTACCAGTGAGCTGGATGCAGGGACACGGGTAGAGATCAGGATTCCAAAGATTGAGGAGGGAAGTTATGACGTCAAATAAGAAAAAACGTATTATTGTGACGGTCGGCGTCCTTATCTTGCTGCTCTGTTATATTATCGGAATCCGTTATATTATCGGAAATGTAAGCGCCTATGATAATGAGGGTGGTGAGAACACCAAGCACTATGTAGCGGTGATTGCTAAATCCACTGAATCAAATTTTTGGCAGACCGTATTTGCGGGTGCCAATGCTGCCAGTACCGAATATAACCTGTCAATAACCGTGGATGGCCCGGATAATGAAGAAGATTATGAAACCCAGAACCGGATGATTGAGCAGGCGGTGGAAGATGGTGCCGAGGTGATTATATTCTCGGCGGTGGATTATAATGCCAATGCGGATGCCATTAATGCGGCGGTTAAGCAGGGGGTCAAAGTGGTAGTGATCGACAGTGATGTTAACAGTGATAAGGTCAGCAGCCGCATCAGCACCGATAACTACCAGGCCGGACGCATGGCGGGAGAAGCGGTACTGAATTGCCGGGATGAACAGTTAAATATAGGGATTGTCAATTTTGATAAGAATGCTGCCAACGGACAGCAGCGGGAAGAAGGTTTCCGCGAAATGGTCAGTGCTGATCCGCGGGTAAATATCGTAGATGCGGTAAATGTTATTTCGACGATTGAAGATTCAAAAGAAGCAACCCTGCAGATGGTTGCCGAGCATCCGGAGATCAACGCCATCGTTACCTTTAACGAATGGACCAGCCTGGGGGTTGGCGAAGCCATTCAGGAACTTCATTATGCCGAGAGGATATCGGTGGTCGCGTTTGACAATAATGTTGCGTCGGTCGGCCTTTTGGAGACCGGAGAGGTAGATGCCCTGATTGTACAGAACCCGTTTGCCATGGGTTACCTGGGGGTTGAAACGGCATATAATCTGATCTACGAGCTGCCGCTGGGTGAGACCAAAGTGGATACGGCGACGACACTGGTGACTAAAGAAAACATGTTTGGGGATGAGTTTCAAAGAGTGCTGTTCAGTTTTGATTAAGAAGATAAACCAAAGCGTAAAATTTTGAACCAAATTGCGTAAATTTTCGTATGGTTTTAGTAAAGTTTTCCACTTATACTGACCTTGTAACCAAAGTTCAGTATAAGAAAGGGAGGCTATAAAGATAATGAAAAAGAAGTTTTTAGCAGTACTTATGTGTATCGCAATGTCAGCAGTGTTGCTGGCAGGATGCAGCGGTTCCTCAAATGATGACGGAAATGCAGATTCGGCAGCAGAAGATGTAGTGGATGCGGCAGAAGATCAGGGAGATCTATCAGATGCGGATATCGCAGTATTTTATTATACTTACTCTGATCCTTATATCTCTTCGGTTAAGACGGCACTGGATGGTCAGTTTGACGATCTGGGCGTAAAATATCAGGATTATGATGCCAACAGTAACCAGACCACCCAGAACGAACAGATTGATACCGCTATCAGTACCGGTGCCAATCTTCTGATCGTAAATATTGTAACTTCCGGATCGGTGGAAGCTTCACAGGCAGTAATTGATAAAGCATCCGCAGCAGGTATCCCGGTAATCTTCTTCAACCGTGCCGTAGAAGGTGACGAAGAAGAAGGTCAGGTTCTGGGAAGTTATGATAAATGCGCATTCGTTGGAACTGATGCTCCGGAAGCAGGTCATATGCAGGGGCAGATGATCGGTGAATATCTGGTAGAGAATTACGATGCAGTTGACTTGAATGGTGACGGCGAAATCTCTTACGCAATGTTCATGGGACAGTTAGGAAATGTAGAAGCGATCGCCCGGACCCAGTATGGTGTAGAAGATGCGAATAAAGTTCTGACTGAAGCCGGTAAACCGGAACTGGTATACTTCGATTCTTCCAACAGCGACAGCTATCAGGTAGACCAGGATGGTAACTGGAGTGCAACAGCATCAAATAATTATATGACCACCAACCTTTCACAGTATAACGAAGAGAACGGAAATATGATCGAACTTGTTATCTGCAATAACGATGCAATGGCAGAAGGTGCGGTTTCAGCTCTTAATGATAAAGGCTACAACCTTGGTACCGGTGATTCCAAAATGATTCCGGTATTTGGTGTAGATGCTACCGACGCTGCAAAACAGCTGATTGCCGACGGCAAAATGAATGGAACCATCAAACAGGATGCTGACGGAATGGCAGAAGCAATTGCCTTCCTGACAAAAAATGCGGCAGAGGGCAAAGATTTAATGGACGGAACAGATTCTTATAATATTTCTCCTAAAGTATCAAACAAGATTTACATTCCTTATGGAACATATACCGGCGCGGAGTAAGATCGGAAAAAGTGATATAAGAATTTAGAAAGGCGGTCATTTGGATGGCCGCCTTTCTGTGAAAAAGAGGATAGGAGGAATGATTATGGAACATGATGTTCTGCTGCAAATGAATGATATCTGTAAAGAATTTCCCGGTGTAAAAGCACTGGATCATGTTTCTTTGACGGTTAAGAGGGGCACAGTGCACGCGCTGATGGGCGAAAACGGGGCGGGCAAGTCGACCTTGATGAAATGTCTGTTCGGGATGTACTCAAAGGACAGCGGACAGATCTTTCTGGAAGGTCAGGAAGTGAACTTCAAAAGTGCGAAAGAAGCATTAGAAAATGGTGTTGCCATGGTGCACCAGGAACTGAATCAGGCACTGAAACGAAATGTCAAGGATAATATATGGCTGGGGCGCTATCCTAAGATCGCCAAGGTCATGGTAAATGAAAAGAAGGTTTACGAGGATACAAAAAAAATATTTAGCAAATTAGAAATTGATGTTGACCCTAAGCGGGTCATGAGTACTATGCCGGTGTCGCAAAGGCAGATGGTAGAGATTGCAAAAGCAGTTTCCTATAATTCGAAAGTAATCGTATTTGATGAACCGACCTCTTCCCTGACCGAAAAAGAGGTAGAGCATCTGTTTAGAATCATAAATATGCTGCGGGACCAGGGGTGCGGAATCATCTATATTTCTCATAAGATGTCGGAAATCCTGCGGATCTCCGACGAAGTAACGATCATGCGTGACGGTCAGTATGTAGCGACCAAACCGGCCAAAGGCCTGACCAATGAAGAAATCATCCGGTTGATGGTCGGCCGCGAACTGAACGATCAGTTTCCGCCGAAGACCAATAAACCGGGTGAGGTGACATTGGAGGTGGAAAACCTGACGGCTCAGTATTCACTGCTTAAAGATGTTTCTTTCCAGGTCCGGAAAGGTGAGATTGTAGGTCTGGCCGGTCTTGACGGAAGCGGTCGGACCGAAACGCTGGAAAATATCTTCGGGGTTGCCGCCAGGCATGCCGGGACCATCAAGTTTCATGGTCAGCGTGTGCGTAACAAAAATGCCAAGGAGTCGATCAAAAACGGCTTTGCCATGCTGACCGAAGAACGAAGAGCTACCGGTATCTTCGACATCCTGAACATCCGGGAAAACACGGTTATTTCAAGTTTGAAAAAGCATAAAAAAATGAAACTTTACCTAAGCGAAAAATCCATGCGTAAAGATACCCAGTGGTCGATTGATGCGATGAGCACCAAGACGCCGGCCCAGGAGACCAAAATTCGTTCACTGTCGGGCGGGAATCAGCAGAAGGTTATCTTAGGCCGCTGGCTGCTGACCGATCCGGAGGTGCTGCTGCTGGATGAACCGACCCGCGGAATCGATGTCGGTGCCAAATATGAGATATATCAGCTGATCATCGATCTGGCAAACCGGGGCAAAAGTGTCGTGATGGTATCTTCGGAGATGCCGGAACTTTTGGGAATCTGCGACCGGATCCTGGTCATGTCGGGCGGCCGGCTGGCAGGTGAAGTGAATGCACAGGAAACAACGCAGGAAGAAATCATGACTCTTGCTGCAAAATATGTATAAAGGGGGCAGCATAGAATGAAAGCTATTGAAAACGTAAAAGTGCGCTATGCAAATTATCAGGCTTTAGGCAGCAGGGACAAGAAGAATTACTGGAAAGAGTGGCTGATTAATAATGCATTATACTTTTTAATCCTTATTGCAATGATATATACTTATTCACAGAACTCGAAATTCCTTTCGGTGAACTCGATCGTCAACATCATCTCGCTTTCGGCGGCTAATATTCCAATCGCCTGCGGGATCGCGGGATGTATCGTACTGACGGGAACCGACCTCTCGGCCGGGCGGGTGGTAGGTCTGACGGCATGTATCTCGGCATCGCTTCTGCAGTCAGCGGACTATGCGACGAAAATATTTCCCAATCTGCCGGTAATGCCGATCTGGCTGGTAATTCTGGTAGTGCTGGCAGTTGGTGGTATTGTCGGCTGGGTCAATGGGTTCTTCGTGGCAAAAGCGCATCTGCATCCGTTTATTGTAACACTGGCGACCCAACTGATCGTATACGGGGTATTGCTGATGTACATTATGGTCAATGGTAATAACGGACAGCCGCTGTCCGGACTGGATCAGTCATTTAAGAGCTTTGTAACCGGAAGTTTTGTATCTTTCAGAGGAGTACCGATTCCGAACTACATATGGTATGCCTGCATTATAATTACAGTTATGTGGTTTGTCTGGAATAAGACAGCATTTGGCAAGAACATGTTTGCGGTAGGTTCGAACCCGGAAGCAGCAAATGTATCCGGTGTAAATGTACCGCGGACCATTATTCTGGTACATACGCTGGCCGGCTGTATGTACGGTGTGACCGGCTTCATCGAGTCAGCACGGATCGGTTCTAACCAGGCGAATACCGGGTTGAACTATGAATGTGATGCGATCGCTGCCTGCGTAATCGGTGGGGTATCATTTGTCGGCGGTACCGGCAAGATCAGCGGTATCGTAACCGGCGTGGTACTGCTGCGGATCATCTTCGTAGCGCTCAACTTCCTGTCAATTAATCAGAATCTGCAGTACATCATCAAAGGTTTGATTATTTTGATCGCTTGTACGATCGATATGAGAAAGTACCTGGTGCGTAAATAGTAAGGAGTAATTCAGAGAGAAAGGCGGATTTGTGATGGGAAATAAGAAGGGACGGTTTGCGATATACGCTCTGGCGGGGGTATATCTGCTGTATATGGTGAAAATGCTGGCAGAGAATCTAAGTACGGCCGGTTCTGAAAAAGGGATTATGATCGTGTTCATCGGATTGTTTGCGGTTATTGGAACGGCAATGATCGCTGTGGGCATCAGACAGTTCTGGAAAGATCGAAAGAACAGTGTGGGGACATTGAAAGAGGGGAAAGAAGAATAGGGTGTGTATAAAGCACTTTTCGCGGCAGCCGATTCGGTTGTCATGAAAGGTGCTTTTTTGTACTTTATCAACCGAGAGTATAAAACTTAGTAAAAAACAGTTGTAATTAGGAAAAAATAAACGTATAATTGTATTAGTTTACTAATACAAGAGTAAAGAATCTAATCTGACAACTGTCAGTGAAGGAGAGAATATGGGTGCATTAATTCGAATTGAAAACATGTATAAGATATACAACCCCGGTGAAAATGAAGTCCGTGCCCTTGATGGTGTCAGCCTGGAGATTCAGAGAGGAGAATTTGTCGCCATTATCGGTCATTCCGGTTCCGGCAAATCAACCCTGATGAATATGCTCGGCTGTCTGGACGTTCCTACCTCCGGTAAATACTGGCTGAATGGAAAAGACGTTTCAAAACTGTCTGATAATGAACTGTCCGATATCCGGAATCAGCAGATCGGATTTATATTTCAGGGCTTTAATCTGATCACCAATCTGGATGCTCTGGGCAATGTGGAATTGTCTTTGATCTACCGTGGAATCGGTAGAAAAGACAGACGTCAGGTGTCTAAAAAGGCACTGGCGATGGTGGGACTTGAGAAGCGCATGAACCATAAGCCGGCCGAGATGTCGGGCGGTCAGCAGCAGCGGGTGGCGGTCGCCCGGGCAATTGCAGCCAAACCACCGGTTGTCCTGGCCGATGAACCGACCGGCAATCTGGATTCAAAATCAACCGCCGATATTATGGATATTTTAAAAGCGCTGCACAAGGCCGGGCGGACTGTGATCGTCATTAGCCATGATAGTGAAATCGCAGCCCAGGCGAAACGGGTGATTAAGATTAAAGATGGGAGAATAGAAGCAGATTATCTGAATAAATCTAAAGAGGAGGCCGAAATAAATGTTTAGGAAAAGGCAAAAAACTAAAAATTACGATGCAGAAAATGAAATTTTGCTGGAGAATACAGAAGAACTTCCCGATCTGAATGAGGAAGTTAAACCACCAAAGAAGAAGCTGCCTGGCTGGGTAATCATTCCGGCACTGGGTGTTCTCGTTGTAATCTTTTTTATATGCTCAAAATTGTTTGGCGGGGAAAGCCAGACAGTCTTACAGCTGGAAACGGTGGCAGTGAAAAGAGCCGATGTAAAAGAAGATTTCAGTATTTCGGGCATGGTTAACAGTGAGAAGACCAAGGTGTTCTATTCACCGGTCAACGCACCGATCCTGGAATGCAATGCCGAGGTGGGGCAGACGGTCAAAGCGGGGGATGTCCTGGTCAAATATGATATCACCACGCTGGAGCGGGACAACCAACAGTCAGAGTTAAATTCATTATCGACCAAATACACGAATCAGGATACGGTAGAACAGGCTAACCGGGCGGCGGCAAGTACAGCGGCGGCAGAGTCGCAGGCATCATCATCGGTCCAGAGCCTGAAAAAACAGATTCAGGATAAACAGGCGGAAGTCGACAGCCTTCAGAGTATCGCCGCTTCTTCGCAGAGCGAGGCAGCCAAGAATGCAGCGGCAGCAGCCGAAATCCAGAAGAAGATGCAGGAGAATCTGGATAATCAGAGTAAGCAGAAAGCAATCAAGGAAAATGCTGAACGAGAATTGAAAGACATGAGTTCAACTGATACAAAATATAATGAATTGATGAGCACCGCTCAGCAGGCAACTAATAATCTGAGCAATCTTGAGATTGCTTACCGGGAACTGGAAAATAAGCTTTCAGCAGTTGGCTCATCTGATGCTTCCGGAACGGCTCAGGTATTAGAAGCGGCCAAACAGGAGCTGGCGGCATTGAAGAGCAGCCTGACGGAAATGCAGAACAGCAGCCAGTCCGGCGGGACAGCGACGGGAACTACCAATTCACAGAAGAAGAATATGCAGGTCGCGGAGAATCTTGCTGAGCTGACTCAACTAACCACCGAAGAACTGCTGTCCAAGGGAAAAGAAGGAATCAAAGCGGAATTTGACGGTATTATTTCCGATGTTCAGGTGGTGGAAGGCACCAGTGCGGTGCAGGGCGGACAGCTCTTTACCCTGGTCAGCAATCAGGATGTAGCGGTAGAGCTGGAAGTATCTTCTAATGATTTTGATAAATTGATCATCGGCACCAAAGCAACTGTAAAAATCGGTCAGAAGACCTACGAGGGAACGCTGACTTCGGTTGACAAGATCGCTTTGCCCAATGCAAAAGGCAATCCGGTGATCGGCGCGGAAGTACATATTGATAACCCGGATGATGAGATTTATATCGGTGTCAATGCCAAGGTGGCAATGACCGTGGCAGAGAAGAAGAATGCTTTAAGTCTGCCAAATGAAGTGGTAAACACTTCGGCTGAAGGTGATTTTGTCTATGTGATTGAAGGCGGGATCGTAAAGAAACAGACGGTTGATCTGGGTGTTGCTTCAGATAATATGGTGGAAATCGTGAGCGGCCTCAAGGAAGGCGATCAGGTTATTTCTGATGTATCCGGTGATGTGGAAGAAGGAATGCAGGCTATCGCCATATCCGGTGAGGAGTGATCGGATGGGACAGTTTAGTGAATATATCAAAATGGCCCTTTATAACATCAAAGAAAATAAAGGGCGTTCGTTCTTAACCATGCTGGGGATTATCATCGGTATTTCCTCGGTAATTACAATCATCTCTATCGGCAGCGGTGTGAAAGCAGATGTGATGTCCAGTACTGAGACTAAGAGTGTCAGTGTCATGGTAGATGCAGAAGAGACCGCCAATACCGAATTGATCACCTGGGATGATATGCAGGCACTGCGGACTCAGCTTGGCAGCAAAAGCAACGGAGTAGTGGCTTCGTCTACGGGCATGGGGACTGTAACCACCAGAAAAGGCAGTTTTGATGCTTATCTGACTTTGACGACTCCGGATGCTGAAAATGACCCCAATCAGGAGAAGATGATCAGGGGGTCGTATTTTACCGATGATGATGTATTAAATGCCCAGCTGGTTTGTGTACTCGATAAGGCCAGTGCGCTCTATCTGTTTGGAACTACCGATGTGGTTGGTCTGGATTTTGATGTGAATATTGAGAATACCATTCAAACGATAACGGTAAAAGGAATCCGCGATGTAGATGCGGAGATGATGCAGGCCAATGAAGAAGCCATGAGTATGTTCGGGATGGAGATGCCGGTTTATCTGGAACTTCCCTATACGGCCTCAGAAGGCTGGGGAGAAAATCCGGAGAACTTTTCAGCGATAAATATCTATCTGGGGGAAGGTGAAAATGAGAATGCAGTGGCAAAAGCGGCAGTTCAGATTCTGACGTCCAGACATTTAAATGACGGTGATAACCTTTTCACCAAACAGCAGCCGATCGACATGACCGCAATGATGAGTACTATACTTGACACCGTTACTGCCTTTATTGCTTTCGTAGCGGGTATCTCCCTGTTGGTAGGCGGTATTGGGGTAATGAATATCATGCTGGTATCGGTGACCGAACGGACCAGAGAGATTGGAATCCGTCGGGCGCTGGGAGCGAAATCATCATCCATTATTATGCAGTTTTTGCTGGAATCAGCCATTATATCCGGATTAGGCGGAATTATTGGCATCATTTTAGGAGCCGGCATCGCGGCTTTAGTATCGGCACTGGAGATTGCCGGATTATCAGCTCAGTTATCGGTATCAGCGATTATTCTCACGACATGTTTTTCGTGTGGTGTAGGTATAATATTTGGGATCTATCCGGCCAGGAAAGCGGCCAGGATGAGCCCTATGGAAGCATTAAGACGCATGTAAACCAAAGGAGGAGTGAGTTATGTTTAAACCAAAAGGATTATTAAAAGTAATTTCGGTAATTATGATAGTATTCGGTGTTCTGGGGGGCGCGATGACGATATTTGCTTACACGTTCCTTCCGCAGCTGGCGGATACGGCGGGAGTCGATACAAGTCTGCTGGAAGGCGTATATACACCGCTCACGGTTGTGATATCTATAATCAGTACGCTTTGCTGTATCCTGGCCGGAATATTTGGGATATCCGGGAAATCAATGCGCTGGGCAATGATATTCGGCGGTGTATATACTCTGATCGTGCTTTACAATATTATTACGTCGATAGTATCAAGCGGGTTCCAGTTTACATTTATTATTAGCTTTATTATCCCGATATTGTACTGGTGGGGGATATACCAGTCCAGGGAAGCATAAATAATTACCGATATACAGTTAAAAATGGACATACCACTATGGGTATTACAGTGAAACAAGTATGCTGGCATTTTAGTATGAGATGCCAGCATATTTTTTTGCTTATAACGTTCTCCTGTTATGAAGTGACCTCTTGCTAAGTGTAAAATGTAAGTGACGGATAAAAGGACGGCTAGTTCGCAATCCATCTTTATGCATAATTATCGTAGTTGGAGTATTCACTTCCGGAATCTGTGATATTGGAGCATTTCACTCTAAGGATTCTCAAACTTCTACGCTCCAGTTTCTATTATCGTAAAACTATAGACTATTTCACTCCAACAGTTGTGGAGGATATCAGGAGGATGGCTATTTTCATATCTACGTTCTTATTTGACGTTTATGATTAAATTCACAATCAAGTGGGATGCGGGTAGTCAAAGACTTACCTATCAATTACAAGGTATGAATCCGGTGACGGTCGATATAGGTAGTGTTGGTATCAATACCGTTTTTGGGAACGGAACAACCGAAGTTTATTGGGGATTTACAGGTGCAACAGGAGGGAACTATCAAGTGAATCGTGTTACGTTTGACGAAGTTCCGGGACTGGTAAATGCGACGGTGAGTGAAACCATAAAAAATGCAGATAGTTCCGATGCTGCAAATACATCAGTCTATGGAGGAGAAGAACTAACTTACACGATTAAGGGAACATATGACTCCGGGAAACAAGATTGGTTCAATGTTAAACTAGGTACAACAATAAATGATTTCGTTACCTATGTTCCAGGCTCATTAACGATTACATACCCTGATGGAAGAAATGAAGAGGTAACCGATGATTCTACCTATTGGTCGGGTCAGACGCTATCGATAGATCTTGGAAATCTGACTTCTGCTGATAACGAAGCAACTGCTTCATTTAAAGTGAAAGTTAATACAGTAACAGCAGATACTCCTGTTACTGAAACAGCTAAATTTTCAGGGGGTAATCTTATCCTGGATACCAATTCAATTAGCTATACTATCAAGAGTAACCAGGTACCTGTAGTGACGTTGGATAATGCTAACACAACTGTTGAAATAACCAATGGTGACCCTTATACGATATCAGGAACCTGGCGTGACTCAGATAGTGATACAGTTGATCTGTATTATGTAATAGGCGGTGGTACTCCAGTGAAATTTGCTGCTGACGCAGCAAATGATGCTGTTAAAGGCAAGGAAGTTGATTATTCATATATAATACCGGCAGCTCAATTATCAGTAGGGACACATACAGTGACTGTTTATGCTATTGATGATGTTAAAGCAAGTTCAAATAATGTAACACTTTCTTTAGCTGTAACCGGGAGACTTGCTTTTACCAATGTATCTGACAACATTTCTTTTGAAGATACGAACCTGTCTGGTACAACAACTTTTGCAAAGCGGTCAGGTGACTGGAATGTCATTGTGCAGGATACCCGTGAAACGAGGGGGACATGGAGAGTTGAAGCTGCTTTAAGCGCGGAGTTTTCGGATGGAGTACATACTTTAGTGGATGCATTAACGTATATCGATTCTACTGGAGCCGAAAGAACAATAGGGAAGACCGCTGTAAAAGTTTATGAACATACGACAATAGACACAGATGAAGTATCAATAGCTTCCTGGGATGAAAATAAAGGGATTTTATTAAAAGTCAGTCCTTCTTTTTATAAAGGAGACTACACCGGGACAATTACTTGGAGTTTAGTGGATGCTCCTTAAAAGAACAGGAGGGGATGATGTGAAAAAGTTTTTTATAATTATTAGTGCTGTATTTGTTATTTGTTTTTGCAGCTATTCTAGTGTAGAAGCCGGTAATGCCAAAAGCAATGCTTCTATCACTTTTTATGAAGAAGAGAATAAAACAACTGACAACGGAACTAAAACCGGTCAAAGTACAAGTCCCAAAACAGGAGAAGCTTCTTATATGGCATTTATCCTATTAGCAATCAGCTCATTGGTTATTATATTGCTGCTGATAATGGAAAAGAAAAAACGTACAATTTAGCTTAAGATGAGGAGGGCATCCCAAAAGTCATGAAATGACTTGAGGGATGCCCCCATTATAATTAGTATCTATTTGATAAAACCAAAACAGTTAAGAATTACTATTAATGTAAGAATTGGTACGACGACCGACATTATGATTTTATTATACAGACTGAGCTTTCCGTCTCGTCCGTCTTTGGTCAATTCCTTTTCATAGCCTTTAAAGCCCCATACAAATACACAATAGAAGCAGGTCAGCAGACAGCCGAGCGGCAGCAGGACATATCCGGAGAAACAGTCGATCCAATCATAGATATTATAATATACAATCCCATCGCCAAAAACGAACCACGGCAGTTTCACACCGCTGAGCAGGCCGGTCCCCTGACTTAAAGAACAGAAGATGCCGCCGATGAAAATAAAGACTGCAGTGATAACGGTTGCTTTTTTATGCGATAGCTTACATTTTTCTTCAATGCATTTTACCGGTATTTCCAAAATTGTGAAGTAAGTGGATAATACGGCAAATATTAAGGCAAAGAAGAAGAAGATTCCAATAATGTTCCCGCCGGGCAGGCTGGAGAAGATCTCGGTCATAGCCAAGAACACCAGCGAAGGTCCGGCAGTCATTTCAGAGCCGGCACCAACCACCGAGGGAATAATCACAAAACCGGCCAGAAGCGCAACAGCCAGATCACAGGAAGTTACCCATATGGAATCCTTTTTAATGTGGGCACTATCTGACATGGTCGCCCCTAAAGTTGCAAAAATCGCCCATCCGATACCGACGGAGAACATTACCTGCATACAGGCGTCAGCAAATGATTTTACGGTAAAATTAGAAAAATCAGGAATCAGATAGAATTTCAATCCCTCCATGGCACCTTCTGACGAGAACAGCGCCCATACGCCGCAGACCACCAGTAAGATAAACAGTACCGGCATCATGATTTTTGTGACTTTTTCAACGAGTTCGGTGATGCCGCCGGCCAGCAGAACTACTACGATTATCATTAGAATTCCGGCAAAGATCAAAGGTTCGATAGGTGAAGAGATAAATTCATTATAATATGCAGCCTTGTCGGTGCTGAAATTACCTCCCATGAGATAGGCCACGGCATATTTTAATACATAGCCGCTGACGATAATATAGTACATGTCAATTAATACGGTACATATTACATTGACAGCACCTGCAAATTTCCATTTCTTATTAATTTTGCCATATGCGTCGATCGCATTCACTTTCGCGTAGCGCCCGATGGCAGACTCCATTTCCACAACTGGATGTCCCAGTATGTAGCAGAGAATAATGTAAACGACCAGAAATGCCCCGCCGCCATTTCCATAAGCAAGATATGGAAATTTCCAGATGTTTCCCAACCCGATTGCCGCCCCTGCCGCGACCATTATATAGCCAAACCTCGAGTTAAAACTTGGCTTGCTTTGTTTTTCACTACTCATAAAAACACTCCAATTCCTTTCAGTTTTTTTGTTGTTTTTGAGTTCCGGGAACGACAAAAGGATGCACGCGCATTTTATTGCGGGAGCATCCTTTAAATTCAGTCCTCTTTCTTATTATAGCGGATTGATTAAAAATTGTCAAGGTGAGATGGCGAGGGCTTATAAAAGATCAACTAGCAGTCTGGTCCCCTGTCTGACAGGGATTAGGGCGCTATTGGTTTTATGTAACTTATTACTAAAAATCATCTGAGCAATAGATAAAATGTATGCGAAAAGGAACAATATAAAAGACAAACGCACTAGACTTTTAGATATGCAAAGGATATAATATCTATATATGCGATATTTTATAATAAGTTAGGAAAATAAAGGAGGAACGAAATCAATGGGAAGATCAATGAAGACCATGGACGGTAATCACGCCGCGGCGCATGCATCATATGCTTATACCGATGTTGCGGCGATTTACCCGATCACGCCATCGTCTGTCATGGCTGAAGCTACAGATGAATGGGCTACACAAGGCAGAAAAAACATGTTCGGACAAACTGTTCAGGTAACAGAAATGCAGTCAGAGGCCGGTGCGGCGGGTACTGTACATGGTTCTCTGGCAGCGGGAGCACTTACTACGACATATACGGCATCTCAGGGACTGCTTCTGATGATTCCGAACTTGTACAAGATTGCAGGTGAACAGCTTCCGGGTGTATTTAACGTATCTGCCCGTGCGATTGCGAGCCATGCACTGTCTATTTTCGGCGATCATTCAGATGTTTACGCCTGTCGGCAAACCGGCTGTGCGATGCTTTGCGAAGGCAGCGTACAGGAGGTTATGGACCTGACACCGGTGGCACATTGTGCATCCATCAAGGGACGGATGCCGTTTATCAATTTCTTTGACGGATTCCGTACTTCCCACGAAGTACAGAAGATTGAGACCTGGGACTATGAAGATTTAAAAGACATGGCAGATATGGATGCAATTGATGCGTTCAGAGCTCACGCACTGAACCCGAATCATCCCTGTCAGAGAGGTTCGGCACAGAATCCGGATATCTTCTTTCAGGCCAGAGAAGCTTGTAATCCATATTATGACGCAATGCCGGCGATCGTACAGGAATATATGGATAAAGTGAATGCGAAAATTGGTACAGATTATAAATTATTCAACTATTACGGAGCAGCAGATGCTGAACGCGTGATCATCGCAATGGGATCAGTATGCGATGCGATAGAAGAAACCGTAGATGCTCTGACGGCTGCAGGCGAAAAGGTTGGTGTTGTAACTGTCCGCCTTTACCGTCCGTTCTGCGCACAAGCATTGATTGATGCAATCCCGGACAGTGTGAAAAGTATTTCCGTTCTCGACAGAACAAAAGAACCAGGTGCTCTTGGTGAACCATTATATCTGGATGTAGTGGCAGCGCTGAAAGGTACCAAGTTTGATGCGGTACCGATTCTGTCAGGACGTTATGGCTTAGGTTCTAAAGATACGACTCCGGCACAGATCGCAGCAGTATATAAGAACACGGAAAAGAAAATGTTTACCGTAGGTATCAACGATGATGTGACCCACCTTTCGCTTGAAGTTGGCGTGCCGATGATCACCACTCCGGAAGGAACCATCAATTGTAAGTTCTGGGGGCTCGGGGCTGACGGTACGGTAGGTGCGAATAAAAACTCCATTAAAATTATCGGTGATCATACCGACATGTATGCACAGGCATATTTTGAATATGATTCTAAGAAATCAGGCGGTGTTACCATTTCTCATCTGCGTTTTGGCAAGAAGCCGATTAAATCTACTTACCTGATCAGACAGGCTAACTTTGTAGCTTGTCATAATCCGTCTTATATAGACAAATATAACATGGTTCAGGAGCTGGTTGCCGGCGGTACATTCCTGTTGAACTGTCCTTGGGATACAGAAGCATTAGAAAACCATCTGCCGGGACAGGTGAAGAGCTTTATTGCAAATCATAACATCAAGTTCTATGTGATCGATGGTATTAAGATTGGTAAAGAGATTGGTCTTGGCGGCCGTATCAACACCGTACTGCAGTCCGCATTCTTCAGTCTTGCAAAGATCATTCCGGAGGCGGATGCGATCGAATTTATGAAGAAGGCAGCTCTTGACTCTTATGGCAAGAAGGGTGATAAGATCGTACAGATGAACTATGATGCGATCGATGCCGGAGCACAGCAGGTAGTTGAAGTTGAGGTTCCTGCTTCTTGGAAAGATGCTGCAGACGAAGGATTATTCTCACCGGCAGTTAAGGGCGGAAGAGAAGATGTTGTTGATTTTGTTAAGAACATACAGACCAAAGTAAATGCTCAGGAAGGTAATTCACTTCCGGTATCAGCATTTGATAAATACGTAGACGGCAGTACCCCATCCGGTTCTTCTGCTTATGAAAAACGCGGTATTGCAGTAGATATCCCGATCTGGAAACCGGAAAACTGTATTCAGTGTAACCGCTGTGCATATGTGTGCCCGCATGCAGTTATCCGTCCGGT
>Ga0153947_1000187_pt1 | contig 29177 bp, 39 predicted proteins | sample TSNJ031MetaG_FD_104697 | JGI IMG/M metagenome (GOLD analysis project Ga0153947, IMG submission 104697) | Attine ant fungus gardens microbial communities from New Jersey, USA - TSNJ031 MetaG | ecosystem: Host-associated > Fungi > Mycelium > Unclassified | place: USA: New Jersey, Wharton State... | reverse complement strand
GTTCCGAGGTGACATTTAGGCTTCCTTCTTCTCTTTACTCCTGTATTAAATTCTCTGTGGACGACCTCTGCCTGCACAGCAACTTTTTGGGAGGCAGTATCTTGGAAAGTGCAGCGATGTTTGGTTGGATAGGGAGGAGTCATTCTTTTTGATATTCCCACAAATTAGACATCTCTGCAGTAAAATGAAGACTACTAGAAAATCAAAATATCCATTGGACGTCTGTTGATTCACGACGTCTCCAATATCTCAGAGTCCTATCAACATCAGAATCCCTCACTCTCAGTCTCCCTTCTCTAAGACCGGGTCTGATCCTTTTATAAGCTGGCGTTACAGAGAATAAACCACAGACGAGCAAAACTGTCGATCATCACTCGAAAGGATCACATGAAGTTCACCTTATTGTAGTTCATTGACAGTCGTGGCTTAACCAAGCATTGATAGAAGTGAAGAAAATGCTTTGTCATATCTAGAGACAGAAAAGAGATTGACAAAATATACATATGGCTCATAAAGTTCACTAAGTCTAGGCACCGTACCCTCTAATGCCTTCAGCAAACGACCACGACGTTAAGATGGGGCGAGATTCTGTGATACTGATCCCGTTTGCAGTGATGGCAGCGAGTTGATACTAGTATTAAATGAGCTCAATAGATTCTCAAGGGGAAAGATCAAACTGGGACGAACCTTGTCGATACTTCGAGCGTCTCTATAGAAGAGGACTCTGATGCAGGTCTCCATAATCCTTACAGCATCTTCTTCTGTCAAGGTATCTTCCTTGCCCTCTACTTCTTTGCGCAGCAAAGGTTGGGCGATGTAGGCTCCATAACCCGTGGCAAGGGTTGAAGCAGAATAAGTGGTACCCAGGAGGTCGACGTATGATAAAAAACTACGAGGGACGATCAACACTCCGAGTTTGGTTCGAAAGAGACGGAACCTGAGAGATACCTTTTGCCATCCTTGAAGCCGCCCACGAGCAAGGAGTTCCATAAAGGGTTCAGCTTGGACCGGCGGGAGTACATGACTTGGGACAGGTATTCATGAATCTGCGCAGGACCCAGATCGTGACCGTCTTGAAAGGCAAATTCCTCGATGATCAGTTCTTCTAGGGATTTCTGGATATGCTGGAAGTCGGACATATCACCACCGGCGGCGATGACGGTATATTTGCCGACAGGATGCAGCCGCTGAATATCCTTGAAGCGAGCAAGGGAGCCGTATGAAGCTGGTGAAGTTTATCAGACAAAGAGCGAGTGTGTGCAAGATATGAGGGACAGATCACCTAGTGTATCTGCTGCCATCATGATGCCGTCCTTGTATTTAAACGCGAGAACACTCGTTCCTGTGACAATCGGTTGTCTTGAGAGGACCTATCAGTTCATTTTCTACGATAGAGAAGCACATATTCGCTCACTGAGTGTGCTGGACAGCGGATGCGAAGGCATCTTTGGTAGTATTGTTCGGTCTGTGGGGCAGAGGATATGTGCCATAGGCATCGTAAGCGTCGTTGCGCTACCGCAATGGTCAGCCAGTAAACACAAAAACAGAAGAGATGAACGTACGGGATGACCCCAGTTTGTCGGAAAGTGGTCCATGATTGAGCGCTTGTGTTGAACGCGCAAGCTTGACGCGAGTATCTGCTGACTAATTAAATATCCCGTTTTTATTTGGCTGATAAAAATATCACATTCTTTTTTTCTGAATAGCTTCGTTGCAACATCTCTCATACCAGACAAAATTTGCTATTGACTACCATACGCTAGCGACATGCTTCTCCTCAAAGGGCGGCGCTGTGATACTAGTGAAACAGGTTCCACCAGAGACCACAATCATTTCATGACCAGACTTGCATCAAGAAATGAAACTGTCCTTACCTGATCAGACTCTGGTGTTCTGAACTGCGATATAATGGCAGAGTGTATATCATAATGCTCTAATGTGGCTTCTTCGAGGTGTCCATCATGGCTTCGCTCGTTAGCCCAGTTCACCATTCCCACTGCTGTTTTCGCATCGTTATACTCCAGATCCCCACGGTACTTGGCTGACAGGACTCAATCTGGGTCAAGCAAGCTTCCCTTCTTGCTGTTACGTATAAAAATGTCTATTAGTCTCCTCATGGTCTTGGGATGATAACAACTACAATTGCTGGGAATGCAAACGAGGCTATAGTACCATACCTAATGGCCGCCTGTTAAACACATATATGACTCAGTATTCTATACTCTCTACTCGATTGTTCGAAAGATCTCTCGACCAGGTGTTGCGACAGATTCTGATGTGTCCATTCAGAGTGCCATTTTAGCGAGACGAATTTGGTTAGGTGCTGGCTTCGTCTCATTTGCCACATGAAACTCGCCTGGAAGCTCCACCGCTTCTTAATGATAGAAGGGAGTACGGGGTAAAAATAAACAAAGGTTTGGAGGAGAGGTACACCATATAAAATATATCTTACGCATATATCTTGCCCATGCTGACACTCGCTTCCCTCATCGTCTTATGCTGCAGCCTTGCGTTTCCTACTCTTGCAACATTTCCAGAAGCTGTTGATGCTTCTACCGCGCGTATATATCTGGGAAATTGTCAGTAGTATTTTCTTCTTCAAGTAGCTGCCCCTGTGAAACTCTTCTGGTAGTAACTGTCACCCCCAAGAACACTGAACCGCCTTTTGAGCGCAGTCAATTTTTTACTGGGTCTATTGGTGTGTAACCTCAATTTCACATAAAAGCCTTGCCCCTCATCACTATATAACTTAATTTTTAACAGTTTCCGAGAATTGCGATACAAGAAATAGTCGGTCTTCGTCTCAACTTGATCATCGACATCTCACTGAGGCTGCCTATTGACCAGCTGTCTTGAAACGCGATGGAAATGCTGTCATTACAGATTACAACTGTGAAGTCAAGAGTGGTGACTGGTATTCATATTATGATGCTGCCGTCTCGTGTACACCCAGCAGCCTCGACATTGTGCGCCTTGTCTTCCTGCAGACCCTGTGAACTGCCAACTCTCCTTCCATCAGAGTCATATCGTTCCACTCGAAGAGGCTTGGTTTTCAGGGGCTAGTTAATGGAGCTCAGATCAACGCGAAGCCTTCTCTAATGATCTGACAAGACCCCAACTTATCGTTGCTACTCGCGACGTTGAAAGTGCCAGAGGGGCTAAAGGTACGTTACCCCTCTCTCTCCAATATTGCTTCTAGGTTTGCCACTGACCGGGTTGGATTGGCCGGCAACCTGTATAATTAGATCCTTCCCAATGGATGCCCCCTGCGCTGCAGTTCAGGTGCACCTACTCACGCGCTTGGATCCATGTGAAGAAATTCTACAATCTGACTGTCGACCAGGTGGAGAAGGATGCTTTGGATTTGTTCCTTGGAAATTGCTAGTTTAGGATCTCAGCCATGTACAACGACTTGGTCTTCAAGTCTAATTACTTTTTAAGGCGGGCGTCGGCAGTGACCGAGGTAAACATGACCAAATAATGCTAGTGAATCTCAAACGATTTTTGTTGAAGTCTGTAGCTGTCCTTCCCTGCGCATCTTCTCCAAATGGCTACTCTCGCTCCCATTACCGATGGCATTGGCATAGCCAATCTTCCCAACCAGGTATCCTTGTCGTCGTCGTCTTCCGTGGCGGCCACGTCTGACGCGTTCTTGTAGAGGCATAAGATCGTTGCTAAGCGGGGTGCTCACTTCACAATCATGGTCGTAGGTCAGTGCTCATTTTTCTGGTACTCTCATACGCGTTAAATTTATTGTTATACGTTGTTCAGGCGAATCTGGCCTTGGAAAAACCACGCTTATCAATACCCTCTTTTCCACCGAACTCTCGCCCCCCAAAAACTACAACAGGCGTCACCACAAACAGCTTGACAAGCTCACAGAGGTGGAAATCATTAAGGCTGAGCTTGAGGAGAAGCAATTCAAGGTCAAGCTCACTGTCATCGACACACCCGGATTTGGCGACTATGTTAACAACAGCGACTCCTGGACGCCCATTGTTGACTTCATCGACGACCAGCATGAAGCGTACATGAGGCAGGAGCAACAACCCCAGAGGAGTGAGAAGACGGACCTACGTGTGCATGCCTGTCTTTATTTCATCCGTCCCACTGGACACACGTAAGTGGTAGCAATCTGACTTTTTGGGTTCATTCCCTCTGATACACTTCGTGGTTACAATTCAGACTCAAACCGCTAGACATTGAAATTATGAGGCGTCTTGGAACTCGTGTGAACTTGATTCCCGTCATCGCCAAAGCCGACACTTTGACCCAGGCCGACCTCCAGGTTTTCAAGCAAAGGGTACTTATCTTTGTTTGTCCTCGTTAGGAGTGTTAACACCAGCTATTCAATATGACCAGGTTCGCTCAGTCGTTGCTGCGCAAGGTGTCCGCATCTACACCCCTCCTATTGATGCTGACGATGAAAGTGCTGACCTTGCTCGCGCCCTTGTCGAAGCTATGCCATTTTCCATAATTGGCTCTACAGAGGATGTCAAGACTGCTGATGGTCGCACTGTCAAGGGTCGTGAATATCTTTGGGGTGTTGCGGAAGGTACGCTGTTACTACACTCCGTATCCAGATCTGGTAGTTATGTTCGACATAGTTGAGAATGAGAACCACTGTGACTTCAAGAAGCTTCGGTCACTCTTGATTCGCACTTTCATGCTGGATCTTGTCTCGACGACCGAGGATATTCACTATGAAAATTACCGTCAACAACAAATGGAGACACGTAAATTTGGCGAGCCCAAGGTCAAGAAAGATGAGAATCCCAAGTTCCGGCAGGAAGAGGATGAACTCAGGAAGAAGTTTACTGATCAAGTCAAGGCAGAGGAAGGGCGTTTCAGGATCTGGGAGCAGCATGTATGTGGTGAATCTTATGTGGCAAATGCGCTATCTGATTTTTTCGGGTTTTAGCTTGTTAAAGAACGTGACCGTCTTAACAGAGACCTCGAGCAGGCTCATGGCGCCATCAAAGTGCTCGAAGCTGATTTAGATGTGCTCAATCACGGTCGTCATACGAGCAGGAGATGAGCGAAGCCTTCAGCATACCCTGGACAATCAATTTTCTTGAACAAGGCATGTTAGTTTCGACTCGTGATTACTCTTCTTTCAATACTAGTATTCTCTCCAAAATTTCTAGTTCCACTCCCTTTGTATACCCTTTTTTTTGGTACTCTCACTCTCACTTGTGATTCAGAATTTTTGAAGGGATGGTCTTGTTCTCTTATGACCTTGGTCTGTCTTGCCGTTCTTTTTTGTGATACGAGTAGACTGTTTGTGTTTGATGGAGTAATTGAATTCTATGTTACAGTATTTGACGGTCCATTGAACCTTCAACTCGAGAGGGCGTATACGAATCAGAGTTGCGGTGCATTATACTAGACACTTTTGGCCTCATTGTCTATAACTGTGTTCTTTTGACAAGGGCATTCTTCTGACTATGTAACTTGACTTTAAGTTGCTTTTCGATCACACTGTTTTGACCACATGTCCTTCCATGTGGTATCGAGCTCAAGTTTTCCTGGAGAGCCCTTTTAAAGGTTTTTGCTTCAAATGACTTGAAGGCATACTTCAGTCAGAGTCAGAGAACAGAAGGAAAATTCTTGTACGCTGCTTCAAAAACTTCTCAAGCATCTCATAACTCAGTCCCTATACATGCTTCTCCGAAAATGGGTTGAAACGAGACTGGACAAAGACCCCTCCACTTCTTGAAACCATTCGTGGAAAAGTCAGTCATCAACCAAACCGATACATGTTTTTCAGTCATACCATGTGAACTTGTACTTGGAGAATAAGAATAGAGTGCCCATCACAGTTGAGCATACCAGAATCTAGGACTTCACAACCAACAGCCATTCTGCCAAAATCACTCCTCAATTTACATGTAGGAGAACACTAAAGCGATAACTATGAATACAGAATGGTACAATAATGATAAGAAACGCTCAGATATCAAACGCCGCACTTTGCCAACCAGGCCGCCGCTGTTCGCGTTGCCTCTTTTCTTGGACACTTTTTGTGAAACTTGATATCTGTTTCCTCCCTTCCCTCACAAAGTCCTTCACGCGTTGTCTAGCTTCACCAGCAATATCACTTGGTTGGACCACCTCCATCCCAAGACCAGACATGCCCATCCCTGCCCCCATCTCCTCAACATGTGTTTTCAGGGGTTTTGAACCCGTTCCAAGTGGCCCTCGCTTCTCGCCACTGAGAATTTGCGGCTCTGCACCCATCGCAAATTCGGTTTTGCCTGCCTCGCGTCCATCTTTTGAATACAATTGCTGTTCGACGACGACTCCAGTCCCGGTTGCGTGAATACCTAACTCGCCTTGTTCTCGACCCTCTCGTCGAATCCTGCCTGTCTCGCTCCAGATAGCCGCCATCAAAGCTCCGCCAGAACTCAGTCCAGTGTCCTGAAACACCTCCTTCCTCTTTGCAATGTCGAATGCAACACCATCCATCCACTCAACAGCCGCCCGCACCTGCTCAATCAAAGTTCGCTCCAATGCCTCACGAAGCCGCGAGATCATAAGGGGCTTGAATAATGTGAGAAAAATTGAATGATTGCTATCCCGAACCTCAAGTCCGATGTCTTCGGCAAGGCTAACCTGAACCTTCTCAATGTCGTTGAAATGCTTCAAATTTGCTCGGGAATGAGGTCCCTTGAGTGTTGCTGGGATGAGACGGAGCTTCAGATCGAGATCAATTCCTTTCTCTGGCAAATCAAAGTGGAGAAGACCAGTAAACTCTCCTGGCCCGAGGGAGCCACGAGTCTTGTCCTTGTACCAAAATGAAACGTCGTTCAGTGTCATTTGTACCGCTTGGACACGAACATGGGTGAGTGTACCAACAGCAGTACGTGATGGTTCAGAGGGGTCGGCAGAAGTTTGAATATCCACATCCATGATATTGCGAATATAAACATGGGAAGGAAGGATATGGAAGGATGAAATGTCGAGATTTTCCAAAACAAATTCAAGATCTTGATCCTTGTATTCAATTCTAGGATACGGATCAGAGGCGCAATCAAATCGACAATAGTTGCAAAATTTACCGAGGAATAGGAACATCTTTCATCGTAGACATGATGCGAGGGACATAGACTTTGAAAAGGTCTTGCCAAAACCACGTTACCTGGTCTACCGATGCTTTGAACCCGGTTTCTGCCTCTCTAGAAGCATCAATGAGACCCTGTTCAACGTCATTGTTGAGACGCTGGTGGGCGGCCTTGATACGCTGAAGATCCTGGTCTTGAGATATACCTTCATCAATCTGGGCAAGTCCTTGCTTCAGTTCATCGATGTTAGACTTCCACTTCTCGTCTTTCTCCAACAAGGCCCTCCATCGAATGCGAAGTTGTTTGCGCTTGCGGGTCGCGTCGTCACTTCGAACATAACCCGGCTCCGAAAGATCGCGCCTAATCTCGTTGATTGAATCGTCAAACCACGACTTCAAGTCTCTGTCACAAACAATCATAGAGACGATCGCCTTAAACTTCTCAAGAAATGGGTCAAATGAGACGTTAACGATGCGTTCAAAGAAAATTTTGAGGCACTCAATGGCCTTCGGAACATGCTGCTCTGGCGTAGGATCGGCGATGAAGGTCGCCAGAGTGAAGTCGGGATCTGAGACACTGTCAAGGCCTCGGTCCATATGTTTTTGAAGGATGGTAAAAATGGTATCAAGAGCATGACGGTACGCCGGATCGGCTTGAGCACGATCGCATATCTAAGTGCGACAATAAGGTGACTAATTATATGCAATCGCAAAAAAAGAATCTACCGAAAAGAGCGCATTCTGCAGTCGCAAAGCCGTTCTCTCGGTCGTATCCTCAACGGTAACAGCCACATTTTGCGAGGCACCAATCACCATTGATCCAGCGCCTTTGACAGTGTCCATTCCGTGCTCCCAAGTTACCCTTGCATCGTTTCTCTCTGCTTCAATGCGCGCTTTATCTCTTCCAAGAGTATCACGCCTTCCTTCTTGAACATCGTGTTCCACCCGGCGTAATGTCTCTTTGGCCTTCCCTGCCTGAACCTCCACCAGTTCTGCAGCATCAGCCAACGTCAGTCGAACAACGGACGCGAAGTCACTAAATATATGGGTGCCTTCGGTCGTGACGTTGTTATAAGCAACCTTCAAGATGACACGAAGGGACCTTTGAAGAGAGTGAATGTCCCGAAGAGCTTGCTCTCGGTCCTCTTTAGATTTAGCTGTGGGGACAAGATCCCCTTGTTCGAGATGCCAGGTCATTTCCTGGAGAATGTTATCATCTAAAAACAGGTGAGCGGTCATTGACGTCACACAGTAAAAGGCGAACCATTCTTGTTGTTCAGAAACTGTGTATAGGCGTCCAAGATGCGGCGGATATCGTTTGCGAGGACACGGCCTTGAGAACTCAATTCAGCCTGAACTGATGGTTCGACATTGGTGATTGCAACATCACGAAGCCAGTTGAAAAAATGACTGAGCTGCTGGGTGGATGGAAGTTTGCCAGCATCCAGAGCAGCAATGACAGATGAAGATTTGTCCATAAAGGAAACAGAGAAAGAGAGATAGGAGAATGTCTGGGATATATAGGAGATGGAGGAGATGACGCCATGGGCAGCGGGAGCCCAAAAATAGAGTACATGTTAAAGCGTCATGGTCACGTGTTCATCCTTCAGCATCCACCCAGCTCTCGGCGCATCTCTCCTGCCCATGCCATGACAAAATAGAGGATGCCGGCGGGCAGAACGCATTTTGCAGACACTTCTTTCCAGTCCCATCGTCTTTTCCTCCGCCATTTGTTCCACTTTTTCCAGTAAACAGACCCATAGCCTCGAAAAGGTTTTATACCCTCAGTCCTTCGTTTTTCGCGTTCTCGTGCATCTGCAGTGCTTGCATTATTGATGTCTTTATTGATACTCTGTGACGATGTTGGAAGGTTGCTGACGACCCAGATCTGTATGCTGCGGCTCATGCACGTGCATGTGCCGATCAATGCCCACACCACGGCGGGTCTTTTGGCCATGTCAAATACATTGACTGTGAGGTGCGTAGCTGGCCAACAGATCCCTTGGAGCGCAAGCAGTCGCACAAGGGTAGACAAAGGTGTGTAATAGTGCCGCCACCGTGTCAACAAGCCGGTAGTCAGCGAGAGGCATTGGTGAGCTGTCAGTAAAGCCTTGGAGTGTGTGAATTCTGACACGTCATTGAAAAGTACGAGCAACTCACCCATAAGGATGCCATGATATAATCAATCCGATCAGGGGGAGGTCGATCTGAGCCGGTGCAGCGGTCCAGGTATGGGGAAAAGGCATATACGTTCCACAGACACCACATGAACCCAAATGAAGCAGGCACAATTGCCAGCAGTCTCGAAAACTCAAACAGGAGCCCCTGCCAGGAAAGGGTAATGACCAAATTACTTTCTGACCAGGAGAACGACGTCGACAGACGGGAAGACGCTTTCGGGAAACGCGCCGTCGGTAAATGTCGCGACTACAAACAAAACCGTCAGTCAGTTGAACAACAGACAATCCAGGAAAAAAAACTCACAGGCTCATCTGTTTCTGTTTCAGTCTCCCCAGCGCATGCCATACCAGGCGTAGTACAGATAGCCTTTTCTTCACTCTCCCATTCACTTTCTTCTTCACCCGGGGTCGCTCCCGAATTTTCACTTTGCCTAGACGCAAGGCTATCAACGGCAGCAAATATCCTTCGTCTTAGGTTCTCAGACTTTGATTTAGCGAGTTTAGGATGTGCCGTAGGGGCAGGGCGCGGAGGAGTTCCGAGACGGGGAACGGCCATGCTTGGATAAATCAAGTTGTTTGTGACATGGAGGGGGCTGCATTATGTAATAATATCATCACATGGCTTTTCGAGACAGACAGGGGTGGATGATCTACAATGATTCTTGAGTTAACAATAGACATGAGGCTTTCTATACAAAGAGTTGACCATAACACAGGTGATAACTGACAGCAGCAGCATGTAATCCTTTTGCAGCATTGTTGTTGTTTTCATCTGATGATCGAAAGATAACAAAACAGGATCGCCCAATAATCTCGAGATCATTATCTATTATATTCAAGAACCAAGAAACGCGTTGACATGTACAATTCATCTCAACAAACAATACTGTAATTGCAAAAAAAGATCAACAAGTACCCATGTGTCATACAATATATACATAAATATATATATATAAGATATATGATAGAGCACTACAGATCAAAAACGACCGCGGGTGATATCAAGTGCTTTCACAGATGAAGAAACCACAAAATGCGCAAGTGAACAACATACACAACAGTCAGAGAGCGTGTCTCAAACGAATGAGGAGATAGGTCAGAGCCAGAAAGAGTGACGGTATGAATCTAAGGGATAACATCGATCGATCAGTCTGTCCAGAAATGAAAAGGATCCAATTCAAAGAACTCACAAGGACAGAATAAGTGGAGCATCTTATACTCTGGAAATAAGTAAGGGAAGGACAGCAAACCGGAGCATCACGGCTCCAAAGGTATATGGGGACAAAAAGAGAGAGTGAGGAGGAACACACAACGGTGTCATCAAGTAAAATTAGGGACCCAAAGGAGTGAGAGATACCTGATCCCAAAGGGGTAGAGCGATCCAGAGTGGAGGATAGCATGTGACAAAGGCTTCAAAACATGAAGCATGCACTACTGAGAGGTGGGGGGGCCGATCGACTACAGAGGGGCAAGTTGCAATCAGAAGAATGCGCTGTTGCCAGCCACGGTCACCGTCTCTTTGCATTACAAGCTTCACAATACCTCCTCCTACTCCCCTCGCTCAAACTCCTCCCAGAATGTCTCTTGTCATGAGCGCTCTTCGCACCGTCCGACTTCACCGTCCAATCATACGTATCATCATACTCAATCCCCAGCCGTTCTCCCAGCCCGCGGAACAACCTTCGAAGTCCCTCGTAATCCGGCAAATCGTCAAACTCGAGTCCTCGTGCGTATCTGTATAGAACGTCAAATTCAGGCGAGAGGCCGACTGTCAGCAGAGGTTCATGTTTGAGTTTAGAGTCTCGGATAAGATCCCATGTCACTGAAATTGGATTATACGCTTTATGTTTATGTACATGTCGATTGTCAGCGTCGTCAGGGTGGTTGTGGGGCAGTGCAGCATCGGAAGAGGATCCAGGTAGAGGAACAGACGGTGGTGAAGGCGATGGATTGACCATCGGTGCTCGGATCCTGCGCCATGGAAGTGTACCCCGTAAGAAATAGATGAGCATGTACGCCAGACTTTCCAAGTCGTCTCTTCGTGAGGATTCAATACCAAGATGAGTGTTGATAGCTGCGAAAAGAGAAGTCCCGACGCCGTGTATATCGTCTTGTTTGAACGGGATATGGTTTGACGTTCTTGAGTCTCTGTATTTCTTGGCGAGACCGAAATCGATGACGTTGACGAGATGAGAGGATCGACCGGTGCCCATGACAAAATTGGCGGGCTTGATATCGCGGTGGACGTAGTTCTTGGAGTGTATAAATTCGATACGGGATATCTGATGAACGAGATTAAATCAAATAGCCTTGGTCGTTACGAGAAGGATAAACTCACCAGTTGATCGGCTAGTAGCAAGACAGTCTTGAGTGAGAAATGTCGATTATACATTTTGAACAAGTCTTCGAGGGAAGGGCCCATAAGATCGATGATCATCACGTTGTAATCGCCTTGCTTTCCGGACCACATTATCCACGGTACTCCAGGACCACCCATGAGTGTCTTGTATATCTTCGATTCCTGCTTGAGTGGACTTGATATGTTACGCGAGACAGCTGGCTCAATCTTGACAGCCACTTCCTTGCCAGCGATGGTATGAACACCGAGAAACACGCTCCCTGATAACCAACCCATGCCATTGAATGTCTGCCCAGAAGTCGATCATCATCAAACGTACCACAGCCACCATTGGCAATCTCTTCCTCGAGTCTGTACTTGCCAGCAAAAGTCGTGTAATTGGATGTCATGGAGGAGATGAGTGGCGGAAAGCCAGGACGAAAGTATATAAAATGAGGGAAGAAAATCGGTTTAGAAGCTTTGCCAGTCTAAATTCCGCCTGCCCTTCAACCATGTTCGATTAGTCAGCTTCGGCATGTTCTCGGCAAGGCCTCGAGGTGTATCAATTTAAAAACATCTACACAGTGCCCCTAGTTTACGATGCTTTGCTCAGCGTGGGTGCCAATGGATGAACAACTACTATAACTCTTTTTGAACACAATGACGAAGTACAGGCAGTGGGTCTGATTGATTATTTCAGAGATGATAGAGAATGATAAATTTTAGCTTACCTGACACAAGGATTCTTTTTTTCAAGGTGGATAAGTTAGAGAAACGTTGGATCTGTTCTAGGCAATTTTAATCTATTTGCACGTCGAAAGAGAAAGGACAAACCAGCATACGGGACTATCACTCCGGAGGTGATAGTATGCTCACCTCCGAGGAATTATATAGGCTTGATCTTGAAATGGAGGGAGATGAGGGAGAATATCAAGCACTGACCCAAATTTTTAAGTAGGGTGAAAAAGGCAGGTAGCTCGGACGAACAAACCTTGAGGTCTTGAACCAGGTAATAGAAGACGCGAAGCCCCTCAGGATCCTCGCTATCCTGAATATCAACCAGGGAACCGATCTTGGCGGTCTACACAATAGGAAATTGAATATATAAGGATATATCTAGATTGAAGCGCACTTCAAAGGAAATGTGATCGTTGCCAATCCTAATTTCAAGTTCTTGCTTGCCGACGATATTCTTCTTGGGCCAATTAGTGTCGTCTTCCCTGAGAAGGATAAGAGAGTTGAAGAGAGCAAAGAGAGAGGAAACCCACTTTGTGATTTCGCTTGATTCGATGATACGCTTCAATTCCTTGACGACGAGAGAACCGACCCACACTACAAGGAAGAGAGGTTGGCGTGTGTGTGTGAGAAAACTGATACAGCATACTTTCTTTGCGAATGAGACTATCGTTCCTGTAATTTGAATTGTTGGCATAGCGGAGACGGCCGTGCGAATACTCGAATTCGAGAAACTCATGACCGTGTTTTCCAGAGTGACCGGTACTGGGGGTCTGTCAGCGAGAGGAGAGAAAAGGACACTGGAGGCATACTAGTATCTGCAAAGAGAAAATAATAGTCAAGGGGATATTAGGGGGAGGAGAAGAGTAGATATACCGCAGGTAAAAAGGATCAGCGTCGCCCATGATGGTTGAATAGCAAGGATAGCACGTGATTGGAACGATCGTGTGTGTGACAATGTGTGTGCGGGTGTGACATACATATGGAGACCGAGTACAGTCGGCTTCGGCGCTCCCTGGTGGAAAGCGGAGAATGGGACCAGTGAGTGTGTGAAACGGAAAAAAAACTAAATTGCTGAGGTCGATAGGATTCGGTCAGTGGTGCGTTCCGCGCTGAATGAGGCGGGGTGGGTGGACGAGGTCAAAAGTGAGAGCAAGGGTGGGTTTGTTTTTGTGTTTTTTTCTGTATGTTTATGATGGCAGAGCGGAGTCGGTGTGAGGACTTTGAGAGCGTGCTGGAGCAGGTGTCTGGGCGTGCACACAGTGGGTAGTTTGCTTCCAGGAGACCATGTCGTGTATTGACGGCTGCAGCAGCGCTGCCTGGGACGCTGAAGAGAGAGCTTGTGGGGATGATCAGAGGACGACTAGCAGTAGATACGAGCGTGGGAAGATAGACAAATTGAGTCTTGTCCTCGTCGATGTTGAGGACGCTTGCTGTGCATGGCCGTCGCAGGGTGACCGGGCAGAATATTGTGCAGAATATGGGGCACAATGCTCGAGATATGTCGAGCGTGCAGCCAGGCTTTAGCCTGGAAAAAGCGCCGCAGCACGCTCGGACACACGGGATTGCGGTGGCGAGCGTCCATGTGCGGTCTCACGAGCCAGCACTGCTGGATCTTTTCACCCATTTTGCCTGCCACGCTGCCTCTGCCCTCCACATTCCCATAACTGGCCCTGTCTTCCTCCCCACCCAGCACTCCCTCTGGACCGTCATCCGCAGCCCCTTTGCCCACAAAAAATCGCAGGAAAATTTCGAGCGCAGGGTCCACAAGCGCGCCATCAAGGCCTGGGATGCCCATCCCCACGTCGTCGACGCCTGGCTCAAGTATCTCAGGCTCCACATGCTCGGCGGCGTCGCCATGAAAGTCACCACCTGGGAGCACCTCCCTCTCCACAACCCCCTCCTTGCCCAGATCGACCTCGCAAACCAGCAGTCGCTCGAGCACCAGATAAAATCCTTGGGAGCAGACATTCTCCGCGAAGAGTTGCCTGATTAGAATATTCTGTACATAGTCCATCAATTTGTTTTTCCTTTACCCATCATGCAAGGCTGGAAATCCCTCCAGTCCTCCCTCAATTTGGCCCAAGTCGGCTCAAAGTTTTCAAAGGGTATTTCCCAGTCTGTCCAGGCTACCAGAGAGCGTCTTGGCCAGGTAGCCCCAGAAGATATCACTGAGCTTCCCCAGGGTCAGTAGCCCATGTCCCCGATCTATCACACTTTCTTCAATTTTCTTAGAATACAAGGATCTCGAGTCCCGTGTCGATGCCCTCAAGGACGCCCTCTCTGCCTTGCAAAAGTTGTCTTTATTTCTTATGACCTCTCTGCCCTTGCTAACCATACCAGGGTCGCCCGTATCTACGAACACGAGTCCTACGACTACCCAACTCAGATCCAGGAAACCATCTCTGGCATCACCTCTCACGTCGGCTACAACATCACCTCCTTCGCCGCCCAGAATCTCAAAAACACCAACCTCCCCTCTCCCACTCTTCCTGCCGCTCCTCCCCCTCCACAGCACAAAACACTCCCTCATGCCCTCACTCGCGCTGCTTCCGCTGCACATGCCACCATCGCAAATGCCCCCGATGGCTCTGCTAGTAAATTCGGCAAGGGCTTGGCTCTTTTTGCGCAGGGCTGGGACAAGGTCGCTATGGCCAGAGTTGACCAGGATATTGCCATTCAGGATCGTTTTGTGCAGCCTTGGCAGCTCACTTTGAATGCCAATGTTTCTGTCGCTATGAAGGCAAGGAATTCTGTCAAGGTTAGCAGGTTGGATCTGGATGCTGCTAAACAAGCGTCAGTCGTGGATATTCTCCCTTTGAGATCGTCAATTCACCTGTTTTTATCTATAGCTTGAAGAATGCCAATCCCGCTCGACAGGAACAGGCCCGATTGGAAGTTGAGAATGCGGAAGATGATTTGGTTCAGAAGACGGAGATTGCGATTCAGCTCATGAAAGCTGTACTTGACAATGTACATTCATTTACTTTTTTTGTCTGTGTTATTTCGTGGTCGCTGACGTAGAGTCAAGCCGGAACCTCTCAAAAATCTGAATGAACTCGTCAAGGCACAGCTTGTCTACTTTTCGAACGCGGCTGAAGCGCTATCGGCTGTTCAAGGAGAGATTGAGGAACTTGGTGTGGCCGCTGAAGGTGAATACAGGTGAGTAAAAGACTCTTTTTTTGTTTTTGGTAAAACATCGTGATTATTGTCTTTTAGAAAGTCTAGAGACCATTGAGAGTAGTATTGAATTCCTCCTGTATCTTGTTCGACGCGCAGATAATGAATCACCAATGCTATGTTGTAAGAAAATGATTTTAACGAACAATTTTATCTAGTATTTTTAAAGTTTAACAAATTTGATTCTCAAACGATCTATTACGCGGTGTACGGTAGAATTGGTTTTATTCCTATGCCCACCGGAGTTTAATCACGCGCTACCATTTTTTTTTTAATTCGGCATTTCTATTCCGCAACAAGTAATCTAGTACTAAGACGTGGAGGGCTAAATAGAGCCCAATGTCTGGGGCGTGTCTACAGGAGTCAGGTGTAAGGTGTGGGTGAAGTTTACTGGTGGATGGGAGGAGTGGGAGTGTTAATCGGGGGTGTTAGTGTCTGCAGTAGGAAAAATGGAAAATGAAAAATGTGAGCATGAATTTATTGCGATAGGATCTGTGGTGTCATGGGGTGTTCGTCTTCGAGTCCCTCTAGTAGCCTGTCATTGGTGGTAGGTTTATGTCGAATGGGTGGGCCTGTTCCAGATCTGGTGAATGCGTTGGATTTGAGCAGGAACTCTGCTAGGGCTTGGACCCTTTGGTGGGTGCCGAGGATGTCAGGCGGGTATACAGGGGTGAGATTTTCTCAAGGATGTAGCGGTGGTCTTGATGTAGGTGGCAGTCACGGAGAATGTGGGTACGGGTCTGGTAGGGTTCGCCGCATGGGCATGATGCGCTACCGTTGTTTCCCCCATTGATATGGTGCAATTACTTGAAGTGAGCCTACCGCCTTGCAGTATCTCTGATTATCATGAACAAGTCTGTTAGATCACAACCACAGGACTTGCATACATTAGTATAGGAGGCTTCGTTGTATTGGTATGACCGGTTCTGTGGGGTTGTGATCCTCTCCTTGACTCTGGCTAGTTTTCCGTCTTTTCAATCCTTATTCGTGAGAAGGTTTTTGTTTAAAATCGGCTTCGATTGCTGCATGTCTCTTACTCATTTCACAGGTGTATATGAATGAGGTCCTTCTGGGCACTGCCTTTGGTATCCTGATGGGTCCGTTGGGTGCAGGAGTGGTAAACCCACGGTCCTGGTCGAATGAGACTACACTCGAAATCATGCGTTTTGTCCTTGTCATTGGACTGTTTGCGACTGGCGCCGAGTTACCCAAGTCATACTTGTACAAGCATTCGAGGAGTATGTTTGCTATGGTCATCCCTACTATGGCCATTGGATGGGTCATCGTCGCGGGTGAGTCGTGCATCACTTTTGTTTGTTTGCTCTTCTCAGCCCACCATTCAGGTCTCTTGAAAGCCCTGTTTGCCCGATTTGACTTGGTGACATCCCTTGTCATTGCAGCTTGCTTGACGCCCACGGATCCCGCGATTAGTGCTGCCATTATCGGTAAATTTTAGTATCACTAAACGCCAACTTGAGATTCATGCCAGAAAAGGTGGTAAATTTGCGAGGAGGCATGTACCTCATAATATCAGGCATCTCATTGCAGCAGGTGAGTATATCTATCTGTGTGTCTTTTCTGGTTTTTCATGTGTTCTATAGAGTCCGCTTCGAATGATAGCCTTGCGTACCCCTTTATCAGTATCGCCCTTTATCTGACAATGGAACCAAACCGAGGAAAAGATATACGAGACTGGATCCTCATTGGGTGGCTTTGTATGACCTTGTTCTTGTTCTTGGATGAAAGTTATGGCTCATGAACTACGAGACCAGGTCATTCTAGGCATTGTCATTGGGATCATCATTGGTGAAAGCTGGATTTTTTTCGTCAAATGAATGTGAAGATGTTTACACGGCGTTTTTAGGCTTTCTCTTTTCACACATTATGAAGTTTTCGCACAAGAGAGGATACCTCGATCATGACTCTTATGTGGCACAATGTTTTGCCCTGGCTGTCTTTACCATGGGTGTGGTCAAGACCATTGGGAGTGATGACCTTTTGGCTGTGTTCTTCGCTGGTACTTCTCCTCCTGATCTTATATGATCGTGTTGATCACGTTTCCAAAATGTCAGGCCATGTCATCGCCCAGGATGGCGAATTCCAGACTCAGATTGAGGGCGAATCATTCAATGCGGTCGTTGGGTATATCCTCAGTTGTGCTTGTTTTTTCTACATTGGTGCTTGGCTTCCGTGGGATGGTTTTAGTATGCCTGAATTGGGCATCACCCCCTGGAGATTGGTGGTGTTGTGCATTGGAATCCTGTTTTTGCGCCGTATTCCGGCTGTGTTGATGTTGTACAAGTGGATTCCTGAGATTTCGAATTGGAAGGAGGCGTTGTTTTGTGGCCATTTCGGTGCGTCGACTTTTTGTTGTTTTTGTCCGAGATGGTTTTTGAGGGTTCTTAGGACCGGTGAATGTTGACGTGGATTGTGTTTGGGTGGTGTAGATCAACTGATGATTTCGATAGATGGGTGTTAGTGCTATATTTGTATCCGCACTTGCTTCGCATCGCCTACCTGAACCACGAAATCCCCCTCAAACGCAGGAAGATATTCTTGCGATGGCTCTTCAACCTGTTGTGGGGTTTATTGTCCTTGTGTCCATCATTGTTCGTGAGTATGCTTTTCTTGACATTATCCGCGGAACGTTCTCATTTGCGTCGTTGTTTTTTCTTTGTGTCAATCAAAGATGGTCTTTCTATCCCGCTGTGGAACTTTGGGAATGTGATTCAGTCACAAAGGGAACCAACGTCTGGTGGTTTTGATGAATATGCGGGAACTTTGGTGCGGCGGTCTTGTGATTTTTCGATGGTTGTATCTGGTGGTGGTTCGTTGCCTCTTAACCAGATTTCGGGTGATCATGCACCTCGACCACCTCCCCTCGCCTTGATGAGAGATGAGTCAAGTATTATACATGGATGATGGGATGAAATAGATATGCGACAGAATTGTTACGATGTCAGTGAATAACTGCACAGACAATGCGAGTTTGTCGGACTTGATTTGATCAGAAGCTGATCTTGTCTCTAGACTAGTAACCATGGATTTGAACTGGTCCTTGAGATGAAGTTGGGATACCTTGAATCAGTGTAGTGTCACATGTTCAGATTTTTTTTTGGATTTAGCATTTCTATTTTGCAATAAGCAAGCCAGTGCCAAGACATGGAGGGGCTTAGGTAGGGTCCAATGTCAGGTGTGTGTCCTCAGGAGGCTTGTGGCCAAGGGAATAGGGTGTAGGCAAAGCTTGCTAGTGGACGACTTTATGATCTTAAGTTTAGTGCTCAAGATGCTAGAATATACATATAACCAAGTTTTACCTTTGAATCAGACCTGCTACCATTACACCAAGTAGATACATAACTCTGTAACAGGCCAAGGATGTGTGATCACAGTCTCTGCAAAGTACAAACTTAGAGTACCTCTCAAACAACTTGCTATGGCACATGCCTTCCCACTAACATTGATAGGGGCTACCAGGGTTGAACGATCACGTGGTTCAGGATCATAATACAGATCTGTACTTCCTTATATATTCAGTCTGTCCTCAATGTCTGCACCCCTGCGAAGGCCAGACCTCAAAAAGAAGCTCGTTGTTGTTGGAGATGGTAGCTCATAATCTAGTCTGGTTGTCAAAGGCTGACACTTTCCTAAAACTCATATCACCTGACAGGCGGATGCGGGAAGACCTGTCTTCTCATCGTCTATGCGGAAAACAGATTCCCTGAGGTCAGAACACATCAATTTATATAGGTAAGAACATAAGCTGATTAAAACTACTGAATGGCAGGCATATATACCTACAGTTTTTGAAAACTATGTTACCCAAGTACATTTTGATGGCAAACAGATTGAGCTCGCTCTTTGGGATACTGCGGGTCAAGAAGAATACGATCGTTTACGTCCACTCTCTTATCCAGAAAGCAACGTTATTCTTGTCGTCTTCTCAGTAGATTTTCCGACAAGTCTTGCGAATGTCCTCGACAAGGTCTTTCAATCTGCTCTGTCATATTGTCCGCTCTTCTCATTCCCCCATTGTCATTCAGTGGTATCCTGAAGTCTCCCACTTTTGCGAATCTGTCCCACTAATACTTGTGGCAACCAAGATTGACCTACGGACGGATGAACACACTCGTCGCATGCTCGCGGCACAAGGGCAGTCGCCTGTTACAGCCGAACAAGGGCAAGCTGTTGCCAAAGAGATGGGTGCAAAATATATTGAATGCTCCGCCAAAACTGGGTTAGGCGTCAAAGATGTCTTTTCACTCGCTCTCAAAGAAAGTATGAAGGGTCGATGGGGGAGAGTAGTCAAGGAGCGGAAATGCGCAATACTATGATAAAGTTTGGAGGGAGGAGTGGGTTTGTGTATGAGAGAATGGGCCTGGCATCGCACTATACTGGCATCGCACTCTACTGACATCTGACGATACGTATACATCTCTTTCTCACTTTTTCGCTCTGCTTGGTTTTGAAGACCAATGTGCTTACTACTCTCACACAATGTATATCAAATCACACATAATGAGAAACACGTTTCGCCACTTCATACTGGTACATAATACTCTTCCATTACTGCGAACACTGCGTCGTGCTCAAAATAATGGTGCTCCTCCCCCTCAACTGGAGTATCCTGATAGCAAGATGCTGCGTGTTTCCACCTAGTCCTTTGTTGTAGTCTATAAACCTAGACATGTACTGGAAGACTCACCAAACAAGTTCTTTGACCTAACATGACAGTCTAGATAAGAAACCCAACACGCTAATAAGTCTTACACGAAAACGCACCTTGCTCTCTACATCCTTGATCCCTTCAACAGGTACCCACTTGCGGCATTTTTGGCACTTACCCTGGAGTATCTGCGACCGTTCCTTCTTTGCTGCATTTGGCCGAGCTACCATCTGGAAGGAAGAGGGCGGTGCAAACGGACGCCCTGTCGCAGCTGAAATGCCTATCGAAGAGCAAGATATCAAGAAGAAGTAAATATATGAGGACCTGCGCACCATGGGCGTACTGCATGTGATAGCTATTTAATATTAGTACAAGTTCACGTTTAATCATGAAATCAAATTCTGATCAGAACAGTCAGACACAAACACATTACAGCTGAAGAGCAGCAATTACCACTTAAAGGCACTGAATTTCATCGCTAACCAATTCTTTCGATTTTCTCCCCCGCGCTCGAAAGGTTCGACACATATAGGACAGAGACCAAGTTTTCCGGGGCCCTTGCCTTTGACGAATCGAGGCGTGTAAAGATCAAAAACGCTTCGCGGAGCATTGTAGGTGCCACCAGGATCGCGTACATTCAATAGAGCAAAGGGGGAACTAAACAGATATGAGAACTGTCATTCGGATCGAAAATATCAAACGACTGACTCAAGGTGAGGGGGTTGAAAGTAAGAGCTGATAGGGTACCGACGATAGAAGAGTGTAAACCTTGATGAGATCTCGACATGAGGAGGAAATGTGCGAAAAGTAAACATTGGAGTCGGAGCAGCAGAGACCATAGATGAAGACGAAGACGAGGATTTGGCGGGTTCCAGAGTAACTGTTGCTCGAGGAGGAATTCTGAGAGAGAGTCTCAATCTTTTTGGGGAACTAATAAGCATAGGAGGCAAATCATCGTCGGGTCTACGTTTCTGAGTGGTCCGACGAACGACAGAGGGCAACGATATAGGAGAATCGAGAGAACATGAGAGAGGTGTTAGAGGTGTCAGCGGAGAGAGAGGTGAAGCATAGCATTGTCTATCTGGAGTTCTTGATGGATCCTTTAATTGCACAGGGGTGAGAGATTGAATTGGAGAGACCTCTTCAATACTTTCGTTATCAGATTCCTCTGGGTCGACAGAAGAGTCATCCCAAGTTGATGGTGATACTGTATATATATATACAGGTTCAATTTTGCAAGGAGACCGCAGAGGAGAGGTATGGTCATCGCGAGGTGACCGTGGAGGGGAAAGCTCAGGACCAAGAGAGTGAAGCCTGCGGAGGAAAATATTATCTATTCCGGCCAGTTCGTTGTATATTTCTAATTCTTCTTCTTCATCGTTATCTTCACTGTCTGCGTCATCATCTATAGCGTCGATGGTGTGGTCATTCTCCTCGAGGTCGCTCAAGTACATCACATGATCTGGACAAGAAACAGCCTTCTGAACCGGCTGTTTGGGTGGCAAGAGGGCCTTATCACCAGGTGACGAAGCTATAGCACCTTGAGAAGACGAAGCGCGAACAATTGGAGAGACTTCCTGGAGCGGCTGAAGCCAAGCTGGAGAAAACGAGACACCAAAGTGTTTCTCGAAGGGAGTACTCTGCAGAGCATGTTCAGTATCAGCTTCCAGAAATCTAGGAGTATGAACTAGATCCCGGCTGGCGAGGGTTAGCATATCGGGTGAAGGTGTGTCTAACAGAGTCCTAGTTGAGCCTGACGACGACTGAGTCCTACTGTATTGCTGCTTTATCGGTGCCGGCGACACAGAGAGGTAGTTCCATGGTGTCAATACACGCGCTAGACCGTCTGTAAGGAAATCCTGTTGAAGGCTTCCTGAGTGGAAGGACGACATGAGAAGACGATAAGAAATAGGGGCGTATTATAAAATGATCCCCTTATTTGGTTCTGTTGCTCAAGGCACTTGGTCTTGCGGTGTCATTTCACAGGTCGACACACCTTGCTATGTACACCTTGTTTTCTCTTTGTATCTCGTTTCTGTTCATTGTCAGTATCAATGCCACGGCCTTAATGACACAAATTAGCGCAAATGAGAAACTTTGCTTCTATACGGAAGTAGACAAGGCAGGAGAGAAGATTGGCGTATGTAACATGTCGGTCTCCAATTTCATATTCACTGACTGATCCTGTAGTTCTATTTTGCTGTGTGTAATTTTACTACGCCCTACATCATGAGTTTTATATCTGTGTAGGTGCAATCGGGAGGTTCTTTCGATATCGACTATGAAGTCAGAGACCCTAGTAACAAGGTAATCCTTGATGGCCAACAGGAGCGTCAAGGAGACTTTGTTCTGACCGCCAATGTCGCCGGAGAATACGCCTTTTGCTTCGAAAATGACATGTCTACACTCACAGAGAAGCTTGTCGATTTCGACATCATGGTCGAGAGTGAACCTCGCCGTGAAGCCCCCGCCAAGGCCGGTCAAATCTCCGAACATACGAGCGCTCTCGAGGAAAGCATATTCAGGCTTACAGGAATGTTGAACTCTATCAAACGACTCCAAAAACAGTGAATGATTATTTTTTCCCTTGCGTATACACACCCGCTTAGCTATATCAGTTTTCATACGTCAGAAAATCGTGGTTTTTCGATTGTCAAGTCGACGCAAAAGTAAGTCACTATTTCTTCTTTTCGTCAGTCAATCTCATGTGTCATTAGTCGCCTCTTTTGGTATGCCACATTCGAGAGCTTAGCAGTAGTAGGCATGGCTATGTAAGTTGTATCATCCTCATTCCCTGCTTTTCTATTGATATGATGGCTTTAGCTTTCAGGTCTATATCCTTCAAACATTCTTCACGAAAACAGGTCGTCGTTACAAGGTGTAACTGCATCCCTTTTCGTTCTATGTGCTTTCGGCTTCTTGTATTTATATCTTGATCACGGCACCCATCTCCACGACAGTGAATCCTTTCATATCAAAATTAGAGGTTATGGTTCATCAGTACCGACATACGGGATGCAATTTTGTGCTACCGGTGACCACAATGACTAGTGGATTGGCTCAGGCCTGTCAAAATGATCCCTTCATCTCTGTGTTAGTCCCGACAGACGGGTAGTTTATAGTAAGACTAGGTCTACTCTTCCAGCTCTCTCCGCTTTCGGAAGAACTAGCTCTTGAGAATGATTAATTCATCTGGAAGTATTGATTTTAGTTCTAGTTTGTATCATGTTGATGTCAATCCTGTAGCCGAACAAAGGTTCCGTTTTGAATATCAATGTCCCAATGCTGCACCTCAGGTTATCATTGCCTAGCAAATCCATAATTCTGGAATACTCAGCATCCATACATTCACGAAGATTTCTAGAAAGGAACGACTTTGCTATTTAACCAGGTATGCCATGCTACCGGTTAGACTGACTTGTGCAGTAGAAGCGATGCTAGGTGGAAATATGTCATATGGTAAGCTCTAGTCAGTTAACGTCTACTTATTCCAAGCCAAACTTGTGTCCACTCTCAGAAGTCCGGGTCCGATTTCGGCTTTGATCTGTCTGATATTGATGACAATGCTGAAACTGAACAAGAGTCCAGTCCAGTTGGAGCTCCCTCCTTACCTGAAGACCTCGCGCAGGCGTCCAGTATCCAGCACTCCGGCTTTTTCTCAAATTTCCATCTCCCTTTCTACCTCTCCTTTCAAGTAGTCTGTGCCTCCACTACTAGCACCAAGCCTAGAGACGCAACACAGACATTCTGTGATTGGAGCTCCAACAATAACGAGGCCGGTGTACGACGATTGGCATCTTCTTGATGTCTTGTCCATCTCTCTTCATTCCAACATCTTCCCTCTCTTACTCCCATGGCAATACAACCACCAATGTTTCAACCAGCCCGAGTACACCCACGCTAACCAAGTCAATCTTTTCATGTGCTAATCCAACCAACATCGAGGATGCGCGCCTCCTTGATCCGTCGTACCTTTCTTCTATTCCAGTCCCTCTTCACAACTTCTCTCATGGTTTGTGTGCCGGGGGTAGTAGCAGATTTGGAGGTGCACAATATAGTCACGCGATACCTTACGTTGATTCGCAAGGGACGCTTCATGACTCTGATTACCGTCCTTTTCCCATCATTCGCCAGAACAAACGGCCCTCTCTTAGTCTATTCGCCACACGTAAACCGTGGTGGGAAACGGATGATGGTGATGGCTTTGAATCGGATCATACTGATACTGATGAAGACACTCCGTTCATCCACTATTTCTTCAAAAGGTATCCTTTGAAACGCAGCGGAAGTCATGATAATTGTCCCGTGACAACGGATCATCATACCGATAAATGTGTCGGACGAGGCAAACGAGGCAAAGGGCCTCCTCTACTGAAACTTAATACCTCATCTGCTGGGCTTGGAGCGGGGAGTTCCGCTGGATATCACACCCATGCATCAACTATACCTGCGCGTGCCGCTGCTTGTCATAATGCCCCTCTGATACCACAGTATGCTACCATGCTGTCAAGTAGTCCTCCTGCAGTGGAAAACGTATCTCATCATGGGAGAGAAAAGGAGAAGAAAATCTGGAGTAGTCTTCGCTGGAAGTCGAGTAATAGGAAGGAAGGAGCGGAATAGAGCTTGGGTTATTGAGTTATTTCCATAATTTAAATTTCCTTCAATGCTTTTCTCGTAGATCATGCACACCCTTCTCTCACACAGTAGTGTGTACCGCTATGTATCTCACCCACCGCGTCTTAGCACCTGCTTGCTTGTTGCGGTATACAAATACAGAATTCTCTCTCCCCCTTCTCTCACACAAACCATCATAATTCTCACGCGGGAGTATGGACATGTGTAACGAAAATAACCCGCATAATGTCAGTCTTGGAGGACACGTGACTCGTTTGATTTGACTGATGCCAATTTCCCAATTTCGTCGGCGTCCTTCACCGTGATGGCGCGTGCAGAAACCAAGAAAGCAGCACACAAAAAGACAGAAAATCTCGATAAAAAGACAGAAAAGCTCAATAAAAAGGCAGAAAAGCACGATAAAAAGACAGAGTCAACCATTCTTCCCCCTTCCTCGCTCTGGTACACAATCCTACCGCCGCTTCCTCCTGCTACGAATCTTCGAGTACCGTCTGCGGCACAAATAAACTTACTCATCGAAAAGAGTGCTTCTCTGATGGAAAAGGATACCAAAAGCTTTCTTTCTGCTTCGTCCTCTTCCTCATCAGAAGCGACATTCTTTGCCAAGGTTATTCATGCCGGTACCCTCTCGGACAGACTCAGTGCTTTAACTTTGCTCGTGCAAAGTAGCCCAGTGCACAACACGAAAGCACTAGACACATTGAAAAACATGGCGGGAAAGGCTGGCGGAGGTAGAAATGAGAGCTTGAAAGCTTTGCGCTGCATCGTTGACTGGTGGGTTGGCGGTGGGGCACCAGATCGGAAACTCAAGTGAGCTTCTTAGTTACTGGTCATAACATGTCTGACGTATGTCAGATATTTCCGCGATCAACCACTGCTCCATCCTCAAGTATCCGATGATTATCTCCTACTTTGGTACTTTGAGGACTGGCTCAAGAAATATTTTTTCTCTGTCCTCCAGATTCTGGAGGCAAGTCTCTCACCCCCGAAGCGCTTTCCCCTTCTCATATCATAAAAGACGCTTTCTCTTGACCCAGTGCCCTATGCCCGAACACAGGTTATCTCCCTCATTTTCACCCTCCTCAGAGACAAACCCGAGCAAGAACAAAACCTTCTCCGACTCCTAGTCAATAAACTTGTTCGTCATTGATCTCTCCATCCTCTTCAAAGATACAGATTACGCTCCTAGGGTGATACTTCAAAATCAATATGCTCTCGAGCATCCTACCACCTCCTCCAGCTTCTTCAATCTCACCCCTCTATGAAATCTGTCGTCGTCCGAGAAATCACCTCCCTTATTCTCAGACCCTCCATCCTCTCTGTTCCAACTACTGCCGTTGTACCAGCGAATAATCACATCCGTCCTACCTCCCCTGGATCCTCTTCAAAATCGTCCAAATCAAAACTCGAAGTACAAGACACCAAAACAGCTCGTAATTCCCATGCTCAATACTACGCAACTATCACTTTTAACCAAATTGTACTTACACCTTCGTCCACCGACCGTGAAGTCGCTTTGCGCCTTATCGACATATATTTTGAACTTTTTCAAGTCATCCTTGGTTCCGATAGTAGTCATTTCGGAGATGCTGTTGGCAAAGAAGGAGATGAACACTTACTCGAGCTGGATGGTCAGGTTCAAAAGGACAAAAAAGGTCGTGTGGTCGTTAGAGGAAAGGGGAAAGGCGGAAAAGAAAAAGGAAAAGAAACAATTGGCGCAGCGGGTTTCATCGAAGTTGAAGATTCCAATTCCAGACTCATCTCAGCCATACTAACGGGCGTTAACCGTGCTCTTCCCTTTGCCAAAGTCGAAGCCCAGAATACAAAGTACGCTACTCTCTCCACTCCCGTCCTCCAATTACAATATTTTTTCTAGAATCGATGCACATCTCGACACCCTCTTTCTCATCACACACAAATCCACATTCAATATCTCCGTCCAAGCTCTTGTTCTGATCCACCAAATTTCTCTCAACTTCTTCAAATCCTCTTCCTCTCCACTAGCTAAATCTATCGTTGATCGGTACTTCCGCACGCTCTATGCATCTCTCTACGATCACCGACTCAATACCTCTTCCAAACAAGCTATGTACCTGAACCTTCTTTACAGGTCTATTAAAACCGATCCAGAAGTATCATCTGAGAGGAGGATGGCCATGGTTAAACGGTTTGCTCAAGTCCTTGTCAGCGGAGGAAGTGGAGCGACTGAGTTTGTTGTTGGTGGGCTATACCTTCTCGGCGAGGTTGGTCGTTCCCTTATACTTTCAGCATAATGACTTGTGATGTGATGGATCTAGCTTTTCACTACCGTCCCTGGACTTCGTTCTATGATTTCCTTCAAGTCTGAAAGTGAAGTCGATGCCAAAAACTACGATGCCCACAAACGCAACCCCCTTTATGCCTGCGCCGCACACTCATGTCTTTGGGAACTCGTATGTTCCTTGTCCGCTTTCCTCTTCGAATTCATTGATTAACCTTATCATGAGACACCTCTCTTATTGCACTTCCACCCTACCATCTCCCTTCTTACCCGTCAAATTCTCACAACCCAACCTCTCACCGCAACGCCTGATCTCTCACAAAATACGCTTTCTCATTTCCTTGATCGATTCGTTTACAAAAACCCGAAAAAGAATGTTTCTGGCACTGAAGGTAAAGGTAAAATTTCCCTTTCCGTTCCTTTTTTTAGCGTCCCCGCATTCATGAACCTATCACAGGTTCAAGTGCAATGCAACCTTCAGGAAGTGCTACCGAAGGTATCAAACTTTTCAAAGGCGAAGCTCTCTCTGTGCAAGTTAATTCGCCTTCATTTTGGAAAAACAAAAAGGAAGCGCAAATTCCCGTCGACCAAATATTCTTCTACGATTATTTTAAGCGGAAAAATGAGTCAGAGAGGAAAAGTAAAAAGAAGAAGAAGCAAGTTGATGGTGATGGTGATAACGAGGAAGCAGACGAGGACGAAGAAAGTGACGAGCAAGATGGAGCAACGAGTGAAAAAGGTAGTGATGGTACAATCGAGGATCAAAATGAAGAGGACGAAGATATTGACCTGGAAGAAGCGGAAATCTGGAAGGTAGGCAGTTTTCTCCTTTTCCGGGTTCTTGAAATCTTATAAACCATACTCCAGGCGATGAAAGCGACGATGCCTCAAGAGGAACACGATCTCCTTTCCGACAACTACAATGAGGACGAGAGTGAGGATGAAGATGAAAACAATGTCGAACACGACGACACCGATGAAAAGGACAGTGATGCTGAGAAAGATGATACCGATGACGCCCTTTCATTGGCTGAAGCTTCCGAGGACGATGATCTTATTCCTCTCGACGAAATGCCCGACGGTGTTATCGCTTACGATGGCTCACTTTCCGAGAGTGAAGAATGGGGAGGAATTAAAAGTAAAACCAGAAAACGCAAGCAAGCAGATGACAAGGAGACTGGCCTAAAGAAAAAGCGACGCTCGTTGCCTAAATTTGTCAATTATGAAGATTACGCGAAAATGATCGAGGATGGGCCAGAGAATAATATCTAGTTGTCTTGGCTAACGAAGAACATAATTATACCATTATGTTGTGCCTCCATTTCCAAGTCGTCTCACGACAATGTCGTCGATACAGGAGTCATGAAGGGGGAAAGAACTGGATATATGTTTCACAACAGTGCATTCTACCCATGACTTTCTGTGATTTGTCTGTAATATTATTTTGGGCATAGATACGACATGGCCTATGATTATAACTTATGCGATGGGGAAATTGCCTATATCACGAGACCTCCTGGTCCATTCCTGTCCTCTGCAGCCGGTACAACTACGCTACCAATGAAAACAGTCAGAGAAGAGCAATCACACCCGCATCCATCCCCACATCCATCCCCACATCCATCCTCAGTTGATGAAATGAGCGATCATGAGGACCATTGGACGTCAGTAGTATCATCGGCAGACGCTACCATTGGCGAAGGTCCAGTATCAGTGTCGGAAGAAAATGCTCCTAGTACCTTACAAGAAGAGAGACCACCAGAGTGCGATCTCTTGGGACACCACGGGCAAACAACTGTCAAATGAAGTCACAACAATCACGTCGTCATCTTCCCACCATCATCATCACCACATTTAAAAACTCCCATACATACAATAAAACAAAATATGAATGCAACGAATGCTGGAGATGCTTGTCACCCACGTACATCCCGCATCCTAGGCCCCAGGAGACCTGGATCAAGGATGAAAAGGATGCATACCACATCTACCATAAAAACATCCCAACAAGAGAGCAGCCCCCACACAACACCTGAAACCACTGAAGACCCCACTACCCTAAAAGCCAAAAGAGTCCACCCAGTATCCAGAGCTGAGGACAACCCCATGGATACAGATAT